>Ga0302319_10001490_pt1 | contig 52375 bp, 47 predicted proteins | sample Bog_T0_2_FD_203319 | JGI IMG/M metagenome (GOLD analysis project Ga0302319, IMG submission 203319) | Peat permafrost microbial communities from Stordalen Mire near Abisko, Sweden - Bog_T0_2 | ecosystem: Environmental > Terrestrial > Soil > Wetlands > Peat | place: Sweden: Abisko, Stordalen Mire... | reverse complement strand
CCCGGTGTCCGCGACGTGCGCGAGACCAACGTCTGCGCGATCAACGTGCACGCCGACGAGCGCACGGGAAAGCTGTTCGTGTTCGCAGCGATCGACAACCTCTGGAAGGGCACCGCGTCGCAGGCCGTCGCGAACCTCAACCTGATGTTCGGCTTCGACGAGACGGCGGGGCTTGCGTGAGCGAGAGCTTCTTCACCTCCCGCTGGGTGTCGCGCCCGCCAGGGCTGCTCGACTGCGCCGCGATCCCCGCCGGCTTTCGCTTCGCCGCGCTGGCCGCCGGCGTCAAGGGCCCGACACCGGCGGGGCTCGACGTCGGCCTGATCGTCGCCGAGCCGGCGGGCACGGTCAGCGCTGTGCGCTTCTGCGACTCGGGCGTGCTCGCAGCGCCCGTCGTGGTCACCCGGGAGCGCTGCGACCCGCACGGACTGCGCGCCGTCGTCGCCAACTCGGGCAACGCGAACGCGGCCACCGGCGAAGCCGGGCTCGAGCAGGCGGTGGCGGTCCAGGAGGCGGCGGCCGCGGCACTCGGCCTCGATCCGCGCGAGGTGGCGGTCGCCTCGACCGGGGTCATCGGCGTGCCGCTTCCGGGCGGGCGGATCGCGGCGGCGCTGCCCGCTCTGGCCGGGGCGCTGGGAGTGGATCCGCTCGGCTTCGCGCATGCGATCCGTACCACCGACGTCCTCGACAAGCATGTCGCCCTGGAGCTCGAGCTGCCGTCAGGCAGCGTAAGAATTGCCGCTCAGTGCAAGGGCGCAGGGATGATCTCGCCGCGCTTCGCGACGATGCTCTGCTTCGTGCAGACCGACGTGGCGCTCGATGCGCAGACCGCCGAATTGCTGCTCGGTGCGAGCGTGAAGCGGTCGTTTGACCGGATCAGCGTTGACGGCCAGCTGTCCACCAACGACACCGTGATCCTGATGGCGAGCGGGGCGAGCGGTGTGCGCATCGAGCGCGAGAGCGAGGATGAGCTGCGCCTGGGTGAGGCGCTCGATGCGCTGCTTCGCCAGCTGGCGCTGCGGATCGTCGCCGACGGCGAGGGCGCCCGGCGGATCGGCTGCGTGCGCGTGCGCGGCGCGGGCGAGGAGACGGTAGCGCGGGTGGCGCGCGGCGTCGCCAACTCGCCGCTCGTCAAGGCGGCGCTGTTCGGCGGCGATCCCAACTGGGGCCGCGTTGCGCAGGCGATCGGCGCCGCGACGGCTGGCCGTGCGCCGCTGCGCTTCGACATCGCGATCGAGGGCGTCAGCGTCGCCCGCGACGGCGCTGCGGCCGAGCACGACGCGGCTGCACTGGCGGCCGCGGTGGCGCGCGATGAGGTGCTCTACGAGATCGAGCTCGAAGGCACCGGGGCGGAGGCCGAGCTGTTCTTCTCCGACCTCAGCTACGACTACGTGAAGATCAACGCCGAGTACACGACATGATCGTGATCACCCCCGACCGAACGGCTGAGAACTGATGCGCGACGTCGCAACCCTGCTCGAGGCACTGCCCTACATCCGCGACTTCCACGGCTCCACGGTCGTGATCAAATACGGCGGCGCGGCGATGGACGACCCGCTGCTGCGCGAGGAGTTCGCGCGCGATGTCGTGCTGCTGAAGTACGTCGGCATGAGCCCCGTCGTCGTGCACGGCGGCGGCCCCGACATCACCGCCTACATGAAGCGGCTCGACATGCCGGTCGAGTTCGTCGGCGGCCTGCGCGTGTCCGACGAGGCGACGGTCGAGATCGCGAAGATGGTGCTCGTCGGCAAGCTGAACACCGACATCGTCCTGCGCATCAGCCGCCACGGCCAGCCCGCGGTCGGCCTCTCCGGCGACGACGGCGGCCTGCTGCGCTGCTCGCGGCGCACCGCGCCCGGCGGTGAGGACATCGGCTTCGTCGGCCAGATCGACCATGTCGATCCCGGCGTTATCAAGCACATCGCGCGTGACTACATTCCCGTCGTCGCGTCGGTCGGGGCGGACGCCGAGGGCAACTCCTACAACGTAAACGCCGACGAGGCGGCCGCCGCGATCGCGGTCGCGCTGCGCGCCCGCACCGCGATCTTCCTCACCGACGTGCGCGGCTGGCTGCGCGACCCGTCCGACCCCGAGAGCCTTATCGCGCAGGCCGGCGTGGCCGAGGTGACGGGCGCCCTGGCGGGCGTCGAGGGCGGGATGCGGCCGAAGCTGCAGGCCTGCGTGGATGCCGTCGCCGGCGGCGTCGGCGCGGCGCAGATCATCGACGGGCGCGTCGCGCACTCGCTGCTGCTCGAGCTGTTCACCGACGCCGGGATCGGCACGAAGGTCACCGCGTGAGCGTGCCGGCGTCCGCCGACGCGCACCTGACGCGCAACTATGCGCGCTACCCGGTGGAGTTCGCGCGCGGCGAGGGCGCGCGGCTCTGGGACTCAGGCGGCGTCGAGTACCTCGACTTCCTCGCCGGCATCTCCGTCTCCAGCGTCGGGCACTGCCATCCGGCCGTCGTCGCCGCGATCCGCGAGCAGGCCGGGCGCCTGCTGCATGTTGGCAACCTCTACTACACCGAGCCGATGTCGGTGCTCGCTCGCCGGCTCGCCGAATCCTCGCTCGGTGGCAAGGTGTTCTTCACGAACTCCGGGACCGAGGCCGTCGAGGCGGCGCTGAAATGCGCTCGCAAGGCCCGCCAGGGCGGCACCATCGTGTCGCTCCACGGCGCCTTCCACGGACGCACCTACGGTGCCCTGTCGGCGACGCCACAGGAGTCCAAGCAGGCCCCGTTCGCTCCCCTGGTCGGCGGTTTCATCAGCGTCGAGGCAAGCGCCGAGGCGATCGCCGCGGCGCTCGACGAGCGCACGGCGGCGCTGATCCTCGAGCCGATCCAGGGCGAGAGCGGGGTGCACGTGCTCCCAGACGAGCTGCTGCGCTTCGCCCGCGAGCGCTGCGATGCCGTTGGCGCCACGCTGATCTTCGACGAGATCCAGACCGGCCTGGGCCGCACCGGTACAGCCTGGGCCTACGAGCATGCCGCCGTCGTTCCGGATCTGCTCGTCAGCGCCAAGGCGCTCGGCGGCGGCCTGCCGATCGGCGCGCTGATCACCGGCGAGCGCCATGCCGACACCTTCGCCCCCGGCGATCACGGATCGACCTTCGCTGGCGGTCCGCTGGTCTGCGTCGCCGCGCTCGCGGCGCTGGACGTGCTGCTCGACGAGGCGCTGCTCGCACGCGTGCGCGAGCTCGGCGAGCTCCTGCGCGAGCGCGTCGCGGCCCTCCCGCACGTCAGCGAGGTCCGCGGCCGCGGCCTGATGGTCGCCTTCGACCTCGACATCGACGCGCCCGATGTCGTGCGCCGAGCGCTGCTTGAGCAGCGGCTCGTCGTCAACGCGACGGGACCTGTGACGGTGCGGCTGCTGCCGCCGCTGGTGATCGGCGAAGCCGAGGTCGAGGACTGCGTGGCGCGGCTTGCGGCGGTGCTGGCCTGAGATGCGCCGTGCACTCGCGGACGGCTACGAGCTCGACGACGATCCGGCGCGGATCGACGTCGACTTCGTCTTCAACTACCTCTCGCTCGAGTCCTACTGGGCCAGGGGCCGCCCGCGCGAGGTGGTCGAGGGAGCGATCGCCGGCTCCGCCCGCGTGATCGGCCTCTACCGCGGCGAGCGGCAGGTCGGCTTCGCCCGCGTGATCTCAGATGGCGCCGTGATCGCCTACCTTGGCGATGTGTTCGTCGACGGCGCCCATCGCGGCCGCGGGCTCGGCGTCGAGCTGGTCCGCGAGGCGGTCGACGGCGGCCCGCAGCGCGAGCTCAGCTGGCGCCTTGACACCAGCGACGCGGCGGGACTGTACGCCCGCTTCGGCTTCAAGGAGCGCGTGGCGCCGCCGGTCCACATGGAGCGCCGCGGCGGCTGGCGGCCTTGAGCGGCGGGACATCGCCTAGCCTCGAGTCGCGCGCTGCCGGTCTGTGGCGCGTCGTCCGGCGCATTGAAGGCGGGTGGGGACGAAACGCACCCCACATACCGTCAGGGAGTTGCTAGCGTCGAGGTCCCTTCCCGGGTCCCGTCGAGCGCGGGGGGCCGAACGGAGTCAAGCGCAGTGACTCACCACGGAGACGATGACCGAGATGCAGACCGCTCGGCGCCCGTTCGGGGCCGCTGCGCCGTCGTGTGTGCCGTCGCGTTCGGTGCACTGCTCCTGGTCACCGCCGCGCCTGCGCTGGCCAGCGCACCGGATCCTCCGACCACCGTCACCGCGCTGGCAGCCGACGGTGAGGCATTCGTCAGCTTTGCCGCGCCCGCATCGGACGGGGGTTATGCCATTGCCGGCTACACGGTGACAGCGTCGCCCGGCGGCGCGCAGACGGGCGGTAGCGCAACCACGATCGCCGTCACGGGCCTCACCGACGGCACGACGTACACGTTCACTGTAACCGCGACGAACAGCAACGGTGAGACCAGCCCCGGATCGCTCGCGTCGGCTCCGGTGACACCCCTCGCGGCGCCGAGGAACACATCTGCCGCGACTGTGACCGGGACAGCACAGGTCGACGACAAGCTCACGGCGACCACGGGGACTTGGAACGAGTCGCCGCTCGTGTACACCTATCAGTGGAGCGACTGCGATCCCCAGTCGAATGCCTGTACGGCGATCCCTGGCGCAACGGCCAGCACCTACACCGTCGAGCCTTTCGACGGGGGTGCTGTTATCGCGGTGACGCTCACCGCCACAAACATAGATCAGGAATCGACGACCTACACGTCCGAGACGGGTGTTGTCGACGCGGCGGCGGGTACGCCGACTGTCGTCACCGCCCCGACCGTCGGCGCTCAGGCCGGCCCCGCAACTCGGACCGGCACGGCCGGCACGTGGACCAACGATCCGACCTCATACACCTATCAGTGGGTCCGCTGCGAGCCGGACACGCATTTCTGCTATCCGATCGGAACCGACCAGCCTTCGTATACACCGTCGCGCGCGGACGCCGGTTGGATACTGTACCTCGAGGTCTACGCGACGAACGCGTACGGTGATTCGCTGTCGGCAACGTCCGATCCTTCCCTGATCGTCAGCTACGCGGCCCCGCCGCTCATCACGATCACCACACCCGCCGACGGCGCGGACTACGTGCCGAGCGTCACCAATGCGCAGGTCACCACCGTCGCCGCGGAATATCAGTGCTCGGCGCCAATCGCAATGAGCGTCACCAGTTGCGTTGGCACCGTGAAGGGAGGAGCCCAGCTTCCGTTCGCGTTCGGCGACAGCTCGTTCACCGTGACGGCAACCGACGCGGATGGGCAGAGCTCTACGAAAACCGTCAACTACACGATCGGTGGTCCCCTGACCGTCACGGTGGCCTCGCCGGTAAACGGCGCGACCTACCTCCAGGGGGCCGCGGTGCCGGCGACATTCTCATGCGCGGCATCCGATGGCGCTGTGCTCAACTGCTCAGGCGCCCAGACGCCGGGCTGCCCTGCGAACGTGCTGGCCGAGAACCTCGGGCCCAACGTCGCTTGCGCGGGACTCATACCGTCGGGAGGATTCGTCGATACGACGAATCTCGGTCAGCACACGGCAACCTTCACCGCCTACGCGACCTACGGCGGGCTGTTCCGGCCGCCCGCGACTGTGACGCTGACCTACGAGGTCGTTGCGCCGCCTGCGCCGCAATCCACCGCCGGATCCTCACCGGCTGGCCCGACGGTCCAGGGTCAGCGGCTGGTGGTCACCGACCTCCGGCAGTCCACCACGACCTGGCGCCTGAGCGCCACGAAGAAGGCGAGCGCCAGGGTCCCGGTCGGAACGCGGTTCTCGTTCAGCTCAGATGTCGCAGCCCGCGTCACCTTCGCGTTCAGCAAGGTCGTCGCGGGCCGAGCGGACGGCGGACGTTGCGTCGCGCCGACGTCGCACAACGCGCGGCACGCGGGCTGTGCTCGTCTGCTCAGCGCGGGTTCGATCGTCATCGCCGGCGGCAGCGGCGCGAACACGGTGCCATTCAGCGGCGCCGTCGGCTCGACAAAATTGGCGGTCGGCGCCTATTCGGCGACCGTGACCGCGACGGCCGGGGGAGTGCACGTCAAGGTCGGGACACTCCACTTCACGATCGTGAAGTAGGGCGGCGTCACCGTTCGCTACGCCACGAACGGCAGAACGGGGTGTTCGGCATGTTCGCGTTGCTGGCGACAGCGATGCGGAAGCCGGAGGGGTTGCCCGTGACGGTTGCGCCGTCGTTCCGGCCGGCCTCGGGCGGGGCGCCTGAATCGCAAACGCGGACGCTGACGGCTGCGCTCAAGGGTGCGTGGCGCAAGCGGGGAACTGGTCGCACGGTTGCTGACTGCGGCGCGATGTCGCTGCGGGGCCGCACGCCGTAGGCTTGCGCAGGATGAGCGACCACGAGTTCGCCCCCCGCACCGCCGCCTATCAGGCCGATCCCGCCGAGGTGCATCGGGTGCTGCTGCTCTACAGCGGCGGCCTCGACACGAGCGTGATGCTGCGCTGGATCCAGGAGCGCTACGAGGCGGAGGTCGTGACGCTGACGGTCAACCTCGGGCAGCCGGGGGAGGACTACGCGGTGATCGAGGGCAAGGCACGCCAGATCGGCGCGGTCGAATGCCACATCGTCGACGCGCGCGACGAGTTCGCGGACGAGTACGTTGCGCCGGCGATCAAGGCCAACGCGCTCTATGGCGGCGGCTACCCGCTGTTCACGGCGCTCGGGCGGCCGCTGATCGCGAAACTCGCGGTCGAGTACGCGCGGCGCAGCGGCTGCGACACGATCGCGCACGGCTGCACCGGCAAGGGCAACGACCAGGTCCGCATCGACGGCACGATCGCCACGCTCGCGCCGGAGCTTCGGGTGATCGCGCCGGTGCGCGAGTGGGCGATGGGACGCGAGGAGGAGATCGCCTACGCGCGCGAGCACGGGATCCCGGTCAAGGGCGGCGTCGAGGTCGTGCCCTACTCGATCGACGACAACCTCTGGGGGCGCTCGTCGGAGGGCCGCTGGATCGAGGACCTCGCCCACGCGCCCGAGGAGGACGTCTTCCAGCTCGTCACGCCGCCGCGCCTCGCGCCCGATCAGCCGGCGCGGATCGATCTGCGGTTCGAGCGCGGGCTGCCGGTGGCGCTCGACGGCGAGCAGCTGGCGCTGGCCGAGCTGATCGAGCGGGTGGGGGAGATCGGCGCCCGCCACGGCGTCGGGATCATCGACCACATCGAGGACCGCATCGTCGGCCTGAAGGTGCGCGACATCTACGAGGCGCCGGCCGCGGCGATCATCCTCGCGGCGCACGCCGAGCTCGAGAAGCTGGTCTGCACGATCCACCAGAACCAGTTCAAGGCGGGCCTCGACCGCCAGTGGGCCTACCTGGTCTACGCCGGGCTGTGGTGGGAGCCGCTGCGCGGGGATCTCGACGCCTACATGGAGTCGGTCAACGCCCAGGTCGACGGCACGATCGGGCTCGAGCTCTACAAGGGCACCGCGCGCGTCGTCACTCGCGCCTCGCCGAACGCCGTCTATGACCAGTCGCTCGCGTCCTTCGCCGAGTCCGGCGGCCTCTTCTCGCAGACCGCCTCGCCCGGCTTCATCGAGCTGTGGACGCTCCAGTCGCGCATGGCGTGGCGGCTGCGCAACCGCTGAGACGCCGCTCCGACATCCTTTCGCGCAACGTGCGCACAAGCGTGCGCTGCCGCCCGTCACGGACCCCGTCAACGACGGCGGCGGACGCCGGAGGCGTCGGGCCGCCCCATTAGGATCAGAAACCGGATGACCGAGACCTCCTGCGCCCATCTCCACGTTCACTCCGAGTACTCGCTGCTCGACGGAGCTTCGAAGATCGCGGGTCTCGTGGAGCGTGCAGCGTCGTTTGGCCAGCCGGCGCTCGGGCTGACCGATCACGGCGTGATGAACGGCGCGGTCGAGCTCTACCAGGCCGCCCGGAAGGCAGGTATCAAGCCGATCGTCGGCTGCGAGGTGTACTTCGTCGACGACCATCGCGCCGTCGCGACGCCCGGCCATCGGCTCGAGCACAACCACCTGACGCTGCTCGCGCGCAGCGACGAGGGCTACCGCAACCTCGTGCAGCTGTCCTCAGCCGGCTTCCTCGAGGGCCTGCAGCGCGGCAAGCCGACCGTCGACATGGAGCAGATCGCGCGCTACGGCGACGGGGTGATCGCGCTCACCGGTTGCCTCGCCTCGCGGCTGTGCTCGCGAATCGCGGACGGGCGGATCGACGAGGGCCGCGAGCACGTCGATGCGCTGATCGGGGCGCTCGGGCGCGAGAACGTGTACTTCGAGGTTCAGAAGAACGGTCTCGCGTTGCAGGAGCGCTGCAACGAGGAGATCGTGCGCCTCGCCGGCGAGATGGGCGGCTCGCTGGTCGGGACCGGCGACGTCCACTACCTGCGGCGCGAGGATTACCAGCACCACGCGGCGCTGCTGTGCGTGCAGACCAAGAGCACGCTGGCCGAGCCGAAGATCCGCTTCGAGACCAACGAGTTCTACCTCAAGGACTCCGCCGAGATGGCGCAGGCGTTCGCGCAGTGGCCGCAGGCGATCGCCTCGACGATCGAGATCGCCGAACGCTGCAACGTCGAGCTCGAACTGGACCGCCAGCTGATCCCCGCCTATCCGGTGCCGGAGGGCGAGAGCCCGCGCAGCTACCTGCGCGGGCTGGTCGAGCAGGGCCTGCGCGAGCGCTACGGCGATCCGCCGCCGGCAGCGACGCTCGAGCGCATGGAGACCGAACTCGAGGTGATCGACCGGATGGGCTTCAACGCCTACTTCCTGATCGTCTGGGACTTCGTCGACTTCGCCAAGCGCAGCGGCATCGCCGTCGGTCCCGGCCGCGGCTCGGCGGCCGGCTCGATCGTCGCCTACAGCCTGCGCATCACCGACGTCGATCCGATCGCCTACGACCTGCTGTTCGAGCGCTTCCTGAACCCCGAGCGCGTCTCGATGCCGGACATCGACATCGACTTCTCCGTGCGCGGGCGCGAGCGCGTGCTGCGCTACGTGGTCGAGAAGTACGGCCGCGAATCGGTCGCGCAGATCGTGACCTTCGGCAAGATGGCGCCGCGCCAGGCGACGCGCGACGCCGCGCGCGTCCTCGGCCACGACTACGGGGTCGGCGACCGGCTCGCGAAACTGATCCCAGATCCCCAGCAGGGGCGGGCGCCGTCGTTTGAGGAATGCCTCGCGGAGGGCGAGTTGCTGCGCGCGGCATACGACGAGGATCCCGTGGCGCGCACGATCATCGAGACCGCGCGCGGCCTGGAGGGAGTCGTGCGCAACTCCTCGATTCACGCCGCCGCCGTCGTGATCGCCGATCGGCCGCTGACCGACATCGTCCCGCTGCAACTCGCCGACGCGGGCCTCGACGAGAACGGCGAGCGGCAGTTCCGCACCGTGACACAGTTCTCGATGAAGCCGATTGAGGAGATCGGCCTGCTGAAGATGGATTTCCTGGGGCTGCGCAACCTCGATGTGATCGAGGACGCGCTCGACATCATCGAACGCTCAAGTGGCGCCCGGCCCGACATGGCGACACTGGCGCTCGATGACCCGGCGACCTACGCGATGCTCGCCGCCGGCGACAGCGTCGGCGTCTTCCAGTTCGAGTCCGAGGGCATGCGCGAAGCGCTGAAGAAGGTCCGGCCCGACCGCTTCGACGACCTCGTCGCGCTGAACGCGCTCTACCGGCCGGGGGCGATGGACCAGATCCCGACGTACGCGCGCGGCAAGCACCATCCGGAACTGATCAGCTATCCCGACGAACGGCTGCGCCCGATCCTCGCCGCGACGATGGGCGTCATCCTCTACCAGGAGCAGGCGATGCGGATCGCCAAGGAGATCGCGGGCTTCTCCGGCGCCAAGGCGGACGACCTGCGTAAGGCGATCGGCAAGAAGAACCGCGAGGCGATGGCAAAGCTCAAGCCCGAGTTCGTCGCGGGTGCACGCGCCAGCGGCACCTCGGACGCCGTCATCGATTTCATCTGGTCGACGAACGAGAAGTCGGCGGACTATTCGTTCAACCGCAGCCACGCCGCCTGCTACGGCCTGATCGCCTACCGCACGGCCTGGCTGAAGGCGAACCACCCGGCCGAGTACATGGCGGCGCTGATCTCCTCGGTGATGTCGACGAAGGATCGCGTGCCGTTCTTCGTGGCCCGCTGCGAGGAGATGGGAATCGAGATCCTGCCGCCCGACGTCAACCTGTCAGATCACGAGTTCACAGTGGTGGAACGGCGGATCCGCTTTGGCCTGGACGCCGTGAAGGGCGTCGGCTACCAGGCCGTCGAGGCGATCAAGCGCGCGCGCGAGGAGGGCGGAGCGTTCAGCTCGCTGTGGGACTTCTGCGAACGCGTCGACGGCCGCGCGGTCAACAAGAAGGCGATCGAGGCATTGATCAAATGCGGTGCCCTCGGGTCGACCGGCGCGACTCGCCGTGGCATGCTCGAGGTGCTCGAACAGGCGCAGGGCGCGGGCCAGAAGTCCCAGCAGGACCTGCTGATCGGTCAGGGCTCGATCTTCGACCTCGGGGACGTGAGCGCCCCCGTCAACGGGCACGCAGCCGTCCGCCCGCCGATTTCGACGATCGAGTTCGACCAGCGCGAGTTGCTCGCCGTGGAGAAGGAGGCGATCGGCCTGTTCATATCCGCGCACCCGCTGAAGGCCGTGCGCGAGGCGCTCTCGCTGGCCATCGACTGCCCGCTCTCCGCCGTGTCGCAGCGTCCCGATAAGGACAGCGTGACGATTGGCGGCATCGTCACGCAGGCCCGCAAGATCCGCACCCGGGCCGGCGCCGACATGATGTTCGCGACACTCGACGACCTCGAAGCGCAGGTCGAGATCATCCTGTTCGGATCGGCCCTGGAGAAGCTCGAAGGGTCACTCGCCGTCGACTCGATCGTGCTCGTGCGCGGGCGCGTCGACCAGAAGGAGGAGGGCCGGACATCCGTGGTCGCGCAGTCGGTCGAGGCGTTTCGCCCCGACGCCGAGGAGCTGGCCCGTGCTCACGCCGCGGTGCTCGAGGCGGCGGCGGCGAAACCGCTGCACATCCGCATCGGCGACGATTGCCGGTTCGCCGCGGTGCTCGAGGACCTCAAGGGCGTCCTCGGAACCTTCCCGGGGCGCTCGGAGGTCGTGATCGAGCTCTCCGACGAGCGTCGTGTGCGCCTCGGCAGCGAGTTTCGCGTCGAGCCGAGCCCCGGCCTGCGCGCCGAGCTCGAGCATCTGCTCGGCGGCCCGGTGCGGCTCGTGGCCTGAGGCCGCGGCCGGCGCTCGCCGGTCGAGCATCACCGGCGTACTCCCGAGGGCGCCGACGGAGAGCGCCGCTGGGCATGGTGGGCCGTGCCTTCGAGGCGCGCAACGGCGCGGGGCCGGAACCGGCCCCGCGCCCAGGCGCCTGCTCGAGGTGGCTCAGCTGTTGGTGCTCGTCTGTACGGCCGTGAGCTCAGACGCCGACGCCGCGTTGGAGAACCCGGCGGCCTGCTGTGCTTGCAACGGCAAGTTCAGCTTGCACTGCAGGCTCACCGTCGTCGTCGCAGTCAGGCTCACCGCGGCCTCGACCGGGATCGCGGATGTCTCGAAGAAGATGTTCACGATGAATGACCCCTCCTCGATGGCGTCTGCCGTCTGGTCCGCGGCGACATCGGTCGTGCCGGCGAAGAGATCGCACTCGTCCTCGACGAGTGGGTCGGCCGGTTCTGCCGTGCTGCCCGCGTTCAGCTGGGCGTGTGAGGTGACGATGTAGTTCCCGGCCGGCAGCGACTTGCTGACGACCGTCACGAAGTTGCCGGTGTTCGCGGCGATCGGGATCGCGATGTTGTTGCCGCCGGTCGCCGAATACCCGGCGACCGCGCCGTTCGTCCCGTTGGTTCCGTTGGTGCCGTTGGTGCCGTTGGCCCCGTTCGTCCCATTCTTGCCGTTGGCCCCGTGCAGCTTCTTCAGCACGCTCGGCTTGATCTGGCTGGTCGAGGTGATCAGGTAGTGGTGTGCCGCCCAGGCTGTCCCGCCGCCGATCGCGAGGACCAGGGCGAGGGTCGAGACGACGTTGGCATAGCCGAGTCGGCGTCGCCTGCCCTTGTGGTTCTCGCGGTTACCCCTCCGGTGCAGCTGGCGCATGTGTTCTCCTCAATCTCGAGTTGACGGCGAGGCGACGCCAAGGTCGCTCGCGGGTTTTGTGCACGTCACGGTACTTCTGCGCCAAGCGCCCGCAACCCTCCAAAGGTCGATTTCTCGAACCCCTAGAACATCCGGCCAGCTCAGCGTTCGAGCAGTCCGACCACCAGCGCGACCTCGGCGGCGGTCGGTCCGCTGCGGTCGGGCCCGGGTGTCTCGAGCACGCAGGCCAGTTCGGCGAAGCGCGGCTCGTTGACAAACGCCCGTGCGCCCTCGAGGCCTAGTTCGCCTTCGCCGATGTTCGCGTGGCGGTCGCGGTTTGACCGTAGCGGCGTCTGGGAGTCGTTGAGGTGCAGCGAGCCGACCCGCCTGGCGCCGGCCGCTTGCTCGCATTCGTCAAGCACGGTCGCCAGCGCAGCCGGCGTGCGGATCTCATAGCCCGAGGCCAGCAGGTGGCAGGAGTCGAGACAGAGGCCGAGACGGGGCCCGCCGCCGCCGGCTTCGAGCAGCGCCGCCAGCTCGGCGAAGGACCGCCCGAGCGTGCCGCCGGCGCCGGCGGTGTTCTCCAGGTGCAGCGGGCAGTGCTCGGAGTCGGCGAGCGCGGCGGCGAACAGCGCGCCGGCGCGCTCGATCGCCGGGCCAACGGGGCCTGCCTTCGCTGAGCCAGGATGCACGACGACGGCGGTCGCGCCGATCGCATCGCCGACGCGAAGCGAGTGGGTGAGCGACGCGAGAGATTTGGCGCGTATCTCGCTCTCGTCGGACGCGCAGTTGACGAGGTACACGGCGTGGATCAGCACCGCGCCGATCTCACTCGCCGCGCGCGCTTCGCGGAAGCGGGCGAAGTCGTCCTCGCCGTAGGCGGTCGGGCGCCAGGCGCGCGGTGACTGGTTGAAGATCTGGATCGCTCGAGCGCCCAGCTGCGTCCCGCGCTCGACCGCCCGGTAGAGGCCGCCGGCGGGTGAGACGTGGGCGCCGACTAGCATGCGCCAGGACCCATGAGAGTTCGCTTTGCTCCTTCCCCGACCGGCGCCCTGCACATCGGCGGGGCCCGTACGGCGTTGTTCAATTGGTTGCTGGCGCGCAACGCCTCAGGGCGCTTTGTGCTGCGGATCGAAGATACCGACCAGGAGCGCTCGACGGCGGAGAACGTCGAGCAGATCCTGGATGCGCTGCGCTGGCTGGAGCTCGACTGGGACGAGGGCCCGATCTTCCAGAGCGAGCGGGAGGCTCGCCACCGCGAGGCGGTGGCGTCACTGCTGGCGAGCGGCCGCGCCTACCGCTCTGAGGCGACCGCCGAGGACGTCAAGGCCTGGAAGGCCCTTCACGGAGACGAGCGCGGCTTCCGTGGCGAGGCGCACGAGCGCGGCGCCGTGCGCCTGCGCGTTCCCGATGACGGCGACACCGTGTTCGAGGACCTGGTGCTCGGCGAGGTGCGCTCGCCGAACCGCTCGATGGATGACCTTGTGATCGCGCGCGCCGACGGCACGCCGCTCTACAACCTCGCCGTCGCCGTCGACGACCTGGATCTGGCGATCACGGAGGTGATCCGTGGCAACGACCACCTCACCAACACCGCCAAGCAGCTGCTGGTCATCCAGGCGCTTGGCGCCAGCCCGCCGCGTTACGGGCATCTGCCGCTGCTGCACGGTCCCGACGGTAAGAAGCTGTCAAAGCGCCACGGCGCCGCGTCGGTACAGGAGCTGCGCGCCGCCGGGTACCTGCCCGCCGCGGTTCGCAACTACCTGGCGCTGCTGGGCTGGGGTGCCGGCGATGACGAGACGATCCTCTCGACGGCCGAACTTGTCCGTCGCTTTGACATTGCGCGCGTTCAACGTAACCCCGCGCAGTTCGACGAAACCAAGCTGCGCTGGCTGAACGGGCGCTACATGCGTGAGCTCAGCAACGCGCAGCTGACCGCGGAGCTCGAGGCGTTCTGCGGCCGCAGCGGTCTGGCCCCCGCCGTGGCGATCAGCGCCGAGAAGCTGCAGACTCTCGCCGACTTCTGGCCGCTGTGCGGCTTCCTGTATGACGGGCCCGTCGACGATCCGCCCTCGCGTGAGCGCTGGCTCGGTGAGGAGGGCAGAGGCGTGCTGGCCGAGGTGCGCGGGGCACTTGCGGCGCTGGGTTCCTTCGAGATCGGCGCGATCGAGGCAGCTCTGGGCGCCGTCGTGGAGCGTCGCGGCTGCAAGCCCCGAGACGTGTACCAGCCGCTGCGGGTGGCGCTGGCGGGGCGTCCGGTGTCGCCGGGGATCTTCGAGACGGTGGCCGTGCTCGGTCGCGCGCAGACCCTCGCCCGCATCGACGCGGCGCTCAATCTCTGAGCGGCTTCTGCCGATACGTTGGCACGACGAAGACCGGCGCCATTTGCGTTACCAGCTGCGGCAAGGAAGTCGCACGCAAAACCCACGGACGAACACGGAAACTGCATGCCAGCAAATCAAGCCATGCCCGCGGTGATCCCGGCGCCTGGCTCCTCAGGACTTGAACAGCTCCGTCCGGGCGAAGGCCACGGCCGCCGGCTGACGGCGGCATTCGAGGCGCTCGAGGGTTTCCCGGCGCTGGCTGAGTCGCGCAACCGCCTGCTCGCACTCGTTGGCGGTCATCGCGTGCCGATCGCCGAGGTCGTCGAGGCCGTCGAGTCCGACATCGCACTGGTGGTCGCCGTGATGCGTGTCGCCAACGACCTGCCCACCCGCGGCGGCGCCAAGGTCGAGAACATCGTCGACGCGGTGCGGATCCTCAGTCCCGAGGCGGTCCAGCAGCTCGCCGAACGGGTGCGTACCTTTGACTTCTTCGAGCGCAGCGCAGTGTGGGACTCGATGCCCGACCGTTTCCGGCTGCACGCCCTCGCCACTCGCGCCGCAGCGGACCTGCTGGCCAGCGAGATCGGCTACCCCGATCGCGATCGGCTGATCGTGGCCGCGCTGCTGCACGACGTCGGCAAGCTCGTGCTGATGCACGCCTATCCCGGCTATCCCGAATCGGTGCACCGCGACGCGCGTACGCCGGAAGAGCGCGTGACGCGCGAACGCCGCGAGCTCGGCGTCGACCACGCCGTCGTCGGCGGCGTGCTGGCGCGCCGCTGGGGCCTGCCCAAATCGATTGCGAACTCGATCGAGCGCCACCACTCGGACGACATCGACGGCGACGCGGCCCTCGTTCGCCTGGCGGACATCCTCGCCCATTACGCCCACGGCACGCCGGTCTCACCGGCCGACATGCTGCGCGTGGCGCGCACCGCCGGCGTCGGCTCGGGCGAGTTGCGCGCCGTGCTCTTCGCGCTGCCGCAGGCTTCTGGCGTGGGCAAGCGGCGCGTCGTCGAGGCCTGCCCGCTGTCGGTGCGCGAGCGCGACGTCCTGCGACTGCTGGCCGAAGGCAAGGTCTACAAGCAGATCGCCTCGGAGCTCACGCTCTCGACGAGCACCGTGCGCACCCACCTTCACAACGTGTACGGCAAGCTCGGCGCCGTCGATCGCGCGCAGGCCGTGCTGATCGCCACCGAGCGCGGCTGGCTCTAGCAGCGGCGAGCTCGGCGCGGGATCGTGCGCCGCGTTCAAACGACGTTAGGATCGTGCGCGCGTGCTCTCGATCACAACGAAGTCGCCCTACGCGCTCGCCGCGCTCGCCGAGCTCGGCCGCGGTGGTGAGCAGGGACCGATCCCGATCGGCGAGCTTGCTCGCCGCCGTGAGATTCCGGTTCAGTTTCTCGAGCAGCTGTTCGCGACGCTGCGTCGAGCCGGAATGCTGCGCTCATACCGTGGCGTGAAGGGCGGCTACACCTTTGCACGGGCGCCTGAGACGATCTCCGTGCTCGAGGTCGTCGAACTGCTCGATGGACCGCTCGGCGCGGGGGCCAGCGGCGTCTTCGCCCAGGCCGCCGATGCCGCTCGAGCCGTGCTCGCCTCCACCACGATCGCGGAAGTGATCGAGCGCGAGGCGCGCGAGGGCGGCGTCATGTACTACATCTGAGCAGCGTCGCTCAGGCGCGCGGCCCCGCTGCTCGCGACCCGGCGACGGGCGCGCGACGGTCTTTGCGCTAGGCTGCCACACGTGTCGTGGATACCCACAATGAGGATCGCCCGCGCCGCGTGGAAGGGCCGCCAGGACCCCGCCGGGCTGATCAAGGCGCAGCTCACCGACACGCCCACGCCCGCGCAGGCGCCGCTACCGGCGCCTGGAGCCCCGGCGCTCACAGCGCCTGCCAAGCCGCAGGCGCAGCCGGAGCCGGAGCCGCGGGAAGACCCGACCCATGCACATCTGCTGCTGCTGCTGCGATGAGCACCCGCTGGGAATACCTTGCCCTTTCCTGGGCGATGACGGCCACGGCGCCCGACGAGGTCTCCGACGCGTGGCGCCTGGAGGCCTCGTTCCACATCTTCCGCCCGGGAGCCGCCGTGGCCGAGACTCGGACGTATGACGGCACGCAGGCCTCGATGCTCGGGTTCGAGCTGCTGAACGAGCTCGGCAGCGACGGCTGGGAGCTCGTGAGCAGCGTCGTGGAACGCACCGCTGTGGCGCCCGCACAGGGCTACCAGACCGCCGGCGTGCCGATCGCGACGACGCAGATCTTCAAGCGCCCCGCAGAGTAGCCGCGCGACGGCGCTACGCCGGGCCGCGCAGGCGGTCCACACTCGGCGCCGTCGCTCAAGGAGTTCCCGCGGACGGGCGATATTGAACGTGTCATGGGAGTCGGCGAACGGTGAACGCGCCGCGAAGCTCGGCGCACGGCCCCCCGGAACCGCGCACCCGGTACAACCGGCGCCGGCTGGGTTCTACACGCGCGGCCATGATCGGTGCGGCGATCCTGGTCCTGGGGCTCGCCGCGTCGGCATTCGTGGCCGCCGAGTGGCACTCGAGCCTGCAACGCGCGGACAGGAAGTCGTTCTCGTCGACCGCCGCCTACCTGAGCAGCGCGGTCGAGTCGCAGCTCAACGCAAACTATGACCTGACGCGCGCAATGCGCGGGATCGCGACGCTTGAGCCGAACGCTTCGGAGACGCGCTTTCAACGCTGGTACTCGCTGCTCGAACAGGGCAGTACGCCGCTGACCGGCGACGCCGCGGCGGCCCTGATCCAGTCCGTCCCAGCCGCGCAGCTGGGCGCCTACCGGCGGGCGGCCGAAGCCGACCCGGCGTTCCGGGCGCTGATCGGCGGCAAGTTTCAGGTGGTGCCGCCCGGGCATCGCGCCGTCTACTGCCTGGCGCGCGCCGCGGTCGGCGGCGACTTCGCGCCGAAGGTGTACCCGATGCTCCTGGACTATTGCGCGCCGGTGTTGCCGGTCCTTGGGCGCTCGCCCTTCCCGGCCCTGATGCGCACGGCGGCCGACACCGGCTCGACCGTCGTCGTCCCGGTCGGCGGTCTGGCGAAGCTCTCGCTCGCCGGGATCGCCGTGGCGGTCTATCGCCCGGGTGCCCCGTTGGCGACGGTCGCGCAGCGCCGCGCGGCGGTCACGGGATTCGTCGCGGCGACCTTCGATGCCGGGACGCTCCTGCGCTCGGTCCTGAGTCGCGCGAAGTCGCTCTCGATGTCGCTCTTCCACCTCAACAGCGGCGGCAGGCCGCAGCTGATCGCAGCCGCAGGGGCGGGAGCCGCCAGCGGCGGCTCGCCCGGCTACCGCGAGCGGACCGTGCTCGCTGGCGGCTGGTTCGTGGTCACGAGCGGGACGGTGAAGAGCCCCGCCGCCGGCGCGCAGGGCCTCGTGGTGCTCGGTTCCGGTGCGCTCGTGACGTTGCTGATCCTCGCGCTCTACGTCGTTCTCGTGCGCTCGCGCCAGCGGGCCTGGGGGCTCGTCGCGGAAAAGACCGACGAGCTCGAATATCTCGCCGTCCACGACCCGCTGACCGGCTTGCCAAACCGGACGCTGGTGCTCGACCGCGCAACGCAGTTGCTCGCTCGCGGACGCCGGTTCGACAGCCCGCTCAGCGCGCTGTTCATGGACATCGACGGCTTCAAGCAGATCAACGACATGTTCGGCCATCAGATCGGGGACGAGGCGCTGCGGGAGATCGCGCGGCGACTGCAAGACGTGCTGCGCGACAGCGACACGGTGGGACGGCTCGGTGGTGACGAGTTCGTGATGCTCGTGGATCCGCTCGACCGGGTCAGTCTGGCGGGGATCGCGACCCGGATCCTGGCGGTCATCGCCCGGCCGATCGAGCTCCCGCCCCCGGCAAGCACTTTCGTCTCGGTCACGGTCAGCATCGGCATCGCCACCGGGCTGCCCGGCGCCGCCGAAGATCTGCTGCGCGACGCGGACCTCGCGATGTACCAGGCCAAGGCGCTCGGGAAGGGCGGCTACGTCGTCTTCGAGTCGTCGATGCAGGCTGCGGCGCAGGACCGTACCGAGCTCGAGATGGGGCTGTCCGAAGCGCTCGAGGCGGGGCAGTTCTCGCTCGTCTACCAGCCCATCGTGGAGCTTGAGACCCAGCGCGTTTCGGCCGCCGAAGCACTGCTGCGCTGGCAGCACCCGACGCGCGGCAACACTCCGCCCGACGTCTTCATCCCGATCGCCGAAGCCAGCGGCCTGATCATCCCGATCGGCCGCTGGGTGCTTTCCCAGGCCTGCGCCCAGTGCGCGCAGTGGCACCGCAATGGACACTCGCTGGGTGTCTCGGTGAACGTCTCCGCCCGCCAGTTCGAACGCGCCGAATTCGTGGACGAGGTGCGCGGCGCACTGGCGGAAAGCGGCCTCGACGCGCAGTGGCTGACACTCGAGATAACCGAGACGGCGCTGATGACCCGCCCGGCCGTGACGGAGGAACTGCTGGTCGCGCTCAAGACGATCGGCGTTCACATTGCGGTGGACGACTTCGGCACCGGCTACAGCTCGCTCGGATATCTGCGGCAGTTCCCGATCGATTCGCTCAAGCTCGACCGCAGCTTCATCACGGGGCTGGCGCGCTCGGGCGAAGCGAACGCGCTGGCTCACACGCTGATCCAGCTCGGCAAGACGCTCGGCCTGCGAACCCTGGCGGAGGGCGTCGAGGCCTACACACAACTGGCCCAGCTGCAGCTCGAGGGCTGCGATTTCGCCCAGGGGTACCTGTTCGCGCGCCCGCTCACCCCTGCCGCGCTCGAGCTCTACCTCAAGCGTGATCCGGGGCCGCCGCGAGCCACGCGGCAGTTGCGCAGCGCCGTCGGCGGGCGCTGAAGCGCCCGCTCAGCGCAGGCAGCTCGTCTCCTCGCTGAGGATCGGCCCCTTGAGGGCGGCGAAGCGGCTGGCCTGCGCCTCGACCGCGGCGTTGACGGACTTGAGCTTCGCCGTGATCGCGGCGATCTTTGTGGCGCTCTTCGCGGCGCCGGCCTGTTCCGCCTTCGGGACCAGCGCCGGGTACTTGGAGGCATCCTCGAGGATCGATCCAAGGATCTCGAACGCGTTGCCGACGTTGGTCGCGAAGCTGGCGCACGCGGCGGGTGCCGCCGCGACCTTCGCAACCTGCGCCTGCGAGGAGGCCGGCGGCGCCGCGGCCTCGCCGATCCCGACGCCGAGGACCGTCGCGGCCAGCAGGGCGCTCGCAAACGCGCGGCGCGAGAGTTGAATCGTGGCGCTGCCGCGGTGCGTGAGCATGACGTCTCCTCTTGGGTGGGTGAGCGCCCGGCCGCGCCGATCGGCCGCCGCCAGGACCGGCGTGCAACCTAACGCACCTGCGCCCGAGGCGCTTGCCGCAGCTGCGCGTGGCGCAGGCCGCGCAGGACCGCCTGTCGACATGCTGAAATACCGTGGGTGCCTGTGCCGAGCGACGACGCGCCCGTGCGTCGCGATGGTCATTCGCTGCGCCGTTTTCTCGGTGGCGGTGCGCTGATCGCGCTGCTGACGACTGCGGTGATCTCGACCGCGGCCTTCGAGGGCGTCAGCTCGATCGCCGACGCACTGGCAAAGGGGGGGCTGATCCGCTCGCCCGACCTCACGCCGGCGGCCGGGGACGCGCCGACGACCTTCCTGATCCTCGGCTCCGACGGGCGCTCCAAGGGCGCGGTGGACGCGTCCAACCCACCGCACAGCGACACGATCCTGCTCGTGCACCTGGACCCCCGGACGGGTCTGTGGTCCGAGCTCTCGGTCCCGCGCGACTTCTACGTCCAGTTCACCTACCACGGCACGAGCTACGCGAGCAAGATCAACTACGCCTACACGCTCGGCGGCGCCAACCTGTCGCTGCACGTCATCAAGGACCTGCTCCACATTCCGATCAACTACGTCGTGGATCTGAACTTCGTGACCTTTGACGAGGTCGTCGACCAGCTTGGCTGCGTCTATGTCGACGTCGACCATCTGTATCTGAACACGCCCGCGGAGTCGGCATACGACGACTATGCGGCGATCAACGTGCGCCCGGGCTACCAGGCGCTCTGTGGCGAGCACGCGCTGGACTACGTGCGCTACCGCCATGACGACACGACCTTCGCCCGTGACGCCCGTGAACAGTCGTTCCTGCGAGACGCCAAGGAGCAACTCGGCCTGAGCGGCCTGCTCGGGCACGCCAGCGCCATCGTCAACGTCCTCTCGAAGTCGATCACCTCAAACATTCGCGGTGCGAGCACCGTCGCCGGGCTGCTCGAGACGGTCGTCGAGTCGGTCAACGGGCCGGTCAGCCAGGTCGCTTTCCCCGACGTCGCGCTCAACGTCGACGGGCAGGACGACCAGACCGCCAGCCCGGCGCAGTTACGCTCCGTCGTGGCGCAGTTCCTGGCGCCGAACGTGGCGGCACCGGTGATCCACTCGGTCGCGGTGCACAGGCACGCGAGCACCCACCACGCCGCGAGTGGCACCTCGGGCACTGCGCCGGCGACGCCGACCGCGCCGGCCCTGACGGCGACGCCGCCGAGCACCTCCGCGAGCGCGCTCACGCTTGGTGTGAGCGTGCCCTTCCCCGTCTATGTGCCCGCGCTGACGCTCGCCTCCGCCTCGCCGGACCCGTTCGAGCCGTTCTCCAACTACACCCTGAGGGACCCGCAGCACCATCTCCACAGCGGCTACCGGATCGATTGGTCCACGGGCGCCGTGGGTGCCTATTACGGGATCGAGGGGATGAACTGGACCGATCCGCCGCTCTTCGCGCACGCCGACAGCGTCGAGCGCTACGGGCGGCGCTACCTCTACGTGAACACCGGCAGCCACGTGCAGGATGTCGGCTGGATCGTCGGCGACGCCCTCTACTGGGTCAGCAACTCGATCTTCGACAGCCTGACGAACGCCCAGATGTTCGCGATCGCGGAGTCCGCGCAGCCCGTCCGCTGACCGCCGTCGCACCGGCGGCGATAGATTGCGTGCGAATGGGGCAAATCCCGGCCGACATTACGGAATGCATCGGTGGCACGCGCCTCGTGCGCCTGAGCCGGCTCGCCACCTCAGTCGAGCTCTACGGCAAGCTCGAGGCGGGAAATCCTGGCGGCAGCGTGAAAGACCGGATCGGCCTGGCGATGATCGACGCGGCCGAGCGGGCGGGGGAGATCGAGCCCGGGCGCACGACGATCGTGGAGGCCACGAGCGGCAACACCGGGATTGCGCTGGCGCTGGTCTGCGCGGCGCGCGGCTACGAGCTGGTGCTCACGCTGCCGCAGGGCATGAGCCGTGAACGCACGGCGCTCCTGCGCCAGTACGGCGCGCGAGTGGAGATCATCGAATCGATGGGCGGCATGGGGGAGGCGGTCGCGGCAGCGCGCGAGCTGGCCGGCGAAGCGGATGTCTTCCTGCCGGACCAGTTCTCAAACCCGGCCAACCCGGAGGTCCACCGCCGCACCACGGGCCCGGAGATCGTGGCGGCGCTGGGCGGCCGCGTGGACGCGTTGGTGGCCGGCGTCGGTACCGGCGGGACGATCACGGGCGTGGGCGAGGTGCTGCGCGCGCGCAACCCGCGCTGCCGAATCGTCGCGGTCGAGCCCGCCACCTCCGCCGTGCTGAGCGGGCGTCCAGCAGGCCCGCACCGCATTCAGGGCATCGGCGCCGGCTTCGTTCCGTCCGTGCTCAACCGCGACCTGCTTGACGAGGTGATCGCCGTCACCGACGAGCAGGCGATCGAGATGGCGCGTCGCGCGGCGCGCGAGGAGGGTCTGCTCGCCGGCATCTCGTGCGGTGCCGCGCTCGCGGGCGCACTGGAGCTGGCCGCGCGCGAGGAGTTCGCGGGCAAGCGGATCGTCGTGATCCTCCCTGATTCCGGCGAGCGCTACATGTCGACGCCGTTCTTCTCGGCCCAGTAGGGGTCCATTCCAGGTGGGATCGCGGGTCCGGCGGGGTGGCTCGCTACTCTGTGTCGGCTATGGCCGGGCTCTACTCGCTCACGCGCGTGGCGCGCGAAGTGCGCCGGGACCTCGACGCAGCGCGTGAACGCGATCCCTCCGCGGCCGGCGTCGGGTCGCTCGAGCTGCTCGCCACCTGGCCGGGCGTCCAAGCGCTGCTCGCGCACCGCATCGCGTCGGCGCTGCACGGCGCCGGCGTCCCGGTTCTGCCTCGCGTGATCGCCTACTGCGCGCGCGGTCTGACCGGGATCGAGATTCATCACGCGGCGCATGTCGGCGAAGGTCTGTTCATTGATCATGGCGCGGGCGTCGTGGTCGGCGAGACGGCCGTGATCGGCGCCGGCGTGACTCTCTACCAGGGCGTGACGCTGGGCGGAACCGGCTTCGAGACAGGCAAGCGCCATCCCACCGTGCAGGACAACGTCACGATCGGGTCCGGCGCCAAGCTGCTCGGACCGATTGAGATCGGCCACGGCGCGAAGATCGGCGCCAACAGCGTCGTGGTGCGAGACGTGCCGCCGAATTCCACGGTGGTGGGCGTGCCCGGCCACCCGGTGCGGATCGACGGACGCCGTGTCGAGGGGCCCGACACCGACTGGATCCACCTGCCCGACCCTGTCGCCGACGCCATGCGCGCGCTTTCCGCGCGGGTGGCCGAACTCGAGCGCATGGTCACCGACCTGGGTGGCACGGCGCCGTCCGCCGAGCCCGAGAACGTCCACGCCCTGCGCCCCGTGCGCGGACGCAACCCGGCCGGCGGCTGACGCGCGGGCCTGCGCCCCGCACGCTCGCGCGCAGGATCGACCCCGGCCCCGAGGGCGCCCTGCCGCCGGCGTCAGTAGAACACGCAGCGGCAGCGATGACGGGGACGCGCCTTGAACTCGGGCGCCTGGCCGCGGTTCCAAAGCCAGTTGTCGAGCACGCGGGCGCTGACGCCGAGGCGGACGCTGAGCAGTTCGCAGGCATGCACGGCGCAGGCCCGGATCTCACGTTCGGCCGGCCCCATGCGCAGAGGACGGCCGGAGTCGATGTGGGCTGCCAGTCGCCGCTCGTAAACGAGCACGCCGTCACAGCGCAGCACATGCGGGACGAGGTTGTCGGCGAAGATCGTCAAGCGATCGAGATCCGTGAAGCTCGCGACCCCGGCGAGCGCGAGATTCGCCGGCACGATCTGGGCGCGCTTGTAGAACCCGCGGTCGTCGAACATCGGCATCGCGCGGGCTAGCTGCGCCGCCAGCGCCTGCGCCGATCCGCCGCCGTCGCCGATCCGATCGAGCACGCTGCGGTTCCCGAGCCAGCCGCCGAGCGCGCGCAGCGCCTGGGCATAGAGCGCCATCAGCTCATGGTCGGCGGTCTGTCCGAGCGTGCGCGCCACCGTTTCGGCGTCGAGCGCGCGCAGCTCGCGGTTGCTCCATGGGCCCTCGGCGCGAAAGTGGTCGCTCAGCCGGCTCGCCACTGTCGCATAGCCCGAGAAGCCGGGGCGCTTTCGCAAGGTGGGAAACCAGCCTGAGCCAAAGTTGATCGAGTCGAGCGTCAGCAGGTAGCGCGCCACTTCCTCGGCGGAGCCGTCGAGGTGGTGCAGGCCGGCGTCGAGCGTCGCGGTGGGCTCGCCGGCGAGCGCCTCTAGCGCCGCGAGGTCGATTCTCACCGCAACCGCCGCCCCGGCGATCGCGGCGCAGTGCGCGCGCACGCCATCGCTCAGCGCCGTGGCGCCTCGCGATCGCGGAGCGGTGGCAGCCATCTCTCGCAGAGCCTAGCCGCCGGCACATCTATGCTGGGGAAGTGTCCGATCAAAGCGTCGCCGAACAGCGCATCGATGCCCTGCTGGAGGGGCTGAACGCACCCCAGCGGGAGGCCGTGACGCACGCCGACGGCCCGCTGCTGATCCTCGCCGGCGCCGGCAGCGGCAAGACACGCGTGCTGACCCACCGGATCGCCTACCTCGTGCATACCGGAGAGGCCCGCCCCGATGAGCTGCTCGCGATCACCTTCACCAACAAGGCCGCTGCGGAGATGCGCGACCGGGTGGAGCTGCTGCTGGGCCGCAGCACACGGGGAATGTGGGTGATGACCTTCCACGCCGCCTGCACGCGGATCCTGCGCGTCGAGGCGCCGCGGCTGGGCTACACGCGCCAGTTCACGATCTATGACCAGGCCGATGCCAGGCGGCTGATCAAGCAGTGCCTCGACCGGGTCGGCGCCGACCCGAAGCGCTTTTCCCCGGCGGCCGTGCTCGCGCAGATCTCAGACGCCAAGAACCGCCTGCGTGACGCGGCGGAGTACCGCTCGATGGTGGGCTCCTACTTCGAGCAGACCGTTGCCGATGCCTTCGAGCTCTACGAGCGCGACCTGCTGCGCTACAACGCGATGGACTTCGACGACCTGCTGGGCCGCGCCGTCAACGTGCTCGAGCTGTTCCCGGAGGTGCGCGAGCGTTACCAGCAGGCGTTCCGCCACGTACTCGTCGACGAGTACCAGGACACCAATCACGCCCAGTACCGCTGGCTGACGCTGCTCAGCGGGGAGCGGCGCAACATCGCGGTTGTCGGCGATGACGCGCAGTCGATCTACGGCTTCCGCGGTGCCGACATCCGCAACATCCTCGACTTCGGCCAGGACTTCCCGGACGCCCACATCGTCAAGCTCGAGCAGAACTACCGCTCGACGCAGACGATCCTGTCGGCGGCCAACGCCGTGATCGCCAACAACCGCGGCCAGGTCGGGAAGGACCTGTGGACCGAGCTCGGTGAGGGTGACCCGATCAAGCTGCGGATGCTCGCCGACGAGCACGCCGAAGCCCGCTATGTCCTGGGCGCGATCGAGGGTTTCGTGCAGGACGGCGTGTCACGTTCGGAGGTCGCTGTCTTCTACCGCACCAACGCGCAGTCGAGGGTGCTCGAGGACGCCCTGGTGCGAGCCGAGGTCCCCTACCAGGTGGTCGGCGGGACGAAGTTCTACGAGCGTGCCGAGATCAAGGACGCGATCGCCTATCTCTCGCTGCTCGCCAACCCCTCGGATCAGATCAGCTTCACGCGCGTTGCCAACAGCCCCCGCCGCGGGATCGGGCAGACGTCGCTCTCGCGCGTGATCGCCCACGCCGCGACCCTGGGCGAGCCGGTCTGGGACGTCGCGAGCGCGCCGGACCGAGTGCCCGGACTCGGGCGCGCCGCGATCAGCGCGATCGGGCGCTTCATGGACACGATGGGCGAGCTGCGCGAGCTGGCGAGAGGCGGTGCGGCGGTCGGCGAGTTGCTCGAAGCGGTGCTCGCGCGCAGCGGCTACCTGGAGGCGCTGGAGGCAGAGCGAACCTTCGAGGCACAGGGACGGATCGAGAACCTGGAGGAGCTCGTGGGCGTCGCTCGGGAGTTCGAGGCGGCCGGCCCGAGCGTGCCGCGCGGCGAAGGGGAGGAGGGCCTCGAAGGGCTCGACGCCTTCCTCAGCCAGATCGCGCTCGTCAGCGACGCCGACGAGCGACGCGACGACCGCGGCCTCGTCACGCTGATGACGCTGCACAACGCGAAGGGCCTCGAGTACCCGATCGTCTTCATCATCGGCTGCGAAGAGGGGGTCTTTCCGCATTCGCGCTCGCTCGATGAGGGCTCGCTCGAGGAGGAGCGCCGGCTCTGCTACGTCGGTATCACGCGAGCGATGCGCGAGCTGACGCTCACCTACGCGCGCCGGCGCACATTGTTCGGAGCGGAGAGCTTCGGGCTGCGCAGCCGCTTCCTGGACGAGATCCCGCAGGCGCTGACAGACGCGAGCGACGACGTGTTCGGCTCAGGTGCCGGGCGCATCGGCGCTTCGCGGGGCGCCGCCGCGCCGGGTGCTCCGGGAATCTGGGCGGCGTCGTCGGTGGCCGCCGGCTCGAGTGCATCAGGGCGATCGCCCGCGCCCGCCTACCGCATCGGTGAGGACGTCGTGCACGCGTCGTTCGGCGAGGGCGTCGTCACCGGTCTCGAGCGCGACGGCATCGTCATCGTTCGCTTCGCAGCCGACGGGTCCGAACGGCGGCTGATCGCCGAGTTCGCGCCGGTGACGCGCAGATGAGCGCGCGGCTGATCGACGGGCGGGCGGTGGCCGCGACGCTGCGCGCCGAGCTGGCCGGCGAGGTGGCGGCTTTCGCCGAGCGCCACGGGCGCTCGCCCGGGCTTGCGACCGTGCTCGTCGGCGAGGACCCGGGAAGCATGGTGTATGTGGGCATGAAGCATCGTGAGAGTGAGGCGATCGGGATCGCGTCGTTCGACCACCGACTGGCGGCGGACACGGGCGAGGCCGAACTGGTGGCGCTGATCGAGCGACTCAACGCCGACCCTGATGTCAGCGGCGTGCTGATCCAGCTACCACTGCCGGGCCATCTCGACGGCGTCAGGCTGCCGGGTCTCGTGGACGTCGCCAAGGATGTCGACGGATTGACAGCGCTCTCGGCCGGGCTCCTGGCGCTGGGTAGGCCGGGCCTGCGCCCGTGTACGCCGAGCGGCGTGATGGTGCTGCTGGATAGCGCCGGGATCGCGCTCGAGGGCGCCGAGGCGGTCGTCGTGGGGCGTTCCAACCTGTTTGGCAAACCGATGGCGCAGCTGCTGCTCGCGGCCAACGCGACCGTGACGATGTGCCATTCGCGCACACGCGACCTGGCGGCGGTCTGCGCCCGGGCGGATCTTCTGATCGCCGCCGTCGGGCGGCCGAAGATGGTGACGGCCGACTGGGTCAAGCCCGGCGCGACGGTGATCGACGTCGGCGTCAACCGGCTCGAGGGCGGGCTGGTCGGCGACGTCGACTTCGACGCGGTGCGCGAACGCGCCGGCGCGATCACGCCCGTGCCGGGCGGGGTGGGACCGATGACGATCGCCTGTCTGCTGCGAAACACGGTGCTCGCCGCGCAGGCGGCGGCGGGGGAGATTGCGCTGGGCTGAGCGCGCACGGGAGGGGCGGGGTGGGGGCTCCACCTGCTCGCGCGGCACGCGCGGCGGGCGCTTCGCTCAAGCGGCGGCTGTGGCCTCGGGCCGATCGTCGTTCGTGGCGGGCGGATCATCGTTTGCGAGGACGCGAGCGAGCAGTTCGCGCAGCGTCACGCGCTCGCGCGCGCTCAGCGGCGCGAGGATCTCGTCCTCGATCGTCGCCTGCGCCCGCTCGGCGCGTCCCAGGGCGCGGGCGCCCGCGGCGGTCAGCTCGACGAGATGGCGGCGACGGTCGGCCGGGTCGCGTCGCCGTTGCACCAGCCCGTCGGCCTCGAGCGCGTTGAGCAGCAGAACGACGTTGTTGGGGTCGATGCACAGCGTGTCGCAGATCTGCTGCTGGGGGACGTGGGGATGGTCGCGCAGGTAGCTGAGGGCCACGAAGTACCGCAGGCGCATGCCGAGCGACTCTTCACCGCTGCGGCGGTTCGCGAGCTTCGCCAAGCGGGCGAGCAGCACCACCGAGCTTGCGTGATCGGCGCTGTCCATCGCCTCCCACGCTACCAGCAAGTGCTCGATGCCACAAGGGTGATCAATGCTACAGTGACGACCCGGATGGCCGCGCTGAGCCAAGCCGCACGCGACGATCGCCGCCGCTGGCTGGCGTTGATCGTCGTCTGTCTGGCGATGTTGATGAACGCGCTCGATGCGACCGTCGTCAACGTCGCGCTGCCGAAGATCCAGCACGATCTTCATTTCACGCAGGCCGGGCTGGCCTGGGTTATCGACGCCTACCTCGTGGCCTTCGCCGGCTTTCTGCTGATGTCCGGGCGGCTCGGCGACCTGATCGGGCGCAAGAAGGTCTTCCTCGCTGGACTCGCCGTGTTCACGCTGTCCTCGGCCGTATGTGGCCTCGCCAACAGCCAGGGCCTGCTGATCGCGGCCCGCTTCGTGCAGGGCATGTCTGGGGCCTTCTCGACCTCGGTGATCCTGGCGATCATCGCGACCGAGTTCACCGATCCGCGCGAACGCGCGCGGGCGATGAGCGTCTACATCTTCGTGGCGGTCGGCGGCGGCTCGATCGGCCTGCTGGCAGGGGGCGTGCTGACGCAGGCGCTGAACTGGCACTGGATCTTCTTCATCAACCTGCCGATCGGGGCGGTCGCGCTGATCCTCGGGGTTCTGCTGGTCGAGGAGAACGAGGGCCTGGGCGTGCGCGAAGGCGTCGACGTGCTCGGCTCGCTGCTGATCACCGCGGGATTGATGCTCGGCGTCTATGCCGTCGTGAAGTCCAGCGACTACGGCTGGGGCTCGGCCCGCACGCTCGTGGTCGGGGCTGTTGCGCTGGCGCTGATCGCGGCGTTCTTCGCGGTCGAGGCCCGGATTTCCAAGCCGATCATGCCGCTGCGCATCCTGCGCGTCCGGGGACTTCTCAGCTCCAGTCTGGTGCGCGGCTTCCTCTTCACCGGCATGTACGGCTGCCTGTTCCTCGGCACGCTGTATCTCGAGCATGTGCTCGGCTACAGCGCCCTGCACACCGGCGTCGCGTTCCTGCCGATGACGCTCGTCGTTGCGTTCTTCTCGTCCGGCATCACCGCACGCCTGGTGGGCCGTTTCGGTCCCTGGCGCACGCTGATGCCGGCGATGACAATGGTCATGGCCGGACTCGTGCTGCTGGCCAGCGCGGGTGTGCACGCGGGCTACTTCCCGACCCTGTTTCTGGCCTTCCTGCTGCTGGGCGCCGGCATGGGAACAGCCTCGGTGCCGCTGCTGACGATCGCGATGTCCGATGTGCCACCCGCGGACGCCGGCCTCGCCTCCGGGATCGTCAACGTCTCGATGCAGGTCGCCGGGGCCCTCGGCGTCGCAGTCCTCGGCACGATCTCGGCAGACCACACCAGGGCGCTGACGGCGACGGGCAGCTCGCTCGCCGTCGCGCTCACGGCCGGCTATCACCTGGCGTTCGTGGTCGCCGCCGGCTGCGTCGCCGTCGGCATGCTCGTCGCCGTGCTGCTGTTGCGCCCGCGTCGCCCGCAACAGATCGGCGCGAGCGCCGCGGGGCGGCTCGAACGCAGCGGCGAGACGGCTGCCGGCGCGCGGTTGTGAGCGACGCGCACGCGGGGGATAGGCTTTCGCGCCGTGAGGGTCAATCTTCGCAGGCTCCGCCCAGCCGACGTGGTCGCGCTTGCCGGCGCCCTGCTGCTCGCCGCGGCGCTGTTCGCGCCGTGGTTCGAAGAGGCCGGCGGGCGTGAGAACGCCTGGCAGGCACTGACAATCGCCGCCGTCCCGGCGGCGCTTACGGCAGTGGCGGCGATGGCGCTGGCTGCGGCGACCGTAACGCAGCGCTCGCCCGCGCTGCCGCTCGCGCTCGCCGTGTGCACGATTCTGCTGGGGCTGGTGACGAGCGTGCTTGTCGTCGTCTTCGCCGCCACCCCGCCTGCCGCCGCGAGCGGGCGCTGCTACGGGCTGTGGCTCGGCCTGGCGGGCGCCGTGGGCGTGCTCGTGGCGGCCAGCCTCTCGCTGCGCGATGAGCGTCCCTTCTGGGGCGTGCCGGTGTCGCGATGATCGAGCGCGAGGAGGTCCGCCACGTCGCCCGCCTTGCGCGCCTGGCGCTCAGCGACGAGGAGGTCGACCGGATGGCGGTCGAGCTGGCGGGTGTGCTCGACCACATCGCGACAATCGAGCAGCTCGACCTGGACACCGTCGAGCCCACGTCGCACGTCGTCGCGGTGGAAAACGCGCTGCGGGAGGATCTGCCGCAGCCGTCGCTGGCCCGCGAGCTCGTCCTGGCGAGCGCGCCGGCTGTCGTCGATGACGGGTTCGCCGTCCCGAGCCCGCAGGCATGAGCGAGATCCTCGAGCTCTCGGCTGCTGCAGCCGCCGGCGCCGTCGCGTCGGGCGAGCTTGACGCGGGCGAGCTGTTCGAGACCTACAGGGCACGGGCGGCCGCCGATCAGCTGAACGCCTTCGTATGGGTCGCCGAGGCCGCGCCGCCCGCGGTCGCGGGGCCGCTCGGCGGCGTGCCGCTCGCCGTCAAGGACCTGTTCTGCACCGAGGGCGTGCCAAGTCAGTCGGGCTCGCGGATCCTCGCGGGCTATTGCCCGCCCTACACCGCGACGGTGGTCGAGCGGTTGGCGGCCGACGGTGCGCCGCTGCTCGGCAAGACCAATCAGGACGAGTTCGCGATGGGCTCCTCGACCGAGAACTCCGCTTTCGGGCCCGTACGCAACCCTTGGGACCGCGGCCGCGTGCCCGGCGGCTCCTCGGGAGGGAGCGCGGCAGCGGTCGCTGCGCGGCTCGCGCCGTGGGCGCTCGGCACCGATACGGGCGGGTCGATCCGCCAGCCGGCGGCGCTGTGCGGCATCGTCGGCCTGAAGCCGACCTATGGGGCCGTCTCGCGCTACGGCATGATCGCCTTTGCCTCCTCGCTTGACCAGGCCGGGCCGCTGACGCGCGATGTGACCGACGCCGCGCTGCTGTACTCGAGGATGGTCGGCCCGCGCGATCCACGCGACTCGACGTCGCTGGACTTCCCCGGCGCGATCGAGTTGCCGGTGCGCAGCGATCTCGCCGGCGTGCGCATCGGCGTGCCGGCAGAGCTGTCTGGCGACGGCATCGAAGCGGGGGTGCTGAGCGCGTTCGAGGCTACGCTCGAGCTGGCGCGGGCGCTCGGCGCGAGTGTCGAGCCGTGTGCACTGCCGCATGCCCCGCACGCGCTCGCCGCCTACTACGTTCTGGCGCCGGCCGAGGCCTCCTCGAACCTCGCACGCTTCGACGGCGTGCGCTACGGCTACCGCTCCAGCGACGCCGACGAGCTGATCGGCATGTACACGCAGACGCGTCACGACGGCTTCGGCGCCGAGGTCAAGCGCCGGATCATGCTCGGGACCTACGCGCTCTCGAGTGGCTATTACGACGCCTTCTATGGGCGCGCGCAGCGTGTGCGCACGAAGATCGCCGAGGACTTCGCGGTCGGCTTCGAGCGCTTCGATTTCATCGCCACGCCGACCGCACCGGGAGTCGCGTTCGAGCTCGGCGCGAAGACCTCCGATCCGCTGGCGATGTACCTCAACGACTTCTGCACGGTGCCGATGTCGCTCGCGGGGATTCCGGCCATCTCGATCCCCTGCGGGCTCGCCGAGCCGCCCGGCGGCGGCCGCGCGCTGCCGGTCGGCTTCCAGCTCGCCGGGCCCGCGTTCAGCGAGAACACGCTGCTGGCGGCGGCATTCGCCCTGGAGCAGGCGCTCGGATTCGACGGCGCCCTCGCCTCGTCCGCCGGCGACCCAACGGCTGACCAGTGAGCGCCGAGCTCGAGCCGGTCATCGGCCTGGAGATCCACGTGCAGCTGGCGACCGCGACGAAGATGTTCTGCGGCTGCGAGCTGAGCTTCGGTGAGCCGCCGAACACGCGCACCTGCCCGGTTTGCATCGGTCTGCCGGGGGCGCTGCCGGTCGTCAACGCCCGCGCGATCCACTTCGGCCTGATGATCGGGCTGGCGCTCGGCTGCGAGCTCGCGCCGCGCTCGATCTTCCATCGCAAGAACTACTTCTACCCCGATCTGCCGAAGGGGTACCAGATCTCGCAGTACGACGAGCCGCTGTGCCGCGGAGGCTCCCTGGCCGGTGTGCGGATTCACCGTGTGCATCTCGAGGAGGACGCGGCCAAGCTGATCCACATCGGTGCAAGCGGCCGCATCCACGGTTCGCAGCTGTCGGTCGTCGACTTCAATCGCGGCGGGACGCCGCTCGTCGAAATCGTCACCGAGCCGGACCTGCACTCGCCGGCCCAGGCCCGCGAGTGGCTGGAACTGCTGCGCGCCACGCTGCGCGCCCTGGGTGTCAGCGACGTCAACATGGACGAGGGCTCGCTTCGGGCCGACGCGAACGTGTCGCTGCGCCCGCGTGGCAGCGCCACGCTCGGGACCAAGACCGAGCTTAAGAACATGAACTCCTTCCGCTTCCTCGAGCGCGGCGTCGCGGCTGAGATCGAGCGCCAGCGAGCGATCATCGAGGCCCGCGAGGAGGTCGTCCAGGAGACGCTCCACTTCGATCCGGCCTCCGGAGCGATCACCTCGCTTCGCTCGAAGGAGGAGGCGCAGGACTACCGCTACTTCCCCGAACCGGACCTCGTGCCGATCGCGACGACCGAGGCCATGCTCGAGGCGGCGCGCGCGGCGATGCCCGAATTGCCCGCAGCCCGCGCGGAGCGCTTTGAGCGCGAGCTGGGCCTCGGCGCCGACCGCGCTCACCAGCTCGCCTTCCGGGTCGAGCTGGGGGACTTCTACGAGCGCGCTCTCGCCTGCGGTGGCGCCGATCCGGTGGCGCTGGCCAACTGGGTCGGGGGAGAGCTGGTCGCGCGAACAGCTGACGGGGATCCGGCGGCGAGCAGGGTCACGCCGGCGGCGCTGGCAGCGCTCGTGGCGATGGTGGCCGGCCATAGCTTGAGCGTGACTGCGGCGCGTGAGGTGCTCGACGTGCTGGTCGCGCAGGGCGGTGACCCGGAGACGGTCGTGGCCGATCGCGGCCTTGGCGCACTCGACGACGACGCCGGCCTCGCCGTGATCGTTGCACGCGTGATCGCTGAAGACCCGGCGGCCGCAGAGCAGGTGCGGGCCGGCAACCCGAAGGCGATCGGCGCGCTGGTCGGGCCGATCATGCGCGAGACACGCGGACGCGCGGATGGCGCCGAGGTGACGCGCCTGATCCGCGACGCGCTGGGCCTCGAGCCGCTCGACCCTTAGCGCGTCCCGGCTGCCGCGGTGCCTGCGAGCAGGTAAAAGACGGCGGCGACAAAGCGGAGAGGACGGCGTTGCGGATCTTGGCCAGCGGTCCAACGACGCGAGCGGGCATCTGGTCGATCATGACGTCCATGAACACACCCAACGCCCGATCCAGATTCCTGCTCCTCCCGCAGGTGGACGAGGCGTCCACGACGGTCAAAGCGCCGGTCGTCCTGCGGCGCTACAGCCTTGCTCGCCTGGCACCCTCGTCGCCCGCGCGTCCCGAGCAGCGTCCGTTCCGTCCTGCGGCCCAGCAGTAGATCCGTCGGTGAGTGGACGCTCCTCCGCGGTAGCATCGCGGTGGAGCGTAAGCTCTCCCGTATGAACGAAGAACAAACCGAGCCCCGGAGTCGCATGCAGTCGTTCGGGCGCCACGCGCTTGCCGCGCTGGTGCTCCTCGTCTGCGCGTGGCTTCTGCTGCACCTCCTGTTCCACGTCGTCGTCGTGGTCGCGACGATCATCGCGGTGGTCGTCGCGATCATCGGCGCGGTCTGGGCGATTCGCATCCTATTCTGACCCTCAACGGCGGAGAGCTCTACGTCGTCGTCTGTCTGATCTCGGCGCTGGCCGGTGGATACATCGGCATGCGCAAGGGCAGCTCGCTCTTCGTGTGGTTCGTGATCTCCGGCCTGATTCCGGTACTCGGGCCGCTGGCCGCGGCGCTGTACAGGCGAGAGACCGAGGAGGCGCTGCGGATCTGCCCTGGCTGCAACCGCGCCGTGCGCCACTACGACGCCATGTGCATGCACTGCGGCACCGACCTCGAGTACCCACATGAATCGGAGCTGATCGAGCCCGATCCGTCGATTCGCGTGCGCGCGCACCTCTGAGCTTGCTACGGCGCGCCGCGAGCGCCGCGCGCCGGTAGCGGCCCGCGGCGGCTCACTTGCAGTGCCTGGCTGGTCGCCGCCGGCACGCTATCCTGAGCGTCGGGCGTGCATTTTGCGCCCGCTTCAGCGATCCCAGCCCAGCCGAAAGGAGGTCAGCGCGATGCGTGCAGTCGATGCCGTGATGGAGTGCCTTAAAGCCGAGGGCGTCGATGTCGTATTCGGCCTCCCCGGTGGCTCAAACCTGCCCACCTACGACGCCTTCTACGACGCGGGCATCCGCCACGTGCTGGTGCGCCACGAGGCCGGCGGCGGCCACGCCGCCGAGGGCTACGCGAAGGCGACCGGCAAGGTCGGCGTGGCGCTTGCGACCTCGGGACCCGGAGCGACCAACCTGGTCACACCGATCGCCGACGCGATGATGGACTCGGTGCCGGTCGTCTTCATCACCGGCCAGGTGCGCACCGAACTGCTCGGCACCGATGGGTTCCAAGAGGCCGACACGCTCGGGATCACACTCCCGATCGTCAAGCACTCGTTCATGATCCAGCACCCGCTGGAGATCCCGCAGGTGATCCACGAGGCCTTTCACATCGCTCGCAGCGGACGCCCCGGACCGGTCGTCGTCGACATCCCGCAGGACCTCTCGCGGGCCGAGATTCCCTACGAGCCGGTGGTCGAGGTCTCGCTGCCGGGTTACCAGCCGACGATCGATGGCAACCAGAAGCAGATTCGCCAGGCAGCCAATGCGCTCGCCAGTGCCCGGCGGCCCGTGATCTACGCCGGCGGCGGCGTCATCACCTCGGGCGCCTCGGCCGAGCTGATCGAGTTCGCCACGAGCGACCGTTTCCCGGTCACGTGCACGCTGATGGGCCTGGGCGGCTTCCCCGGCACCCACGAGCAGTGGCTCGGGATGCTGGGGATGCACGGCACGCGCACCGCGAACTACGCGATGGACGAGGCGGACCTGATCTGCGCCGTCGGCGCCCGCTTCGACGACCGCATCACCGGCAAGCTGGCGGAGTTCGCCCCCCACGCCAAGTTCATCCACATCGACATCGACCCCGCGGAGATCTCGAAGAACGTGCCCGCGCATATCCCGATCGTCGGCGACGCCCGCAACATCCTGCCAAGACTACTCGCCGAGTACCGCGCACTCGAGCCCGACCCGGGGCGTCTGCGCGACTGGTGGACCAAGATCGACGCCTGGAAGGCGGAGCATCCTTTGCGCTACGAGGACAGCACCGACTCGGAGATCAAGCCGCAATATCTGATCCAGGCGCTGTATGAGGCGACCGGCGGCGCAGCCGTGATCGTCTCGGACGTCGGACAGCACCAGATGTGGGCCGCGCAGTACTACCACTTCACGCGGCCGCGTCAGTGGATCAACTCCGGTGGCCTCGGCACGATGGGCTTCGGGCTTCCCGCCGCGATGGGCGCAAAGGTTGGCACGCCCGACGACACGGTCTGCGTGATCGCGGGCGACGGCTCGATCCAGATGAACGCCCAGGAGCTCGCCACCTGCGTGCAGGAGGAGATCGCCGTCAAGGTGTTCATCATGAACAACGGCTATCTCGGCATGGTGCGCCAGTGGCAGGAGCTGTTCTGGGACCACCGCTACAGCCATGTCGACATGGGCGAGCATCCCGACTTCGTGAAGCTCGCCGAGGCCTACGGCGCCACGGGGCTGCGCTTTACCGACAAGGGCTCGCTCGTTGCCGACATCCGTGCTGCGATCGCCACCCCCGGGGTCGTTGTCGCCGACGTCCGCGTGACGCGGGAAGAGAACACCTATCCGATGATCTCGCCCGGCGCCGCCGCGCGCGACATGGTGGGGTGATCGCGATGGGTGAGCCTGGAACCAAAGCCCCGCTCAGCCTCGAAGAGCTCGACGCCGCCGTCGGCCTGCGCACCGGGCGCAAGCACGTGCTGTCGATCCTGGTCGAGAACCGCCCGGGTGTCCTGACGCGGATCGCCGGGCTTTTCGCACGGCGCGGCTTCAACATCGAGACGCTGACCGTCGGTCCCACCGACAACGAGGAGTTCTCGCGCATCACGCTGACCGTGGACGGCGCGCTGCACCCGATCGATCAGGTGACAAAGCAGCTGCACAAGCTGATCAACGTGCTGAAGATCCGCGACCTGGAGCCGGCGGGCACCGTCAGCCGCGAGCTGGCGCTGTTCAAGATCACGGCGGAGGCCCAGGCACGCAGCGAGATCCTCGAATTCACGACGATCTTCCGCGCCCGCGTCCTGGACACCACGAAGCGCTCGATCACGGTCGAGGTGACGGGTGGCAGCGACAAGATCGACGCCTTCGAGAGCGTGGTCCGTCCGTACGGGCTGATCGAGATGATGCGAACCGGCGAGATCGCGATGTCGCGAGGTCGCACGGAGACCTAGGATCGATTGACGGTGGTGCTTTGGCCCTAGCGCGGGCGGATGCGACGAACTCGCAGCCGTTCGCGCTGCCAGAGCGCCAGCGGCTGATCCTCGAAGCGCAGCTGGCACGCGCGGGCCGCGTCGCGCGACGTCGCGGCGCATGCGTGGCGGCCGTAAGCTGGCGGCTCCCCGACGGCGTGGACCCCAGTGCGGTTGTGCTCGCCTCGCGCGCGCACGCGGAGCCGTGGATGTGCTTTGAGCAGCCCGAGCGCGAGCACTCGGCGCTGGCGGCGCTCGGCGCGGTCGTGACGCTCGAGGATCGTGGCCACCTGCGCTTCGAGCGCACAGCGGCGCGCTGGCGCGAGCTCGTCGAGCGCGCCTGCGTCGAGCCCTCGGGCGGGCCGGTCGGCGGCGGCCTGGTCGCCTGCGGCGGCTTCGCCTTCGCGCACGACGGCGGCGGCTCGCCGCAATGGTCGGACTTCGCGCCGGCGTCGCTGGTCGTGCCCGAGGTGGCGCTCGTACGCCGCGGCGAGGAGGTGTGGTGCACCGTCGCCGCGCTCGTTGGGGCAGACGACCAGCTCGATGATCTGCTGGCGCGCGTGACGGGGCGCCTCGCCGGCCTGCGCGAGGCGCCGCTGCCGCTGCTGGACCCGCATCCGACCGGGCGTCACACGATCGCCGGCGCAATGGCACCCGAGCACTACGAGGCCGCGGTCGCGCGAGCGGTCGAGCTGATCGCCGGCGGGCGCCTGGAGAAGATCGTGCTGGCGCGCGAGGTGGACGTCCACGGGCCGGCCCGCCACGACGGGGCGGCGGTCTTCGGCGTGCTGCGCGAGGCGTTCGCGGGCTGCTTTGTGTACGCGGTCGGTCGCGGCGACGCCACCTTCATCGGCGCGACGCCCGAGCTCCTGCTGCGCCGCGAGGGCCTACGCCTGAGCACCGTCGCGCTCGCCGGCTCGATCGGCCGAAGCGCCGATCCTGCGGTCGACGACCACCTCGGCGAGCGCCTGCTGCGCTCCGACAAGGAGCGCGAGGAGCACGCGATCGTGGCACGGCGGATCGAGCGGACGCTGCGCCCGCACGCCGTCTGGGTGACGATGCCCGAGGAGCCGCAGGTCGTGCGGATCGCCAACATTCAGCATCTGGCCGCGGCGATTCGCGCGCAGCTGACCCAGCCGGTGGCGGCGGTCGAGCTGGCCGGGCTGCTGCACCCGACGCCCGCCGTCGGCGGCGAGCCGGCGGGAGTCGCGCTGCCGCTGATCCGCGCGCTCGAGGGGATCGATCGCGGCTGGTACGCGGGACCGCTCGGCTGGACCGACGCGAACGAGGACGGCGAGTTCTGCGTCGCGCTGCGCTGCGCGCTGCTGCAGGGACGCCTCGCGCGCTGCTTCGCCGGCGTCGGCGTCGTCGCCGATTCGCAGCCGGCCGCGGAGCTGGCCGAGACCGAGGTAAAGCTCGGCGCGCTGCTGCCGGTGCTCGCCGCCTAGACCTGGGTTTTCCGGCTTGTTTGGCTCGTGACCGCCCGGGCCGCGGCGGAGCTAGGCGTTGTGCGTGTAGCGGAGGTGGCCGAAATTGAGCTGGGTCACGCAGGCGCCTGCGGGAAGGCGAAAGTCGAGCTCGCGTAGCTGTCCGGTGAAGCTCAGCGCGATCAGCCTCCCGCCGGCTCCGCGACCCCACTCCTGCGAGACACCCGCAAAGCCAGGGCCGCCGCGCCAGGCGACCAGTGTGATGCGCACGTGCGCGGCGGCGGCCATCCGGAAGCGCACACGCAGCAGATATGAAAACCCCTGTGGTTGAGCATGCAGCTGCTGTGGGCGCGCCAGCGGCACGCGCAGCCACGAAGCGGGCAGGCCGGCGGGCACGCAGGCGTTCGATCCGCCACTCGGGTCGGCCGCCGGCTCGGCTGAGCGGTTGGCCGTCGTCACGCTCGCCTGACCGAGCAGGCCGCGTGTCGAGGCGATGAACCGCACGGGCAGGAGCCGTCCGCTCGGCCCGAGCACATACGGCTGTTTGACGAGCTCGCCGACGCGCAGATTCGGGTTGAACAGCGCGAGGAACACGCCGTACATCGGGACCTTGAAGAAACGTCGCGGCACCTCGACGGTTGGGATGTCGAGGTCGACAAGGACGGGCTCCCTGCCGGTCGCCGCCCTGACCTGCTTGTCGCTGGCGAGGTATTGCTGCACGTAAGCGCTGTCCTTGCCCTCCTGCCACACCTGATGCGCCAGCGCCCGCACCGATGTGATGTAAAGCGTCGCGTATACCGCGACCGCGGCCGTGCCGGCGGCGGTCAGCGCGCGCGGCGACGGTCGCCGGATCGCGAACGCCGGCCATCGCCTTGCCGTCGGCCTGAGCATCTCGCCCTGCGGCCATGCGCGCCGCCCACTCCAGCGCGAGCTGATCGCGAAGGCCGCGAGCACGAGGAACATGAATTGCGCCGACTGCTGGTAGTAGACGGCCTCGCCAATAGCCACCCCGGTCTGCGTGATCTTGTTGATGCCGACAGGCAGCATGTTGATCAGGAAGACCAGGATGAACGCCGCGAGGCAGCGCCACGCGCGTGGGCGCAGATACAGCGTCACCGCCACCGCCGCGAGCACCACGAACCCGGCCGCCACAGCCACGCCCGGCCCGGGTGTGTATCTGACCCCGACCAGAGCCGGGACGAACGTCTGAAAGAGTGCGATCGCGAGGTAGTGCGCCAGCTCGGAGAACGACGGATGCGTCGCCGGCTTGTAGTAGTAGCGGTAGTAGTTCACGACTGCCGCAGCGTCGAGGGCGACGTAGCCGATCCACGCCCACCGCTCGCGCCACACCACGGCCAGCCATCTACGCGGGCCGGGGTGGCGCTCGAGCACCAGCAGACTTATGACCGCCGGGTAGAGGGGAAACAGGATCGACGTCTCGTAGTCGAGCAGCGCGAGCGCGTAGGCCGCGAAGGAGCCAAACAGCAGGAGCCAAGAGCCGGTCTCGCGCCAGCGCAGATAGCACCCGAGCGCAAGCAGCATGCCTACGCTGGACGGCAGGATGTTCGCCGTCGCGGTCCACCAGTAGAGCAGCCGGATGAGAAAGATCGACTGACCGAAGACGATCGTGAAGGCAAAGGATCGCCAGCCGTTGCCAAGGATCGCCCGCATGAGCAACGCGAACGCAAGTAGCGCGCACGCGTAGAGCGCGAGCTCGACCGTATGCGCGAGAACGAAGCTGCCTGGAGCAAGCACCACGAGCAGCTTGTCGAGCACGCGACTGACGGGTGAGAAGTGCTCATAGAGCCCCTCGCGCAGGTAACCCAGATTGAAGCTCTGCAATCGCGCCTGGGTGAGGAACTCATAGTCGTCAACGAGGAAGAAGGTGAAGCTGGTGAGGACTGCGGCAGCGAGAACCTGTAGACCGATGGATGCCGCCCAGAGCCAACTCGGTGGGCGTCGCCAGCGGTGCTCGCCTGCCGCAGCGGCAAACGATCGCGGCGGTGCACACCCGCCGGCGGGTGGTTCAGCGACCTCGCTCACGACGAATGCGGCGGCTCTTCGATCAGCGTCGGCGCCGCTTCGGGCTCGCACTGGAAGAGGAACTGGTACGCAAAAAGCTGAGGACGGATCGCGACCGCGATGCGATCCAGCAGGCCCACACCGCGTGCCGTCCTGCCGGCGCCGCTTGTGAGCACATCCAAGGGCACGCCCGTGAAGTGCTTGCGAAGCACCTTGAAGCCCGCCTGGTGCAGCTCACGCTCGATGCTGCGCTGCGTGAAAAAGCGAACGTGGCTGCGGTCCAGCAAGCCTCGCTGGTCGTAATCAAACATGCCGAGCAGCGTTCTCGCACGCACGTACCAGTGTGCGAAGTTGGGGACCGACACGATCAGCGCTCCGCGCGGCGCCAGAACGCCGCGCACCTGCGCCAGCAGAAGCCCGGGGTCGCGGACGTGCTCGAGCACGTCCGCCGCGAGCACGACGTCAAAAGGTCCCTCCGCAGCAACCTCGTCGGGCAGGCCGCGATCGAGGTCCGCCTGGACGAAGCGATCGAGGCGGCCGCGAGCATCGGGCAACTCAAGCAGGTCCACGCCCACCACGCGATGGCCCAGCGAGCGTGCGCGCTCCGCCAGCAGGCCACTGGAGCAGCCGAGGTCGAGCAGCTTTCCCGGCGGCGCCTGCTCGAGCCATTTGAGGATCACCGCATGCGAACTGCCCGCACTCTCCTTCAGCGTGTATTCCTCGCCGACGCCGCCGAGGTCGTCTGATCGAAAGCCGAGCTTGGCCAGGCGATAGCGCACAACGTCGGTCGTCACGTCACGCGCGTACCTTGGGCCGTTCACATAGCAGATCTCCTCTCCGTAATAAGTCGGGATGGGAACCTCCACGATGCGCTTCCCGGCGTCGGTCAGCTGAATGATTATCTGCGTGTCGAAGTTGAAGCCATCCGAGTTGCGCTCAAACGGGATCGACCGCAGAGCCTCGACGCTGTACGCACGGTAACCCGAATGAAATTCACTCAGACTCGTCCCGAGCAGGCGATTCTCAACACCGGTCAGCAACCTGTTGCCGAAATATTTGTAAAGCGGCATCCCACCCTTGCGCGCCGCACCCTTCACCATCATCCGCGAGCCCATCACGGCGTCGCACTCGCCGCGCTCGAGCGGCGCCACGATCTCCGCGATGCACTCCGGCGCATACTGGCCGTCACCGTGCAACAGGACGACGATGTCGAGATCCTCCTCGATCGCGAGCCTGTATCCCGCCTTCTGGTTGCCGCCGTACCCGAGGTTGTCCGGGTGACGGATGATCGTCAGCGGCAGGTCCGTCGCGACCTCCTTGTAGCCGAGGCCGACCAGGTACGTAGAGTCCTCGCTCGCGTCGTCGCACACGAACACCCGCGTAATCCGGCCGCGGAAGTCCTTGGGCAGGCGATCGAGCACCTGGGCCAGTGTCGAGGCCGCGTTATAGGCGACGACGAGGATGCCGATCCTTGGCGCCGAGCGGCGCCCGTTGTCCGTTTGCGGCCCGGACATGTCGGAGAGAGCGTGTTTCATCGTCGCGCGGATGCTACCGGGTGCGCACCGGTGAGCGGCGATCGCAAGTGTGGGAGACGCGCACCGGCGGGCCGCGTTTTTTTGTGGGAATCCTCTAATTCGTTGAGGCGCTACACGTGTCGCCGACGCGAGGATGCTTCGGTCCAGGCGGGCGCGTTGTCGTCACCAGTGCCGCCAGGGACCGCGTGGGACTGGTGCTTGGCGTAATTCGTGCGCAGCACTCACCGACTGGTGGTCCCCACGGTCGTGGACGCACGCTGTCGCTGGATGTCGGGCCGAGCGATCGCCAGGTAGGAAACGAGCAGGAAGGTCGCCACAGCGAGTACCACCGACGTCTGGCCGTTGCCGAAGCCCAGTCCGGTGATGTTCGACGGTTTGCTGACGTAGTCCGAGAACGACGCACCCAGAGGGCGCGTCACCACGTAGGCCATCCAGAACGCCGCGATGCTGTTCAGGCCGAATCGCCACCAGGCCAGCGCCGGCACCAGGATCACCGCGAAGAAGAAGATTCCCGAGGCCAGATAGCCCATGCCGAGCGAGGATGCCGTGTAGTCTCCGAGCGCGGTGCCGAGGGCAAAGGTTGCGAACACCGTGGTCCAATAGAAAGCCTCGCGCCGCTGCGTCGTAACGCTGTGGATGGACAGCGTTCCTTCAGCCCACTGCCACGTCCAGAACACGGCTGCGAGGATGACCGCCCACAGAATTGTCGTCCCCGCGTAGGCGATATGGACGTCGAGATGAAGGAAATCCGAGATCCCGGTACCGGCGATGGCGATGGCGTAGGCCAGAAACCAATATGCGAAGGCTCGGTATCGGCGACTGGCGAACTGCAGGACGAGCGCAACCACGAATAGCGCGACCTCTGTGCCGCCGCCTCCGAAGTTCCCATAGGTCTTCAGGTAGTCGGAGGTGACCTCCCCGCCGGCGGTGGTCAGGATCTTCACGACCCAGAAGACGAAGATGATCTCGGGAACCTTCGCGGCAACGGGCGCGGGAAAGAACCGTCCAATTACAGGCACCTGGCCATCGGCGTGCAGACGCTCGGCGTCGGAGCCAGGGCCAGGCAGGCGGCTTGCAGAACTCACGTAACGGACGGCTCCAGATCGTTGTCGCGGTCAGCTTAGACGCGTCGACGATGAACAGGTTGCGCGGCGACCTCACGCCAGCTTCGCAGTGGCAGGAGGCCTTAGGCGGCGCTGAGCGCCTCTCGCACCGCGGCCGCCGTGCGCCTGTGCAGCGCGACGCCGGCGGCGCGATCGGTGCGTACTTCGATCAGCGTCGCGCCCGCCGGCTGCGCCAGCAGCGCGCGCAGCTGCGCGAGCGTCTGCGGCCGTTCGTGGCGAAAGCCATACAGCCGCGCCGCCTGCTCGAAGTCCAGTCCGGTCGGCGTAGCGATGTGCTCCTCGTAGACGTCTGCTTCGCCCGCGATTGGCAGGTAGTCGAACACCGCCGCGCCGCCGTTGTTGATCAGCACGATCGTCAGCGAAAGCTTCAGCCGCGATGCGGCCAGCAGCCCGCCGATGTCGTGGGCGAAGGCGACGTCACCGATCAGGGCGACGACGGGGCCGGCCGATACCGCGGCGACGCCCAGCGCGCTTGAGAGCGTGCCGTCGATTCCGTTCGCGCCGCGGTTCGCGAGCGCGCGCGGGCCATCGTCGCGCACCGGCCAGAAGGACTCGAGCTCGCGCACCGGCATCGACGCCGCGACGAACACAGTGGCGGCGGGCGGCAGCACGGCCGCGATGGTGCGCGCGACGTTCGGCTCGCTCAGCTCGTCGCCGAGCGTGCGCTCGATCGCAGCGGCGGCCGCTGCGTCCGCCGCGCGCCAGTCGGCAAGCCAGGCCGGATCGGCCGGCGGCGGGGATTCGAGCAGACGCGGATCGGCCCGCAGCACGAGCTCGACGACGCCAGCGGGATCCTGCCAGGCGAGCTGCGGGTCGATCAGGATCTGACGGGCGTCGCCCGATCGCTGGAGCCAGGTCCGCAAAGGCTTCGAGGTCGGCAGATCGCCGACCCGGATGACGACCTCCGGTGCGTGCGCCTCGGCAAACTCGCTGTCGCGCAGCAGCAGGTCATAGTGGGCGACCGCCGCCGCGCCGCGCCGCGCACCCGAGAGCGGGTCGGCGAGCAGCGGATAACCGGCCGCGAGTGCCAGCGCCGGCACCGCAGGCGCGAGGCCGCCGTCGTCGCGTCCCGCCACGATCACGCCCCGCGCGGGCGCGACGATGTGCTCGGACAACCGCGCCCCGCGTGGTTCGCCGCCGTGCACCACGGCCCAGGCGCGCCCGTCGCTGCGGCCGCCGCGAGGCCGGCGGGCGCCGTCCGGCACCAGCGGATCGCGCAGCGGCCAGTTCAGGTGCACCGGCCCAGGCCGCTCGCCGGTCGCCTTGGCGCAGGCGCGGCAGGCGAGTGCGCGAACCCAGGCGATCCGCTGGTCGCTGACGTCGTGGTTGCCGACCTCGAAGAACCAGCGGACCGCGTCGCCGTAGAGCTTGATCTGGTCGATCGTCTGGCCGGCACCGCTTTCGCGCAGCTCCGGAGGGCGGTCCGCGGTCAGTACGATCAGCGGCACGCGCGCCTCGCTCGCCTCGATCACGGCGGGGGCGAGATTGGCCGCGGCGGTCCCCGAGGTTGCGGTGATGGCGACGGGCCGCCCGGTCGCCTTGGCGATGCCCAGCGCGAAGAAGCCGCTCGAGCGCTCGTCGATGTGGGAGTGCGCTCGCAGCCGCGGGTGGCGGGCCAGCGGCAGCACGAGCGGCGTGTCGCGCGACCCAGGTGAGGTGCAGACGTCGCGCACGCCGCAGCGTGCCAGCTCATCGACGAAGGCCGTGATCAGATCATGGCTGTCGAGGGCCGGGGCCACGCACGAACCGTAGCGGGATCGCCGCAGAGCGCCGCCCTGACAGACTGGCGGCCGTGTCGACCACCGTCGTCCTCCTGCACGGCTTCGCCGCCACTCCGCGACAGTGGGACCGCACGATCGCGGAGCTGGACCCGGGCGCCTTCACGCCGGTTGCGCTGGACATCACCGGCGCGGTGCCGTTGACGCCGGACGGCGTCAGCGACCTCGTCAGCGCGACCGCCGATGAGCAGTTCGTGCTCGGCGGCTACTCGATGGGAGCGCGCCTGGCGCTGCACACGGCCCTGGCGATCCCTGCGCGCATCAGCAGGCTCGTCCTGCTCTCCGCGAGCGCGGGCATCGAGGACGACGTCGAGCGGGCGGCTCGCCGGGCCGCGGACGAGTCGCTGGCAGCGGCGATCGAACAGGAGCCGATCGAGTCGTTCGTGAAGCGCTGGCGCGCGGTCGCGCTGTTCGCGCGCGATCCGGACTGGGTGCACGAGGAGGTCGCCGCCGATGAGCGACGCTGCGACCCGGTCCAACTCGCGGGGTGCCTGCGCGGCCTGGGCGCCGGGGCGATGACGCCGATGTGGGAGCGGCTCGGCGAGCTCCGCATGCCGGTCGAGGTGCTCGCCGGAGCCGATGACCCCGCCTACGTCGCGGCCGGCGCGCGGCTTGCGCAGGCGATCCCGGACGCCCGCTTGCGCACCGAGGCCGGGGTGGGGCATCGCCTGCCGCTGCAGGCGCCACGGGCGGTGGCACGCGCGCTTTCGGGCCAGTAGTGCCAGGCGCGCCCAGCTGCGTCGGTGAGCTCGCGGGTGAAGGGCTGCTCGCGCTCCCGACGGCTCGATCGCAAGTTCGCGCTCAGACGCCGGCCAGATCAGCCAAGCACGCCAAGGCCCGGTCCGCGCGGCACGGCGATCTCGCCCCGCACGACCGGCAGATCCGCCACCGGGTCGCCGGCGAACAGTCCGAGCGTCGCGAGGCCGCACGGCGGCAGCGGCGCGAGCGCCGCGGCGGCGTGCAGCGCGGCGGCGATTCCGCGCGGCCCGTCGTAGGTCGAGGACACGTACACCTCGGCGCCGCTCGCGCGCACGAGAGCGGCGGCGGCGAGCAGCCCACCGATGCCGCCACAGCGCGAGATCTTCAGGCAGACGGCGTCCGCGACCCGCGCGGTCAGCGCGCCCGGGATCGCCGCCGTCTCATCGATCGCGATCCGCACCGCGACGCGATCGCGCAGCGCCCGCGTGTCGGCGATCCCGTGCACGGGCTCCTCCACCAGCTCGAGGCCGGCTCCGGCGAGCGAGCGCAGGATCCGCTCGGCCTGCTCGAGCGACCAGGCGCCGTTGGCGTCCAGGCGCAGCATCGTTTGGCGACCGATCGCGGCGCGCACGGCCGCCACGCGCGCCTCGTCGCCGGCCGTTCCGACCTTCAGCTTGACACAGGAGTAGCCGGCCGCCACCGCCTGCGCGGCGGCCTGGGCAGCGAGCTGCGGGGACTCGGCACCGACGCTTGCGTTGACGGCGATCGCCCGCGCCGGGTGCTCGCTCAGCAGTTCGCAGATCGGGCGTCCCGCGCGCCGGCCCGCCATGTCCCACAGCGCCATGTCGATGGCGGCGAGCGCCGCAGGCAACTCGTCGGCATCGCGGCAGCGGTCAAGCAGCACACCGCCCGAGCGTCGCGACGAAGCCTCGAGGACCGGGCGGTAGGACTCCAGCGCCGCGAGCGTGCGCGCCACCGAGACGCCGTCGTAGGGCTCGAGCGGTGCCGCCTCGCCACGTCCGGTCACGCCGTCTGAGTCGGTGAGGGTCACTTCGATCAGCTCGCGCTCGCGCAACGGGCCGTTGGCGCTGCGGACCGGCCTCGCAAAACGCAGGACGACCCGATGGAGCGACAGCTCCATCGCCCTAAGCCAAAATCCCGGCGCAGAGCAGCAGGCAGAAGACGAGCGCGAGCCTCGCGGTGCGTGCGAGCGCGGAGTTCAGCGACGGTCCGTCGCTGTGTGTGCGGACCGTTTGCACGACGCCCAGTGCGAGCGGCGCGGCGGCCACGGTGAGCAGCAGCCAGGGCGAGAGCGAGCCGGCGAACCACGGCACCCACGAGGTCACGAAGGCGCCGGCCACGATCGCCGCGAACAGCACGCGCGTGCGCCCGCGGCCGAGGCGGACGGCGAGCGTGCGCTTTCCCGCGCGGCGGTCTGTGTCGATGTCGCGCACGTTGTTGACGACGAGGATCGCGGCGATCAGCAGGCCGACCGGGACGGCCAGCACGAACGCCTGCCAGGGCAGTGCGCGGCGCTGGACGAAGTAGGAACCGCTGACGGCGACGATGCCGAAGAAGAGGAACACGAAGACCTCGCCGAGGCCCGCGTAGCCGTACGGCCGCGGACCGCCGGTGTAGAGCACCCCGGCGAGGATCGAGGCGGCGCCGACCGCGAGCAGCGCCCAGCCGGCGATCGCGATCAGGTAGACGCCGCACAGCACCGCTGCGGCGAACGTCAGATAGGTTGCGATCAGTACCTGGCGCGGCGGCACGAGGCCACCCGCGGTCACGCGGACCGGCCCGATCCGCTCGTCGGTGTCGGCGCCGCGACGGGCGTCGGAATAGTCGTTGGAGAGGTTTGTGCCGATCTGGATCGCCATCGCGCCGAGCAGCGCGGCGATGAAGGCGAGCGCATGGAAGGTGCCGTATCGGATCGCCAGCGACGTGCCGACCAGGACCGGCGCGACGGCGGCCGGCAGCGTGCGCGGCCGCGCCGCCATCAGCCAGATCCTCACGGGCGCCGCGGGAACTGCGAGAAGTCGGGCGGGCGCTTCTCGGTGTAGGCGCTGCGGCCCTCGCGGGCCTCCTGCGAGCCGTAGAAGAGGAGGTTCGCGTCGTGGGCGAGCTGCTGCAGGCCCGCCAGCCCGTCCTCTGAGGCGTTGAAGCTCGCCTTCAGCAGCCGCAGCGCGAAGGGGGAGAGGGCGAGCATCTCGCGGCACCAGGCGACCGTCTCGGCCTCGAGGCGCTCCAGCGGCACGACCGCGTTCACGAGCCCCCACTCGAGCGCCCGGCGCGCGTCGTACTGGCGGCACAGGAACCAGATCTCCTTCGCACGCTTCTGGCCGATCTGGGCGGCGAGCAGGCTGGCCCCGTAACCGCCGTCGAACGATCCCACGCGCGGGCCGGTCTGGCCGAAGCGGGCGTTCTCGGCGGCGATCGTCAGGTCGCAGACGACGCTGAGCACATGGCCGCCGCCGATCGCGTAACCGGCGACCATCGCGACGACGGGCTTCGGCGTGCGGCGGATCTGCAGGTGCAGGTCGGTGACGTGGAAGCGCCCGACCTCGCCGGGCGCCGACTCATAGCCCGAGTCGCCCCGGACGCGCTGGTCGCCGCCGGAGCAGAACGCCTCGTCGCCTGCGCCGGTGAGCACGATGACGCCGACGGTGGTGTCCTCGCGGGCCCGCGTGAAGGCGTGCGACAGTTCGACCACGGTCTGCGGCCGGAAGGCGTTGCGGACCTCGGGGCGGTCGATCGTGATCTTTGCGATCCCGGGCTCGCGGGAGCGCTCGTAGCGGATGTCGGCGTAGTCGCCGTCGGGCACCCACTCGAGCGCCGCGGCGGCGCTCAGTTCGTCGGACACGACCGCAAGGCTAGCCTTTCGGGGGTGCAAGTCGAGGCGTGGCTGACACGGGCTGCCCGGCGGGCGCCCGATCGCCTGGCGGTGGCGACGCCGCATCGCGCGGTCAGCTACCGCGAGCTTGCCGTGCTCGCCGGCGCGGGGGCGCGCGAGCTTGGCGTGGCGCCCGGGTCGCGCGTCGCGATCGCGCTTGCGCCCGGGCTCGACTTCGCCGTCGCGCTGCACGCGTGCCTGCTCGCCGGTGCGGTGGCGGTGCCGGTGGACCTGCGCGACCCGGCCGGCGCTCCAGCGTGCGACGCGATCGTGGACGCGCCGCTTTCGTGCGGCGGTCCGGCGCTCGTGAGCGCCGGCCACGAGCTGTCCGCCAGCGCTCTGATCGTTCGCACTTCGGGCACCAGCGGGGAGCCCAAGGAGGTGCCCCTGACCTACGGCAACTTTTTATGGAGCGCGATCGGCTCCGCCGTCGCGCTGGGATCGGATCCCGCGGAGCGCTGGCTCTGCACTCTGCCGCTGGTGCATGTCGGCGGTCTCTCGATCGTGCTGCGCAGCGCGATCTCAGCGACCACGGCGGTGCTGCACGAGCGCTTCGAGACGCAGGCCGCGCTCGCTGCGTTGATGGACGATGGGATCACCCTTGTCAGCGTCGTCGCGACGACGCTTGCGCGTCTGCTGGACGCGGGGCTGGCCGACCCGCCGTCGCTGCGCTGCGCGCTGGCGGGCGGCGGCCCGGTGCCGGCGGCGCTGCTCGAGCGGGCGCGAGAGGCCGGCGTCGCGGTCAGCCAGACCTACGGGCTGACCGAGGCCTGCTCGCAGGTCGCCACCCAGACCCCCGGCGAGCGCGGCAGCGACTCCGGGCCGCCGCTGTTCTGCACGCGCCTGACGCTCGCCCGCGACGGCGAGATCCTGGTCGCCGGGCCGACGCTCAGCCCGGCCGTGGCCGGCGGCGTGCTGGCCACGGGCGATCTCGGCGAGCTTGACGCCGACGGCCGCCTGCGGGTCATCGGGCGGCGCGCCGACACGATCATCACGGGCGGCGAGAACGTGTCGCCCAGCGAGGTCGAGGCGGTGCTCGAGCGCCATCCGGCGGTGCTCGAGGCGGGCGTCTACGGCGTTGGCGACGACCGGTGGGGCGAGGCGGTGCATGCCGTCGTCGTCGCACGTGAGGCGGTCAGCGAGGCGGAGCTTCGCGCTCACTGCGCGTCACTGCTCGCCGCCTTCAAGGTGCCGAAGCGGATCGCTTTCGCGCCACAGCTGACCCGCACGGCGTCGGGAAAGCTGCAACGTGGCCGCCTGGCGGTTGACGGCGGCGAGCGCACACCATAAGGTCGCGGCATGGGACGGCGAAGCTGGGGGATCGGGCGGGGCGACCGGCGCAGCGGAGCGCTCAAGCTGGCACCGCTGCTGCTGGTGGCGCTCGGCGCCATCTCGATCAGCGCCTTCGCCGCCTCGGACGCGCGACGGGTGGTCGGCGATTGCACGAAATCACAGCTGCACCCCAGCACGATCGTGCTCGCCTGCGCCGACTACAACCTCGAGCTGACCAAGCTGCAGTGGAGCTCATTCGGCAATTCCGACGCCTACGCCCACGGCGACTATTACGCCAACGACTGCACCCCCAACTGCGCGGCCGGCAAGTTCCACTCCTATCCGGTCAAGCTCGTCGTCTCGGCGGCGAAGCTCTGTTCGGATCACTACGACGACTACCGGCGGGCGACGGTCACCTTCACCGGCGGGCGCCCGCCCGGCCAGAAGGGCGCGCTTGAGAGCCTGTCGTTGTCGTGCCCGATCCCGTGATCGTGGCGTGAGCATGGCGCGCCTGCTCGGCGCCGTGGCGCTGGCGGCTCTTGCCGCCGGCGTGGTGCCCGCACTGGCTTCGGGCGTCGCGAGCCGTGTCGTCGGCGATTGCGACCGCTCGCAGGTGCGCCCGGCGACGATCTGGATCTCCTGCAACAACCCGAGCTTCTCCTTCGCCGCGCTGCGCTGGAGCGCGTTCGGTGGACCGCTGGCGCGCGCCCGCGGGGTCATGCGCCTCGAGAGCTGCCCCTCCAGCTGCGATCCGCGCGACGTGTCGCGCTACCCGGTGACGCTGGTGCTCTCGCACTCGCGGGCGTGCCCGGACGGCCGGCGGGACTACCGGCTCGCGCAGGTGACCTTCAGCTCGCCGGCGCGGCCGGCGGGCAACACGGCGAAGACAACCGAGCTGGCACTGTTCTGTCCGCTGACGAACTAGCTCGCCCGCCCGCGGGGCGCGACCACGACGGCGAGCGGCGCGAGAGCCTCGAGCGCTGGGAGGCTGCGGCGCCCGGATGGGGACGCCAGCTCGCGGTCTGGGGCGAGAGCACCGCCGCGGTGGCCGCGTGGATGATCGAAGCAGCCGGACTCGCGGCCGGGCAGCGTGTGCTCGACCTCGCCGCCGGGCCGGGCGAGGTCGGATTCCTGGCCGCGCGGCTGATCGAGCCCGGCGGTGAGCTGATCTGCAGCGACCAGTCCGAGGCGATGCTCGAACTGGCGCGGGCGCGCGGGACGCAGCTCGGCCTGACGAACGTGTCATACCGCGTGCTGGGCGGCGAGTGGATCGATCTCGAGCTGGCGAGCGTCGATGTCGTGCTGTGCCGCTGGGGGTACATGCTGATGGTCGATCCGGCCGCGGCGCTGCGCGAGACCCGGCGCGTGCTGCGCAGCGGCGGGCGCCTCTCGCTGGCGGTCTGGGACGCCGCCGAGCGCAATCCGTGGCTTGCGGTCCCGGCGGCCGTGCTGCTCGATCACGGTATTGGCAGCGCCCCCGAGCCGGGTGTCCCCGGCACCTTCGCGCTCGGCGACGAGGCGCTGCTTCGCTCGATGCTCGCCGAGGCCGGCTTCACGCAGATCGCCGTTGAGACGGTCGACATCGTGCGCCGCGCGCCCGACTTCGACAGCTGGTGGGCGACGCAACTCGATCTGTCGATGTCCACGCGCACGGCGTTCGAGCAGGCCGACGAGGCCCAGACCGAGGCGATCGAGGCCGCGCTGGCCGTACGCCTGGGCGTCTACGCCGCGGCTGACGGCTCCCTTGCCGTCCCGGGGCGCACGCTCGTCGCTGTCGCCGAGGCGTGACAGCGCCGGCCCGGCGCGACCCGCTAGCCTGCCGCGCATGATCTATGACGACGACGCAGACCTCGGCTCACTCGACGGCAAGACCGTCGCGATCATCGGCTACGGCTCCCAGGGCCACGCCCACGCACTCAATCTCAAGGACTCGGGAGTGGAGGTGGTCGTCGGGCTGCGCGAGGGATCGAGCTCGATCGCCGCGGCACGAGAGGCAGGGCTCGACGTGCTCGGCGTCGTCGAGGCCGCGAGCCGCGGCGACATCGTGATGATCCTCGCGCCCGATGAGCTCCACCACCAGGTGTGGGAGGAGCAGGTCCGCGACGGCATCGCCGAGGGCAACCTGCTGCTGTTCGGTCACGGCTTCTCGATCCACTACGGCGAGATCGTGCCGCCGCCGGGCGTCGATGTCGCCCTGGTCGCGCCGAAGGGCCCCGGACATCTGGTCCGCCGCGAGTTCGTCGAGGGCTCCGGGGTACCGGGACTCGTCGCGGTGGAGCAGGACGCCACCGGCAACGCGCGCACTCTCGCTCTGGCATACGCCAAGGGGATCGGCTGCACGCGCGGCGGCGTGATCGAGACGACGTTCAAGGACGAGACCGAAACCGACCTGTTCGGCGAGCAGGCCGTGCTCTGCGGCGGCGCCTCAGCGCTCGTGCAGGCCGGTTTCGAGACGCTCGTGGAGGCCGGCTATGACCCCGAGATGGCCTACTTCGAGTGTCTGCACGAGCTGAAGCTGATCGTCGATCTGATGTACGAGAAGGGGCTCGCCGGAATGCGGTTCTCGATCTCCAACACGGCGGAGTACGGCGACTACACGCGCGGCACGCGCGTGATCACGGCGCAGACGCGCGAGCACATGAAGCAGATCCTCGGCGAGATCCAGTCCGGCGAGTTCGCCCGCGAGTGGATCGCCGAGAACCGCGCCGGCCAGGAGAACTTCAAGCGGATGCGCGCCGAGCAAGCGCAAACCCAGGTCGAAGACGTCGGCAGGGAGCTCCGTTCGCACATGGGCTGGATCAAGCCGAGTTTCTGATGCTCGCCTACGTCTTCTGGCATCGGCCCGCTCCCGGGGTCGCGCCGGAGGCGTACGCGGCGACGATCGACGGGTTCCATCGCTCGCTCGCCGCGCGGCCCCCGGCGGGATTCGTGCGGTCGGTTTCACTGCGCGCACCGGCGGTGGACTGGCTGGGCGGCGAGCCGGCGCTCGAGGACTGGTACGTGGTCGAGGACTTCGCCGCGCTCGGCGTGCTCAACGAGGCCGCGGTGGGACGCGGCCATCTGAGCGCCCACGACGCGGCCGCGCGCCAGGCCGGACCCGGGACCGGCAGCATCTACCGCCTGCTCGAGGGCGCGCCGACGCCGGCGTCGGCGCGCGTGGCGGTCTGGATCGAGAAGCCCCGTGGCGTCGAGGCGCCGCTGCTTGCCGCCCTTTTCGGCGACGGCATGGACGGCGCGCACTCCGGCCTGTGGCAACGCCAGCTCGCGCTCGGTCCAGCGCCCGAATACTGCCTGCTCGCCGGCGAGACGCCGAGCGGCGTCGGACCGGCGCGCAAGCCGCGCGGCTGGAGCGCGACGGTCGCCCCGCGCGAGCCGCTGTGAGCGCGGTTGCCGGCGCG
>Ga0302319_10001489_pt1 | contig 52381 bp, 52 predicted proteins | sample Bog_T0_2_FD_203319 | JGI IMG/M metagenome (GOLD analysis project Ga0302319, IMG submission 203319) | Peat permafrost microbial communities from Stordalen Mire near Abisko, Sweden - Bog_T0_2 | ecosystem: Environmental > Terrestrial > Soil > Wetlands > Peat | place: Sweden: Abisko, Stordalen Mire... | reverse complement strand
GTGAGTTTTCGGCAGGGGTGCGCAGGCGGGAGCGTACAGGGTCGCCGAAGCCGTTACGACAGCAGAAGTTGGCGTCCGCGTGAGAATCGGAGCAACTCTTCCGCGCCCATCACAGGATTCTCAAGCCAGGGTTCGTCTTCGATTTCGTCGTCAGGATCATCGATCTCCAGCACCGGATCGGGCGGAGCCAGGAACTTCTTTCGTTCCAGATCGTCGAGGTAGGCGCGAATCTCCTCAGGCGTAAAAATATGCCGGATTTGATCGACGAAGGCCGGCACCTCCGCAGCGAACTCTGCATCCCGCTCCGATGCCATCAGGAACGTGAAGAGTTTCTCGCCGATCAGATAATCCAGAGCGTCTTTCAGGCCGAAGCTCTCTCGGATGTCTTCAGTTGCGGCGCACTGGTCGATCCAGATCTTATGAAACTCGATGGATGAACTGCTCATGAGCGATGCCCTTCTCCGAGGATACGCCCAACCGAAGTGCGGCCGATACTGAGCCGTCGCGCGATCTCGGCCTTGCTGACGCCGGCCCGGTACAGCTTGCGGATCTGGCCAGCCTTCTTTGCCGCTGTCAGAGGCCGCCCAAACGGTTTTCCGTTTAGCCTCGCTTCGGCAATGCCCGCGCGAATCCGCTCGCGCAGAATCTCGTGTTCGAACTCGGCGAACACCGAGAGCAGTCCTGCCATCGCGCGGCCAGTTGGCGTGGTCAGATCGAGCGCTTCGGTGAGCGACACGAAGCCGACGCCCAATGCTGCGAGTTCTTTCAGCGTGACGACCAGATCGACGAGTGACCGGCCCCAGCGATCCAGCCGCCAGACCAGCACAGCATCGATCTCGCGACGGCGGGCAGCAGCGAGCAGTCTCTCTCTCAGTCCGCGTTCTGCCGCGCCGGAACCGACTTCCTTGACCTGAGCCGCAACCGTCCAGCCACGCTTCGCCGCATACTCCCGCATGGCGCGCATCTGCAACGGCAGCGTCTGCTGGTCATGCGTGGACACTCGCGCATACAGCCCGACACAAAACATTTTCGCGGGTTCCTGAAGCTGGCCGAAAGCCCTGTGCGATTTAGCGGTTTTCGATGCCCGTTTGGCGGTCATTTCGCGATGGCCGATTCGTGGGGCTTTAAGCTAATGCTTTCGGCCATGTCACCGAAGGAGCTTATTACAGTCTGGCGAGCGTCTCGCGGTAGTTCCAGGGCATCCACTCGGCCGGTCGCGCGGCGAGTTCGCGGGCGTGCCGCTGCAACTCCGTCAGGTACTCGAAGGAGTTCGCTCCGCAAAGCCGGCAGGTATGGATCAGGCTCATGAAGAGATCGCCCACACGCGCTCCATTCATCGTTTTATAGAAGAGCGCATTCTTCCGATGGAGCACGGCCCGCTTCAATGCCTGTTCGCAGATGTTGTTATCCAGCGGTGCTCCCGCATGGCGCAGGAAGGCAGTCAGGCCTTTCCAGTGCCGCAACAGGTAAGTGATCGCTTTGCCCAGACCCGAGTTAGGCTCCGTCTTTTTCTCCGCCAGCTGCGCTTCCAGCCATGTATGCAACTGTTCCATCACCGGCCCGCTTTGTGTCCGGTGCAGGCGCAGACGATCCTCGGCGGAGTAAGCCTGTTCGCGTGCCATCGCATCGTTGTAATAGACTTCGCCGAGCGCTTCGAGCACATGCCGGCACTCGGCGGGAAAGTTTGTCGCGATCTCTGTAAACTGCCTTCTTCCATGCGCCATACAGTTGGCCAGAAGGATCTCGATACCAACCGCTTTCGGCGTGTTTCGCGATAACGCATCGCACATCTGAATCGGCGGCGACTTACTGGCGCGCTGCTTCAGCACATCGGCCATGTTCTCGCCCGCGTGCTGCCGGCCCGTGAAGTAAAGCGCGATTTTATGATTGTCGGCGGTGATCGCCAGGATGTTACTGGTGAACACCCCGGTGCGCTCGTCGGAAGCTTCGCGCTCCAGCCGCAGAACCCGCATGCTCGTGTCGTCGTTGTGCAGGACTTCGCTCTCCGCCGCCTGCCGGATCAGCTCTTCCTGCGCCGCCTTCATTACTTCGGCGGCTTCCTCCACGATCTCCCATTGCGTGGACGCGGGCAGCGGAATGCCCATCAGTTCTTCCAGTTGCTCCAGCCGGTAAAAAGGAATCCCGCTGCCGTATTTCATCTGCCCGATCGCCGCGCCCGTCGTCTCGTCGTACTTCTCCGGACCTATGCCTTCCGGCTCCTGCGCCGTGAAGATCTGCCCGCAGGCATTGCAGCGCAATCTTTCCAGTTCATAGACCGTGGCGGCCAGCGGAGCCTGGCCTCTGATCCGCACCAGTGCTTTGGGTTCCTTCTGTTCGTAAACATTGCCTCGCCCGCAGTCCGGACAGCGATGGCCGGACTGCAGGGTCTCATGCGCAACCTTAACCTTTTCAGCGCCGCGATACGCGCCTGCGCCGTTGCGGCCGTGCCCGGCGGGTTTATCCTGGCTCGCCTCCGCCCGTGTTTCTTCAGTGGGCGCAGCACTGTCCTGGTCCCCGAGCACGGTACTCGTCTTCTCAGTGTTACGGCCCCGCACCAGTCTTTCGGCCATCGCATGCACTGCCGTCTTCAGCGTCTGGCCGTCCGTCTCGTTCAGCGGTTCCCGCATGGCTCCGTCGATGATCCGGTCCAGTTCCTCCACGTTGACATCGATCCTGCGCCGTGAAGTCTGCTTCTTCATAACTGACTCAGTAACTCCCGGAAGCGCGGTGTCAGAGGGTAACCGAGCACCTCTTTGAGGGACCGGTTCGGGCGTTTGCTGGTGGAGTCTTTGCCACGTCCCGTAGTCAGTCCGAGCACCTTCCAGTTGGCTGCGCGATAGCAGGTCCCGCGGAACCGGCCCGGATCGATGAAGGTTTCCGCGAAGTAAACCGGATGACCGTAGAGCTGTTCCCAGTCGTTCGACAACGAAGCCACGATGTGCCCCAGGATGTGCGACGCCAGATGGGGAACCTCAACCCAGGGCAGGATCAGGAATCGGGTGTTGTAAGCAACGAAGCGGATGTTACGTCGCCGGGCTTCGGAAGACCAGCCGATATGCCGGTCGCGGCTGCCCAGATGTCGCGGCGCCGAACTCCACGCCATGCAGCCAATGGGACGACCCTGCGCCCATACCAGATATTTCAGGTGTTCACCCACGGGCTGCTCATAACCGAGGTAGTGATGTTGTTCCATGAGGCTGTTGAACAGCGGCTCATCGGATGTTCTTCTGACCTGTTGAAACGAGAGCGGCCGGATGCCGGCGAGCGCGCAGGTCAGTGGAGTCTGGTCGATCAGCACCGGTTGCGGCTTCTCTCTTTGCACAAACGGATTCAGCGAGACCTGCCGCACCTCGGGCAGTTCGATTTCGCCTGCCCGATGCAGCATCAGCAGAAGGCCGCGGCAAACCATGTCTCGCAACGCGCCGTTGGCCTGCTTCCACTGCCACGCTTCGCAAAGCTTCACCGACAGTTTTCGACGACTGAAACGGGGATTCTGAGCAATGAGTTGTCGTATAAAGAGGATGTCGTCGGCAGTAACTGCTTTGCCTCGATATCGCAGATCGACTGGCATTGCTGACAGTGTGCCAGAAGGAAAACCGGAACGCAAGCCCTGAAGGCGATTTTTCTATGCGTTCACCCGTCGCCAGACAGGCGCGGCTTCCGCGTCCGGATTTCCGGCGGCGAGCAGTAACTGTGCCTGATGCGCTCGCAGCGTTTTAGCGGGTTCTTTTCCCGTCGGCCACCATTTGAAACGGCCTTTCGACAGGCGCTTTGTGGCGATCCAGAACCCCTGGCCGTCATAGGCAAGGATTCGGATCGCCTTGCCACTGCGACTGCGGAAAATGAACAGGCAGCCGGAAAATGGATCTGCATCGAGCTTTTCGCGGCAGAGCTGTGCCAGAGAGTCAATCCCCTTTCTTCCGTCGATAGCTTCAATCCCAACCAGGATGCGCAGTTGCGGCGTGATCTGGATCACGCCGGCTCCCACAACTCCCGGCTCAGTGCCGCCAGATACGAGGCCGAGGCGTTCTTCAACTGGATACGCAGCCTGCCGTGGCGGCCTTCCAGTTCGATGGTGCATTCGGGAAGCGGCTGTGCTCTCGGCGGAACCAGTTCCACGAATGAAGGCGGCGCAGGTTTCGGCGATGCTACCGCAGCCGCCGCCATGCGCCGTTTCAGATGATTCCACTCCACACGCAGTTCCGTCGAGGTTCGGCTGACGCCTTCCTTCCGAGCCACCTCAGCAGCCATCGCCCACAGTTGGTCAGGTATCTGCGCCCTTCCCTTTCGGTTCTGCCTCCAGACCTCGAAACGGGCTTTGGCTTCTTCCAGCGTGATGGTCGGCGTTTTGCTTCGCGGCATGGCTCCCTCCTCGCCGGATATCCCGGTGGCAGATCGACCTTACCAGCTATGCGGGAGGAAATTCATGCAGGCTTGCCGGAAACACACCGTTTGCTAAAACTTCCCAGGCGGCCTCCAGGGCGAGGATTCGGGGCCGTTTTGCGTTAGGATGGCCGAGAGGAAAAATGCCACGAACCTGAAGTGGATCGGAGTCGCGCTGGTGGTACCCATCGGACTCGCGCAGTCACTGACCAGCGTGGCTTCTCAGACCGAATTCGAGGTGGCATCGATCAAGCCGAATAAGGACAAAGCGGCCACCCGATACACTCGTCCGCACCTTTCTCCAGAGAGTGGGGCAGAGTTCCCGCGACGGTCGGTTCAACATCAAGAGCGTGCCTCTCGGCATGCTGACTGGCGTACAACGTCAAGGAATATCAAGTGGTCGGGTTGCCGTCATGGGGAAACTCCGATGGCTACGACATCGCTGCAAAAGCGGAGAAGGACGCCACTTTCGAGCAGATGCGACGGATGCCGCAATCACTGCTTGCCCAACAGTTCAAACTCGCGCTACACCGCGAAGCGAGGGAGTCCTCGGTCTATGAACCGGTGGTGGCAAAAAGTGGTCTCAGAATTGAGGCAAACAAGGATGGAGGTTGCATTACGTTCAACGCGGATGCTCGGCCCTCACTGCCCAGACCCGGACAGCCTCTTGCCAATATATGCGGTGCAGTCAGAAGGCAAACCGTTAGTCCTCCACCTAATCAAGTGGATCGCATTGAAGCCATTGGCATGTCAATGCCGGCAATGATCGAGCTATTGTCGGATGAGGTTGCCCGCTACGTTATCGACAAAACCGCCTTTAACGGGACCTTTGACTTGACACTCGAATTCGCTCCCGAACAAAGCTTCGGAGTCAACTCGTCAGCCCCTGCGATCTTCACCGCTTTGCAAGAGCAACTTGGCCTACGGCTTCAACCTGCCAAGGCACCGGTCGAGGTGCTCGTGATTGATCACGTGGAAAGACCGGACGCAAACTGAGTTCAAACTGACCCACTACCATTTTTTGGCAGCCCATTGATTTTTTGGGCACCAGCCAATTCTTGGGCAAAGTCGCTGGCGCCAGTCCAAATTGGCGTGCTATATTCTGAGACACAGATGGACATTCGCCCCAGCCTGAATCAGGAGTCGGAGATCCCTCTCTACCGCCAGCTGGGTTCCTACCTGCAAAAACTTATTGAACAGGGTGAGTTGCATGCGGGCGACCGGTTGCCGCCCACGCGGGAATTGGCTGGCCAACTTGGACTGAACCGGACTACCGTCTCCGCTGCGTACGACCTTCTGGAAACGGAGGGTCTGATCCGCGGAGAGGTCGGGCGCGGCAGTTATGTGTGTGAAGGGAAGGCCAGGACGCAGGAACCGCTGAACTGGTCGCGGGCGCTGACACCTTCTGCTTCCGCCGGAACCGTTGCGGGTTCATCGGACGTTTCGATCAACTTCACCAGTTCGCGACCCTCTGAAAAGCTTTTCCCCCTTGAAGATTTTCGCGAATGCTGCCGCGAAGTTCTGGAAGGCCGCAATCTAAAAACGCTGATGCAGCTGGGCTCGCCGCGTGGCTATGAGCCGCTGCGTAAGTACATTCTGGATCACGCCGCTGCGCTCGGCACAGCACGCGAAACCGACGATATTCTCATCACAAACGGCTGCCAGCAGGCACTGGATTTACTGCGCCGCGCGCTGATTCATCCGGGCGATAAAGTCGCGGTGGAAGAACCGGTCTATCCCGGGGTCCGCAATCTCTTTCTCGAAGCGGGCGCGGAGTTGATCGGCGTCCGTGTGGGTCCGAACGGGATTGAACTCGACTCCCTTGCGAAAGCCTTCGAAGCCGGAGCAAAGACGCTGGTGGTAACGCCGTGTTTTCAGAATCCGACCGGCGCGACGATTCCCGCCGAACTTCGTCCCCGGATCCTGGCGATGGCCAGGGCCGCGGGAGCCGTGGTCATTGAGAACGACATCTACAGTGAGTTGGCGTATACGCGCCTGGAGGTTCCCCGCCTCAAACAGCTCGACGGCAACGTCATTCTGCTGGGGAGCTTTTCCAAGATTGCGTTTCCCGGCATGCGGGTGGGCTGGATCCTCGCGCCGCGTCCCGTGATTGCGCGCGTCACCGAACTGAAGCAGCTTTCCGATCTGCACACGGATCATCTGTCACAGGCGTTTCTGTTGAAGTTCGCCGAATCCGGTGCGCTGGATCGGCACCAGAAACATGTGATCGCGACGGGCCGCGAGAAGTTGAAAGCGGTGGATCAGGCCTGCCGCCGCTATTTGGCGGATTGTACGTGGAACCTGCCGGCAGGCGGCATGAATATCTGGATCGATCTTCCCCGGGGACTGGATGCTGTTTCTCTGCGTGGACTGGCGCAGCAGGCCGGCGTTGACTATCTTCCGGGTCGTTATTTTTCCGTGTCGCGGTCCCTCGATTCCGGGCTGCGCCTCAGTTTCGCGGGACTCGAACCGAGTGAGATCCGCAAAGGAATCGAAATACTGGGCAGGCTGATTCGCGATGCGATGGAGTCGCGCGATGACAGGGCATCGAGGCCGGAGCTTGCACTGGTTTAAATCACCAAGGAGAAAGACATGCTGCACAACGAAGAATTCCGGCTGAAAGTCGGCTTAGCGGAAATGATGAAGGGCGGCGTAATTATGGACGTCGTCAATGCGGAACAGGCGGTCATCGCCGAGAGGGCCGGCGCATCCGCTGTCATGGCGCTTGAGCGCGTGCCTTCGGACATCCGCAAAGATGGCGGCGTGGCGCGTATGTCGCCGATCAGTAAGATCCGCGAGATCATGGCGGCCGTTTCAATTCCCGTCATGGCGAAAGCTCGCATCGGCCATTTCACGGAAGCCCGCATCCTTGAGGCGCTGGGCGTCGATTATATCGATGAGAGCGAAGTGCTGACCCCCGCCGATGAAGAACATCACATCGACAAGCGTCACTTTAAAGTTCCGTTCGTCTGCGGCGCACGCAATCTGGGCGAAGCCCTGCGGCGCATCGCTGAAGGCGCGGCAATGATCCGAACAAAAGGCGAAGCCGGTTCCGGCAACATCGTCGAAGCGGTGCGGCACATGCGGACGATCATCAAAGAGATGCGCCAACTCACCGTGCTGGGAAAAGAAGAACTGGTTCACGAAGCCAAGAATCTGCAAGCGCCTCTGGAGCTGGTCGAGTGGGTGGCGGAACACGGAAGACTGCCTGTACCCAACTTCTCCGCTGGCGGAATTGCCACGCCGGCCGATGCGGCGCTCGTGATGAACCTGGGCGCTCAAGCCATCTTCGTCGGATCGGGAATCTTCAAGAGCGAAGACCCGGAGGCGCGCGCCAAAGCCATTGTCAAAGCCGCCACATATTACAAAGATCCGGAGAAGTTGCTCGAAGCCAGTGAAGACCTCGGCATGGCGATGCCTGGCCTGGACATCTCGAAGCTGCCCGAATCCGAATTGATGCAGACGCGAGGCTGGTAAATGCCCGCGGCTAAAAAACGCGTCGGAGTCCTCGCCCTGCAGGGGGACTTCGACGCGCACCGCAAGGCATTGGAGCGTGCGGGTGCGGAGGCGATCGAGGTCCGTACCGCGGAAGAACTGGACAGCGTTGACGGTCTGGTGATTCCAGGAGGCGAGAGCACCACCATGCTCAAGCTCCTGAACTACATGGACCTGATGAAACCACTGGCAGAGTTTGCGCGCACCCGCTCTGTGTTCGGAACCTGTGCGGGGGCGATTCTGCTGGCTAAGGAAGTGGCGAATCCTTCGCAGGAAAGCTTCGGCGTAATGGATCTCACGGTAGAGCGCAACGCTTACGGCCGGCAGATCGACAGCCGCGTAGCCACTATCGAACCCGAGGGCGAGTTCGCCGAACGCTCGGGCTCAGGCGATCTTGAGGCCGTGTTTATTCGTGCGCCTATCATTCGCAGGACCGGCCCCGGCGTGAAGGTTCTGGCAGAATATGGAGGTGACCCTGTGCTGGTGGAAGAAGGCCGGCATCTGGTTGCAACATTTCATCCTGAACTGACACAGGATTCGAGGGTGCACAAATTATTCCTGAGCAAGCTCTGAAGCGGGTTCTCTTCGTCTGCATCGGAAATACCTGCCGCAGCCCGATGGCAGAGGCGTTCGCCAATCATTATGGCTCCGACGTACTGAGCGCAGCCAGCGCGGGTTTGTCGCCCATCAGCCATGTGGCGCGCGATACCGTGCGCGTGATGGCGGAAAAGAACGTGGATGTTTCTTCCCACGTACCCCAACTTTACGATCCCCGCGAAACGGTTAAATTCGACCTGATCGTGAACCTATCGGGGCTGACGTTGCCGGGCATTCCGTCCGACCATCTGCTGGAGTGGAAAGTGGCGGACCCCTACCGGTCGTCAATTGAAAAGTACCAGGCGACCAGGGATGAAGTGGAGCGCCTGGTTATGAAGTTAATTCTCGATCTGCGCCGCCAGTCCGAGCCAAAGGCTAAAAAGCGTAAGGTATGAGTTCCAGCAGTCGTATCCGTACCATTACGCATTTTGTCGCCTATAATTAAGGCAAACATCAATGCCATCCCTTGATCTCTTCACGCTGTCATGCGTGACGATAGTCAATCTGCTGATGACCAGCGCGGCAATGTATTTTGTCTCGCGGGTGAACCGGCAGACCACCGGAATTGTGGATTGTGCCGCTGGCGGGTTCGTGCTCGCCAGCGCATTTATTCTGAGCGCGGTAAGGGCGATGTATCCCAGTTCAGCTCTGAATATCATCGCCAATCTGCTGCTACTGGGAGGCACAATTGTACTCCTCGAAGGAATACGGGAGTTTCGGGGCATGAAGCGTATCCGGCCCACGGTGACTCTGGGCGGCCTGGCTCTTTTCGCCGCGCTTTACGCGCTTTGGCTATTCGAATTCAATAGTATCCGGAACCGGACTATTCTCGCTTCATTCGCGGTATCGTTCCTGATGTATGCGTGCGCCTGGGCCATGGGATCGGATACCGATCACAGGGACCGGTCTGTCCATTGGGCAACAGCTTCGGTGTATGCTTTGCAGGCCACCGTGCTGCTGTTGCGTGGCATCCTGGCTTTTCGCGTCATTCCGGAATCCTCTATATTTTCAGGCAGAACCATTGACCTGTTAAACGTGATTACCGTCAACTTTTCCTGCATGGGATCGGCCTTCGGTCTGGCGCTGGCAACCAACCTTAAGCTAACGCGCGAGAGTGAGAAACTGGCGCAGTTCGACGCTCTTACCAACTTGCCTAATCGGCGATATTTTGAAGAACGTCTGGAGCAGGCGGAGCGGAGAGCTATCACCGCCGGCGGCAATCTGGCGGTGATCTACTGCGACCTTGATGGGTTCAAGCAGTTTAACGACACGCTGGGCCATGAAGCGGGGGACGAAGTACTTCGCGTGGTAGCGGGGCGGCTGCGACAAACGATGCAGGAGAATATGTGTCTGGCGCGGGTAGGCGGCGATGAATTTCTGGTCCTGGTGGAAAAGCCAGGGCGGCCAGAAGAGACTCTGTCATTGGTTCGTGCCATGCGGACCGCAGTGGGACAGGAGATGGAAGTGGCAGGCACCAAACTAACGCCGAAGATCAGTTGCGGGATGGCGCTCTACCCGGAAGACGTGAGCAGCGCAGCCGACATGGTGCGCCTGGCCGATTCAGCGATGTACGCAATGAAGCAACAGGCACGCTCGGCCGACCCGGAGAATCCGCTCGGCTGGCGCAGTGCAGCACCGAGACTCGCTGCCGACTGAAGCGCTACCAGACTACGCTCTACCAGAACAAGCTCTACCAGAACACACCGCGGCGCCGTAACTCCGCTTCTGTGTGGGCTGCCGACTCGAACTGGACGGCATCGATTCCCTGCTCCCTCGCGCCTGCGACAAACGCCGGCATGTCGTCAGTAAAAAAGCATTCGTGCGGCTCGCATCCGGCTTCCTCGATCGCCCTGCGGTAAATCAGAGGGGACGGCTTCATGGCTCCCACCTGGTAAGACAGAACCAGGGAATGAAAGTGAGAGAGCAGCGGGTAGTTGTTACGGATCATTTCGAAGTGCAAGGCGTTGGTATTCGAAACCAGAACCAGACGGTAGTTTTTCGCGAGACCCGCGAGCAGACTTTCAGGAATCAGCGTCTCCGGCAAGAAGATCGAGCTCCAGATCTCTGCGAACTCCTCATGGCTGCAATCAAGCCCGAGCACGGCTGAAAACTGCCGGACAAAATCATGCGAATCGATGGCGCCGCACTCAAACTTCTCCACGAGACCGGTAGGCCGGATGCGGCCTGAGATTTCGCCGGCGGGAACACCGCAGAGCGCCTCGATCCTTGCATATCCTCGTCCGAATTCAAAGGGAACAATCACACGGCCGAGATCGAAGAGAATGGCTTTAATCATGCTGCCCTACCAGCTTAAAAGAGTGGCACACTTGGTTTAGCTCACTTGGTTAAGCATGACTGACGTTTTCATTGTGGGAGGAGGACCCGTTGGGCTGGCAGCGGCTATTGCGGCGCGGCGCAAAGGTTTCTCAGTCACGGTCGCCGATGCGTCCGAGCCGCCGATCGATAAAGCGTGCGGAGAAGGACTGTTGCCGCAGGGAGTAGCGGCGGCGCAGGCACTGGGAATCAATCTCACGGACATTCCTTCGTTTCCTCTGCGGGGCATTCGATTCCACGGGGCAAACACACATGGGTTACGAACTTCGGTAGAAGCAGACTTTCCCACTAATCGAGGCATGGGAATTCGGCGCACCGTTCTGCACAAAGCATTGGTCGAGCACGCGGCGCGGGAAGGTATCGACCTGCGCTGGAGAACCCCGAGCGGCGACCTGTCTTCGGTAAAAGCACGCTGGATCATCGGCGCCGACGGCATGAATTCCGGTGTCCGGTCGCTGGCGGGCCTGAGTGCCACGCACCGTAACACTCAGCGATTTGGTTTCCGGCGGCACGCTGGTGTCGCGCCCTGGAGTAATTTCGTCGAGATCTATTGGACGCAAGGGCTGCAGGTTTATGTCACTCCCGTGGCCGCCGACGAAGTAGGAATCGCAGTCCTGACCCGTAATCCAAAGCAAAGAGTGGATGAAGCACTGGGTCATTTCCCAGACCTGGCTGCCCGAGTCAGGCAGGCGCCTTCCCGCAGTTCGGAGCGGGGCGCGGTAACCGTGTGCCGGGTGCTGAAACAAGTAACGCGAGGCAACACGGCGTTGGTAGGAGACGCATCCGGATCCGTGGACGCCATCACCGGAGAAGGGCTCGCGCTGGGCTTCCATCAAGCCATGGAACTGGCCGAGGCCATGGCGAGGAACGATCTTTCGCTCTATGAAACGGCTCACAAAAGGCTGGCGAGACGCCCGCATTTTATGGCAAATTTCATGTTGACGATGGACCAGCGTGCCTGGCTGCGGAACCGTGCGATCCCCGCGCTGGCGGCTCGCCCGGAAATCTTTCGGCGCCTGCTGGAGATGCACGTCGGCGCCGCCAATCCGCCGCGCTTTGCCGTAGATTGCCTCGCACTGGGCTGGCAAATGCTGGGCGTTTAGCGTTTCATTCCGCACGTTCGGCTCGGATATTTTGTTCTTTGGCGCGACATCCGGCGCTGCATCGAATAACCTGAAAACAAACCGAGGCGATTAATTCCTGTTCACTTCCGGGCAGTAACGGGAACCGGGGTGACTGAGGGAACCGTCCTCTCTATTTGGGTATGCAGAGAGAATGACTGTAACAAACGACCGATTCGCCAGCGAAACGGGTTCGAGCGCAGCCGATTTTTTCGACTGGCGGCCCGAGGACGCGCCCTTTGCCGTGCATATGCACCGCGACGCGATCGACGGCATCACGCGCGACGTTATCGAAGGGTTGAAATCATTACCACGCAGAGGGCTTGAGGTGGGCGGCCTGCTGTTGGGGCGCGTCATCGGCGACTCCGTATGGATCGAACGGTATAAGCGCATCCTGAGTAATCACCGCTTCGGACCTCAATTCATACTTGACGACGAGGACCGGATCGTTCTCGAATCGACTGCAAGTTCCATTCTCGAGGCGGGTGAACTGGCCGTAGTTGGTTTTTATCGAAGCCACGCGCGTGCCGATTTCGATCTGGACGATGCGGACCGTGACCTGGTGCACCGTTATTTCGCCGACCTGCACGATCTGGTTCTGTTGATCAGGCCGGAGAACGGTCTGGATCTCGAAGGGCGCTTCTTCGCACGCCGAAAAGGTGGGGAAGAAGAAGGTGAGGTACAAGTGCTGGGCGGGCCGTTTCCCTTTCAGGGGCGCGGCATCAGTCTGGATGCGCTCAATTTCGATTCGCTCGCGTTGCCGGACGATCCGCAAAATCGTCGAGAGCTGAGCGACAGCCCTGACGAAGCCGAGACACGGGTGACGCACGCGGCTCCTATCTCAGCGGGATTTCCTGAACGAGGGTCGGCCGAATCCGGATCAACAGCCGGATCAACAGCGCCCCCACCCCGCCGGATCATACCCGATTTTTTGTCTGCCCCGGTGGAACCATCCCATACTCACGACGGGGACACAACCGGACATTTGGACAGTAATTCCTCGGGACTGCTGGGGCGCGGATGGCCGGTGATCGCCGCGGCAGCGGTAGTCCTCGGGGCAGCGGCATTCTTTATTCTGCCCGGTCATCACTCTGTCGGAACCGCTGCTCTGTCGACGACTACGTCACAGCCGGCGAGACCCCTGGGCTTGTATGTAAGCCCGTCAGGTAACACTTGGCGGGTGAGTTGGAATCCGAATGCCACGGCGCTCCACGATGCGCGATCCGTGCAGCTTTTTGTTCGCGAGGGCGATGACCTGAACCGCATCGAACTGACTACCAATGACCTGGCTTCAGGGACTTATGAGTACCGGCCCACGGCCAAAGACGTAACCTTCCGGCTCGAAGTGACGCAAAGTTCCGGAGCCATCGCGGCGGAATCATTCCGTTACGACATAAATGCGCCTGTGGTGGCGACCGCGCCGCCCGCCCCGGCTCACTCGGCAGTTCAGGCGACACAAGCCAAAGCCGGTCCGATGGCGCCACGCCCGATACATCGAGTTCCTCCGGTGATACCGAGCAGTATTCGTCCCCGCATACACGGCTCGATTCCGATTGACGTTCGGGTCAAGGTGGACCGCATCGGTCGAGTGCAATCGGCGGAGTCAGTTACTAAGACCGGCGATGGATTGCACAAATACCTCGCAAGCCGGGCTGTGGCGGCTGCCAAACAATGGCGCTTCGAACCGGCGCGCGACAATGGACAGCCTGTGGCGGGTGAAGAGACGCTGCACTTTACGTTTGAACGTTGACGCGTTCGCGACATCAGCGACAGGATGGTTTTAAAGCCCGCGCTGCCGCAGTGGATTCACCACCTTCAATCCCGCGAAATCTTTCTCGTTGTCCGTCGCAATAACGCAATCGTTTGCCTCAGCGACGGCCGCCAGGATCATGTCGAGTGGACTCCGGGGCTTACCCAACAAGCTGCCATTAGCCATCAGCAGAGCCCAGATCAGTGCGGCCTTTTCGTCGAACGGGAGTATTCGACCGACGAACAGCGATTGGGGTCCCTCGGTTCCCGAAAACCAACTCTCCAGTTCCCGCCTCTTCTTTCCTGGCGGCTTCTCGAGTACACCGCGGCGGATCTCGGCGACCGTAAGTGAAGAAATGAAAAGATCCTCGTCTGCTTGCTCTGCCATCCAGAGAACCAGTTTTTCCGACGGCTCAGGCTTAGTGATGTTGCTGATGATGTTGGTATCGAGGAGGTACCGAGTCCGGGGCTGCTTCAGAAATCTACCCGGCGGCCAGCGATGCTCGGGCGGTCCAAATTGAGGTCGGCGCCAACCAGCGGTGACCGGAGCAGAGCTTTGAGAATGCCACCCTTTTTCGAAGGTTCCGTACCTATGGTTTTGCGTATCGTGTCGCGAATTCGAATGGAATCGGGGTCATTGTCGGCGAGGCGCCGCGCGAGCGAACGAATCAGTTCGCGGTCGGCGTCAAGCCCCAGAACTTCAAATCGCGCTACTCCCCGCTGACTCAGACGCTTCCGGTAGTTTTTTAATGCGCGTCTCTGTGGAGTAGTGTTCATAAACGATTCCTATTATATCCTGCAATATAGCCAGATGGTATCGGCGACCGACTGCAGGCCCAAACAGCACGCCGCGAAATACACTAGTAGCTTGGCTATTCCTTTGAAAGAACTGGCGTCACGGCTGGGGTGCGCAGTGGCGTGTCCCCCTGAACTGGCTGATGCGAATCCCGAGATCACGGGGGTTGCGGGCATGGAGCAGGCGGGAGCGGGGCATGTCACGTTCCTGGCGAATCCCAAATACGCTTCGAAGCTGAAGAATACGCGAGCCACGGCCGTCATCGCCAGCGCGCCGATTGCCGGTTTACCTACGCTGGTTTCGGCTAACCCGTATCATGATTTCGCCCGCGCCCTGGAGCTGTTTTATCAGCCGCCGCGTCCGAAACCCGGGATTCATCTGAGCGCAGCCATTGCGACTACCGCGCAGATCGGCGAAGGTGCTTCGATCGGGGCGTTCGCCGTGGTCGGCGAGAACGTAAAGATTGGACGCAACGTAGTGCTGCACCCGCATACGGTGATCTACGACGGCGCACAGATCGGAGATGACTTCACGGCTCATTCGCACGCGGCGGTACGGGAGTTCTGCCGCATCGGAAATCGCGTGATCCTGCAGAACGGAGTAGTGGTCGGCGGCGACGGATTTGGTTTTGCCAAACGGAGCGACGGCAGCCATCACAAGATCGTGCAGTCGGGCATCACGGTGATCGAAGACGACGTGGAGATTCAGACGCTGACTTCGATCGACAGAGCTACCGTGGGTGAAACGCGTGTGCAACGCGGCGCCAAGATCGATTCACTGGTCCAGGTGGGCCACGCGTGTGTGGTGGGTGAAGACAACATCATCTGCGCGCAAACGGGTTTGGCGGGTAGTTCGATTCTGGAGAAGAACGTTTTGCTGGCAGGCCAGGTGGGAGTTTCCGGACACCTGACGATTCACGACAACGCCATTGTTTATGCACAGAGCGGAGTCGGGCACGACGTACCCGCAGGCGCACGGATCTCGGGTTCGCCGGCGTTCAATGCGTCCGAATGGCTGCGCGCGATCACGGCGCTGCCGAAATTGCCCGAGATTCTGCGCACGCTGCGGGAGTTGAAGAAACGCATGGGCTCTGACTCTGCGAGCTCCGGCAAAGAACTCTGATCGAAGAAGAGACCCAGTCCGACACTATGAACGAAAAGCCTGCCACCACGTCGCGGCCACCTCTGGCCTATAAGAACGAAGAGTTCCTGAAGGGCCCGGACTCGCGCCCGCTGCGGATCATTTCCGAATACCTGGAGCCGCTGTCGCATTTCCGGCGGCAGAGAATTCGCGACACGATCGTATTCTTTGGGTCGGCGCGAATCCGGGAAGACGGTCCACTGGGCGAATATTATCGGGACGCGCGCGAACTGGCATCGCAGATAACCACGTGGGCCAAAAGCCTGCGCGAGAGAACCTACCGGTTCGTTATCTGTTCGGGCGGGGGCCCGGGCATTATGGAAGCGGCCAATCGCGGGGCGCAGGACGCACGGGGCAAAACCATCGGCCTGAATATCGGTCTGCCGTTCGAGCAGTTCCCCAACGCTTACATCACGCATGAACTCAACTTCGAGTTCCACTACTTCTTCATGCGTAAGTTCTGGTTCGCTTACCTTTCAAAGGCACTGGTCGTGTTTCCCGGCGGCTTTGGAACCATGGACGAAATGTTCGAGATTCTGACCCTGGTGCAGACCCAGAAACTGGCGAAAAAGATCACAATTATTCTCTATGGCTCGGCGTTCTGGAAGGAAATTATCAACTTCGATGCGTTGGTAAAACACGGCGTCATCTCGGCAGCCGATCTTGAATTGTTTCACTTCGCCGACACGCCCGATGCGGCGATGCAGATCCTGAAAGCGGGCCTGGCGGAGCATGCCGCGGCTCCGGAAGCAGAAGTGCCTGCCATCTCACACAGCGTCAATCCTGTAGAGCCATGATGAAGCGTCTGACACTTTCGCCATGAAGACAGGCGCCGCCAAATACATCACACTGCCGCTGGCTTTTACCTGCCTGCTTGCAGTCGCCCTGCTGCTCGCGTGGTTGAATATCGGTGCCGTGCTGCTTTGGATTGTGCTGGTTCCGATGGGGGCGATACTCGCGGTGCGCGGGGTTCGCTTCCTGGTGAAACATGCGCTGTGGCGATTGCGCAACCGGCTGATCCTCACTTACGTTTTCATCGCGGTAGTTCCCATCGTTCTGATTCTGGCGCTGGCGGCGGTGGGGACATGGATGATTGTCGGACAGATTGCCGTGTATCTGGTTACATCGAAACTGGAACGGCACGCTTTGTTGCTGGAAGATCCGGCGCACTTTCTGGCGGAATCGAGTGCGAGCGATCTGAGCGCGCGCGTCGACCAGGTGGTAAAGACTCTGCGCAGCCAGGCGCCGGGCCTTGAACTGATCGTGTCCGATGGAAACGCAGCCGGGGGCGAGACGGCCGCGCGGTATCCGGCTAACAACGATCTCGATCTGCCGGGCGACACCCTGGCCAACTACACGGGATACGTGGAAAAGAACGGCCGGGTCTTTTGTTTCGCCTCGGCACGTTCCGGCTCGAGGCGGGCGGTGCTTGTCGAGCCCATGAATGCCGGCCTCCTGATGCAGCTGGAGCCGGGCATCGGCAGGCTGAACGTAAACACAGTATCGGCGTTGACATCGAAAGTGAACCTGGGTGAGGTGGCGGGAGCGGTACCGCCCGCTTATAACTTTCTCGATTTCGAAACTCCGTGGGGTGGACGGATTCCGACACTTCGGTGGCAACAGCCTGAGTTGTCCGGCACCGCGCTGCTCGTATTGCAAACGCGTCCCTCGGCAGTCTTCGAGGCACTGTTCAGCGGCAAGATGGACGACGCGCAGGGTACGCTGACGCTTTTCCTCGTGACGACGGGACTCTTGCTGCTGGTGGAAGTACTTTCGCTGGTGGTCGGCGTTTCGCTGGCGCGATCGATCACGCAATCCGTCGCCGGCCTCTATGCGGGAACGACGAATATCGCGAAGGGCAATTTTGCGTGGAGGATACCGGTGAAAGGCCAGGACCAACTGGCGGCGCTGGGCAATTCATTCAATAAAATGACGGCGCAACTGGAGGAATCGCTCAGCGTTGCCAAAGAAAAAGAACGGCTTCAATCGGAACTCAAAATCGCCAGCGAGGTACAGGAACAACTCTTTCCTGGCAAGGCGCCGAAGCTGAATACGATCGAGCTGTTGGGCTCGTGCCAGCCCGCGCGGATGGTGTCGGGCGACTATTTCGACTACATCCGGCTACCGGACGGCAACCTCGCACTTGCCATCGGCGATGTAGCGGGCAAAGGGATATCGGCTGCGCTGCTGATGGCGTCGATTCAATCGATTCTGCGTACTCTGCTGGCATCGGGCCTCGCTAACGACGGGGGAGCGGACGCTGGTTTTTCGACAGCCCATGCGGTGGAACAACTGAATCGTCAGCTCTACGAGAACACTGCGCCGTCGAAGTACGCGACGTTTTTCTTCGGCGTCTATGAAGAGTCAACGCGGATGCTGAAATACACCAACGCGGGTCATTTGCCTCCCTTGTTGTTTAAAGCTGAAGGCTCGAAAGAACTCGAAGCTACTGGCACGGTGGTCGGCCTATTCCCCTCGGTACGCTATGAGGAGCGGCATATCGAAATTGCGCCCGGAGACGTGCTGATGGCTTTTACGGATGGAATTACTGAAGCGGAGAATTCCTACGGGGAAGAATTCGGCGCGGAGAGACTGGCGGAGATTGTGAAGCGAAGTCACGATGCCACGGTGGAACAGTTGGTGGCCCGGATCTTCGAGGCGGTGGCGCTGTGGAGTCATGCACCCGAGCAGGCGGACGACATGACCCTGCTGATAGCGAGAGGAATTTAAATAAATGCAGGCACCGATAGGAATTTAATGAATGCAACCACCGAGGAAAGTTCTCACCGCGAGTCAGATGGGCGAGGTGGACCGGGCCACCATTGAACTGGGAATTCCGGGCATCATCCTGATGGAAAATGCCGCCGCGCAGGTGGCTGAGTTTCTGAACGAGCGATTCGGACCGCTGGGCAAGGAACGGATTCTGGTGGTCTGCGGCAAAGGCAACAACGGCGGAGACGGTCTGGCGATTGCGCGGCAGCTTCACGTTCGCTATCAGCCGGGCGCGCTACGCGTGGTTCTCACCTGTGCCCCCGCAGATCTGAAGGGCGACGCGGCGATCAATCTGAAAATGCTGCGGGCTTGCGGGATCGAAGAGTATCACGACTTCGGGACTACGATGCGGGATTCCACACTGGTGGTGGACGCCGTGCTGGGGACGGGTCTGCGCGGGCCTGCCAGGGGTCCGGCGCTCGATGCGATCCGCGAGATCAATGCTGGATTTCCTTTTGCGAAAGTGGTGGCGGTGGATATTCCGTCCGGCCTTTCGGGCGACAGCGGCGAAGTTCCGGGTGAGTATGTGCAGGCCAGCGCTACGGTGACATTCACGGCGCCGAAGCTGTGTCACGCGCTGGCGCCGGCCTGCACTCTGATGGGCGAGCTGCGGATTGCCGCCATTGGGTCGCCCACATCGCTCTACGAAGCGGACGAGCGAATCCAGTTGGCGTTGATTACCGCTGAATCCATTGCGCCGTTGTTTATTCCGCGTCCGAAAAATTCGAATAAAGGCAATTTCGGACATGTGCTGGTAGTGGCCGGATCGCGCGGCAAAAGCGGCGCGGCGGCAATGAGCGGGCTGGCCGCATTGCGCGCAGGCGCGGGTCTGGTTACGGTGGCATGCCCGGCATCGGCATTGCCCGCGGTGGCGGCGCATGCGCCCGAACTTATGACTGAGCCTCTGCCCGAGACGTTCGACGGAACCATCTCGCGCGCCGCTTTCGAGCGCATCATGGAACTCGCGGCTAAGCGGAGTGTGCTGGCGATGGGACCGGGGATTGGCACTGACGATGAAACCAAAGAGGTGGTCAGGCGTATTTTCCTTGAACTCGACAAGCCGGCCATTTTCGATGCGGACGCGCTGAATTGTCTGGCAGGGATGACGGAACACGCGAAGTCTCTGCGCATTTTCACGCCGCATCCGGGAGAGATGGGCCGTCTGGCGGGGCGCAGCATCCCGGAAGTGCAGGCCGACAGAGTGGCGACAGCGAGGGCCTTTGCGACATCGCGAAATGTCGTAGTGGTGTTGAAAGGCGAGCGCACATTAATTGCGATGGAGGATGGACGGGTCTGGATTAATCCAACCGGGTCGCCCGCGCTTGCGACGGCAGGGACGGGAGATATTCTGACCGGGATGACGGCGGGTATGGTGGCTCAGGTTGCACACGAGACACATGAATTGATCGATCCCCGAAGGGCCGCGGCCGCCGCCGTTTACCTGCATGGACTGGCGGGCGAAATTGCGGGGCGCGCGTTGACGGAGCCGTGCGTCATCGCGACGGACCTGCTTAAATTCCTTCCCGAGGCAATTCGTGAAATCCAGCACGTATCACACGCGCACTGAAGAAGAGACGATCGCGTTGGGGCGGCGACTTGCACCGGAACTGCGCGGCGCGGTACTGCTGATCGGGAATCTGGGAGCGGGCAAGACGACGTTGACCAAGGGGATCGTGGCGGGGCAGAGCCGCGTGCCGGTGAATGAGGTCTCGAGCCCCACCTTCACGCTGATTCACCAGTATGGCGAGGACCCCGTGATTTATCACATCGACCTCTACCGGCTGGACGCGCCGCGAGAAGTGGAGACGCTGGGGCTCGACGAGCTTTTTCAGAGCGGCGCACTGGTGCTGCTGGAATGGGCGGAGCGCTTCCCGGCTCTGATGCCGGCCGAGCGGACGGAAATCAGGCTGCGGGCTTTAGAAGATGACTCGCGAGAAATTATCGTGAAACAAGTCAACACGAGCCGCGCGTCCGGCGTCTGAACTGTTATGAACCTGGCGCCGACGTGCCTGTGCGTGGCGGCTATACCTGCGCTTGCACAACAGCCGGCCCACAACTGCGGGACAGATCGGTTCGCTGAAGCAATCGATCGAACACTCAATCTGTTTCAATAGATTGCAGTAGCGGCGCACAGTGCATAAAATTTTAAGACAGCTTCAACCGGGCTCACGTGTCCTCGATTTGGGATGCGCCGAGGGCAGTTTCCGGCAGAGCGCGACGCCCGCCCCGGTAATCAGAGTCGATCGTGATCCGTCGAAGGATCGCTCTGACTGTGTGGCTTTTGTTCAGGGCGATGCGGCGCAACTGCCTTTCGCAGACCACACATCCGCAGCCGTCATATTGAATCACAGCCTCGAACACTTCGAAGATCTGGCCGGGGCGCTCAGCGAGATGGGCCGGATGGTTGAACCAGGCGGCGCTCTATACGTTGCGGTGCCGGACGCCTCCACGCTGACGGACAAACTGTACCGGTGGCTGGCGCGCGGTGGAGGTCACGTCAATGCGTTTACGTCGCCGCACGAAACCGCAGCCCTGATCGAAACAGCTACGGGATTGCCCCATTTGGCGACGCGCCCACTCTGTTCTTCGCTTTCCTTTTTGAACCGGCGTAATTCCCCCCGGCCGCTGCCGCGACGTTTGTACCTGCTGGGCGGCGGTTACGAATGGTCGTTATTCCTCTATGGATGGCTATCGAGAGCGCTGGATCGCCGCTTCAAAACACGTACCCGAATCTACGGCTGGGCTTTCTATTTCGGTCGTATTGAAGAGCCGATCGATACGTACGCGTGGGTCAATGTATGCATTCGCTGCGGAAGCGGGTGTTCGGCCGCGGCGCTGAGGCGGGAGGATCTGATCCAGGGTTCGCTGCCGGGATTTCGCGTTTACAGATGTTCAGCCTGCGGAGCGGTCAATCCGTTCGCGGAGGACTTCTAAACTTCGCGCCGGTTGGTGAAGTGGAGGATGTGGTCGGCCAGCGCGGGAACTGTGATTACGAAGTTGCCGCCGTAGATCGTGTCTTTGCCTTCGAAATCGAAGCAGACGCAGCCGGCTTCTTCGGCGATAATTTTGAGCGGCGCCAGGTCCCAGGGCTTGGCCTGGGCTTCGATCCAGACGTCGGCACAACCGCTGGCCACCATCATGGCATCGAGGCAGCCGCCCATGCTGCGGACGGTCCAGAACTCGGAGATCCACTTCACGAAGTCGTCCGCAAATGGATAGCGATGCATGAAACCGAGACCGTTGCAGCAGAGCAGGGCTTCGGATTTCTTCGCGACTTTCGAGGCATGAATCGGCTTGCCGTCGTGAAAGGCTCCCTCACCCTTTCCCGCCGTGTACATTTCGCCAGTGGCGGGAAAGTACTGAATGCCGGCCACGATTTTCCCGTGGTCTTCGAGGCCGATCAGAACCGCCCAGGCTTTGGTGCCACGAATGAAATCGCGGGTGCCGTCGATGGGATCGATAATCCACTTGCGCCCATTGTCCGATTCGCGCATGGCGCCTTCTTCACCGATCAAACCATCGGCTGGGAAAGCGGCCAGCAGTTCCTCGACAATCAACTTTTCGCAGGCTTTGTCGGCAATCGTGACGGGTGAATCGTCCGATTTCTCCTCGATGCCGATATCACCTTTGCGGATTTTGAGAGCGAGATCGCCGGCACGGCGCGCAATCTCGGGGACGAGGGTGAGTTCTTTTTCGAAATTCATCGGGGGTATACAACCAGACTACAAAACGGGAGCTTGCGGCAAGGGTTTGCGGCTTTTAAACGGCTTCTTAAACAGCTGCTAGACAACCATGAACTGATGATCGGGGCAGTCAATGCGCACGGCCGATTCGATCTCGCCGATCAAGCTGGGTCCGAATTTGGCCAGAAAAGGAAGGATCGAGTAGAGGCGTTCCTGCAGATGCTTCGCGGGGAAGATCAGCCCGCTGAGCGAGTGAGCGTCGCGCGTGGCTTGCTCATCCCGCATGAGAATCTGGGCCGCCGTCTTACGGGCGATTTTTGAGACCTGGTACTCGATCTTTCGACGGCTGGTATCGAGTGCACTGGCAAGTGAGATATCGAAGCGGCTCAAATCGCCACTCAATGCGTCGAGAGTTGCCGCGACGGAAGAACGGGTCTGGTCAAGCCGCGCGCGCAATGGTTCGGGAACCAGACGGGCGCCGACTCGTGCCTGGAGGGCTTGCTCGGTTACGAAAACATCGGACGGGGAAAGCCCATAACGAGCCATGCGCTTGTGGCTGCGCTCGTCGATCAGGGTGAAGAATGCACGCGGAAAAGCGGCCGGTTGACGCCCCAGCAGGGCGCGATAAAGCACCTGCGACTGCGCGAGATAAGCCAGCTCGGCCGGACCGCCAATGTAGGCGGCGGTTGGCAGCAGATAATCCTGCACAACGGGACGGAGCAACGCGTTGGGTGAAAGGTCACGCGCGCGGGCGGCGAGATCCGCGGCGGAATATTTGTGGTGCCCGGCGTGGAATTCGCCTTTGGCATGTTTGAGCGGAATACGTTCGCCGCCGTCGAGCAGGAAGGTCAGAGAAGCTTGCTGGTCCACCAGTACCTGGGCATGATAGCCGCGCGTTACCAGTTCCTTCGAACGGGCGATGAGCGGTTCCACCAGTTCACTGGTTCGCTGGATGACTTCGGCCATAAGAGGCGCGCGCATCTCGATAAGCTCGGGCGCCATGGGGTCGACCAGCAGAATGTCGTAAGGCGCCAGCAACTCCCGTACGATTTGTGCGAAGGCGGATCCCATGGTCGCGCCGGGAGAATAGGCGCGCTGGACCAGTTCCACTGTCTCGTCAGCGAACGGCAGGCCGGCCAGCGCAGCGCGTAAATCGTCGATCGGATAAGGGCCGGGTGCGATGCCGCCGACGGGTCGGGCGCTACCGGAAGTGGGCTCGCTTTTCAGACGGATCTGAGCAGGCTGGTGATCGGTACCGAACACCCAGGCATTGTCGATTTCGGCGAAGTCGTGATCTTCCGTAGCGAGCCAGAAAATGGGCACGGCCTCGACACCAGCTTCGTTCAGCGCGCGAGCGGCTTTGATTGCCGTCAGAGCTTTGAAAACGGTGTATGCAGGGCCGGAGAACAGACCAACCTGCTGGCCGGTTACGATCGCGACTGTTCCGGGTTTGGCGAGCCGGGCCAGGTTGGGATTACCCTGGTTCAAGGGCGTGATCGCCTTGACCAATTGGGCGCGACGACTGTCGGGGAAGTCGAATCGAGAGGCAGCGACGAGTGAGTTCACATCGCCCGTAGGGAACGGATAAAGATCGGCCACCCGATCGAAATGATAAATCAGATCGGCAAAAAGCTTTGATGTTCCGGGAACGTCGGTCTGGCGGACACAGAAACACTCCATGGGCTTGTGACAGGTTACCAGATGAAAATACTAGCTTTAGAGTTTCCGAAAAAGCGCACTGGGATGCGATTCTATCAGTAAACCAGGCGTAAAGCGGCGCGCGATGTCATTGTAGAGAACAAAGACGACCAGCATCATCAGAAAAACGAAGCCTACTTTGAGCATGGCTTCTTTCACGTTGAGGCTGAGATCGCGGCCCATAATCATCTCGACCAGCAGGGTCACAATCACGCCGCCATCCAGAATCGGGATCGGCAGCATATTGAAGATAGCGAGGTTCAGACTCACCACGCTCATGAGCGACAGGAAAGCCGCTGGCCCTTCATGCGCCGCGTCTTTGGCATGTTGCGCCATGCCAATCGGTCCTTCGAGGTTCTTCGCTGACATGCGCCGTTCCAGCATTCCGCGCAGGAAAGAGAAGATCAGGCTGGCATTCTTGCCGTTCTGGATGGTGGATTCGCGCAAGGCGGCCGGGAACGAAAGCTGTTGTTTCTGGATGTTCCATTTCACGTCGGATTGGACGCCGATCATCCAGCGTGCGGTGCCGTCGGGGTTCTTAAAGACGGGATTCAGCGTAACGGTGTGGGGCCTACCGTCGCGGACGAATTCAATCGTCACCGGCTTGCCGTCACTTTTGCGAATGGTCTCGGGCAGCGTGAAGCGCGAATGAATCGGAAGATTGTTGATCTTCTTCAGCAGGTCGCCCTTCTGGAAACCCGCAGCTTCAGCCGGCATACCAGGAGTGATTCCACCCACCTGAATTTCGTTCTGGCCTTCCCAGCCGGCCTGGCCTACGCCTTCTTTGTCATCAAGGACCGGCGTGACTGAAACGGGAAACTGATGGCCGCCGCGCTCGATCGTCACAGTCAGTGGCCGCTCGGCGCTTTCAATTTCGGTGGTAACGACGTCTTCCCAGTCCGGATTAGTCTTGCCATTCAAACGGACTATTTTGTCGCCGGGAACGATGCCCGCTTTCGCCGCGGGAGAATCCGGCTGCACATGGCCAATCACGGCGCCGCCTTCGTCCACGATCTTCTCGAAGTTGACCATATAGAGGCCTGTCAACACTCCGATCGCCAGCACAACGTTCATGAAAGGACCAGCTGCCGCGACAATCAGACGTTGCCAGCGGGGCTTGCGCAGAATGCTGCGCGGGTCTTCCGCCAAAGCATCGCCGGGCTGCTCGCCGGCCATCTTCACGTAACCGCCAAAGAGGATCAGCGAAAACCGGTAGTCCACTTCACCGCGTTTGAAGCCGAACAAACGGGGACCGAAGCCGAAGCTGAAGACCTCCACTTTCACGTCGAAGGCCCGCGCCGCCCAGAAGTGACCCAACTCGTGGATCAGGATCATCACCCCAATCAGTACGAGAAGCCACCAGATGTTTTGTAAGAACGATAGCGCCATTCAGTCCTCTATGCAGAGCCTCTATACGCGAGCCGGTTCGGCAGCGCGAATCGGTTTCGCCGGAGCCAATAACGACGACTTTGTTTTTATCACGTCACGAGCCAAACGGCGCGCCTCGCCGTCGATTTCCAGAATGTCGGCAACCGAGGCGGGTTGGCGGGACGGCATTCGATTCAAAGTTTCACTCACTACGCGCGCAATCGCGAGAAAGCTGATTTCACCATCTAAGAATGACGCCACCGCAACCTCATCAGCAGCATTCAGCACGCAAGTGGCCGAGCCGCCGTCGCGTTGTGCCTGGTAGGCGAGGCCGAGCAAAGGAAACTTTTCGAGATCTGGCGGGCCGAAATCCCAGTGGCGAGCCTGCGCCCAGTCGATTTTTGGCACCGGGGCCTGGGCGCGTTCGGGCCACGTCAATGCGTACTGGATCGGCATCCGCATGTCGGTTGCGGAAACCTGCGCGATCACACTGCCATCGTTGTACTCGACCATCGCATGAACGGTGGATTGAGGGTGCACAACAACTTCGACGTCGTCCGGCGCGAAATCGAACAACCAGCAGGCTTCGATTACCTCAAAACCTTTATTCATCAGCGTCGCGGAGTCGATCGTGATGCGGTTGCCCATTTTCCAGGTAGGGTGCTTGAGCGCGTCTGCCGGCGTCACCCATTCCAGTGCTTCACGCGAAGTATTGCGAAAAGGTCCGCCCGAAGCCGTGAGAATCAACTTCGTGGCTTCATTGCGAAGACCCGCGCGCAGACACTGATGAGCGCCGTTATGTTCGGAATCGACCGGAATGAGTTCAGCTTTCGACTGCTTCACTGCCTCCATCACCAGCCGGCCGCCCGATACAAGAACTTCTTTATTGGCCAGTCCGACGCGCTTACCGCAGCGGACCGCTTCATAAGTTGCTTCGAGCCCAGCTACGCCGACGATCGATGACATAACGACATCGGCTTCGACGGCTGTGGCTATCCGTACCAGAGCTTCAGGACCGCTCAGCAATTCCGGAATTTTGAATCCGGTGGATATTCCAGAATCAGAAATGGCGGAACGGAGACGTTCGATGTCCGCGGCGTCCGGAAGCACCACAACTTGTGGTTGAAATTCCTGAACTTGTCTGGCCAGGAGCTCGATATTGCGGCCCGCAGCCAGCGCAAACACGCCGAAACGTTCGCGGTTCTGCCGAACGACATCGAGGGTATTCGTGCCTATGGAGCCAGTAGAGCCAAGTACCGTAAGGAACTGAAGCGGCATGGGGCGAGGGAAGAAAGACTCCCCAATCATATCATGCTGAATTTTTTTGGTTTGTGAGACTTTTAAGACCCTGCCCAAACCCTTGCGGGCGCCGGGGAGGTTGCTTCAGGGGTCTTTCAGTTAGAGGTTAGTCTCGCTTTGGTGGGAGTTACTAATTTCTCCTCCCCGGCTTGATTCCAATAATAGAAGCAATCGTTTTTGAAAGCAACCATTTTTTGTATACATTTTTTGGATAGGTATTATTTTATACCGTTTTTGGAAACGACCACGTGGGCCTCATTTTCTAAAGTCTTGATAGTAGAGCAGATATCCTCATCACCGTGCCCTTCGTCAATTGCTTTCTGGAAAAGTTTTTCGGTGGTCGCCGTCAAAGCCAGAGGCACATCGAGCTCTTTCCCCGATTCCAACATCAGTTCTATGTCTTTATGCATCCATTTTACGGAGAAGTTGGTTTCGAAATTTCGAGCGAGAACGAACGGTGCTTTGTATTCGATCAGGCCGGACTTCGCCGCGCTGTTGGAGAGGATGTCCAACATAAGGGTGGGATCAACACCCGCTTTGGTACTGAGGACGATACCTTCATTGAATGCCTGAAGTATGTTCGAAAGGATGAGGTTCTGTGAAAGCTTGGCGTGCAGGCCCATGCCCGGGCCGCCACAGAAGTAAATCTTCTTGCCCATGGCCTCGAGCCAGGGCCGAACGCGATCAAACACGGTCTGCTCTCCGCCCACCATAAAAGTCAGGGCAGCATTGATAGCGCCGGGAGTTGAACCGGTGCAGGGAGCCCCGAGGAAATCGATTCCGGCATCGGCCAGTTCCCGGTGGATTCGCTTACTTGCCGACGGCCCGATCGTGCTGGCATCGACGACGACGCTTCCCTTTCGCGCACCTTCTTTAATACCGTTAACGCCAGACTTGCCCAGAATCACGGATTCGGACATGACTGTATTGCCCACGCACACAAAAACGCATTCCGAATTCTGAGCTACTTCAGCCGGGCTCTTGCACGCGTGGCCACCGCTGGCTTCGGCTGCTAACCGTTCGGATTTTTCCGATGTATTCGACCAGAGAAAAACCTGATGACCGGCGCGGATCAGGTTTCTCGCCATCGGATAACCCATCAGACCGAGTCCTGCGAATCCCAGTTGTGCCATTCCAGGATTGTATCCATTCCCTTAAGATCCCTTCAGAAAAATTCGACATTGATTTCCGCACAGACGTCGGGAATTGGCCCCTCTATACTGAGCGCATGACTGCTGAGGAACTCTTTTTAGATGCCAGTGCGAACAAACTTCGCCAACTCGTCGGAAGAATCGAAGTTTGCCTGGGGAAGCTGACTGAAGAACAGATCTGGGCGCGTGGACATGAGAACCAGAATGCGGTCGGAAATCTGGCCCTTCACCTCGACGGCAATGTACGGCAGTGGATCCTCGCCAGCCTCGGAGATGCCCCGGACTCTCGCGATCGCGATTCGGAGTTTGCCGCTCGCGCAGGTTGGTACAGCGCGCAACTCGCGGCGCGGCTCAGAGTGACCGTGGAACAGGCGGCTAACCTGATCCTCAAACTAAAGCCTGAGCAGCTGACAAAGCTCTATTCGATCCAGATCTATGAAGTCTCAGGAGTGGAAGCAGTACTGCACGTCGTGGAGCACTTCTCGTATCACACCGGCCAGATCATATTCGCGACCAAATTGATGACCGAAGAAGATCTGGGATTTTACCGCCAGCTGTCGAATGCTCGACACGAACAAATGCCCTGAATCCGGCTGATTTGGGCCACCGGTACCACCAGGCGCGAGAAATGAAAAGAGCCCAGTGGAATGCTGGGCCCAAGGCGAACAGAGGGGATTCAGGGGATTTTGTGGTTAGCTTGAGGTTTTTGGTGCAGAGGAAATTTAGGGTAGGGGGTTTTCCGTCGCCTTGAGCCTTTTATTGCAATTCACGCTTCTCCTAAGGCAACTGACTAGCCAAACCCTAACTGATTGAATTTAAATGCAAACCGCGAGCGGGGTCTCTTTTCCGAATGACCATGTATCGAAACGGAGCACTATTTGGGAAAAATCTTCAAGGCTTCGGCGTCGAAACCTTGCCCGCCTTCGCGTCTTCCAGTGAAATGTGATTGGTATCGAGTGTGGATCCGGTGGTTTGATCCAGATTGATGCGGGCGTTCTGATACTTCACCAGAGCTGCCAGCTCAGAAGATTGAGCGGTCGCCAGATCGCGCTGTTGCTGGATCACGTTATATGAGGTAGAAGCTCCGAGCTCAAACTTTCTTTGCTCAGCATCGAGCAACTGCTGCTGGAGCGTTCGATTCTGAAGAGAAGCCTCATAGCCGGCCCTTGCCTGCTGAATCGCCACCACCGAATTGACCACATCCACTTGTGCCTGATTCAGATCTTTGGCTGTAGTCAGACTCTGTTGACGCAATTGAAGCTGATCGACACCGAAATCCGCCTGGGCCTGATCGTTATGTAACGGAAACCGGCTAAACACGGCCGCGTTCTGCGTAGGGAAATTCTGTCGGGCGATCTGCCCCACCGCGTTTCCGATTCCGCCCGCAAAGTAGGGGTTAGCAGTCTGACCATCTACCGTCCGCTGCGTGCCTGACAAGCCCGCGTTGCTCCGGCTGGCTAAAATCTGGGCTTGCGGAAGCACCCCATTTTTCGTGCCCAGGGCCGAAACTTCAGACACTTTTATGTTCTGTTGTTCAGCCATCAGATCGGGGCGATTGGTAATCGCCTTCTGGGCCAGCTCTTTTACCGAGGGCAAATTGTCGGAGGCCGGCATCGTCAAGTGATCTACCGCAATGATGCGGGCCTGGCTGAGAAGCGGCTCTCCGGCTCCGGTGCGGCTGATCAGACTCTTGAGTTGTACTTCATTCTGAAGGAGCGTGGTTTGAGCATTGATCAGAGCTTCCCGGGCTGTAGCTGCCTGGTTTTCCGCGGTTGTAACGTCGAGTTGCGCCAGCGCTCCCAGCTCCAGCCGCTTACGGCTTTCATCCAGAAATCTTTCCGCCGTGGAGAGGGTGTTCTCTTTGGCGGTTACGTCCTCGGCTGCGGCGACCAGCGCGTAATAGATGTTCAGCACGCTCACGACAGACGTCGTGATCTGATCGCGAAAGTTCAGGTCCGACATCGCAAGGTTCATTTTCGCGACAGTGATATTGCGCGAATTCACAGCTACCCCACGACCCTGCAGAAGATTCTGCTGCAGCGTGAATGAAAGAGCCGCCGATGAGCTTGGATTCAGAATGTCGGTGGGTGCGTTCTCATTCAGAAAATGATCGTTATAGCTCAGGTTCAGCGATCCGCCGGTGAGAAAGCCCTGTTGATAGGAAGCGGTATAAATGCGCTGGTTCTGGATCAGAGATGTCACCACTGTCTGAATTGTGTTGGGCTGGGGAATCGTGCGGTGGCTGAAAGTGCTGGATTCCTGAAGCGAGGGATCGAGCGTCTGAGCCACAGGTCCGATCTGCGCCACGGTGGCGTTAGCCGTTCCCCCCGTTCCCCCATTGGCGCCGTTGATACTGACTCCGGCCGCGGCCTGGCTACCGAGCACGCCCTGACCGCTGGCAACTGACGCGGTCTGCGACGCACCGCTGGGGACACCAGGAAGTGCGCCGCCCGCTTGCGCCCGCTCCACGTTCCATTCGAGGATGCTCGCCGAATAGCGCGAAACCTCGATGTCGATATTGTTCTCAAGCGTCAGCGCGATCGCATCCTGCACCGTGAGATACAAGTTCCCTGCCCGGAGCAGCGAGCGTAAACGATCGGAATTACCCAGGCGAACCGGCGGCACGTCAGCCGCTTCGTAAGGCCGCACGAGGATATTTCCCGACGCGCGCACGGGCTCAATGCCGAGTTGTTGCGCCGGTGCCGGCAACCCGCATAGCATTACAGCGATGAATGAAAAGTATCGCGAGTTTCTCACGGGCGACCTCCCGCGGGAATCGACGAGGGAGGGCCGGCTACGCGTCCCGATCTCGCTTCATCGAGCGAGATATGATTCACATCGAGCGTGCGGCCCAGAGCCTGATCGAAGGCGATTCGCGCATGGCTGTAATTCGCCAGAGCCTGCTGCTCAGAACTCTGCGCACTGGCCAGATCGCGCTGGTCCTGCACCACCTGGTAAGGCGTGCCCGCACCCAGATCGTATTTCTTCTTATCCGCATCGAAGGTCTGCTGGGATAAATTTTTCGATTGCCCGGCAGCGTCGTAGCGGGCCTTGGCCTGTTGTAGCCCAATGACTGCGTTTTGCACGTCGACGCGAACCTGATTCACCTGTTTTTGCAGGTTGAGTTCGTTTTGCCGGATCTCCAGAGTACTGGTGACGTAGTCCGATTGCGCCGCGCGGTTGCGCAGCGGAATATTCAGGGCAAACCCCGCCGAGTAATTCGGAAAATTCCGGCGCAGGATCTCTCCCAGAAGATTTCCGTAGCCGCCGGCCAGATAAGACACACCCGGAGTCAACGCCCCCAGGCTTGTGATGTCACCTGTCAGCCCGTTATTGGTGAGTTCCGCGAACGCCTGCAGCGTAGGCTTCAACGAACTCTTAATTCCAACCAGATTCATGTGATTACTTTCGAGGTTGAGGCGCGCCTGCTGAATTTCAATTCGATTCTGCAGCGCCTGTGCCACAAGAGGTTCCACCGGGGTGTTCTCTTCCTGCGTCGGAACGGAGAAATGGTCCAGCGGAACCACGTGCACATCCGCCAATTCTGAAGTAGCCACTCCTTGCCGGCTCAGCGCATTTTTCAATACGGTTTCCTGCTGCAGAAGATTGGTCTGCGAAATCACCAGGTCCTGTTTCGCGGCATAGAGCTGCGACTGCGCCCGCGTTATTTCGATCTCAGCGAGAGTACCGATCCGCACCTGCTCGCGATTATTGTCGAGCAGTTGCTGCGCAGTGGCCACTTCCTGGTCGCGTGACTTTACGTCTTCATCGAAGCTCACCAGATCCCAATAAAGGTTAAGGACCGCCGATACTGTCGTGACCACCTGCTGTTGAAACTGAAGATCCGTGACCTTCTGATTGTTTTTCTGCACACGAATATTGCGGCCATTCACCGCCGCGCCAAAGCCGTTGAGCAGATTCTGCGTGACCTGCAGGTCGAGGCTGCCATTCGTATAAGGGTTCAGGTTAAACAGATTGCTGTTGACCTGCGTATGCTGGCTCGAATAAGTAAATTGCGCGGTCGAGCCGTAAACCCAGCTCTGCGCATACTGCACCTGGTAGGTACGGACATCCTGGATCAGAGCCGTGGTCCCCGTGAGAAACGTGTTGCTTTGCGGCGCGGTCGCGTGCTGGAAATTGGCGAACGCCGTAATCGTGGGATCGAGCACCGGAATCGAGGGACCCAACTGAGTCACAATGCCGCCACCCGCGCTGACGCCCGTTCCCGCCGCATTGGAGGGAGCGCCGTTCGTGTTCACGCTGACGCCGGTAAGGCTGACGCTGGTGGGGCCGGCCGCCACTCCCAGACCTACATTACGCAGCAGGCCGCCTGCTTCAGCCCGCCGCAGAACTTCCCGTTGAAGCAACGGACCGTAGCGCTGAACTTCGATATCGATATTGTTCTCGAGCGCCAGGGCGACCACGTCCTGAGCGGAGAGGTACAGATTCCCTGCCCGGATCAATGAATCGATGCGCGGAGTATTGGCCAGATTCACCGGAGGGACGTACCGCACCCGGTAGGGACGAGTCAGGAAACCGCCGGGTCCCTGTGCGGGATCGATACGAATGGCAGACTGAGCCTGCGCTACCGGAGCCACCCCCGGAACAGCGAGGAGAGCACACAGAACCACGGCAACGGCAAACTTCTTAAAATGAATCATAGGTTCTCAAGCAGGAGAATACGTGCGGATGTGGGTAACGGTTCGGCTTTCTTACGGCTTAGGCTTGTTTTCCAATGGTATAGTAGCCGTTTGTGACGCCGCAAGAGAGCCGCTTTCTCGACCTTTTTGAACAGACTGGGGCCTATCTTCAAGGCCATTTCCGCCTTTCGAGCGGACTGCATAGCGGAAGCTACCTGCAATCCGCCCTGGTGCTGCAGCATCCCACCCACGCGGAGGTGCTGGGCAAGGCATTAGCCTCCCACCTGCTCACTCTGGTCGACTCCGCAGTGGATATTGTGATCGCACCCGCGCTGGGCGGTCTCATCATCGGCCATGAAGTGGCTCGCGCTCTCAACAAGCGATTCATTTTCACGGAGCGGGAAATGGGCCGCATGACCCTGCGCCGCGGTTTCCGGCTGGAACCCGGCGAGCGCGTCCTGGTTGTCGAGGACGTAATCACCACCGGTGGCAGCACTCGTGAGGTGATCGAGGTGGTCGGCGCGGCAGGCGCGGTTCCCGTGGCGGCAGGTTCCATTATCGATCGCAGCGGCGGCACGGCGGAACTCGGTATTCCCCGCCTCGCGCTGGTAACCCTCTCGGTGGAAGCCTGGGAACCCACCGTTTGTCCCCTCTGTCGCGCGGGCGAGCCGGTAGTGAAACCCGGGTCAAGATCCGTTTAGTCCGTAACGGGCAAGTCAGCGTGCGTAAAACCAACCTCGGCGGCGCGGTGTTGCTGGGAGCAGCACTGATCGTCCTGCTTTCGGCGATCTTCATCGTCCGCAACGATGAGGAGCAGTACGCGGTAATGACCGCGCGCTCCGATCACTTCAAGGCCATTACGGACCTGACGCAGGCAGCCCTCTCAGCCTTGAAAGACGCTGAAACCGGACAACGGGGCTACGTAATCACCAGCAATAGATCCTATCTCGAGCCCTATTCCCAGGGTATTCGCGACTATCGAGAATCGATTGACAGACTCACGGCGCTCTCGCGCGGCGACACGCTTGCGCTGAACATCAATGAGTTCATGAACTCAGGTAACGAAAAGATAGCCGAACTGGCGCACGTCATCGAGCTCTACGATCACGGCGATCGTGCCGGCGCCATCGCAATCATCGATGCAGGCATAGGAAAAGACCTGATGGATCGTGCCCGCGCCCTCAGCGCGAGAGCCGTCGAGCAGTCGGAAATGGCGTTTGCTGCCAATAACCAGGAGGTAGCCGCAGCCGTCCGAATCGCTCGTTACCGTCTCTTCTTCGCAGCGGGTCTGCTCTTTTGCCTTACGTCAGGCGGCACCCTGTTGCTGACGTACGAGATCCGCAGAACAGCGGCTCTCGCTCACGGCCTCGAAGTCAGCGAGAAACGTTATCGCGAACTCTCCGCCAGCCTGGAGCAACAAGTGGCCGAGCGCACACGGCATCTGGAAACTGTGAACAAAGCTCTGGACGCTTTTTCCTATTCGGTTTCGCATGATCTGCGCGCGCCTTTGCGATCCATCGACGGTTTCAGCGTCATGGTTCTGGAAGATTATTCGGATCGGCTGGACGATGCCGGGCGGGATATGCTGAAGCGGATCCGCGCGGCCGCCTCCCGCATGGGCAAACTGATCCAGAGTTTGCTCGAGATGTCTCGTCTCTCGGCGGGCGAACTTCACAAAGAACGGGTTTCGGTCTCCTCGCTGGCCCGTTCCATCGTTGATGAATTGCGCGCAGCTTCCCCCGAGCACGCTTCGGACATCCGCATTGCGCCTGAGCTTTATACAACGACGGACCCCGTGATTCTCCGCGTCATTCTCGAGAACCTTTTGTCGAATGCCTGGAAGTTTTCGTCCAGAAACCAACAGATTCGGATTGAAGTGGGAACTACTACAGTCGAGGGCAACCAGGCGTTCTTCGTCCGCGATGAAGGGGCAGGTTTCGACCCTCAGTATGAGGAACGTTTGTTCACACCTTTTCAGCGGCTTCATTCGAGCAATGATTACGAAGGAACCGGCATCGGACTTGCCACCGTGCACCGGGCCGTCCTTCGGCTGGGTGGACGAGTTTGGGCGGAAAGCCAACCTGGTCGCGGCGCAACTTTCTTCTTCAACCTGGGTTAGCTTCAAGGTAGCGATTACACTTGTCCTGGGACCCCGATTCTTGCCAACGCCTAGCCTTTTACTGATCGAAGATAGTACGGACGATATTGCGCTCGTGAAGCGCGCTCTGGTTCGGAGCAAACTCAAAGTCGATCTCCAGATTGCGCTGAACGGCCACGACGCCCTCGCTTATCTCGCATCGGAATCGGTCGAACTGCCGAAAGTGATCTTCCTCGATCTGAACATGCCGGAGTGGAACGGCTTCGACCTGCTACTGAAGCTGCGCAACCAGGCTCGCACTCGAACTGTCCCGGTGGTGATCCTGACCACTTCGCGCGAACCGAGCGACGTGAGCCGCAGCTACATCCTCGGCGCCAACAGCTTTGTCACGAAACCGGTTGATTTCGGCGAGTTCACCGATTTGTTCACTCGCATGACGGGCTACTGGCTGGACATCAACCAGTCGGCGCAACAGTAGGGCTTCGGCTTCAACCCATTAGTTCAGGTTCAACCCATCAGAAGGTATTGCAGGCCGCGATTTTTCCGGAATCGTATCCCTTGCGGAACCAGGTGACGCGCTGCGCCGAAGTTCCGTGCGTAAAGCTGTCCGGATTGGCATAACCGCGCTGGAGCCGTTGCAAGCGGTCGTCGCCGACGGCGGCCGCCGCGCGGATCGCCGCCGTAATATCCCGCGGGTCCACCAGATTCCTCTGGCGAGTCGAATTCGCCCAGATACCGGCAAAGCAATCGGCCTGCAATTCGAGCCGGACCGAAAGCTCATTGGCTTCGCCTGGCCTCTGTTGCTGCAATCTCCGCTCGCGCCCTTCAATGCCCATCAGTTTTTGAACGTGATGACCAATTTCATGAGCGATCACGTACGCCTGAGCAAACTCCCCAGGCGCGCCGAATCGCTGTTTGAGTTCGGTGAAAAAACCGAGGTCGAGATATACTTTTTCATCACCCGGACAATAGAACGGCCCAGCCACTCTCTTCGCCTCGCCGCAAGCCGACGGATATTCATTACGAAAGAGCACGAGTTTAGCGTGGCGGTAGGGAATTTTCTCCTGCTCGGGAAGAAGACGGTCCCAGGTCTTCTGCACGTCATCGAGGGCGAAGGAAACAAACTGAACCTCAGCCTTCTCCCGTTCATCGAGAACCCGGTTGGGCGTTCGGGCAACCTGACCGCTGCCGTTACTCAACCCAACTATCAGCAACCCCGCGAGAATGTACCAGTTCCTGCGCACCGGCCCAGCATGCAACTTACCGGGTCGTCGCGTCAACTGGGCAGCTCGAATTAACCACCCATCGGGCAATTCCCGCGTCTCGTCAGCGAATCCTGCGCTTCGTCGGACAAGCCGCGATTTGCGTCGTTAATCTCTCTATCCTTGCCAACAGGAGACAAACAGATGAAGCTCACCAAATTAGTTGTTTCGGGATTGCTTTTGGCGGTTTCCGGGAATCTGCCCGCTGCGGAAGCCCATTTCGACGACCAGGTCCGGGGCGACTTCTTCGCCGGCTTTGCGGGTGATCGTCAGGCTCTCGATCGGGCGATGGAGAGTGCGGAAAAGGCCATTGCAACCGAACCGAAAATGGCGGCCGAAGCGATGTCCTGGCACGGAGCGGGTCTGCTAACCCTCTCCGGACGCGATTTCGCGCAGGGTGACCTTGCCGGCGCCGTTGAACTGTGGGAACGCGCGGTCGCGGAGATGGATGAAGCCGGAAAACGCGAGCCGGATAATCCCGCGGTTCTGATTCCACGCGCCGCCGCATGGTTCGCCGCATCGCGCACGGCGCCTCCGGAAATGGGTCAGCCTCTGCTCGAAAAAGCTCTGGCCGATTACGAACACGTTTATGACATGCAGAAGGCGTATTTCGACAAACTGAACATTCATATGCGCAGTGAACTCCTGTTCGGACTCAGTGACGGTTGGGCGCGTGAAGGAGACACTGCGAAGGCGCGAGCGTGGTTTGAGAAACTGGCGGCGCTGGGACCGGAATCGGGACACCATGACCAGGCCCTGCTCTACCTCTCGGGAGAGAAGTATTCGGTAAAGGGAATCGGCTGCGCGGGATGCCACACAGCGAGGCAGCAGGCATCAAAATAAATTCACCTGAAATAAAATAATGACACTGCGGGAAAACCAATGAATACCAGGCGTAGATTCCTCGGTATCGGAATGTCAGTCATCGCTCTCGGCGCCCTGCCGGGTCTGGTGCGGTTCATCTTTGCCGGGTCCAGTCTGCATGATCTCGAAATCGATGCACTGACGGGCGCGCTTTATTCCGCCTCCATTGCCATTCCCTGCTGGGCTTTGCTGCCGCGCCTGTTCTGCCGTATTAATGAATCGACCCTGCGGACGCGCATCGTCCTGGCCCTGATTGTCATGTCGGGACTCGCCGCCGCGGGCACGCTGATAACAACGCTGATTTTGCATGTGGTGGGCCGGCACGGCGGTTTACACAGCTTCGCATTGGCTTATTGGGATGCCTTGCGCATCTGTCTGGCGATTACCCTGACAGCCGGCGTGCTCACGCTGTTTCTTCAGGTGTTACAAGGGCAACTCTCCGCCGCACGGGAGGAACTGCATCAGAGGCAGATGGCGGAGGAGCGCGAGCGTAAAATGGCGGCCGAAGCTCGTTTTGCCTCGCTCGAATCGCGCGTACATCCTCATTTCCTCTTCAACACACTGAATTCTATTGCCGCTCTCATCCGCGAAGATCCGGCTAAAGCGGAACAGCTGGTTGAGCGCTTATCTCTGCTACTCCGTTTTTCTCTGGACAGCGAAGTCGAAGGCCTTGTGAAACTCTCGGAGGAACTCGAAATTGTTCGGACGTACCTTGAAATCGAAAAGGTCCGTTTCGGCGACCGCCTGCGGTATCGCATCGTGTCCGAACCCGCTGCCGAAACGCGTCAGGTTCCGGCGCTGTCAGTTCAAACGCTCGTCGAGAACAGTGTGAAATACGCGGTAGGTTCGCGGCGCGAGGGCGCGGAAATCGTGGTGAACGCCAGACTCGATCGCGGAAAACTGTATGTCGAAGTTTCCGACGACGGTCCCGGCTTCGAGCCATCTCAGAGCTTTAAACCGGGGCATGGGCTGGACCTGCTTCAGCGGCGGCTCGGCACTTTGTTCGGCGCAACTGCCAGCCTCGAAGTGAGCGGTATCAAAGGTGGGACACGAGTCGCCATCGCGTGTCCTGAAGCCGGCGCAACAGCAACAACATGATCCGTGCCTGGCTGGTGGACGACGAAGCTCTGGCGCTGAAACGGCTGACTCGCCTTCTCTCAGCTACGGGACGCATTGAGATCGCGGGCGCCAGCACGGACCCCGAAGAGGCTTTATTCTCGATCGCGCACGCCTCTGTAGACGTGATTTTTCTCGATATCGAGATGCCGGGGCTTACAGGCTTCGATCTGCTGGCGCGGTTGGAAAACAGACCTCGTGTAGTGTTCACGACTGCCTACGATCGGTACGCCGTGAAAGCCTTCGAAGCCGACGGTACCGATTACCTTCTCAAGCCCATAACCGCCGAAGCCCTCGACCGGGCACTTACTAAACTCGAACGGACCCAAACCAATAATCAGCCCAATTACCAGGAAATCATTGAGCGGCTGAAACAAACTTTCGGACAAAACGGACATCATTACCCCCGCCGTCTTCCCTCGAAGACAGGGGATCGGGTTCAATTTGTGGACGTCGACAAAGTGACTCATTTCTTCGCCGAGGGTAAACTCACTTACGCCGCCACGCCCACGAAGAATTACGTGATTGACGATTCCATCGTGCAGCTCGAAACCAAACTCGATCCCTCACAATTCCAGCGCATCCATCGTTCTTATATGGTGAATCTGAGCTCGGTGGCGGAGGTCTGCACCTGGTTCGGCGGCAAGATGATTGCCCGCCTGAACGATCCCGCGCACACCGAACTCCCCATAGCGCGCGACCGCGTCCGCAATCTCAAGGAACGGCTGGGCTTTTAAGAAATCAGCACGTCAAATCGCGCCCCTTGTCTATGTCCCAATAAAATCACTGTGTTACGATAACCCCGTCGGCCTGCCTTTCTGTGAATCATTCAGATGAATCTTCGTTCTCTTTTTAGTCTCTTCTCCTCCGATCTCGCCATCGACCTCGGTACCGCCAACACGCTCGTCTATGCCAAGGGTAAGGGCATTGTTGTCAACGAACCTTCTATAGTTGCCCTGAATAAGACTACGGGTGAAGTCGAAGCTGTCGGCAAAGAAGCCAAAGAAATGCTGGGCCGGACCCCAGGCAACATCGTCGCTATCAAACCTATGAAAGACGGCGTAATCGCCGATTTCAAGGTCACTGAGAAAATGCTGAATTACTTCATTCAGAAGGCGCATAACCGCAAGATGCTGGTGCATCCTCGCATCGTTATCGGTGTGCCGAGCGAAATTACGCAGGTGGAAAAGCGCGCGGTTATGGATTCGGCTTATCGCGCCAAAGCCAGCGAAGTGCATCTGGTGGAGCAGGCGATGGTGGCCGCCATTGGCGCGGGTCTGCCTATCACCGAGCCCTCTGGCAACATGGTCGTCGATATCGGCGGCGGCACTACGGACATCGCGGTGATCTCGCTTTCCGGCATCGTCTATTCGCGCTCGGTTCGCGTCGCAGGCAATGAGATGGACGAGGCCGTCATGCAGTACCTGAAGCGCAAATATAACCTGTTGATCGGTGAGCGTACCGCGGAAGCCATCAAGATTGAAATTGGCTCGGCCTTCCCTCTCGACAAGCCGATGACTATGGAGATCAAAGGGCGTAACCTGATCGAAGGCGTGCCCAAGACGCTCACCATCGGCGATGAGGAAATCCGCGAAGCCCTTTCCGACAGCATCGCCACCATCGTCAACGCCATTCGCGTCGCTCTCGAGCGCACGCCCCCCGAACTCAGCGCCGACATCAGCGATCGCGGCATCGTATTAACCGGCGGCGGAGCCCTGATTAAGAATCTGGATAAGCGCATCCGCGAAGAGACCGGTTTGCCCGTGTCCATCGCCGACGATCCACTCGCTTCCGTGGTTCTCGGCACCGGAAAAATGCTCAGCGATTTCAAATTGCTCCGCAAAATTTCCATCGATTATGCGTAGGACGGCACATAGCGCGGTGATCCGGGCTTCCCTGCGCCGCATCCGATAGGCGAAAATCGAAACAAGGGCTGCGCCGGCCCCAAAATCTTCGGCCTTGATCTACATGGATTCGATTTTTCACCGCTATCGCAACATAATCGTCCTGCTGGGCGTGATATTTGCCCAACTGGCGCTGCTTGCCTGGCAGGTTCGCAGCGATAGCGATGTCCCTCTGGTTCGAGTCTGGGCCGTTTCCGCGGTAGCCCCCGTCGCCAGCGCCATTGAAAGCGCGCGCAATGGGACTACTGGTTTTTTCAGTAACTACTTCACCCTGCGCAATGCCCGCGAGCAAAGCCGCCAGTTGAAAACGGAAGCAGATAAGCTGCGCCTCGAAAATCAGCTGCTGCGTAATGAGCTTGCCAGCGCACAACGCGCCGAAGCCCTGGCTGGATTTCAAAGTCACACGCCCTCGAAGATGATTGGAGCTCGCGTTATCGGAGCCACACCCGGTTTTAATTCGAAATCAATCCTGATCGATCGCGGTTCTTCGGCCGGAGTCCATCGCGGCATGGCAGTCGTTACTCCCGAAGGCATCGTCGGCCGCGTGGTCGAGGTCTTCCCTTTCGCCAGCCAGGTTCTTTCCGTTACGGATCCCGGATTCGCGGCCGGTGTCGAGTCGCAGAAAAACCATGCCCACGGCGTTCTCAAAGGTATGGGGAATGGCGCCGCTCGTGTGGATTACGTCAGTCCCGGTGAAAAGATCGAGCGCGGAGAAATGTTCTTCACTTCAGGAGAAGATCGTATTTTTCCACGCGGTCTTCCCGCCGGTAAAGTTACCGATGTCACCGAAGGCGGCAGCTTCCAGAACGTGACCGTGGAACCGATGGGAGCCGAAACCGCTCCGGAGGAGGTCCTCGTCATTCTCGATCCGGTGCACCAGGCGATTCCGGACGTCACCGCCGCGGATACCCCCGTGTTCCTCGGTCCAGACGTGAAATCGGATGATTCACAGCCTGTGCTTCCCGCCGCCGGCACCTCGGCGGATAAGCTGCTCGATCAATATAAGAAGATCGGCGCCGCTCAGAATCATGTATTCGGAGAAGGTCTGCCTGGCTCAACGCCGCCCAACTTCAATCTCAAGGTCCCTGGTGTAAATGCCCCCGCAGCGCCCCCGGCACCGAACACGGGCCTAAATCCGGCCGCACGCACAGCATCCGTTCCCGCAGCTCAACGTCCAGCCGCAACTTCAGCAGCGCCGGGCGCACCCGCGGCTCAACGCCCGGGTACAAATTCCGTAGCGCCCGTCACCCCCACAACTGGCGCACCACGCCCGGTCACTACTCCCACCGCGCCGCTGGCACCAGGGGCACTACAGCGACCTGCCGCCGCTCCTACGGCAACGCCCAGCGCGCCCGCACGAACCCCCGCGGCTCCTGCACCGGCCCGTGGAACCGCGCCATTATCTACACCGGCTCCCCCGCCGGTACAACCCTGATGGCATACTCGGCCAGCAGTCGCATGTTGCTCGACAGCGCACGGGAAGTTCGTCGTGCTTTCTACCCGGCGTGGGTTTACTTTGTCGTGCCTCTGGTAGCGCTGCTGATCCAGGTCTACCTTCCTCTTTTCGAGACCCTTCGGTTTGTGGGCCGGATCGAATTACCGCTCCTCGTCACCATCTACTTTGCCATCATGCGCCGCTCGCAACTCGGCGGAATGGCGATCGGCATGACCCTCGGTCTCGCCCAGGATTCGTTGTTCCAGCAACATATCGGAATGTATGGCATCTGTAAGACGCTGGTGGGATATTTTTCCGCATCCATCGGTATGCAGTTCGATTCTGAACATTCTCTGGTGCGCCTCATCCTGTGCTTCTTCTTTTATCTCTTTCACCAGTTTTTCTATTGGATTCTGCAGAGGGCACTCCTTGACCAGCCAGCTGTTTTCGCCGTCCGAACCGAACTCCTTCTGGCTGTGGTCAACGGTGTCATCGGACTGATACTTTTCCACTTTCTTGACAAACTCCGCAGCACGGAATAATCCTTTGATCGTGTTATTCTGGGCACGAAACGTTCACTTTGTATTTAGAAACGTCAGTGGGGGATAGTACATTTTGAGAAAGTCGTTTTTGGCTCCCGTATTTCTCGCAGCGCTGCTGGGAGCTCTGCCGTTGCGCGCTGGTCTTACCTTCGACACGACGTTTGACTCTTCCGTGACCAGCCTCTCTAATGCGGCTCAATGGGAAAGCGCTTTTACGTATGCGGAAGACCAGTATTCAAATCTCTTCTCCAATTCCGTGACGCTCAATATCACGCTGGACGCGAGTCAGGGCACCAGCATCCTCGGCCAAAGCAGCACAGGTCTGGCAGGCTATTACACCTACCAGCAGATCAAGTCGGCACTCACAGCGAGCGCCACCAGCGCCGATGATGCCATCGCCGTCGCAAACTTGCCGGCAACCAATCCCGCCGCCAGTCCAGACGCCGCGGATTTTGTAGTCACAACAGCTCAGGGCAAGGCATTGGGGCTGATAACGGCCACCGACCCTGCTACCGATGGCATCATAACTATCGGTAACGGTTACAACTACACGTTCGATCCGAACAATCGAGCCGTATCGGGCGACTTTGATTTTATCGGCATAGCCGAACACGAGCTTTCCGAAGTTATGGGGAGAATTGGAATACTCGGTGAGAGCTTTGGTGGTCCGGCGGCCTACGGGATCCTCGACCTCTTCGGCTACACCGCTCCGAACACGCTGGATCTCACCCCCACCAGCGGCGCGTATTTTTCGATCAATGGCGGCGCCACCAATCTGTTTAACTACAACGATCCCAGCGATGGAGGCGATTCCAAGGACTGGGCAAGTGGACAGAATGATTCCTACAATGCCTTCACTAGTCCTGGCGTCGAGAACAATATTTCTGCTACCGACATTGAGGAAATGGATGTAATTGGATATACGCTGGCCGCACCCGAGCCTGGCTCATTCGTCCTCATGCTGTCTGCCGGCCTGATCGGCGCCGGTCTTATTCGCCGAGCCCGTCGGGCCTGCTGACACTGCATTTCCGCAGAAGATGTCAGTTCCAATACTGCCAATTCAATAACTAAACGCGAAAAAGCCAGTAATCCAACTTGGCGTTATCTTAGTTCCTGCTAAATATTCACCTTTGCGCTGGGGTTCAGGAACAGGCCTCTCAACCCATAACAATCAGATTATAAATAACTTAAACAAAAAACCATATCAAAGTGCCACCCCGCTGTTAGCCGCCCCCGGAAAATATCATTATAATTTAATAGAAAAAAATAGCATAAACCTTATCTAATTGATGATAAGCTCCATTGCATGGCGGACGTACTGCTCTGCAGTGAGGAGCCGATTCTCGCGGAAGGTCTGGCTCGAATTTTCTCGACGGAACAGAGTTTCTCTCTGCTTTCATACTGCTCTCGGATGGAAGATTTGCGCATTGAAGTGCAACGGCTGCAGCCCGACATCCTGCTCATGGATCTATGCCCCGGCGTTACCTTTGATTTCCTGCAGGGTCTGCACCAGGTTGCCACCCATACCCGGATTGTTCTTTGGGTCCATACCATCTCAACCGAGCTGGCGCTCCAGTCAATGAGTCCAGGGGTGCGCGGCGTTCTTCGCAAAACTCTGCCTGTCGAGACTCTACTGAACTGCCTGTCACGCGTCCATGAGGGCGAGATCTGGCTTGAACAGTCCTTGACCGACAGCTTTCTTTCCGCCCGGCGTTACTCCCTGACCCGTCGCGAAGGTCAACTGGTCAGCCTGCTCTCCAAGGGACTTAAAAACAGGGAAATCGCCACTGCGCTGGAAATTTCCGAAGGCACCGTCAAGGTTTATATGTCCCGGCTTTTCCAGAAACTCGGAGTGAAAGACCGCTTCGAACTGGCGCTCTATGGCCTGAGAAATCTTTCTCCCTCCCCCGCTCGCCCCACGGACAGGCCAACGACGACGCCCGGAGATGGCCCGCAATCTTTTTTCGTGGAACAGATGTCGCCCAGGCGGCCGCAGGACATGCAGCGGCGGGGTTCCTTGTTACTCAAAAACTAGCGACTGGGTTACTCAAAAACTAACGACTGGCATCGGAAAACTGAATCAGCCTTTTTGAAGAAACAGAGGCGCCATCGGAATCCCGGGCCGGCCCCGGTTCAGTCGGTTTGCGAACTTCCACCCGCACCTGAGTCGCTTCGACTCGAGCATCGGCCATCGAATTCAGTCCTTCCAGCACTCGTTCCAGCATCCGATCCGTCTCCGCAATCATCGCGCGCAGTGTTTCCGCCGCGCGCTCCTGGAAAGAGAAGCGCTGCTCCAGCCTGTCTTCGAAGCGCTTCAGTGCCTGGTTCACGGCTTCATCCACCTCTTCCCTGCTGACCGTGACAGCCGCCGCCGCAATATCAGTTGGCGAAGCAGGTACTGGCGTCCCATCGGGCGAGCTGCCGGCGCAAACTATCAATTCGGCGATTTGCGTTTCGAGCGCACGAAGCCGGCTTTCCAGCTGAGCGTCAACCGCTGCCGATCTCGCCGCTGGCCGATCATATGGCCGATCATAGGGACGATAGATCAGTCCACGCAGGAATCCGGCCGCGGCGCCGGCCAGGATAATGAACGCTTCCGACGAACTTCTGTTTTTATCCACCTTCAAAGTGATTTCGATTATAGAACTGCGCCAACGTCGACAGGGGCTTTTAGTACTCGGGAATAGTACCCCTGGAGGGTACAGTACTTCCCTCCTGTCTCTTTCCCTGCCATTAGATGTATAACCTGAGCAAGTGTCCGAGCCGCCCTTTCAGACGAATCCGAGTTCGGTTTGTATTCCGGATCCGCTTTATGAACCCGTTGAGTTGCCTGCGCTTGAATTGCCGGAGGAAGATGCCTGGGCCGAAATGTTGGGCCGGGTCGGATGGCAAAACGGGCGGTTGAGCGAGGCCCTGAAACATTCCTTTCCCGGGCCCCAACAAGGAATCCGCTTACTCGACGAGCTCGATAAAGAGCGCTCGCGCATCGCCAGAGAATTACATGCGGGCGCCGGTCAGCCCCTGGCCGGAATTCGCCTCTACCTTGATCTGCTGCGAGAGTCCGCACCCGATCTGAATTCTGCTGCCATCGAGATCCTCAATCGTCTCAATACGCTGACCGCGCAGGCGATCGACCAGGTGCGCTCCGTTTCCCATCGCCTTCATACCCCGAGCTGGCGTGATGCGCCCGTTCATCTGGCGCTTGGAGAATTAGTTCGTTTGAGCGGCCTTCCGATCAAAATGAAAATTCGTCTGGACCTTGAAAAACTTCCTTTTGAGCCGTCCCAACAGATTAAAATCGCAATTTACCGGTGTGCTCAGGAGTGTGTTTCGAACGTCGCCCGACACTCCCAGGCGTCACGGTTTCGCATGGCATTAAACGTAAAGGATGCCGGAGTCGTTCTAATTTGCGAGGATGATGGTGTTGGGTTTTCAAGCAGTCGATCCGGCCCCGGAATCGGCTTGCAGGCCCTCGACGAGCACGCCAGATCCGTGGGCGGCTGGGTCGAAGTTTCCAGCGGAACGCTCGGAACTACTGTTTTAACGTATCTTCCCCTTAAGGAAGGGTAATTGGAAATCAAAAAGCCAATCACGATTGTTCTCGCCGACGATCACGGTATAGTGCGTGAAGGCATCGCGGCATTTTGCCAGACACGCCCGGACCTTCAGATCCTGGCCCAGTGCGCCGACGGTGCGGAAGCAGTTGAAAAGATTCTCGCCCTTCAGCCTGATTTCGCCGTCCTCGACCTCAATATGCCGAAATTGTCCGGCATGGACGTCGTCCGCCAACTGCGCCACGCCGGATCTAAATGCAAGATTCTGATCCTTTCGGTCAATCGTGATGAAAGCCTGATTCGCGAACTATTCCGCCTCGGGGCCAATGGTTATTTATTGAAGGATGGCCCGGCGCGGCACCTTTTCGACGCCATTCATTACGTCCTCGATGGAGGCCAATATCTTACCCCGTTAATTCGCCGGGAATCTATTGATAACAAAAAAGATACTAAGGATCCGATCAGCCTGCTCAGCAAGCGTGAATTCGAGGTTTTTTCGCTTTTGGTAGATGGAAATCGCCCCAAAGACATAGCCAGCTTACTGGCCATCAGCCCCAAAACAGTCGACACCTACCGAGCCAATATCATGCGCAAGCTTGAGGTGGATGGAATCGCGGGTTTAGTCCGATTTGCCATCGAGCGCAACCTCCATTCCACCCATGCCCTGACTCCCCCTCCCAGCTAAAGCCGGCTCGGTACCGGTACGGCTCGAAATCCTGTGGCGCTTTCCGATAAGTCAATCGGTGGATAATCGCAAAGAGTGGCTTACATAAAGAGTGGCTTACATAATCATGCGGGGCGGTAAAACAGGCGACGGCGAATGGCGAAATTAATCAAGTTGCTGGCCGTCTCCGTGGGGAGCGGGTTTCTGCTGGGAGCGGGCATACGCGCCGGTGCCGCTATGGCTGGGGCTGTCGCAGACGCCGGAGCTTTATCGGGAGCTTTTTCCGGAGCAAACACCGCGACCGATGAACCCGTCGCCCCGTCCGGCCCCCTCGAAGAGGCTCTCGAACAGCGTCTCGCCGCGCTTGAACAGCGGCTTTCCCAGGCTGCTTTCTTTGAACAGAGCGGCGCGGCGCTCGAGGACCGGATCAACCGAAAACTCGCCCGGCTGGAAACCGATTTGGCTGGCCAGATGTCCGCCCTTACGGAGCTTCGCGAGTGTTCATTGCGCAATGAAGAAACCGTACGGCGCCTCCTTGCCACCCTGGAACGCCTGATCGGCAGCGAACTCGCGCGTACTCCCGGGCCCGTCCGAACCCCTCGGCCGCTCGAACCCTCTGCCGTCTGACCTCCGGCGTCGAAATGCCCAGCCGCTGAGATAATCAGAGGCCTAACGTCACTTATTACAATTGCATGCAGATACACGCTAAAATGGGTGCGCTCTCTCGCCGATCATGCCATCGTCAGACAAAATAACCGTCATCCTCGCCGACGAAGATGCGTTGCGCCGCGATGGTCTGGCTGCCGTGCTTCTGGGCACTGCGCAGTTCGAGATCCTGGCCAAATGTCCCGACGGTACCACGGCTCTCGAAGCCATCCGGGAGCATCGTCCCGATGTCGCCGTGGTCGATCTCAATCTCCCCGGCCTGCACGGCATCGAGCTGGTCAGACGCGTCCGCAGCGAAGCCCTCGGCTCCAAAGTTGTCATCCTGGCGGGAACTACAGACGACGAAATTATCCGTGAGGTGGTTCGCGCCGGCGCTGACGGCTATCTACTCAAGAACGGCCCCGCCCGTCATTTGATCGATGCCATTTCGTATGTCCGCGACGGAGGACAATATTTTTCCCCTCAGTTGCGGCGCGATGGCCGTGACCGCCACCTCCTCGAGGAAACACCCCGCCCGCTCTCCGAAGCGCCGCCCGCAAAACGCCGGCCGGGTCGCGAGCCGGAACAGGATCTCGACAGCCGTGATCAGGACAGCCATGATCACGACAGTGCCGATCAGGATGACCGCGAAATCGAACGCTCTCCCCGATCTGCCCGAATATCCGGCTCCCGTCCACAACCTCCCCGCCACTCCGCCCGCGCCTCGTCTCGCCGGCCCGTGCGCGAACAGTTGCGCGACGAATCGAAAGGCAATTTAAAAGATCGCGACTACGAAATTCTCGACATGATGGCGGAGGGAATTCGTCCTATTCTCGATCGCCTCGAGGACATCGAAGGCCGCATCGTCGAAATGGAAACGGGCGATGAACCGGTTCCTTCCGATGTGCGCGGCTGGCTGAACAGTCAGATCGCCGACACGCTGGGCGACCCTCGCTCCGCAGCCGGTCACGCCGCGGCCAGTCGCACCGTCAATGACCTCGAAAGCCGCCTTCCCCAGATGATCGAACAGGCTGTCACCAGCCGGTTCCAGCAAATGGCCGGTAAGCTTCAGAAGGAAATCGAGGACACGCACGTTCGCACCCTTGAGACTTTTGTCAAAAACATTCAGGTCAAACTCGTTCAACGCGTGGCTGCCCTCGAAACCGACATGACGAAGCAGGCGGACTCCATGAAGCAGCTCCAGGAATACTCGCAGCGGACCGAGGATAATCTCAGCCGCCTCATCACCGGCGTCGACAAGCTGGCCCAGGATCTTCCGCGAAGGTTGCAGGCTCCCCAAACAGACGGGGAATTGGGCAGCGCGTCGGAATCTTTTACCGCCCCTCCCGCTGCACCGCGAGCCATGAAGCGCAAAAGCTCTTCCCGGAATTTTCCTGTGAAGATGATCTGGCTGACGGTCGGTGTTTTGATCGTTCTCGGTATCGTCGTGGTCGTTCTGCGTCGGTCATCGTCGTCGAAGAATTCCTCTGAAACAGCGCCGTACAGCGCATCTTCCCCAACTACAGGCGCCGCCTCGCCCGCCTCCTCGGCGCCCACTCCTCCCTCTGCCAATTCCGACGTCAAAACGAAGATGGATGCAGCCCAACAGTACTCCGACCGCAAAGAGTATTCCACTGCGGAAGATATTTACCGCCAGGTCATCAAGGCTGATCCCAATAATGTCGATGCCCTGAAAGCCCTCGCCAGCGTGCTCTACCGCGAAGACAAAATCGAGGAAAGCGCGGCTATTCTCGACAAGTTGCCAAAAAACTGAATCCCGCTGAACGATTCAAGCCAATCGGGCAGTTCGATGTAGCGAAAAGTCCACTGGTTCTCCATGTGCGCCCTGGTTCACCGAGATGCCTGAATCGACTGTGCCCGGGCCGCTCCCTCACGATTCACCACCGCCAGCGCCACCTTCCCTGCACCAGCGAATCAGAGCTTTTTTTAGCAAGCTGCTTGCGCATCGAGCGGTCCAAATCTCAGGTATATCAATCACCGTAGTTCTCATCGCCCTTGCGATAACCACCGCGGTGTTTTATGTTCGTGACGCGCGCCGCATCGATCGGAAGCTGGCCGAAGGTCTCTTCGGCGACTCGCTCAACATCTATGCAGCACCTCTGACCTTCACGGTTGGCGATGGCTTAACTGTGAACGACGTCACCGATGAGCTCAGACTGGCGGGATATCAGTCCGCATCGCCGAATCTGTCCTCCCACGCCCAACCCTCCACCTATACCGCCGTCGGCGGCGCCATTCAGATAACCGCCTCACCTGCTGTTGGCGCCCCGGATGCAACACTCGGAATTTCCAACGGTCAGATCGCGTCTATTAAATCTCAAGGCAAGCCCGTTCGCGAATTCACCATTCCCTCCCCGCTCGTCAGCACTATCTCGTCCGGCAGCCGGGAACATCGCCAGAACGTCACCTTCGCCCAGATTCCACCCATCCTCGTTCAGGCGGTAATTTCCGCGGAAGATAAACACTTCTTTCACCACCGCGGACTCGACCTGCCCCGCGTCATGAAGGCCGCCTGGATCGATGTGAAGGACCGTCGTAAAGAAGAAGGCGCCTCCACCCTTACCATGCAATTGGTGCGTGGCATCTGGCTTGAGCCGGATAAGAAGTGGCGGCGCAAAGTGTCCGAAGCGCTGATGACCGTTCATCTGGAAAATCGCTGGTCGAAAGAACAGATCTTCGAAACCTACGCCAATGAAGTCTATCTGGGCCGCCAGACCGCATGGAGCATTCACGGTTTCGCGGAAGGCGCCCACCTCTTCTTCGGAAAAGACCTGCAAGCCCTCACGCTCCCCGAGGCCGCTACTTTGGCCGGTCTTGTTCAGCGGCCCAGCTACGATAACCCCCTTCGCTATCCCGAGCGCGCTCGCCGCCGCCGCAATGTCGTGCTGCTGATGATGCGCGACAACCGCTATATCACTCGGCAGCAATATGACGATGCGGTCGCGACGCCTCTGGACGTCGTCGAAGGCTCCCAGGACGCCCTTCCCGCCCCCTGGGTTCTCGACCTGGTGTCTGACGAAATCCAGAATCACGAAGAGGACCCAGGCGACGGCGACACCGGTGAAATCAACTACAAAGGCGCCAAAGATATCAAGACTACGCTCGACCTGAATCTGCAGCGCGCTGCCAGCGAGGCCGTAGCCGCGGGCTTACAGGAAGTGGACAAGCAACTCGCGCGCCGCTACGCCAAAGGCGGCCCCAAAGCCGAAGCCGCCCTGATCGCGATCGATCCGCATACCGGAGAAATCAAGGCTGTCATAGGCGGCCGTGACTACAACCGCAGCCAGCTCAATCGCATCTTTGCCAAACGACCGCCCGGCTCGGTTTTCAAACCCTTTGTCTACGCAGCCGCGCTCAATACAGCTCTGACCGGAGGCAACACGGTCTACACTCCCGCCACCATCGTGGACGATTCGGCCACAACGTTTTCCTCCGGCGGCCGCGATTACACCCCTTCGAACTTTAAACACGAAAACTTCGGCACCATGACGCTCCGCCAGGCCCTCGCACGATCCGATAACGTGGCTGCCGTAAAAATCGCGGAAGGCGTGGGCCTGAATCAGGTCGTAGCCATGGCTCGAAAGGCCGGCCTGAACGATGGGATCCAGCCCACCCCCGCCGTCGCTCTCGGCTCATATGCCGTCACGCCTCTCGAGATAGCCGGTGCCTACACAATCTTTTCGAACGGCGGTATGTGGGTCAAACCCAGTCTGATTTCTTCCGTCCTCGATCGTTCCGGCGCCACCCTCAGCGGCAAAGCTCCCGAGACCCGCCGCGCCATTGACCCCGCCCTCGCGTGGCTCATGGTCAGCATGCTCGAAGAGGTGGTGCGTACCGGTACCGCCGCCGGCGTTCGCACCCGTGGCTTCACTCTTCCCGCAGCGGGCAAGACCGGCACCTCGCACGATGGCTGGTTCGCCGGCTTCACCAATCAATTGCTCTGCATCGTTTGGGTCGGGTTCGATGACTACACCGAGCTCGGGCTCGAAGGCGCTAAATCCGCCCTCCCCATCTGGACCGAATTCATGAAGCGCGCCACCCATGTCGCGGCCTATAGAAATGCGCACGAATTCCCCATGCCCGCCGGCATTGAACAAGCCAATATCTGTACCGACGACGGCAATCTCGCCAGCGACACGTGTCTGCATAACCGGCCTGAATTCTTCTTAACGGGGAGCGTGCCAAAGACGGTGTCTCAACCCCCGGCACCCACCTCGCCACCGCCCGATGCTGAATCAGACACAACCAAACCCGAACTTCCCGCACCCGACCCACCTTCGCCCCCAACGCTGCCCCCACCGGCTCCGGAGTAATCAATTTGACTTGGAGGCCCTCCCCATGGAAAATAGGAAGGCACCACCCCTTGCGGATGTGGCGGAATTGGCAGACGCGCTAGATTCAGGTTCTAGTTCTGTAACAAGAGTGGAGGTTCAAGTCCTCTCATCCGCACCATTAATTCTAAAGCATTTAGCTTAGGCCGCTCGAAACTGAGTTGCCTTCTTTTTTGTGAATACAGGGGGATGTTTTGCGCACAATCACCTGACCTTCAGGGGCCTCTGGGTGGGTGGAGCGGCTCTCGTGCGACAATCCTGCAGTCGAACGAGACTCTCCTCGAACAACTCGGAGCGTTTCCAGCCTTGAGCGCAGCCCTGAACGAACAAAGAGAGCAGCTACCCAAATGGATCGAAAAGGAACAGCATCAGGAAACAGCCTTCGATCGACAAAGAGACGAACGCTTCGAGTGATAGATCCGGTTTCGAAAACATTTTTCTTCAGTTTCCCCTGCGCAGCCAAGGCCTCCATGCAGCACAGGATTACGGTCGTTAGTGAGAGATATTTCTTGCGGTCCCTTAGCAGAATCACGAATTTCGTACATCGATTCTGGAGGGAGTGAGCTCATTTCAAGATCGTCGCTCCGCCTCTTACCGCGCCACCTGAAATGTTCCTGTTGCGTGATGCGCCCGCGACCTGACCACTGAGAATACGGTGCCGGAAGAACGGCCCGGTCGGAGCCGAGGACGCCCGACATGCGCGAGAATAGGAAGTAGAATACGCCAATGGACAAGCTTGAAAAGATCGATTGGGCCGGTTGCGAACTGGTGGAGCAAATTCCCGGTAAACAGGGAGGTGTTCCACTGGTTATAGGCACACGCATCCCCGCCGATCAGATTGTCGAAGAATGGGAATTGGGTAGCGCCATTGAAGAAATCGGCGAGAATTACCCTTCCATCACGCGCGACCAGGTCACAAGGCTCATCGCCTTCGCTAATCAGCACAGATCGCAGCCCGTCCTGTAGATGCGTTGCCTGCTTGACGAGAATCTCCCGCACAAGCTGCGGAGCGGGCTGTCCGAGTTCGATCCCGTGACCGTCCAATACGCAGGTTTCTCCGGGTTGAAGAACGGCGAACTGTTGAAGGCGGCGGAGGCGAGCGGATTCGACGTGCTGGTCACCGGCGACAACACCCTCGAATACGAGCAGAGCATGAAGGACCGCAGGATTGCTGTCGTTGCGCTATCGGCGCCGCATTGGGAATTCGTCAAAGATCACGTCGCCCGCATCGCCGACGCGATCCGCCGTCGCCACGACGGGGGTCGTTCACGCGAGTTGATGTTGGTCGGTTTGTGCGGAGGCAGGAGTCCAGCCCCCCAGCGAACTGACGCAGGGCACATCTCGATTCGCCTAAAACGCGCTACGGGAGCATAAGCGGGACGAGTTCCGATTGTGCAATGACATGAGCGAAAAACGCGCAAACCACTCTTCCTTGGTTGACGGGCGTGGTGTGGATCTTCGCGGCGAGGTGTGCTGACGCGATTCAGCCCGGTTACGCGACGGGAACGGCCATCGCCGTGCCGTTAGTAAGAGCGGGTAAATTCATTGAACAAACGTTCGAGACCGCGCGCATCCCGCCGTTTGGCCGACCTTTGCATGAGACGACTGCCGGTCATACTGATCGCGTGCGCCATCCTGGTCCCGGCGGCGTATTCCCAGCAAAACGACAATCCACCGGATACGTCGAGCAAGCGCATCTTCTGGATCATTCCAAATTTT
>Ga0302319_10001486_pt1 | contig 52406 bp, 41 predicted proteins | sample Bog_T0_2_FD_203319 | JGI IMG/M metagenome (GOLD analysis project Ga0302319, IMG submission 203319) | Peat permafrost microbial communities from Stordalen Mire near Abisko, Sweden - Bog_T0_2 | ecosystem: Environmental > Terrestrial > Soil > Wetlands > Peat | place: Sweden: Abisko, Stordalen Mire... | reverse complement strand
ATCATTTGAGCTGAAGCGCCGAATTCAGCGCCTCGATCATCGCAGCATCACTGAACGGCTTGACCAAACATGCAATCGCGCCTTGCTCGATAACCCGCGATCGTAACGTTTCGTCTCGATGTCCGGTGATGAAAATAATGGGGATCTCGATCTTGCGGCGATTCAATTCTTCCTGGAGTTCGGGCCCGCACATTCCCGGCATGCCGACATCGAGGATCAAACATTTGCTCCGCGAGAAGCCATCCTTCGCGAGGAACTCTTCAGCAGAAGAGAATGTCTGAGACGCCAAACCAAGCACCTTGAGGAGACCTGGCAGCGATTCACGGACCGATTCATCATCGTCGACGATTGACACAAGGGAGAGCAGGCTCATTCTCGTTATCCCAGTCCGCACCAAAAAACAGCTTCGCCCAACATTTAGAACCGTGCATTCGCTGCAGCGCTGCTTGAGGAAGTCGATGTGCTTCTTCCGAGGGTGCGGCTCACACCACTCCGGGCCGCACATCAACAACGCGGCTGAGTTTATCCCGATCAGGCCCCTTCCTACGATGACTTCACCACACCATCATCCGATGTGTGGTCGGCGGTGTCTATTGTACTTAGGTATTGGCTACCGGCCGCAAGCACAGGATCTATCTGGACCGGTTGATTTTTCTCGATGAGAGCGGCGTCTCAACGCAGATGACACGCCTCAACGCGCGTTGTGCGGGAGGCGCGCGCACTCATGAAACCACCCCCGACGGTAGATGGAAAATCCTCACCATTGTGGGCGCCATCTACGCCCGCGGCATGCTTGCTACGACGACCATCGAGGCGGCCACGGATCGAAAGACATTCCTCATTTCTCTGGATGAGGTCTTATACCCGAAACTGCGCATTGGCGACGTGGTGATCATGGACAATCTCAGTTCGCACAAGTTCCAAGGAGTGCGCGAAAGAATTGAAGCGGCAGGAGCCCAATTGCTCTATCTGCCGCCTTACTCGCCGGACTCGAATCCCATCGAAAAGGCCTGGGCCAAGCTCAAACAACTGCTGCGCGAAGAACCTGGTTCAGGCTCCCATTCTCAGCTCTACAGCAATAGGAAAAATGCTTTAAAAGGAAACAAGTTCGTACGTTGTTGAGAAATCAGTCTGGGCCCCCAGGTTCATGCCGAACCAACCATCGGACAAAAACAAAGACGTCCGATGGATGGACTCCCGCATTCGTTGGGAACAAAAGCTAAGGCCGGTTGCCTACGCCTGGTCTTTCCAGAGGTAAACGCCGCCTAGCAGGCCGCTTTCGTTGGAGACGATCTCTACGTTCTTGGGGGGGGCGAAGTCGATCTTCTTGGTGTTGCCGCCGCCGAGGTAGAGGTGGTCCCAGTTGAAGAGGGCTTCGGTGGTCTTGATGGCTTCCTGGATGAGCTTGTTCCATTCTTTCTTGCCGAATTTGTCGAGGCCGCGGCGGCCGAGGTAGTCCTCGTAGGTCATGCCCTTCTTGCGCCAGATGTGATGGCCCAATTCGAGGCCGGGGCAGAGATGGCCGCTGGTGAACAAAGCTGCGCCGAGGCCGGTGCCCAGGGTCAGGACCAGTTCCACGCCGTCGCCCTTGATGGCGCCGTAGCCGGCGACGTCGGCGTCATTGCCCACGCGGACGGGCTTCTTCCAGCGCTTTTCCAGTTCCGCCTGCAACGGAAAGCCGCCTGCCCAGAGGGGATGGAGGTTGAAGGCGCCGAAGGTGCAGCCGTGCTTGACCACTCCCGGGAAGCCAACCGAGACGCGGTCGAACTGGTCCATGAGACCGTGCAACTCGTCGAGGCTCGTCAGCACGGCATCGGGCGTGGGGACGTCAGGAGTGACGACGCGCTGGCGCTCGCTGACGGGGCGGCCTTTGGCATCGAGCAGCATGGCTTTGAGGCCGGAGCCGCCTATGTCGATGGTCATGGTGATGGGGTGGGATGAAGCGTTGATGGGGACGATGGGCGGGGTAGGAGCGACGGATTCGGCTTTGGGTGTCATCAGCAATGAATTGTAATGGGTTTGGCCGGGATTGCGCTCAAGGGAAAATCGATTATTCACAGCGCGCCGGTTGCGGGATGCTCGGTCCCCTAAACTGAGTGTTGGCCCCCATGCCCGTTTGCTGCGAAGTCGCGCTGCCTGTTCCGCTGGACCGGGTGTTCACCTACGCTGTCGGCGAGGGGCAGCTTCTGCAGCGGGGCGCGCGGGTGGTGGTCCCGTTCCGGAATGAAAAACTCATTGGGGTGGTGACGGCTGTGGACGTGCCTACGCCCAAGGATGTTGAGGTGCGTGCGCTCGAAGCGGTGCTGGACGACGAACCGGTTTTGAGCGAGGAGTTGCTGGGCCTGGCGGAATGGATGGCGCAGTATTACCTTGCTCCGCTGGGCGAGGTGCTGCGGGGCATGCTGCCGCTGATGGCCGAGGTGCGGCGGACGGTTTATTACCGCATTACCGATCTGGGGCGGGATGTGCTGGCGGATTGTTTGGATGGGCAGGCGGATCACTCCCAGGCCTCAAAGGCGAGACCTCGGGCACCCGGCATGGGGGGGAGATCGGAGGTTTCCCACCCATTCGCCGATGGAACTGGCGAAAGGATGGGGCACGGAGCGTTTGGGGCGGTGAAGCATCCGGGGGGAGGGAAGCGGCGCGGGAAACTGTCGGCAGAGGAGCAGGACCTGGAGCATCGGGTGATGCTCAAGCTGGGCTCGGGCGAGCCGGCGAAGGTGTCAACGCTGCGGACGGCGACGGGTGCGACACTGCAGGTGCTGGCGGCGCTGGTGCGCAAGAAATGGATTGTGCGCGAGACGACGGCCGTTGAGCGCGATGCGCGGCGGACGGAGCGGTATGCGGTTCTGATTCCGGAAGCTCGGCTGCCGGCGCTGACCGAGAAGCAGCAGGCGATTCTGGCGGAGCTGGCCGCATGCGGCGGGGAACTGCCGCTGGCTGAGTTGCGCGCACGCGACCTGCCTTCATCGACGCTGCAGACGCTGGTGCGGCGGGGGCTGGTGCGCATCGACGAGCGTCCGGCGGCGTTCCGGCTGGGAGGATTGCAACCGGTTGCCGCGCCCTTCTTGTTGAATGAGCCGCAGACCGAGGCGCTGGCTTCGATTGCTACGGCGCTGGGTGGCTTTCATCCATTTTTACTGCACGGCGTGACCGGTTCGGGAAAGACGGCCGTCTACCTGGCCGCCATGCAGCGGGCGCTCGACCGCGGTTTCGCGTCGATCCTGCTGGTTCCGGAGATCGGGCTTACGCCGCAGACGGCAGGGTTGTTGGACCAGGCATTTGGGCAGCGGGTGGCGCTGTTGCACTCGGCGCTGACGCCGGAAGAGCGTAGCGAGCAGTGGCGGCGCATCCGCTCGGGAGACGCGCCCATTGTTGTGGGCACGCGCTCGGCGATCTTTGCGCCTGCGCCGAATCTTGGGCTGATCCTTGTGGATGAAGAGCACGACCAGAGCTACAAGCAGGAGGAGACTCCGCGCTACAATGCGCGCGACGTGGCGGTGATGAGGGCCAAGCTTGCGGGCGCGGTGGTTGTGCTCGGGTCGGCCACGCCATCGCTCGAGACGTGGCAGAACTCGGTGCAGGGCAAATACGCGCGCATCGAGATTCGCGAGCGAGTCATGAATCGGCCGCTGCCTGAAGTTGAGTTGATCGATATGCGCAGAGAGTTCCAGGAGACCGCGAAGGATGAGCTGTTTTCACGTGCGCTTGTGACGCAGACGCGCGAGGCCCTGGAGCGCGGCGAGCAGGCGTTGATTCTGCTCAACCGGCGGGGATATTCGTTCGCCGTGATCTGCCGCGCCTGCGGAGAAAAGCTGGAGTGCCAGAACTGCGCCATCTCGCTCACGCATCACAAGCCTCCTGCTGAGGATGCCGGTCCTGCGCGAGAGGGGCAACGGCTGGAATGCCATTACTGCGGCTTTCGGCGGACGGTTCCGGCGCGCTGCCCGAAGTGCGACAGCGAACATCTCTACTATCTCGGTGCGGGGTCAGAACAGGGAGAGGTCCGGCTGGGCGAGATATTTCCGACTGCGCGCATCGGGAGGATGGATCGCGATACGGTGCGCGGGCGGCACGACCTGGAACGGCTGCTGGCGCGGCTGCATTCGGGAGAGATCAATTTGCTGGTCGGCACTCAGATGATTGCCAAGGGGCATGACATTCACGGCATCACGCTGGTGGGCGTTGTGGGCTGCGATCATTCGCTTTCGATGCCGGATTTCCGCGCCGCCGAGCGCGTGTTTCAACTGATGACGCAGGTTTCAGGGCGCGCGGGCCGCGGGGATTTGCCGGGGCGCGTGGTGGTGCAGACTTACTACCCGGATCACTACGCGATTCTGGCTGCGAGCAAGCACGACTACCAGAGCTTCGTCGAACGCGAATTGAAATACAGGCGGTGGCTGCATTACCCGCCCTTCGGCGTGCTGGCGAATGTGCTGGTGCAGTCGCAGAAGCTGGAAGAAGCGGTTGCGTGGTCGAGCGAGATCGGCAAGTGGCTTCAGAAGGCTGCGCCGGAGGGCGTGCGCGTGTTGGGGCCTTGCACGGCGCCGATTGCGCGCATCAAGGGGACTTACCGGTTTCATCTGATTCTCAAGGCGGCTTCGCGCAAGGCGCTCAACGCGGCACTGCGCGCGATGCTGGCGCACGCCGACAGTGAGGGCGTTCCACGGCGCAACCTGGTCGTGGATGTGGATGCGCTGCGGTTGATGTGAAGGTGTGGTAGGGGTTCGAGGCGCAGGTCCGCGTGTTTGACAAGTGAGTAGCGACGCGCGACACTATACGCATGATCAAGAGCTTCCGGCATAGTGGAATCGAGAAGTTCTTCACTACCGGAAGCAAAGCTGGAATTCAGCCCTCTCATGCCGCGAAACTCTCTGTTCAGCTTTTTCAGTTGAACCGGTCCAGATCCGCGAGCGACATGAATGCCGCAGGATGGGGGTTGCATCCCTTGCGTGGCGACCTCAAGGGGCATTGGACAGTGAAGGTGAATGGCAATTGGCGCTTGACATTCACCTTCGAAGGCCAGAATGCGATCCTCGTCGACTATCAGGATTACCACTAGGAGTAACGATATGCGCATGCACAACCCGCCGCACCCCGGCAAAGTCGTACGGGAATTTATGGGCAACGTGGACGTAACGGCTGCCGCGAGGCATCTGAAAGTTTCCCGCGCAACGCTTTCTCGAATTCTTAATGGAAAGGCAGGTATCTCGGCCGGTATGTCACTGCGGCTTTCCGCAGCCTTTGGCACCCACGCTGCAATCTGGCATGAGTTGCAGGGCGACTACGACATGTGGCGGGCATCCAAGAAGAAACAGCCGAAGATCGAGCCGTTTAATCGGGCTGCGTAGGAACGAACGCCGCCGGGCTGCGTTGAAGCCCACGCTCCGCAAAATACGCGAAGGATGGGGCACTCGGCTATGCGGATGCAACTGGAGTGCCGCGCAGGAATCTTGTCGTCGACGTGGATGCGCTGCGGTTGATGTAACGAAGATGAGTGGGCAATTGGACAAAGAGAGGCTTCATGTACTCTTTGCAACTTGTGTGCTAGTGTTTGGGCCATCCGAGATTCGACGCCCACGCCTCCAGATTCACGCCGGGGGATCAACGAATGTGAATCTCATAAGGATGGCAAGATGAGAGTTCTTTCTTCGGCGGCGCTATGCTGCATCGTTCTTTCACTATCGCACCAGGCCGCTGCATTTCCCATCGCCGGATGCGGCGCCCTGGACCCGATCGTCAGGTTAAGCACTCTCGAAGACCCGGCAGGGACAGACCAGGTGAACTCGATCGACAACTCCTGCGTCGCGGTTGGGTGGGCAGATGATTACGACGGAAATTCATTCGCAGCGATTTGGACAGGAACCGACGTGTTCCAGGATCCGGCGGGGGTCATGACGGAATTCCCAATTTTCCTGGATGATCCCTACGAGGTGCGCAACGACAACACCACCGCCTTGGATATAGATGGGCCCCTGATCCTGGTCTCGTCAGGCGGCGGTTACTTCACCGTCTTCGACATGGCGACAAATACTTGGTCTGCCCCGATGACGTCGTACGCCTCCTGGATGCATACGCCCCAGTTGACCAACTCATCGGGATGGACGGTTGAGTATGGCCCTGACTGGGCAGGTTATGAAAATGCGTACCTCGTAGACACGCCCGAGCCGGGGAGCGGAGTGCTGTGTTCAATGGGAGCTGCCGCTTTGCTTCTTGTCGGATTCCTGACGGCTCCGCCACGCCTGCGCCGGCGAAGAGCTTAAGGGACCTCTGAAGAAGTATCTCAGTGAAGCAATCGTTCCGTCAGGGGATAAAGCCCGCGTTCATTTTGCTGCATTTTCGGCACGCGACCCCAACCCAGAAATGCCCCGGTACCCCGGTCGTGCCCTTTCAAAACGGCGACTTGATGAAGGGTTCCATTAGAGCAGAGAATCAACCAGGCTGCGTCCTCGCTCTCGGTCCGCGTTTGTATCAATCGTTCTCCCGCGTTTGTATCAATCGTTCTCAAAGAGCTCATCGTGAGTTCCTGTCCGCTCCAGGTGAACTTTTCCCGCGGTCACAGAGTAGATAAGCACCCAATCCGGTTCGAGGTGAGCATCTCGGTATCCGGCCCAATTGAGTTTGAGCGGATGATCTTTGTATTGCGGCGGCAACGGCTGCGCTGCGAGAAGAAGCTCGATAAGCGTCTTCAATTTGTCGAGGTCTTTGCCGCGCTTCTGAAGTCGCTTCACGTCGCGGTGAAACTGACTCGAATAGCTTGGGGTGCGCATCAGATTCCGAGCTTATTGAAGAGATCGGCGGCATCCCTGGCCTGATGGACTTCCGCGCCTCGGGCGGTTTTGCGCATGGTCTCTCGTGTGAGCTTGTTGGGTTTCAGGTCGAAGGGCAGGGCTTCTTCCTTTGCCACCCTGGTTAGTACAATGCGCATCACGTCAGACACGGTAAGGCCCATCTCTTCGAGCACGGCGGTGGCTTTTTCTTTCACTTCGACGCTAATTCTGGAGCGGACAACGGCATTCGAGGCCATGCACACAATGTAGCCCAGATGGGCTACAATGCGCAAGAAAGACCGGGCTGTATTTGCCCGAAAGGCCGAGCGGACTGGAAGACGCTGCGGCTCGGGCGACTGCGCCGCCGTCTTAGTCTGAGATTGAAGTCCGGATTGCCCGGCGCCGGTTGCGCTCATCCGCTGGCCGTGTCGGGGAGCATTTCTGCCTTCCGCATGGTCAACTGCTCTTGGCCGCGCTGCTTTCCAGCGAATGCAGTTCCTTGCCCGGTTTGAAGCGTACTGCCTTGCCCGGGGTTATGCTGACTTCAGTACCGGTGCGGGGATTGCGGCCGATGCCGGTTTTGCGGGCGCGGACACTGAAAACACCAAATCCGCGCAGTTCGATGCGCTCGCCGGCGGCCAGAGCCTGCTTGAGGCCCTCGAAGACCGTATCCACCGCGGCCTCCGCCTTGGTGCGCGGCAGGCCGGTGCGCTCGATTACGTGATGGACGATGTCCTGCTTAATCAAAGGGGTAACCTCGCTGGGGCGACTTGAAAAGACTGTACTACGACTTACGATGCTGATGCTACAGGTTTTGCGGCGTTTAGGGAAATCATGGAAGCGAATGTTGCAGTTTTTCTTCTCGCGAAATAGGCTGGCCGGGCAGCGGTTCTGGTTCAGGGACTTTTGGTATTCGTCCTAAATTTGCAGCGGTCATTGTCATTTGACGGTGGCTCTCGTAGAATCGATTTCCAGAATCCACCCTTCGTCACGATTTTCAATGGACAGGAAAGATTTTGTCCAGCGGAGGGGGGCACGCGATGGAGGGCGAGCGATAGCGCAGGTTCGTTGAACCGCGAAGGAACGGAACCGCCAACGACAATCGATTGAGCGCGCGGCCCATTCTCCCCGGGGCCTTTCTCCCCGCGCTCCCGTTTGCTGTATTTCATACGAGGTCAGAACCTTTGCCAATGGGCAAAAATGATCCTCCTAGCAGGCGTTCTGCAGTTTCACCCCGTCCAGGCGGGGCGAGTGATCGATACTTCTTATTTTTTCGCATTTGTCCATAGCAACAAACATTTTCATGTCCCCGAGAGTTTACTGACGATCTGCATTGGTAAAGCGACCGATGGGCGTTGTGGAATCGCAAGTGACCATGACTCCATTCGAGCCGGAGGGAAGGGAATCGGGAATCCCGTATCCCCGATTCCCCCCGCTACCGGCCCAGGTTAATACCAACGAAGGGCAGTGCCAGTCTTGTATTTTCGTCTCGAAGAAGCCGGGATGTTCGGCGATGCCGATCAAGCCGGCTATTTCGATGCCACCAGGGAAAAGTGCCTTTCAAGATCGAGGGCAAATTTTTTTTTGCAGTGTTGGCTCAAACGATTTACAAGGCGCAAGGACATTTGAGGCGGCGTGGGGAATTGGGTTCCCCACAACGCCACGCACTGCTCTGTCGCCCCTGAAATTGGAGTGACGATGTCCGCGACTCGCAATCCCGCGCCGGTCTATATCGGCCTGGTGTCCGATGAACCCATTCGGCTGGAGGGCCTTGTCAGTATCTTCGATCAGCCGGCCGGCGAAGGCCATGCACCGCTGTTTCCCGTTATCGGCACTCTGTCCGAAATGCTTGCCCGCGCAACGCTCGAGTATCTAGTGATCGACATGCATGGGTCGTCCGGTGGGCTGGCCATTCTGGATACCATCCGGCGTGCCCGCCCCTCCCTTCGGCTCATCGTGATCGGTCCGGAAGGCAACGACGAACTGGTGCTGGAGTCGATCGTCGCTGGCGCCCGGGCGTATCTCGATTTGACCGCCGATGTTGCCATGGTCCGGCAGGCCATCGAGGTGGTCACGAGCGGTTCCATCTGGGCTCCGCGCCGGCTTCTTTCCAAGCTGATTGACCGCTTGCTGAAGATTCCGGACTCCTCGCTCACCAACGCCGCGCCCCGGCTGACGGCGCGGGAAAAAGAGGTTCTCGACCTGATTCTGCAGGCTCGTTCGAACCGTGAAATCGCGCGTCAGCTGGGCATTGGGGAGCGCACTGTCAAGGCGCATGTCGGCCGCCTGATGCGCAAGTCAGGCGCGGACAACCGCATTGAGTTGTCGATGCGCACACTGAACCGGCCGAGCCTCCCGGAAACACCCCTGGAAGAACGAGAGGAACCGCCGCGCCGCAATGCTCCCGAGAATTAGCCCGCATTTCTAACGGACTATGCGACGCCGTGGAATTCCGGGCTTGGCAAGGTTTCTGAGGGCCGGGAGGCCCTCGGAACAGCCGGTCTGGAGACCGGCGCTTCGATTTTTGACGACCTGTGAGAAATGCGGGCTAGGGAGGTTCTGCACGTCACGTGGAATGTTCAGGGGGCGTACAAGGGGGCCTTTTCTTGAGGGGAAAGGCCACTTAAGCGGACTGGTTTCCCTCTACAGCAACTGGAGAACCGTTGTAAGGAAGATCAATATCGAATAAGTGAGTAACTCCGCCCTGGTTACAAAGAGCCACAATCCTTCTGTGCCGTTGTGTTTGATCGGCTTTGCCCGCAGACTGAATAACAGAAACAACGCAGATCTGGGGAAGGAGTTCCCAGGCAGCATGTCTTTCATGTGGCCTGGGAACGCCTCTTTTTTTGGCGGGCCAGTTGGCCCTCGCAATGGGCCGGTCTGCCTTCGTTCGACATTTCGGGTTCCTGCTCGATCGCTTCCGCGACGCAAGGATCAAGGGGCAGATGGGCACGATGACTATCAAATCCAAATGCCGCCCAGTTTCAAATTCCAATCAGGAAATGATTATGAGCCAAAATCCCGGGGATAAAATATTTGGTTGATTGTGCATTTTTGCTCGGCATTGCGAACGGCGAAACATTAGAATCTTCTCAGATTGACGGTCCCCATGATCTGCTGAATTGTTGCATTACCACGAAGCCCCTCGGGAGAATATCCGAGGGGCTTCTGTGTGCTTCGGTAGTTCGGTTTATGAAAGATTCAATCCCGGCATCATGGCCAGATCCTCACAGACTTGTTTACTTCGGGGTGATTACCCTCGCGTTACCGTCATTATTACGAAAATCTACACGACTTCCGTGCTCAAAAAGTGTGCAATTTTGACCAGATCAAAATTGGCTTGAACGAGAGAATGAGTTCAGAAACAACGCAGATCTGGGGAAGGAGTTCCCAGGCCACATGCGATCCATGGGGCATGGGAACTCCTCTTTTTTTGTTTTTCTGTCGCGTTTCGGTCAGCTTGTTTACCGGGTCTCCTCACGACCGGGAAATCCCTCCGCGTCATCGCTTGTTCAGTGAATCACCCCGCCGCAAAGTGCCTTTCAGTGCCGTCCTGCGTCCATCCCTCAACCTGAGAATCGACTGAGAAGCTTTGCAAGAGAGTTTCCTGTCTGCGTCCGTGTGCCGCTCAAGCAAGCAAATTCGCGGCCGGATACTGTAGGCTGTTTCAGGGCGAATTGTGGTTTTCCGTGCGCCTCATATGGATGATTTGCTTACCATCCGCTTCCGTCGACCGGAAGCGCAGTGGAAAGGAACCGAACATGAAGAAAACTATAGCTTCCCTCTGCCTCTTTTTTCTGCTCGCGTGCACGGCGTCGGCAGCCTCGTCGCGCGAGGACTTGCAGGCCCGCATCGATGCCGCCAAGGTGGTGCTGGACCAGATCATGGCGGCTAAAGACTCCACCATCCCCTTGAATATTCTTCAGCAGGCGACCTGCGTTGGCGTGGTTCCGGGGCTGATCAAGGGAGCGTTTGTGGTGGGCGCGCAGTATGGGCAGGGCGTGGTGACCTGCCGCACCGGGCATGGGTGGAGCGCGCCGGTGTTTATCCGCATGGCGGGCGGGTCGTTCGGGTTTCAGATCGGCGGCCAATCCACGGACCTGATCCTGGTGGCGGTGAACGACCGCGGCTTTCAGGACCTGCTCAAGAACAAGTTCAAGATTGGCGGGGACGCTTCAGCCGCGGCCGGGCCGGTGGGCCGCAATGGGACTGCCTCGACGGACTGGAAGTTGAGCGCGGAGTTGCTCAGCTACTCGCGCAACAAGGGCCTGTTTGCGGGGATCGACCTGGACGGCACCAGCGTGAGCCAGAACTCAGAGGACACGGAGCTTTACTACGGCCAGCCGCATCCGTTTGGCACCATCCTCAAGGGCGATGTGGACGTTCCGCCGGGCGCGGAGCCATTTGTCCGCGATGTGATCAAGTATTTCGTCATGGCCAAACACCGCCAATAGTTCGGAAGCCATCAGGGCGATCAGCGAGGGACGGCGATCGATTGCGGACTGTCATTCGTTTTTCACTCCCAGGGTAACCGCATAGATGTCCGATGACAGCGTCTCCTTCCGCCCCTCCGGGGCGGACAGGTTGGGTTGGGGCGCGTTCCCCGGATTGCGTCCGCCGGGGCGGACTCCATCCGGGGCTAATTTCGTTCACTCCCTCCGGGAGGAAATGCAGGTTCGAGAGTGGGAGCCAGTTCCGTCAGCAAGATTCCCCATGCGACAGCCCTGATGCTGTGCCGCAAACTGAACCGGAGCGTCGCCTCCGCAATCTAAACTGGAGTTTGCCTTTCACCATGCGGGAAGACTCCATGCGCGAGAAATTGGAGTATTGGGTGGTCGTTGCAGCGGCGCGCACCCTCGGGGTGATGCCGCGCAGGCTGGCGCGTCTTGTGGCTCGCATGCTCGCCTTCGCTGTTTACTGGACCTTCGGCAGGCTGCGGCGCGTGGGAGTGCGCAACCTGGAACTGGCGCTGCCGGAAGTCTCGCAGGCGGAACGGACGCGGATTCTTCGCGGTGTTTATCGCAGCCTGGGGCGGCAACTGGTCGAGTTTTGCCGCATGAGCGGCTATACCCCGGAGAACACCTGCGACTGGATTCGCACCGAGGGGCTTGAGCACTTTCTGGCTGCGAAGGGGCGCGGAAAAGGCGTGCTGATTGTGACCGGGCACCTGGGCGCGTGGGAGCTTTCCAGCTTCTATCACTCGCTGATGGGCTATCCCATGGGCATGGTCATTCGCAGGCTGGACAACCGGCGGCTCGATGAATACGTCAACAAAATCCGCTGCCTGCACGGCAACCGGGTGCTGCACAAGGACGACTTCGCACGCGGGTTGCTGACGGCGATGCGCGGGGGGGAGACGGTGGGGATTCTTATGGATACCAACATGAGCCCGCCGCAGGGCGTGTTTGTCGAGTTTTTTGGGCGGTTGGCGTGCACTGCCTCAGGGCTGGCGCGAGTGGCGCTGAAGACCGGGGCGGCGGTGCTGCCGGGATTCATGGTCTGGGAGGCGGCGGAGCAGAAGTATGTGCTGCGCTTCGGGCCTGAACTGAAGTTCGCGGAGACTGGCGATGGGGAGGCGGATACTCTGGCTGCGACGCAAATGTGCGCGGCTGCAACGGAAGAGTGGATTCGGCGCTATTCTGACCAGTGGCTGTGGATTCACCGGCGCTGGAAGACGAGGCCGCTGGGGGAGCCTGGGCTTTATTAGGGAACCCCTGATCAAGTCGACGCTTTGAAAAGGCACGACTTCAGTCGTGCCGTAAAGGCAGCAAAATGAACGCGGGCTTTAGCCCCTGAGGGAATGTTTTCTTCGCCGAGACACTTCTGCAGAGGTTCCTTAGAGTTTTGCAATAAAATCGACACTTCTAAGGCTGCCGAGAATTTGGTTTGGACAGCTGCGTGATTTGAAAGGGCACGGCTTTAGCCGTGCCGCGAGAAGGCGAATTGGAGTCTTGGGCTCTCGCCCCTGCGGGAATTCGTTTCGCACCGAGACGTCCCTCAGCGGCTAAAGCCGAACATCGCACTGTCCTGCATTCGGCACGGCTGAAGCCATGCCCTTTCAAGACTCCGAGCAGTGAGTATGGGGCGGTCCTTTGTGGGCTGTTCAGGGGGAAAGCACATGACACTCGGCGAATTGATTGAAAAACTCGGGGGAACCTTGGTTCACGGCTCGCCGCAACTTGAGATCGAGTCCGTAGGTTCTTACGAGCAGGCTGATCCTTCCAGTCTAATCTTTGCCGATAAGGAGGCTTCTATGGCGGAGGCGCTCTCTTGCGGCGCCGGGGCGGTTGTTCTAAGTCTCGGCACGGCGAGTTCGTATCCGGAGGGTTCAAGCATCGTTGAGGCTGAGCAGCCCCGCCTTTGGTTTGCCCGCGCGGCCAAACTGCTGAATCCATTTCCTTCCGGCAAGGGAGTGCACCCCACTGCAGTTGTGTCTCGAACGGCTGTGCTGGGTGAGGGTGTGACCGTCGGTCCATTGGCTGTCATCGGCGAGGATGTATACGTCGGCGCGCGCTCTCACATTCGCGCCGGCGTGGTGCTTGGCACCGCCGTTTCCATGGGAACGGATTGCCAGATCTATCCCCGCGCCGTTTTGTATGGTGGGACTGCGCTCGGCAATCGGGTGGTTGTTCATGCGGGCGCGGTGCTGGGTGCGGATGGCTTCGGCTATGTTCGCGACTCGGCGACCGGCGCTTACACGCAATTTCCGCAGCAGGGGACGCTGGTGATCGAGGACGATGTGGAGATTGGCGCGAATTCCACCATTGACCGCGGGGCGTTGGCGGAGACGCGGATTCGCCGCGGGACGAAGATTGACAACCTGGTGCATATCGGGCACAACTGCGATATTGGCGAGGATGTGATTCTGGTGATGGGAACGGGGATCTCGGGGTCGTCGACGGTGGGGAAGGGTGCGGTGCTGGCGGGGCAGGTGGGGATTGGCGACCATGCTCATATCGGTCCGGGGGTGATTCTGGGCGGGCAGGCGGGGGTGTTGAGCGGCAAGACGGTTACGAATGAGGCGCTTGGCGTGAAGCCGGGAACCGTGCTGTGGGGGACGCCGGCGCGGCCGCTGATGCAGGTGCTGCGGGAGATTGCGGTTCTTGAGAGGCTGGCCAGGCGCGGTGGTAAGGGGTCGCCCAAAGGGTCGAAATAAAAGTGGCACTTTTCAGGTTGAAGGTATTTCACCCTTGCGACAAAAACAAAAGCTTCGCAAGGATGGGGCGCCCGGCATTTGTGGGCATTTGTCTTGCTCAAGTTGGCGTTTGGCTTCGGTCCACCGGAAGAAAAGGGGCGACGTATGTTATTTAGGTATCTCTCGCGACGGTGTTTGGATTATCCTGTCTTCCTTTACGGGCGACGGCAATTGCGTTCGGTTTCAGCAATAGGTCGAGGCAAGGCGGAGAACTTCTTAGATGGCGATCATTGTGGTGGGCGGCAGCAATCGAGGCGTGGGGAAGACTGCATTGGTCTGCGGCCTGATTGCCGCCCTGCCCGAATATCGCTGGGCCGCGGTCAAAATCACCACGCACGAACACAAGCAGCCGGTATCGCCGGGCCGGGCCAACAGCGGCGAAGGATCGGCTTCCGAGGTTTCGCATCCGCTCCGCACGACTCTGTTTCGCCATCTTTTTGAAAAACGAATCGAAGAAACGGAGAGAGAGCGCGAGCCGCAGGCACGCAGTTCCGTCTGGGAGGATACAGTGCGCGGGGAGAACACCGACACTTCCCGGTATCTTTCTGCGGGAGCGGCGCGGGCGCTGCTGGTGACGGCTGCGGATGGCGACCTGACCGGACCGCTCAATCAGCTTTGGCCCCGGTTCGGCCGCGGCACCAACGTCATCTTCGAGTCCAACAGCGTGGTGCACCATGTGCGGCCGGATGTGTGCCTTCTCATCCACGCGGTCGCGGAGCGGGCATTGCCCCTGCCCGAGCGCAAGCCTTCGTTCGTTGCGGCTCTGCGCCACGCGGATGCGATGGTGACGCACGCACGAGCCGACGACCTCATTCCGGAGGGGCTGTGCCTGGCCCTGCCTGAACTGGACCTGGAGCAGCCGCTGAGGCCGAAACCGATCTTCCACCTTCGTGCGCTGGAACGGGTATCCCCTGGGATGCTGGCATGGCTGCGCCAGCGGCTGCCCCAGGCGCAACGTTCCTGAGCAGAATCGCCAGCCCCCGCGCGCCGTCCATGCTGCGCTCCACCAGCAGCGCATAGGCCAGGTTGAGAAACTCGTTGTGATGCTCGAAGTGTTTTGATGCGGCCTGCATGGTGTGCACCACGTGATCGGCCGAGAACTTCTTGCCATGGAACCCCGCCACGCCGATCAACAGCCCGCGCATGAGCGCGAATTGCGCTGCCAAAAGGGCAAACTCTCGCGTCATGGACGGCGACGAACCGTTCCGCATCGCGTCCTTTCCATAGGGAAACTGGCAGCGAAGGATGGTGTTGATGAGGAAGTTTTCCATGATGTACGGATGGCGGTCGAAGAAGGGTCGATAGCGGCGATCGTGCGCTTGCGTGTACTGCGCGGTGAGAGATTCAAGCGTCGCGCCGGGGCCGTTTCCAATACCGGTGGTAAAGGCTTTGACGCACTCGGCAAAACGGGGCCGGACATTGGACTTGTGCAGCATCAGGCCGGCCAGCCGAAGCACCATGTCCAACTGGGCGCCGCTGTCGATGGGCAGCGCAGCCATGGCGGGACGCAGCGCCCCGGTTTCCACGGTTGCTTGAAAGTCTTCGAGGAACACTGGAACGCCGATCTTGAGTTCGCCCTGGGCAATCGCGTCCAGACGCCTGCACAATACGTCCATCAGAAACAGCCGCTGCCAGAGCGGGTAAAGCCGGTTCTGGACCAGCTTGAGGACCACGGCGCGAATCGGCCAGAAATCTGCAGGCAGAGCTTTTGAGGTCTCGCCATTTACGGGCGGGTTTGATTCCTTTGCCGATTGCGGCTGAGCCGGTTCGGAGAGTAGATCCGGCGTGAGCAGCACCAGCCGCGCTGCTTCGGGGCAGGAAAGCGTGAGCGATTTCTCTTCCATGCCGCCAAGAGAATGCACATAGCGGGGAAACGTCGCGCAGGCGTGGGACAAAAGACTCTCGCCGAGTTCGGCCTGTATGCGGCAAAGGTGATCCGGAGTGAGCATGGGGCACTCGTTCGCAGCATTCATGCGGATGACGGCAAACACAGGCTTGGCGGCACCTGGTTCTGCCGCGGCCTCAGGCTTGCGGACCAGACTGGCGCGTATGAGATGGGGCAGTGGCCCTTCGGGCAGACCCTGGTATTTGTCCCACGCAGGCCGATCGATGGGCACGTTCCAACCTTGGCAGCAAGTGTCCTCGCAGGCCGAGCCGATGCAGCGGAACCGATCGGCGTAGGTGGGGCGAATCGAGGAATCGGCTTGAATTGCGGGGATGGGCGGCAGGAGGTGCTCCTTCGTAGAAAACCAGCGCACCTTTTCTGCCCTTGGGGCTGTGCGTGGGGCTGCGCTTGGGACGGCTTGCTATAAAAACCAAGCAAACGGCAGACCCTTACAAGTATCTCAACATTGGAAGGGGTTTATGAACTTCAATGGCAGCGAGGGCTTTTGAAATGAATTCAGCAAGTCAGCTCCCGCTTCGCGGGAAGAGCGAGTTGGCGAGTTAGCGTGCAGCACTACTCCGTCAAGAAAGGTTCCGGCTTCAGAGAGCCGTCGCGCTGCTTCACCAGCATTTGCACTTTGCCCTCGGCTGCGTCAAGTTCCTGCTTGCAGGCCGAGGAAAGGCCGACGCCCTCCTCAAACAGCTTGAGCGAATCTTCCAGCGACAGATCGCCCTTTTCCAACTGGTCGACGATGGTTTCGAGCTTTTTCAGCGACTCTTCAAACGAGGGCATCGGTTTTACTCCGCAATACTTGCAGCCGGCTTGGGCAGCACGCTGGCAATCACTTCCGCGGCGAGGGTATAGCGGCCAAAGGGGGCGCTTACCTGCACGCCTTGCACGAACGGGCGAACGGCTTCGAGCATCTCCTGGGCAATCAGCACGCCTTCGCGTTTGGCTGCGTCGGGCGAGGTGGTTTGCGCCATGCGCAGCATGATCTCTTCAGGCATGGACACGCGCAGATCGTTCTTCATGAACTCGGCATTGCGCAGGCTGGTCAGCGGCCAGATGCCGGCGATGACGGGAATGCGAAATTCCTTGATGCGTTCGAGAAAGATTTCCAGCAGGCGCAGGTCGAAGACCGGCTGTGTGATGGCGTACTCCGCGCCGGCTTCGACTTTGTATTTGAAGCGGCGCAACTCGTTCTCGATGTCCGGCACGCCGGGGTTGGCGGCTACGGCGATGGTGAGGTTGGTGCTTGCGCCGATGGAGTTGGCGCCGATGTCGAGCCCATGGTTGAGACGGCGCACGATGTTGACCAGACCGATGGCGTCAACGTCAAAGACTGCAGTGGCGTCAGGATAATTTCCCAGCTTGGGCGGATCGCCGGTGAGGCAGAGGATGTTCTTGAGGCCGATCGACGATGCGCCGAGCAGATCCGATTGAATGGAAAGAATGTTGCGGTCGCGGCAGGTGTAATGAAGAACTGTCTCAATCCCGGTGTGCTGCTGAATCTGGATGCAGAGGCTCTGCGCGCTCATGCGCGCGGAGGCGCGCGGCGAATCGGGCACATTGATGGCATGCACGCCGAGGCCGGCCAGCAGGCGCGCGCCTTCGATCTCCTTGACGCAGTTGATGCCTTTAGGAGGAACGATCTCGACGAGCGTGATAAAAGTGCCCTGCTCGACCAGCGCGCCGATGCGCGATCGCTCGCGGAGCGGAGCGGGTGGGGTCTCGGTGGAAATCTCAAGAGCCGGTCCCGTGCTCTCAACGCGGGCCTGCGCATCGATGGCGCGCATGGCCGAGCGCATGGCGCGGATGTGGTTGGGGGTGGTGCCGCAGCAGCCGCCCACGAACTGCGCGCCGGCGGCGATGGCCTTGCGGGCGAAGCTGGCCATGTACTCAGGCGAGCAGAGATAGATGTTGCGGCCCTCGACGGCTCGCGGCATGCCGGCATTGGGCATCGCCGCCAGCGGCAGCGTGGTGGCTTTGCGCATGCATTCGATTGCGCTGAGGACAGTGGCGGGCCCGGTAGAGCAGTTAACGCCTACGGCGTTCGCGCCCCACTCGGTCAGCTTTGCCGCAGCCTGCTCAGGCGAGGAGCCGTCAAGGCAGTTGCTCTCGTCGTCCACAGTGACCATGGCCAGCACGGGCAGGTCGGGGGCCATTTCGCGGGCGGCGGTCAATGCCTCGTGTGCTTCGTTCAGGGCGGGCATGGTTTCAATAATCAGCATGTCCACGCCGGCGCCGGCCAGAGCGGCAATCTGCTCGGCGAAGGCTTCGCGCGCCTCGTCCAGGCTGGTTTTGCCCAGCGGCTCGAGCCGCACTCCCAGCGGTCCCACGGAACCGGCCACCCAGGCCTCGCCGGCCTGCTTGTCTTTCAGGTGCTCAACGGCCTGCCGGGCCAGGCGAACTCCCGCGGTGTTGATCTCCGCCACCTTTCCTGCCAGGCCGTGACGCGTCAGGCGGAAGCGGTTGGCGCCGAAGGTGTTGGTTTCAAGAATCTCCGCGCCGGACTGCAGATACTCCTCGTGGATGGAAAGAATCAGCCCGGGGTCGGTCAGGTTCAGATCGTCGTAACAGCGGTTGATGAAGATGCCGCGGGAATACAGCACAGTTCCCATGGCTCCGTCGGCAAGTACCGGCCGGTTGGCGAAAATGTCGGCGAATTGGGTCATTCTCTTGTCATGCTAAGCCAAGCCGTCCGGCCGCGCCATAGGACGGGCCTGCTTTGTTATACTTCGGGAGTCATAACCTGGTTTGAAACCGGTTCCAGGACACGGTGTATTTCGATTGCCGAGCCAGCCGCGCTCCGACCTGTCAATCCGGGAATCGCCATTCATCGGTTCACTCAGCGGCTCGTTCCGCGTTTTTTGTCGAGGTAAGGGATTTTGAAGATTCGATTTCTTTGGTCATGCGCCGCGGCGGCTCTCGCCGTTTCCGCTGCGCTGGCAGGTTGTGGCGGCACCACTTATTTTGCGGGTCGCAATTTGCCCCCCAGCGGTTTGACCAACCGCGTTATGATCGCCATCCAAAACCCGGGTGCTTTCAGCCATGGCGCGCTCCAGTTTGTTGACGCCTACTACGATATTCGCAGCGGAACGGGCGGCAAGCCGGCTGCGTATTCGATCGGCGGCTACTCCGGCGCGCTGCCCATCACCATCCAGAACATGCCCGAGGAGCAGGCGGGGTATGTTTACGGATCCGGCGATGGCAGCTACGTTCCGATCAGTTACGCAAAAGAGGACACAGGTACAGCCGTCAGCGGGTTGAATGGGCTTTCATCGAGCGTCTTCATATCGCGCAATCAATCCTATGTTTTTGCGGCAAGCCAGAGCGCCCGTGTGCTGACCGTACTTGACCACACCAGCAACGGCGGTTACGCGCTTAGTCTTCCAGGCATTTATCGGGTGAGCGTAAATCCGGGCGGATCTTCGGCGCTAGCCTTCGTGCAGAACTCCAACTACGCCTACTACCCGGTGAAACTCTCGTCTTCCCAGACCACCAACTACTCCGGCGGCCCGTCTACCTGGCCCAAGGCCGCGGTGGATTGCGAGCCGCAAAACGCTCCCGGCTGGTGCCTCTTCCAGGCGCAGAGTCCGGATAACGTCGACGCCACCGGCACCTACTACGGAGCGCCGCTGAATTTCGATCGCCCGGTCAAGGCGGTTTTTTCTGTAGATGGCGGGACAGCGTATGTGCTGAACTGCGGCCCGGAGTGCGGCGGCACCTCGGCTTCGGTTTCCATTCTGCCCGTTGCGCCGATGATTTACCTCGTGGGCCAATCCTCTGGAACTCTGCCCACCAGTGCAGCCCTGGCCAGTTCAACCATCCACGTCCCAGGAGGCGCCAGCAACGCATTGGTTGATTCCTCGACACTTTACGTTGTCGGGCAAGAGCCGCAGTTGGTGAACGGCGAGACTCTCTTTGCCGGGCATCTGACGATTGTCAACCTAAGCACCGATCAGGCTTCCAACGCGGTAGCTATCAGCGACGGACTTCCCGGGGGGCCCAGCCGCATGCTCGAAGCGGACAACAACACGCTTTGGATCGCCATGACCAAGTGCAACAACGGCGTCCGGGCCAACACCCCCGGCCAGCCATACGGCTGCCTGACGATGTACAACACTTCGACCGGGACAGTGACCCTCCAGCCGTATCTTGGCGACGCAACCGGGATTGCCGCCGTGACCGGGTTGAACAAGATCTACACCGCCGAGGGGGGACAGGTGTACATCTACTCCACGGTTGATGGAACGGCCTTCGACAACCAGTTTGTGACCGTGACCGGCACTGCCTACGACGTAGCCTACATGGACGCCTCGACAGACGCCAACAATACCGTCTACTAGCCATGTCCGCCGTGGATGCAAAGGCCCAGGTCGAGTCTTCAGCGGTCGACGTTCTGGCGATTGCCGCGCATCGCGACGATGTGGAACAGACCTGCGGAGGGACGCTGCTGCGCATGGCCTCGCGCGGACTGCGTACCGGCATTCTCGACCTTACCCAGGGCGAGGCCGGTACGCGAGGCACGGCGGAAGACCGGGCCCGCGAAGCCCGCGAGGCTGCCCGCATTCTCGGAGTGGCATGGCGGCAGGCGCTCGATCTGCCCGATGGCGCGATCGAGAACACGCTGGAAAATCGCCTCAAGATTGTGCGCGTGCTGCGGCAGTTGCGGCCACGGGTGGTGATTCTTCCCTACTGGCAGGCGCGACACCCGGACCACGCGATTGTGGCCACACTCGGCTATGAGGCTTGTTTTCTCTCCGGCCTGGCTAAAGTCGAGGCAGACTTGTCGCCGCATCGGCCTTTCAAGATTGTCTATGCCAGCCTCTATGCCGACGTGCGTCCCAGCTTTGTTGTGGATATCACGCCATTCATCGAGCAGCGGCACCAGGCGCTGATGGCGTACCGCTCGCAATACGCCAACCAGGCCGCGGGCAGCGCACTTTTTGTGCCAGAGGAAGAAATTCGCGAGCGCACGTTTGCCGAGGCGCGCCACTATGGCTTGCTGGCGGGTGTGCGCTACGGCGAGCCCTTTGTGCAAAAGGAAGTGGGCCTGGTGGACGATTTGACCTTATTGCCGGTTCAGTCCATCTGAATTATTGCCGGCTGGGGAGTTCTCCCACCATTAACAGTTCTAATCGCCACGGAAATAATTATAAATTTGCCTTATATCTCCCGTTTGGCGAGACTGAAAGCGGAGGTCCTATGACACAGACCTGGGATCCGCAGGCTTACAGCCGGAACGGCGCATTTGTCCACGAACTGGCGGGAGGCGTGCTTGAGTGGCTTGCCGCCAGGCCGGATGAGCGGCTCCTGGACCTGGGCTGCGGTGACGGGCAGCTTACGCAGCGCATCGCCGCCACTGGCGCCAGTGTGCAGGGCGTGGATGCGTCGAAGCAGATGGTTGAGGCGGCGCGCTCGCGAGGCATTGCAGCCGATCAGGCCGAGGCGGAGAAATTGCCTTATCCGGATGCAAGCTTCGACGCCGTATTCTCGAATGCTGCCCTGCACTGGGTTCGCGATCAGGATGCAATGATGGCCGAGACGCATCGGGTGCTTAAGCTGGGGGGCCGATTTGTGGCAGAGATGGGCGGCCATGGCAACATCGCGGCCATCCGCGTGGCGCTGATGGCGGTGCTGGCGCGGCACGGATATGCGGACCGCGAAGACGGCGTGAACTACTATCCCACGGCCGAAGGCTATACGCGCCGGCTGGAGCGGCAGGGGTTCCATGTGCAGCAGATCGCGCTGATTCCGCGTCCTACGACCCTGGCGGTGGGTGGCATGGCCGGGTGGCTGCGCACCTTTCGCCGTGGCGTGCTCGACAGCGTGCCGGAGTCAGTGCGCTCCAAGGTTGTCGAGGAGACCACCGCGCTGCTCGCGCCGGCGCTACGCGACGAGGAAGGGAACTGGGTCGCCGATTACGTGCGGCTGCGCTTTATTGCCACGAAATGATTTCGATGCACCTCGGCAGGTGCTAAGGAAGCTCCGAAAGAGCCGTCTGCATTCCCTCAGGGGCTAAAGCCCAGGTTCATTTGGAAGCATTCATGGCACGACTGAAGTCGTGCCCTTTCAAATCGTCGACTTTTTCAAGGGTCGCTTAAGCGATTCACGCGGCCGCAGAGGAGGGTGGAGATTGTGGCGTGCGCGCAGAGGCGTGCAGTTCAATTTCGATCAAACGCGGAAGTTAGGGAACCCCTGATCAAGTCGCCGTTTTGAAAGGGCACGACTTCAGTCGTGCCGTAAAGGCAGCAAAATGAACGCGGGCTTTAGCCCCTGAGGGAATGTTTGCCTCACCGAGACACTTCTGCAGAGGTTCCTTAGCTCCGCTTCGCGGTTAGCGAGTTGGCAGGTCAGCGGGCGGATTGTGGACTCCTTGGCCGGACAACCGGGGGCCGGGGAATGCTTCTAATCACATAACGCCCGTACGCCTTGAGTTGAGCCCAGGCACACAATTGCATGAAGCTTCCCCACCTTGAACGCCGCCCCGAACTCGATGCTCTGCGCGGCCTCTTCCTGGTTTGGATGACGCTGACGCACCTGCCTACGCGCTTCAGCGATTTTACCAATCAGCCCATCGGTTTTGTCTCCGCGGCTGAGGGATTCGTCTTCGTTTCGGCGCTGCTGGTGGGCCGCATTTATATGCGCGACTCGCTAGAGAACGCGACTGGGGTGCGCGCCAAGCTATGGAAGCGCTCGCTGCAGATTTATGCGTATCACCTTTTGATGCTGACGCTTTTGTTCACGGTAGCGGCAGCGTATGCGGTGCACACGCATAAAGCAGCGCTCAACCATTTGCTCAACTTCTACCTGGCACATCCGTTTGTGGCCATTATCGGCTCGGTGCTGCTGCTCTACTGTCCGCCGCTGCTGGATATTTTGCCGATGTATGTGACGTTTCTGTTCTTCTCGCCGCTGCTGCTGTCGGTGGCGGGGCGCTATGGGTGGAGGAAAATTCTTACGGCAAGCGCGCTGACGTGGCTGCTGGCGCAGTTCGGGCTGCGCGACGTGGTGCATAACTGGGTCGTTCATCTGACACATCTGCAGATTCCACTGCAGGAGACGGGGGCATTCAATCTGTTCGCATGGCAAGCCGTCTGGGTTGTGGGGTTGTGGATTGGGGCGCGATCGGCGCTGGGCGACACGCCGCTGAACAAAGTTCCAGGGTGGGCGACGGCCGTTGCGGGGGTTGCGTGCATCTTCTTCATCGGGATTCGGCATGGATGGCTGGGGCCGCACCTGACACAGCCGGGGCTTGGAATTCAACTGGATAAATGGCAGCTTGGATGGCTGCGGGTGATCAATCTCACCACTTTCACCGTGGTGGTTTATTGGATGCGGCCGATTCTTGTAAGGCTGATTGCGATTGAGCCGTTTCTCACGCTGGGCAAGGCGTCGCTGCGGGTGTTCTGCGCGCACCTGTTTTTCGTGTTTGTAGGCCTGGCGCTGCTCTACCAGGACGTGGGGCAGGATGCGGATGGGCAGATTGAGCAGTTGCATGGTTTTACTGCGATTGCGCTGCTTGCGGTCACTTTTGCAGCGTTGATTCTGGTGGCGGCGAATGAGGTTCAAAATCGGCGCAAGGAACGTGCGGAGAAGAAAATGAAGGAGTTGAGGGTGGAGTCTGCGGCCGAGACGTCATTGCCTGTGGTGCGCTAAGAATCTGTCCAAATACCGAGTTCAAGGGGGCCGGCGGTTGAGGTCTTGTGGTCTCCCACCCATTCCAAAAAAAACGCGAACGGATGGGGCACGGAGCGTTTGTACCCGGTTGGACGTGGGCAAATGCCAGCTCTTGGACAGGTTCCAAGAGATCTGCATTCTACCGCAGTGCCTTCCAGCTCAAATTCACACAACGTTTGCAATTTGTTTGCCTGACTGAATTAACCTGTTGATAGTTCAGAGCGGCCAAAGGAAGCATGAATGCAAATGACCGCCGAGCGAGGGCAGACCGTTTGAGCCAAACCGTATTTGTACTGGAAGACGACACCGATATTGCGCGGCTGGTGCAGCACCATCTGGAAGCCGCAGGATTTACGGCTCGCCTTTTTCTTACCCCCACCAACCTGATTCCCGACGCTGAGCGGCAGCCGCCGGCGTTGTTCCTCCTGGACATCATGGTTCCCGGCGGGGACGGCCTGGATGTTTGCCGGCGGCTGCGCTCGAACGCCGCTCTTTCGACCATTCCGATCATTTTCCTGACCGCCCGCGCGGGAGAAAACGACCGCGTGCTTGGTCTGGAACTGGGCGCCGACGACTACATCACCAAGCCTTTTGCCACGCGCGAACTGGTGGCCCGGGTCAAGGCAGTTTTGCGCCGCTTCGAGCGGCCGACCACGCCTTCGATCATCAGCTTTGAAGAAGTCATCATTGACGCCAACGCCATGCAGTTGAAGGTGCGCGGCGAGCTGACCACAACCACGGCAACCGAATTCCGCCTGCTCGACTACCTGGCGCGCCATCCGGGCCGGGTGTTCAGCCGCGACCACCTGCTGGACGCGGTTTGGGGCGATGCGCGGTTTGTGACTCCACGCTCGGTGGATGTATACGTACGCCGCATCCGTGAGAAAATCGAGGTCGATGCGGAGAATCCGCGCTACCTCAAGACGGTGCGCGGCGCCGGCTATCGCTTCGAGCTTCCCAAGGGAGAGTAACCAAGCCGGCTCAGGCCAGGGAAACCCCGGCAGGTGCTGGACGGGAGCGTCGCGTTGACCCCAAAAGTCTTTACCAAGCTGCTCGGACTTTTTGTCCTGCTGCTGGTCTTCCAGACCGTGGTGATGGAGTTCGTCTTTGGCCGGCTGGTGCAGCGCTCCGCCGGCGAGAGCTTCCATCTTATGGCTCATGAGGCACTCTGGGCGGGATTGATAGCGCTGGCGCTGGCGATTCCGCTGGCCGCCTGGGTTGCGCGGCGGGTGGCTGCGCGCATCGAGCTTGTGGTGGCCTTCGCGCGACGCGTCGCCGAAGGCGATTTGAGCGCCCGCCTGAGCCTGTCCAGCGGCGATGAATTGGCTCCGATGGAAACTGCATTGAATCAAACCGCGGAACGCCTGGGGCAGAGTTTTGCGGAGATTGAGAGCCGGCGACAGGAACTGGCGGCCATGCTTGACTCGATGCAGGAGGCGGTGGTGGCCATCACTCCGGAGGGAGCTGTGCGCTGGTCGAATACCGTGATGCGCCGCATTGCCGGAACACAGCTCTATGCCGGGCGTCCGCTGGTTCACTTTGTGCGCGACCCGGACGTACTGGCTTGCATGCGCGCTGCGCTCGATCATGGCGAAGTGAAATACGGCCGAGCCAGTTCGCTTGCGCCGGGGCGCATGTTCGAGATCAATGCCGCGCCGCTGCCTTCGGGCGGTGCGCTGGTGGTGCTGCACGACGTTTCGCGGATCGAGGCGGCGGAAAAATCGCGCCGCGATTTTATTGCCAACGTGAGCCACGAATTGCGCACGCCGCTGACCTCCATTCAGGGCTATGTGGAGACGCTGGTGGAGGACCCGCAGCCGAACGCGGCTACGACGCGCGAGTTCCTGGGCATCATCCACAAGAACGCTACGCGCATGAACCGGCTGACCGAAGACCTGCTGGCGTTGGCGAGCGTGGAGAGCCCGGACTACAAGCTGGCGCTGCAGCCCACGCGCGCTTCGGCGCTGGTGCAGGATGCGATTGAGAGCCTGGGCGGGATCGTGGTGGATTCCGAGGTGGAGCTGGAATCAACCGGTGCGCCGGATGCGCTGGTGATGGCCGACCCCGATGCGCTGAACCAGGTGTTCGGCAACCTGATTGAGAACTCGCTCAAGTACGGCAAGGCGGGAAAGAGGATTCGCGTGGGTGCGCGGCTGGTGGAGAACGAGGTGGAGTTCACGGTGCAGGACTTCGGGCCGGGCATTGCTTCCGAGCACCTGGACCGGATTTTCGAGCGGTTTTACCGGGTGGACAAGGCGCGCTCGCGCGATTCGGGCGGCACCGGGCTGGGTTTGGCGATTGTGAGGCACATCGTGCAGGCGCATGGCGGACGCGTATGGGCGCAAAGCGAGCTGGGCGCCGGCGCGCAATTCCATTTCACATTGCCGCTCGCACCCGCGCCCGTGGGTGAGAAAATGGCTTCGGCGACGGCCTGACCTAGTCAGTTGCCCGAGATCTTTTTCGAAAGAGTGTGCGGAATTGAAGACGGTGCTTCGGACACTTGTTGCGCGCGATGTTTCTTATCTATTGGTTGTTCTGCTGACCTTCGTCGCAGTTGCGTTCGCTGCCGGCCAGCAGCGTCCGCCGGCGGTTCCACTGATTGCGCACAATCCTTACTTCAGCGTGTGGTCGATGGCGGATAAACTCACCGACCAGAATACGAAGCACTGGACAGGGCGCCAGCAGCCGATCTACGGATTGGCGCGCATCGACGGCAAGACCTGGCGCTTCATGGGCGCCGACCCGCGCGAATTGCCGGCGATGGAGCAGACGTCACTGGTGGTGACTGCGACACACACGATTTACCAGTTTCAGGCAGGCTGCGTGGGGTTGACGGTCACCTTCTTCACGCCGGCGTTCCCGAAAGACCTGGATTTGCTTTCGCGGCCTGTGACGTATCTCACGATCAGCGCAACTGGTGACGGCGAACACGAGGTTTCGGTACTGATCGACGTGGACCCCGTGATCGCCGTCAATTCATCGGACGAGCCGGTGACCTGGGGACGGTCGCGGGCTGGCGGGTTGACCGTGTTGAACGTGGGCTCACGCGACCAGCGCGCTCTCAATCGGCCGGGGGACGATTTGCGAATTGACTGGGGGTACTTTCATCTGGCGGCGCCGGATGGCGAGGGTGCGCAGTTTGCTTTGTCAGCGAATGCGCTGGAGAGCTTTCGAAAGACCGGTACGCTTCCGCCGGCTGACGACATGGAGATGCCGCAGATGCCGCGGGAGGGCGCGGCTCATTTAGCTGTCATGCTTCCTCTGAATGTCGGGTCTTCCAAGCCGCAGACGGGCCGCGTGCTCCTGTCTTACACCGAGGATTTCGCGATTGAATACCTGGGCCGCAAGCTGCGCCCTTACTGGCAGCGCAATGGGCTTACCGTTCAGCAAATGCTGGCGGATGCGGAGAGCCAGTATCCGGAGCTTGAGCAGCGGGGAATCGCGTTCGACAGGGAATTGACGGCCGATCTCGAAAAAACCGGTGGGAAGGCTTACGCACAGCTTGCCATCCTCGCTTACCGGCAAACGCTGGCGGCGCATGGATTTGCGGCGGATGTGGATGGGACGCCGATGCTGTTTCCCAAGGAGAACTTCTCCAACGGATGCATCTCGACGGTGGATGTGCTCTACCCTTCAGCGCCATTTTTCCTGTTCTTCAACCCGGTGCTGCTTCAGGCGCAGTTGAAACCGGTGCTGGAGTACGCTGCGCTGCCGCGCTGGAAGTGGCCGTTTGCACCGCACGACCTGGGAACGTATCCGCTGGCGGACGGCCAGGTGTATGGCGGCGGCGAGCGCACCGAGGACGACCAGATGCCGGTGGAGGAGAGCGGAAATCTGCTCATCCTGGTAGCGGCGATGGAGCGCGAGATTGGGAACTGGGATTTTGCCCGCACCTATTGGCCGCAGTTCACGCTGTGGGCCGAGTACCTGCGCGACAAGGGGCTAGACCCCGCCAACCAGCTTTCTACGGACGACTTTGCCGGCCACCTGGCGCATAATGCGAACCTGTCGATCAAGGCAATCGAGGCTTTGTCGGCTTACGCGGTGCTGGCCCGTGGGGTGGGCAAGCCGGAAGTGGCGGGCGACTATGCCCGCCTGGCTGCGGATATGGCCGCGAAATGGCAAGCCATGGCGGTGGATGGCGACCATTACAAACTGGCCTTCGACAAGCCGGGAACATGGAGCCAGAAATACAACCTGGTGTGGGATCAGATTCTGGACCTGAAGCTCTTCCCGGCGAAGGTGCGGGAGACGGAGATCGCTTTCTATCTGCTGCATTTAAACCAGTTCGGGTTGCCGCTCGACAACCGGGCCGACTACACCAAGCTGGATTGGTCGGTTTGGACGGCCACGCTGGCCGACCCTGGCAAGGCAGGTGAGATGGAAACCTACAACCAGATTCTCGATCGAACCGGCCACTGGATCGACGAAGGCCCCAGCCGGGTGCCGCTGACCGACTGGTACGACACCAAGACGGGCAAGCAGAGCGGGTTTCAGGCGCGGTCTGTGGTGGGCGGGGTATATATCAAGGCGCTGGCCGACAAGGGGCTCGCTGAAAAATGGAGGAGTCGGGTCGAGCCGTGAATGGGGCGGCTCCATCGCGGGGGTCGGTCAAGGCATAGGGAAGGTCCGGGATTACTGCCTGCAATTCAAATCCCCGTAACATTCTAAGCAGAGAATGGGATACGGCAGTTCATATGCAAGGGAGAACTCTGTGAAGAAGACGTTCATTGTGGTTGGGTTGTTGGCATTTGCGTTCAGCACCGCTCAGGCCCAGAAGTTGACTGGAGCCGGGGCTACTTTCCCCTATCCGATTTATTCAAAATGGTTTAGCGAATACGCTGCGGCTCACCCCGGCGTCGAGATCAACTATCAATCCATCGGCTCCGGCGGCGGCATCCGTCAGGTGACAGCCGGACTGGTCGACTTCGGCGCCTCTGACATGCCGATGGCGGACGATGCGCTGGCCGCTTCGAAGGTCAAGCTGATTCATATACCCACCGTGCTGGGCGCGGTTGTGCCTGTGTTCAACGTGCCTGGAGTGAGCAATATCCGCTTCAGCGGCGGTGCGCTGGCGGACATTTACCTGGGCAAACTCACGATGTGGAACGATGCGCATATCGCCAAGGACAACCCCGGCGTTCAACTGCCGGCGCAGAAAATTATTGTGGTTCACCGTTCCGACGGGAGCGGCACGAGCTTCATTTTCACCGACTACTTGAGCAAAGTCAGCTCAGAGTGGGGCAACGGACCCGGCCGGGGCACCTCTCCTTCATGGCCGGCGGGCGTTGGCGGAAAGGGCAATGAGGGCGTGGCGGGCCTGGTTCGCCAGCTGCCGGGCGCAATCGGCTACGTGGAGCTCATCTATGCGCTGCAAAACCACATTACTTTTGGCGCGGTGCAGAACGCATCGGGGGCTTGGGTGACTGCCTCGATCGGCGGGGTTACCGAGGCCGCGGCAGGCGTGAAGCAGATGCCGGCGGACTATCGCATCTCCATCACCAACGCGCCGGGAAAAGATGCGTATCCGATCTCCAGCTTTACTTATCTGCTGATTCCCATCCATGCCGCCGATGCGGCGAAGGGCAAGGTCATCAAGGATATTTTGAGCTGGATTGTCAACTCTGGCGAGAGTGAGGCTGCCGGGCTTTCTTATGCTCCGCTTCCCAAATCCGTGGCGGAAAAAGTGCTCAAAACTGTGTATTCGCTGCAGTAAGCGGCTCACGCGCTGAAAGGGGTCCGGCATCGCTGCAGGACCCCTTCTGCTGCGCAATCTAACTGCATTTGGAATTCAGGCTAGGGAAGTTCTGAATAAGCCACAGGCATGCCCTCAGGGGCTGAAGCCCAAGCTCGTTTTATGGCATTTACGGCACGACTAAAGTCGTGCCCTTTCAAAACAACGACTTAATCAGAGGATCCCTAGAGAGCGGATCTCACTCCAACCGGGGCAAATCCGATCTGAATCTCGGTTCCGATTTTCCGCGAATCGCGATAGGATGGGCGACGGAGGGATTCCATTGCGGATTTCGGCCCGGATTGTCGCGATTCTTTTACTGGTCCTGCTGCCCGGCGTATCGCAGGCGGGAGCTGAGCGGTTCGACGGCAAGTGGCAGACGACTGTTTCCTGCGAGCCTTCGCGAGGCGCTCTGGGCTTCTCGTACAGGTTCATGAGCGAGGTGAAAGGCGGCAAGCTGAGCGGGCTGCATGGGACCGAGGATCGCCCAGGCTACCTTTTTGTTGACGGTGTAATTGAAGACGACGGTTCAGCGAAGCTCTACGCCAAGGGCCAAACGAACTCCAGGGAGTTCGTACCTGGAAAGGAAACTCCGCCTGGGACCGAATACGGCTACCACGTGAATGCGCACTTCGACGATCGCAAGGGCACAGGCAGGCGCGTCGAAGGCCGGGCCTGTTCTTATGAATTCGAACGCAAATGAGCGAATTGCAAACCTGGTCAGGCTTTGAGGTGATCGGAGATCAGGCGATCGACGAGTGGGGTAAGCTGTTCGCCGGTGCGTGGGAGAACGAAGACGTCGGCCGCGGGATCCCAGTCGAGCTTGAAGCTCGTAGAGAGAGCCGAGATCCATATCTGCCGAATGGGTGCATTGGGAGTAATGACGAACTTGGCCGGCGGCTCTGCGAAGATCACGTTGAGCAGGCCGCCCTGGCCGCCCTCGACCTCAAATCCGGACTCGTCTTCTTCCTCGCGCGCGATCAGGTGCTGCAGAAGTGCGTCCAACGCAGTCTCCGCCGCCTTGCGGAACTCCAGTTCATCCATCATCGTCCCAGTTTAGCAACTTCCGCGCGCCGTCCGGTCTCCGACCAGGATTCCTGTTTTGCATGCTCCGGGCGACCGAATTCGGGGCATTCAGTCATTCAGAAACGATTTCACACAATTTCTGGAGAAAGGCTAAGGTTCTTGCCGCGTGCGCCGATAGTGGTACCCATGGAAGGGTTTCGAGGGAGGAGTGAACGTGGGAATCGGACCAATCGCAAATCTCATGCCGCTGCCGCTTGCGCGCTCGATCCAGGCGGCACTCGATCCTTTACCGATGGAGCGCGTCGCGGCCTCTGCCAGAACCGGGGATGAGACCTACTCACCCAACGGCGGGAAATCTGCTCGCGGCTCGGAAGACGACGCTTCCGACGAAGAACTTGACTCTTTCGAGCGCCTTTCAGACGAACAGGCCGGGGATCAGTCCGGCGAAACCGGCTCTCCAAGCGTGATCAGCTTTTTTGCATGAGAGGCTACCCGCGAAAATCGATTCCCAAACGAGCGTGCATTTCCGCTGAGATTGGCGCGGATAAAGTATTGATTCTAGAGATAAAGGACGCTCGCCCGAGGGCGCCGCAACCATTTCCAATTACTTACCACTTGATCCATCCGGGATTTAGCAGACCACCAAACACCCGATACAACCTTCGTGGAACGTCACCGAACAACTTTCAGGCGTAAGCTGGGTTCAAGCAGATGGGACCTACCGTTTCCCCGTCAGACGCCTCCGGATAGAGAAACCGGCCCTGAAGGAGCCCAACCGATGGACCGACTCAAGGGATTGCTCGCCGTGCTTTTGTGCAGCATCCTCTCCGTTTCCCCCGGGGCCGCATCGGCTCAGACCGCTCCCCCCGCATCGCCAAAACAGCCCCGGCAGCCATATAAATCCGGCGAGTTGCGCGGTGATGACCGCATCCTCCAGGCCCTCAATCGCTTCACCTTCGGCCCTCGGCCCGGCGATCTCGAAACCGTCCGGGCCATGGGGCTGGAAAAGTGGTTCGCCGAGCAATTGCGTCCCGCGACCATCGACAACTCGAGGCTCGAAGCCCGGCTCACCCAATTTCCCGCCATGCAGTGGAGCACCCAGGACCTGATCTTCCGCCTGCCCAGTAACGCCATGATCCGTCAGGCCGCAGATGGCAAGGTGCCCGTTCCCAACGAGGGCGCGCTACACGCTGTATACGCCGACGAAATTGCCCGCTACCAGAACCGCCAGTTGCAGAAGGAACAACAGAAGCAGCAGACCTCACTGACCGCCGGCGCGACGATGCCCGCCGCGCCAGCCAACGGTCAAACCATGACCGCGAACATGCGCCAACCCAACGCCGCCGCTACTGAGTCAGGCCAGGTTATGGCTCCGCCGTCCGAATACGGTCCCGAGCAGCCCATCTTCACAGATGCCCAGATCACGCGCATTCTCGCCCTTCCTCCGCAGCAGCGCGTAGCCCGGCTGGTGACCATGTCGCAGCCGGAGTTTGACGGCTTCCGCAAAGCCCTCAGAGGCCCGCAGCGTGGGGCCCTGAACGCGGGCCTCAACCCCGCGCAAAAAGAAGTTGCCCTCGCGCTTGAGGGCGCGCAGCGCGTGGTCAACGATGAACTGATCGCCCAGCGCCTTACCCGCGACATCTACTCGAACGCACAGATCCAGGAAGTTATGACTGACTTCTGGCTCAATCACTTCAACGTTTATCTGCATAAGAACGATGAAACTCCGTACTATCTTGTGAGTTATGAGCGCGATATTATCCGCCCGCGCGCTCTTGGCAAGTTTGAAGACCTGTTGGAAGCTACCGCGCATAGTCCGGCGATGTTACTCTATCTCGATAACTCCAGCAGCATGGGCCCCGACTCGCCCGCGGCAGAAAAGGCCAAGATCGCCGCCGCACGCCGACCGGATGCGAAGAAGGTAGCGCCCGAAGGCCTGAATGAAAACTATGCGCGCGAACTCATGGAATTGCACACGCTGGGCGTGAACGGCGGCTACACGCAAGCTGACGTCACGCAGGTAGCGCGCGTGCTCACCGGCTGGACCGTCGACAAGCCGCAACGCGGCGGCGGGTTCAAGTTCGACGAAAACCGCCACGAGCCCGGAACCAAGAAAGTCCTCGGCAAAAAGATCAAGGAGCACGGCGAACTGGAAGGCCGCGAGCTTCTGCACATGCTCGCCACGCGTCCGGCGACGGCCAAATTCATCTCCCGCAAGCTGGCTATACGCTTCGTCGGCGACGAGCCTCCGCAATCCCTCGTCGATCGCATGGCAAAAACCTATCTCAAGAGCGACGGCGATATCACCGAAGTGCTCAAAACCCTCTTCCACTCCCCCGAGTTCTGGTCTCCTGACGCGTATCGCGCCAAGGTCAAAACCCCGCTCGAATATGTGGTTTCCGCAGCCCGCGCCAGCAACGCCGACATTGAAAACCTGCAGCCCTTGGCCAACGCCCTGCGCGATATGGGCATGCCTGTCTTTGGTGCAGTCCCGCCCACCGGGTACAAGTGGGATGCCTCCAACTGGGTCAGTACTGGGGCACTGGTCAATCGCATGAACTTCGCGCTCACCCTGGCCGCCAACAAGCTGCCCGGAATCGCAATTACCTGGTCGCCGCAAGCAGAAGCTCTGATTGCAAAAATCGACGATGGCACTGCAACGCAAACCTTGGCGCCAAGCCCGGCGGCGAGTTCACTCCCCAATCCTGTGCCCACCCCCGAAGCCGAAGAGCAGCGTCTTGAATTGCTCCTCGTTGACGGCGGTGTCAGCCCCACCACGCGCGCCGCGGTTCTCGATCAATTCAATGCGCAGGTCCAGTTAAGTCCGCAAAGTCAACTGCAGCCCGCACAAAGTCAAGCGCCTGCAAAGCCAATTCCCGCCGCAGGCAAACCCATGAACGCGACACAGGCGGCCGCGGCTCTTGAAAAGCAAGACCAGTTATTGGCCGGGTTATTGCTCGGCTCGCCCGAGTTTCAGCGCAGGTAAACTTCGTTGTAAGTATGTTTCAGGTTTGTAACTAACTGAAAGGACAATCATGCAGTCGAATCGTAGATTCTTTCTGCGCAATGGCGCCCTGGCCATCGCCGGCACAGCGGCAATCCCCAGTTTCCTGGTCCGGTCCGTCCTTGCCGAAGCCGCATCCGCGCCCGGCCGCCGCCTGGTCGTCATCTTCCAGCGCGGCGCAGCCGACGGCCTCAACGTCGTCGTCCCCTATCGCGAGAAGAACTACTACGACATGCGCCCGGGCATCGCCATTCCACAGAATCAAGTACTTGATCTCGACGGTTTCTTCGGTCTGCATCCGTCGCTCGCGCCCTTCAAGCCGCTCTACGATCAGGGCCATCTCGCCATTGTTCACGCAGCCGGCTCGCCCGACATGTCCCGCTCCCACTTCGATGCGCAGGACTTTATGGAATCCGGCACGCCCGGCGTCAAGAGCACTGAGGATGGCTGGCTCAACCGCGCTCTGCAAGAGGAAGACCTGCGACGCCGCCAGCAGCACACGGCATTCCGCGCTTTGGCTCTTGGCTCCCAAGTCCCGCGCACGCTGGCCGGCAAGGTTCCCGCGATCGCATTGTCGAGCGTCAACGGCTTTGCCGTCGGCGGCCGCGGACCCACGCCTTCACCCGCGGCCAGCGCCTTCCAGGCAATGTACGGCGATAGCGGCGACCAGATCCTCCACGCCACCGGCGAGGAAACCTTCGAAGCGGTCAAGATGCTTCGCGACGCCAACCCGGCTCAATACAAACCGGCCGCAGGCATCGAGTATCCGAACAACGAATTCGGGAACAACATGAAACAGATCGCGCAATTGCTCAAATCCAACCTGGGTGTTGAAGCCGCATTCACCGACGTAGGCGGCTGGGACACGCATCAGAATCAGGGCGGAGTGAACGGCCAACTCGCCGACCGTCTGCGCGAATTCTCATCTGCCATCGCTGCCTTCTGGCAAGACATGGGGGACGACGCCGAAAACATCACGCTGGTCACGATGTCGGAGTTTGGCCGCACTGCGCGGCAGAATGGCACGGGCGGCACAGACCACGGCCACGCCAACGCCATGTTCGTCCTCGGCGGCTCCGTCAAAGGCGGCAAAGTCTACGGCCGCTGGCCCGGCCTCAGCAACGAGCAACTCAACGAGGGCCGCGACCTCGCCGTCACCACCGATTTCCGCCAAGTCCTCGGCGAAGCCGTTTCCAAGTCGATCGGCGCCAGAAATCTCGATATGGTTTTCCCCGGCGCCCAACTCCGCCAGGACCGCTTCCTCCGCATCGTCTAGGGAAGCTCTGAATAAGCCTTCGGCATTCCCCCAGGGGCTAAAGCCCACGGTCATTTTGCGGCACTTGCCGCACGACTAAAGTCATGCCCTTTCAAAACAACGGCTCAATCAGAGGTTCCGCAGCGATCAATCTGGTTCTTACCTAGAGAATGAATCTGTGTGCACCAGGTCTCGATTCTGGGACCTGGGATTCATCGAATTTCGTACGCGCAACTACTCGGCCCGCAGCGCCTCCGTCGGATTCACCGAAGCCGCCCGCCGCGCCGGAAAATAGCTCGCCATCATCGCCGCAGCCCCCAGCACCATCGCCACCGAAACCAGCGTCCCCGCATCCCATGCCTGCACGCCAAACAGCAGCTTGCCCATCAGCATCGCCGCGCCCACTGATCCAGCAAGTCCCACAACCACGCCCACGCCGATCAGCCGCCCAGCCTCGCGCAGCACCAGTTTGTAGACTGAACTTCTCTGCGCCCCGAGCGCCATGCGTACGCCAATCTCCCGCGTCCGCTGGCTCACCGAGTAGGCAATCACGCCGTAAAGGCCAACTACGCCGAGAATCAATGCCAGGGTTGCGAATCCTCCAACTAGATACGCGGTGGATCGGTGGAGATAGGCTGTCTGAGACTCATCGATATTCTTAGTCATGGTCGAGCCATCCTCGACTCCGACACCGCTGTCGATTTGATGGATTGTAGCCGTGAGCGTGGGCAGGATTGTCTGCTCATCCTGTGAAGTCCGGACGATCAGCGAGAAGTACGAGCCTGTGTTCTGGTTGAACGGATAGTAGACCACGGGATCTTGCCCTTCATCGAGCGAACCGTCCTTGAAGTCCTCTACGATGCCGATAACCTGCTTGATCGACGAAGGGCTGAGTTGCGGATCGCCAATCTGCTTTCCGATAGCATCTTCGTTGGGGAAGAACTTCCGCGCAAACGTACGATTGATCACCACCACCTTCGGTTTAGACTCATCCTCCGCATCGGCAAAGTAACGGCCGCTCACGAGCCGCGCCCGGAGGGTAGTGAAAAAATCGGCGCTGACGTCGCGCTCGTCGGCCGTGATGTGAATGCCGTTGTAGGGCCGGCCCACAATCCGCACCCAGTCCGTGATGCAGCTACACGTTACCGGCAGCAGACTAGTAATCGCCGCGGATCGCACGCCCGGCAAGCCTCCAACGCGTTCTATCATCTGTCGAGCAAAGGTGATCTTCTGGTCGTCCTTCGAATACTTCAAGTCCGGCAGTTCAACGCGAACCGTGGCCAGGTGGTCCGCCTGGAACCCCAGGTCGACGTGCAGCAGGCGATAAAGGCTTTTGGCAAGCAGGCCGGCACCGCTTAAAAGCACCATTGCGGTAGCCAGTTCGATCACCACAAGATGCGCGCCCATCCGGCGCCACAGCGTTCCTGCCGAGGTCCGTCCTCCTTCGGTCAAGCCGCTGCGCATTCCTGAAAACGATAGATGAAGAATCGGCGCAGCCGAAAACAGAACCGACGCAAAGAGCGCCAGGGTCGCTGCAAATATCAGCACATGCGGATTCAGCTCCAGCCCTTGAAGGTATGGCATGTTTGCCATCATGTCCTTCGAGATGAGATGGCTGAGAATCTGCATGGCGCCGTCCGCAAAGGCCAGGCCAACTGATCCACCCGCAGCCACGAGCACCAGGCCCTCGATGGCAAACTGACGGGTGAGCCGGAGTAAGGAAGCGCCCAGGGCGCCGCGCACAGCGATCTCGCGCTTGCGGCTCTCAGCACGCACCAGCAGCAGGCTCGAGACGTTCACGCAGGCAATGAACAGAAGCAGCCCGGCTCCGCCGAGCAGAACCAGCAGAATGGGACGAATATCGCCAACGATCATTTCCGACAGCGGCACTACACTTGCCCCACGCTGGCTATTGGTGTCGGGATATTGGCGCTCCAATTCCAGTGCGATCGACTGCAGGTTGGCCAGCGCCGCCTTTACCGAAACCCCATCCTTGAGCCGTCCAACTCCATAGAGGTTATGGCAGTCGCGCCGCTTCTCGCAATCGGTGTCAGGCTTGAGCGCGGACCAGAACTCCGCATCGCTGCTCGGCGCGAATTGAAAGTCTTTCGGCAATACGCCGATCACCGTGTTGGTTGCGCCGCTTAGCATCATGGACTGTCCGATCACGTCGGTTCGTCCGCCAAACCGCCGCTGCCATGTCCCGTAACTCAGCATCACCAAATTGGGCCCGCCCACAGCATCCTCACCCTGTCGGAAATCCCGGCCCAGTGTGGGCTTCACGCCCAGCGTGCGAAAGAATCCGGCGCTAACCCGCACACCCAGCACTGGCTCGGTACCCGTCGGCGTGGTCAATAGGTCGTTCCACATGTTGTACACATCCAGCGAATTCAGGACGATGTTCAGTCTCTTCCAGTCCACGTAGTCGGCGTAGGAAATGTTGACGCGAGGTGCCGTTGGATCTTTCTCGGTCACGTCCATGAGCATCCGCGGATTCGAATAAGGCAGCGGCTTGATCAGCGCCGCATCGACAAACGCAAAGATGGCCACACCTGCGCCGATTCCAAGCGCCAGGATCAGGATGGCTGTTGTTGCAAAGCCGGGATTCCTGCGCAACTGCCGCAGAGCAAATCTGAGGTCCTGAACCACCGTCTCGGCCCTGAATCCGATCACTTCGTGGCTCCTCTCCTTCAGCCGCGTCGCGTTGCCGAACTGCTGCTTCGCCGCGTAGCGCGCAGCTTCCACCGGCATGCCGGCCGAGATCAATTCCCTCTCCGCCTGCTCGCGATGGAAGGCCATTTCTTCATCCAGCTCCGCACCGAACCGCCTGCGGCCAAACAGGATCGAAAGCTTCTCCATGAAATGAATAAGAGAGTTCAACTCAACCTCCCAGGGTTCAGTGCCTCCGCAGCAATCACTCCGTGCGCAACGCAATCATCGGACTCGCCTTCGTAGCCCTGCGCGCCGGCAGATAGCAGGCAATCAGCGCAATCGCGATCACTCCCGAACCGACTGCGATAAACGTCAGCGGATCGGTCGGGCTCACGTTGTACATCAGGCTCTGCAACACGCGCGCGAGCCCCAGCGCAACAATCACGCCAACCACCGCACCCGTAATCGCGAGTTGCGCGGCCTGCGCCAGCACCAGCCGCAATACATCGTGCTGCGGCGCGCCGAGAGCGATGCGCAAGCCGAACTCGGGAATTCGCTGACTCACCGAATACGAGATGACTCCGTAGGTGCCGATGGCCGCCAGAACGATCGCCAACCCCGCGAACAATCCGACAAGGAAGAAGGAGAAGCGCGGCGTCGCAATGGATTCATCGGCCACCTGGTCCATGAGCCGGATATCGCCCACGGCCAGGGACGGATCGAGCAGCTTGACCTGGTGCCGCAGCGAGTCCGCGAGCAGACGCGGATCGGAATCTGCGCGCACTACCAGCGACATATTTCCAAATCCCATCCCGATCGGGTTTTGCAGAAATGGCCACCAGAAAGCAGGCTCTGCGCCAGCGCTGTCGGGCTTGTCCTTCACGTCGCCCACAACGCCAACCACGGTCATCCAATCTTTGTCCTTGGGCGTGTCGAAGAATGTGATGCGTCTTCCCACTGCATTCTCATTCGGCCAATAACGCGCCGCCATTGCTTGATTGACGACCAGTACCGCGGGCGCATCCTGCGTGTCGCTTTGGGCGAAGAACCGCCCACGTGCCAGCGGAATGCCAAGCGCGCGAAAATAGTCCGGCGTCGCCACGTGGTAGCGCGCATGAAACTCCTGGTGCGGAGGGGGCTTCTTGCCTTCAATGGTGAATCCGCCCGCGTTCTCGTCGTATCCGGTCCAGGGCAAGTCACTGCCGCCGCCTGCGCTCTCGACGCCGGGAAGCGAGCCCAGCCCAGCCATGAGCCGGTCGTAGAAGTGCGCCACGGCTGCATCGGTCTTATACTCCGCTTGCGGAAGCGAGAGGGTTGCGGTCAAGACATGATCCTTCTGGAAGCCGGGATTCAGGTTGAGCTGATTCAAAAAGCTTCGCAACATCAGGCCTGCTCCAATCAACAGCACACACGCAAGGCTTACCTCTGAGACAACCAGAGCATTGCGAATGCCGCGCTGGCGCACGCTGGCGGTCGATGTCCTTCCTCCTTCATACAAGCCGCGCTTCGGATCGGTGCGCGACGCCTGCAATGCCGGCGCAAGGCCAAACAAGACTCCGGTCGCAATTGAAACAAGAAAGGTGAACGCGAACACCCATGCATTGATGTGAATGTCGTGCGCGCGGGGGAATCCAGCGGGCAAAAGAGCAACCAGAGCTTTCACTCCAACCTCGGCCAGCAGCGCTCCCAATCCCCCGCCAAGCAGGGAAATCAGAAGGCTCTCGGTGAGCATCTGGCGAATGAGGCGCCGCCGCGGCGCACCCAACGCCAGCCGCACCGCAACCTCCCGCTGCCGCGCCGCGGCCCGCGCCAGCAGCAGGTTTGCCGCGTTGGCGCAGGCGATCAGCAGCACCATGCTCACTGCTCCCAGCAGCACCCAAAGCATGCGCTGATTGGCGCCCACAATCTCTCGATACAGTGGAATCACGAGTACGCTCCAGCCTGTATCCCCCTCATGTTCGCGGCCCAACTGCGCCATCATCGCGTTCATTTCGGCATTGGCCTGTGCGGGCTGCACTCCATTCTTCAGACGGGCGATCCCCTCGATGTAATGCGAGCCGCGCTGGCTGGAGTCGCCTTGGAATTCGAACGGCCACCACACGTCCACGCTCTCGCCATAGGGAAGAGCGTGATAGACATTTCCCGGATGTTCGGTGTCCGGCGGCATGACGCCGATCACCGTGTAAGGCTTCATGTTCAGAACGATCTTGCGCCCCACGATATCCGCAGCCGCATCGAATCGCGTGCGCCACAGCCGGTTGCTCAAAATTGCCTGCTGCCCATTTCCAGGAATCTCCGCGTTAAAGTCGAACTCACGTCCCAGCTGCGGTTTCAGGCCGAGCACGCGAAAATATCCCGACGTAATTCCAAATCGAGCCAGCTCCACCGGTTCACCCGAACCGGATAGTTGCATGTCTCCGCGCGTGAAGGCCGCAATCGACTGCAATGACTTGTTGCGCGCCCTGAAATCGAGAAAATCAAATGGATTGAGCGGAAACTTCGGATATTCCGCACTGGACAGGAACAGGCGGACAATCTGTTCGGAGTGAGGATAGGGCAGCGGCTTCAACAGTACTCCCTCGATCACGCTGAAGATGGCGCTGTTGGCGCCGATGCTCAAGGCCAGCGTCAGGGTGATGACTGCCGTGAATCCGGGGTTCGACGCAAGTTGCCGAACCGCGTAGCGCAAATCCTGCCAGACCGACTCAAAGCTGAAGCCCACTGCTTCGTGGCTCTTCTCTTTCACCCGCGTCGTGTTTCCAAACTGGCGCAACGCCGCGTATTTTGCGGATTCCGCCGTCATTCCGCCGGCGACGAAATCCCGCTCCGCCTGCTCGCGGTGGAAGCGCATCTCTTCGTCCAGTTCGCTGCCGAAGCGCTTGCGCATCAGCAGCAACCGGAGTTTCTTCATGAGTAGAACCAAAGGTTCCATCTAAGCCTCCTGCGCATCCTGCAACACGCGGCCAATGGCCGCAATCATCTGTTCGAACTGCGACAACTCCACTCCCAATTGTTTGCGTCCCGCCGCCGTCAGCGTGTAGAAACGCGCCCGCCGGTTGGTCTCCGTCATCTTCCACTCCGCCTTCACCCACCCCTGCAACAGCAGACGCTGCAAAGCCGGATAGAGCGAGCCTTCTTCCACCGTCAGCACATCGTCAGAGAACCGTTTAATCGACAGTGCGATCCCATAGCCATGCAACGGCGCGCGCGTGAGCGTCTTCAGGATCAGCATGTCCAGGGTTCCAGGCAGAAGGTCAGGTTTCTTGGTCATATGTCGATGTATAGTTTATCTATGGGTAGAGAGTCAATGGAATTCTCTACGATTTTTTCAAACAATAAGAAATGGCTGCCCGCCCCAAGGCAAGCAGCCCCTACTAGTGTGGTGTCCGATGTTAATCCTTACAACTTCGTACTCGGAAATACATCCCTCGGCGGCTAAAGCCGCAATCATTTGTAAGTCTTTATGGCACGACTAAAGTCGTGCCCTTTCAAAACGCCATGGCCAACTCTTATGCGGGACAGGAGCTAGAAAGCCGGGAAAGTGCGGGCTAATCCCTGTTCCCTAATCCCTAATCCCTGCTCCCGAATCCTTAATCCCTGTTCCCTAATCCCTAATCCCTGTTCTCAATGCTTCGCGTACATCTCCATCACATCCTTGCGCAGCTCAGCGCGGCTCTGCTCGCGGGTATAGAACATGTGTCCACCAGGGAATTCATGCACCGCCACGCGCGTCGGGTCGCCCATCACCGGAATCTGGTCCACGGTAAGAACCGACCCCATGAACGGGCATGAGAGGTCGTTCCACCCATGCACAATCAGCACACGCAGCTTGGGGTCGGCCGCGATCGCGTCGCGCAAATCCGGAACGGCCCCTTTACGCAAATCGCCCCCGCGGTCCCAAAGCCGGTTCACGTCATTTGAAAGCGCGTTGTAGCGCGCATCCACTTTCCAGCCCACAACGCGCGTTACAAAATCAACCATCGCCGTGGTCACCGGCGCAATGATGCCGGCCAGAATCGGATCGTTAGCCCGCTGTTCCGGCGCGAATGGAAACGGATCGAACGAAGTCACATTCGAGTCGTACACCGATCCCAGCTTGCCCTGTTCGCGCCATACCTCGCGCAGGTAAGCGCCTGTGTCAATACGGCCGCCGGAGTATTTCACAAACGCAGGGTCGAGCCCCGTTAACTCGGTCACATGCTGAATCATCTTCTGTTGCGCGTCCACATCCGACCGCCCCTTCAACAGCGTCGTCGCGTACTCTCCGCGGGTGTAGGCAATCACATCGGCCATGGTCTGCGGGCTCAGCTTGTTCTCGCGTTCCAGGTGCGCCGCCGTAATCGAAGGCAGCGTCATCATCCACGGCACCGGCGACAGGTCGCCATTATCGTCGATGGTCGGGTTGAGGTAGGGCGACACCAGCACCACGCCGTTCATGGCCACACCCAGCTGCGATTGCAGGTAGTACGCGATGCGCGGTCCGCGATAACCTCCATAGCTCTCGCCGACAAGATATTTCTTCGAGCTCAGCCGGTCGTTGTTCACCAGCCAGTCGTAGATGACCCGGGACAGATACTCGATGTCCGGCGTCGCCGAATAGAAAAGCTTTTTCGCTTCCGCCTCCGGCACGCTGGCGCGGCTGAACCCCGTGCCCACCGGATCAATGAAAACGAGGTCGGTAAAATCCAGCCACGTTCCGGGGTTATCCGTCAGCACCGCCGGGTCAGAGGGACTGTCGCCCTCATTGCCCACATTCAAGTGTTTTGGCCCAATGGCCCCAAAATTCAGGAACACACTCGATGCGCCCGGTCCGCCATTCATGGCGAAGGTTACCGGCCGATTTTCGCCGTCCATCGTGTACGCCGTCACAACCACCTGGCCGGCGATCTTGCCGTCGCCGTCGCGCACCGGCAATGCGCCAACGGTCACCGTGTAATGAAGCGTCTTGCCTCCCAGTTCCATCGACTGCTGGACGTGCGCTTCGGGTGGCAGCGGCGGCAGCACAGCCTTTTCAGCCGCGTTTTTATCATTCGCGGACTTCTCGCCGCCGGCCTGCACCTCGCCCGCCGCAGGCTTGTCGCCGCTATGCTCCTTCGCCGCTTGCGCACCAACTGGCGCGGTGAGAATCCCAAAGCAACAAAGCGCGCACACAGCCAACGCCACGGGCTTGAAAGCAAATTGAAGCCGAGAAAACATCATGTCGATACCATATATCCTGAGCGGCAGCCTCTGGCAGTCCCCCCACCCCATGATTTAACCTCAATCACGGCATGAAACTCTCCCACGCGCTCCTAACTTCGGCTCTGGCCGCGTTCATGGCGGCTTCGGCAACTGCGCAACAGTCCTCCACGCCGCCGGCGGAGTCGCTGCCCGATGCGCCGCAAGCGACCGCCGCGGCCATGATCCATCCCAGCGGACCCTCGGTGGTCATGGATACCTCCATGGGCCGCATCACCTGCCAGTTTTACCAGCAGCAGGCGCCCAAAGCGGTCGCCAACTTCGTTGGCCTGGCCGAGGGCACCATTGACTGGACCGACCCCGACACCAAGAAAAAGCAACGACACAAGCCCTACTTCGACAACACCGCCTTCCACCGCGTCATTCCCGAATTCATGATTCAGGGAGGCGACCCAACCGGCACCGGAACGGGTGACCCCGGATTCGCCTTTGACGACGAGGTCGATCCCAACCTGAATTTCGACAGGCCCGGCCGGCTGGCCATGGCCAACTCGGGTCCCAATACCAACGGCAGTCAGTTCTTCATCACCGAGCAGGCCTATGACTCGCTCAACCAGCACTACACGCTCTTCGGCCAGTGCGACGATTCCAGCGTTCTGGTCGTCCAAACCATCGCCCGGGTCCCGCGCGATTCGAATGACAAGCCGCTGACGCCCGTGATCCTGAAGAAGGTGACGATCGTGCGTGAAGGTGAGCCGATGCCTCCGCTTCCCGGAGCTGTTGTACTCACACACTCTCCTCCCGAGGTTCAAGGTGCGCCGCCCAAAGTTGTCAACATTTCCGCAGGCGTTGCAGCGAGGCTGCTCGACTACCACCCCAGCCCGGAATACCCGATGGATGCCAAGAAGGCAGGCGTCTCTGGCCTTGTTGAACTTGAAGCCCGCATCGGGACCGACGGCACCATCGAGGATCTCAAAGTTGTAGCCGGTCCACAGCCCTTGCAGCAGGCCGCAGTCGACGCAGTCAAGACCTGGCGCTACCGGCCCTTTCTGCTGAACGGGCAACCAGTCGAGGTCCGCACCGTAATCAACGTCATCTTCACCTTAGACGGGAAATAGCACTAGCGTTTCTCAGCTCTTTCTCCCAAGCAACCTGTGGTGAAAATCCAAATTGACTAAGAGCATCCCGCAGGGGCTAAAGCCCAACGTTTATTATCAACCGTTTGCGGCACGACTAAAGTCGTGCCCTTTCAAAACCTGACTTTCACAACTGGCTACTAAGGAGTCTCCATGTCCCTCGCACCCGGCACCTACGCCGTCTTCTCGACCACCGAAGGCAACATTACCGTTCGCCTCTTCGAGGCCGACGCGCCCGTCACCGTCAAAAACTTCATCGAACTGGCCGAGGGCGCCAAGGAGTGGACGCACCCCACCACCCACGCCAAGTCGACGACCAAGCTTTTTGACGGCACCGTCTTCCACCGCGTCATTCCCGACTTCATGATCCAGGGCGGCGACCCCACCGGCACCGGCATGGGCGGTCCAGGGTATCGCTTCCAGGACGAGACCAAGGACTCGGCGCACAAATTCGACAAGCCCGGCAAACTCGCCATGGCCAACTCCGGCCCCAACACAAATGGCTGCCAGTTCTTTATTACCGTCGCCAATACTGACTGGCTCACCGGTAAGCACACCATCTTCGGGGAAGTGGTGGAAGGCCAGGACATCGTGACCAAAATCTCCAAGGTCGCGCGGAATGGCCAGGACAAGCCGCACAAGCCGGTCGTGCTCGAATCCGTCGCCATCGAGCGCGTTGCGTAGCCATCCATCCCGGACCGATTGCGAACCCCCAATTCCGATTGGAGGTTCGCTGTTTTCGGGCGCGAATAGTATCATTCCTCATCGGCAAACAGACACTTCTGAACCGCCACAGACTTCGATCCATGATCGTCGTCGCGTCTCACGCTCCACGAGTTTCTTCAACCGACAATGGAGTATCCACAGATGCTTTCCTTCACTGCCTTGCGCCGCCTAACCGTTGCTTTCCTTCTTTGCCCTCTCGCCTCAACCTCGCTCCTCTTCGCTGCCGATACGCCCGACCTGCATCGCGGCTACTATTCCGATCCCGCGCTGCACGGCGACACCATCGTCTTCACGTCCGAGGGCGACCTGTGGTCCGTCAGCAGTCGCGGCGGGCAGGCACACAGGCTCACCAGCGGCGCCGGCGCCGAGCACAGGGCCACCATCTCTCCCGACGGAAAGACCGTAGCCTTCAGCGCCGACTACGAAGGACCCTCCGAGGTCTACACCATCCCCATTGACGGCGGCATGCCCCAGCGCCGCACCTGGGACGGCAACTCCGAGCCCGAAGGCTGGTCGCCCGACGGACGTCTACTGCTGGCCACCGGTCGCTACTCCTCGCTTCCCGCCGTCCAGCTTGTCCTCATCGACGATCATGGTGCGCGCGAAATTGTTCCCCTCGCCCAGGCCGCTCAGGGCGCCTACTCCCCTGATGGCCACACACTCTTCTTTACTCGCTGGTTCTCGCAGGGCAGTCAGACCAAGCGCTACAAAGGCGGCACCGCTGAAAACATCTGGAGCTTCGACGGCACACACGAAGCCGTGCCTCTCACCGCGGACTGGACCGGCACCTCCACCAATCCAATGTTCTGGAGCGGCCGCGTCTATTTTCTTTCTGACCGCGATGGCGTAATGAACGTCTACTCCATGGACCCGCAGGGCCACGGCCTGAAGCAGGAAAGCCACCAGCACATATTCGATGTACAGTCCGCCTCGCTCTTCGAAGGCCGCATCGCCTACGCTTCCGGCTCCGATCTTTGGCTGCTCGATCTCGCCACCGAACACGAGGAAGCGATCCCCATTACTCTGCTCTCTGACTTCGACCAGATGCGTGAGCACTGGGTCAAAAAGCCGCTCGACTACCTCACCGCCGTGCACATTTCGCCCGACGGATCGAGTGCCGTCTTTACTGCGCGAGGAGAGCTCTTCACGCTTCCGGCCAAGACCGGGCGCATCGTCAAAGTTGCAGGCGACTCCGCCGTACGCTTTCGCGAAGCCCGCTTCATGCCCGATGGCAAGACCATCGTCGCTCTTTCCACAGCAAGCGGAGAAGCGGAGTTCTGGAAGTTTGCTGCCAATGGAGAATCCGCCCCTGAACAGTGGACCCACGATGCAAAAGTGTTGCGTTGGGAAGGCATTCCCTCGCCCGACGGCCATTGGCTCGCCCACCGCGACAAGGACCAGCAACTCTGGATCTACGACATCAAAACCAAGACCGACAAGCGCATTGCACAATCCATGAACGGCGACTTTGATGATCTAAGCTGGTCCGGAGACAGCCGTTGGCTCGCCTACACCGAATCTGCCGACAATCAATACCAGCAGATCAAGATTCTCAACGTCGAGTCCGGGGCCATCCAGGCCGTCACCTCCGACCGCTACAACAGCATCAAACCAATCTGGAGTTCCGACGGCAAATTCCTGTATTTCCTCTCCGACCGCAATCTCAAAACCACCATCCAGGCTCCCTGGGGCCCGCGCGCGCCGCAGCCGCACTTCGATCACACCGTCAAGGTGTATGAGCAGGCGCTTATGCCCGGCCTCCGCTCACCCTTTTTGCCGTCCGACGAACTCCATCCCGAGTCGCAAGAGAAAAAGGATGAAGAGAAGGCAGCCGACGAAAAGGCCAAGGATGCAAAAGCTGTAGCCGAGGGCAAAAAAACCGCGGATGCTGACAAATCTCAAGTTGAAAAAAAAGAAGAGAAAAAAGAAGAAGCCAAGGACAAGAAGCCGGCTGAAGTAAAGATCGACTTCTCCGATCTCGCCTCGCGCCTTTCTGAAGTTCCCGCGCCTCCCGGCAACTACCGCAGTCTGCAGGCCACCGAGAAGCGCCTCTGCTGGCTCAATGCCGGTGACGACCAGTTCGAGCATGTCGCTTTGCAGTGCCTGGACATCGCCAACAAGGGCGACGAAGTTGAAACGGTTCTGCCAGACGTCAAGAGCTACGAAATCTCCCTCGACCGCAAGAAGGTGCTGGTTCACAAAGGCGACGACTTTTACATTCTCGACTCCGCGGTTAAGGCAGCCGCTCTCGCCGATCCCAAAGTGCTGCCCAAGGCGGCCATCAACCTCTCCCACTGGACCATCACCATCAATCCGCGCCAGGAGTTTCGCGGCATCTTCCTCGATGCCTGGCGCATGGAGCGCGACTACTTCTACGACCGCAAAATGCACGGCGTCGATTGGATCGCCATGCGCGACCGCTACCTGCCCCTGGTCGATCGCGTCGCAGACCGCGATGAGTTAAACCAGGTTATCGCCCAAATGGTCAGCGAGTTATCTGCCCTGCACACCTTTGTCTTCGGCGGAGACGCTCGCGAAGTCTCTGACAAAGTCGAAATTGCCACCCTCGGCGCCATTCTTCGCCGCGATGAAAAAGCCGGCGGTTACGTGGTCGAACACATCTATGCCCACGACCCAGACCTGCCCGATCAGGCGCCGCCGCTGGCCCGTCCCGAGTCCCTTGTCAAAGAGGGCGAAGTGATTCTCTCCATCGACGGCCAAAGCTTTCTCGGCGTTGCGGACGAGCGCTCCCTGCTACGCGGCAAAGCAGGCCAGCAGGTCATGTTGCGCGTCAAGCCAGCATCCGGAGATGCCCGCGACGTGCTCGTGAAACCCATCAGTGCCGGCGACGACCGAAACATGCGCTATGCGGAGTGGGAATACTCGCGCCGCCTCAAGGTCGATGCCGCCTCTGACAACACAATCGGCTACGTGCACCTGCGCGCCATGGGTTCCGGCGACATCGATCAATGGGCTCGCGAATACTACCCGATCTACAACCGCCAGGGGCTCATCATCGACGTGCGTCACAATCGCGGCGGCAACATCGACTCATGGCTGCTCGGCGATCTGCTTCGCCAGGCATGGTTCTACTGGCAGCCACGCATCGGCAATCCCGACTGGAATATGCAATACGCATTCCGCGGACACATCGTCGTTCTCTGCGACCAGGATACGGCCTCCGACGGCGAAGCCTTCTCTGAGGGCTTCAAGCATTTCCAACTTGGCAAGGTCATCGGCACCCGCACCTGGGGCGGCGAAATCTGGCTTTCCTTCGATAATACTCAGGCCGACAACGGCCTCGCCTCCGCTGCGCAGATCGGCGTATATGGCCCAGACGGCGCCTGGCTCATTGAAGGCCGCGGCGTTGAACCCGACACCGTCGTCGACAATCTTCCCCACGCCACCTTCGCCGGCTCCGACGCCCAGCTTCAGGCCGCTCTCGACCTTCTCAGGCAGCAGATCAAGGACGACCCGCGTCCCGTTCCGCCCCATCCGCCTTACCCTGATAAGTCCTTCAAATACCAACCATGACGGGTCACCTGACTAGCCATGTTCAAGAGTTAATAACTCATAACTCAGCTATGACTCTAACCCGGAAGAATTGAAACAAGCTGGGTGCCCCACCCTCGCCGGGATACCTGTTTTTCCGGCTAGTACTTAGAAAGTGCGATTTGGTACTTGTTCCCGAACGAGTGCGGGCGTGGACGCCCGCACAACAGCCGGTCTGGAGACTGCGCTACATTCCGGTAATTACATAATCATGCGGTCGAAGTGCTAGGGTTGGATTCACTTTCCCTGACACAACTTTAAGAGATCCTCACCGAACCGCTCCACCTTCGCCGAGCCCATTCCATCGATACTCAGCAGTTCCCGCGGATTTTGCGGCTTCGCCCCCGCCAGCGCGGTCAATGTGCGATCATGCAGCACCACGTATGCCGGCACCTTCAACCGCTTGGCCTGCGCAGCGCGCCATTCCCTGATACGCCCGGCCAACGCCTCGCCCTCGGCCGTAAGCTTTACAGGCACAGCTGCCACCGCCGCCCCGACCGCGACACTCTTCTGCGGTTCATTCATCGAAGCCGGCTTTGTCTTCTTCGCCCGCGCCGGAGCCTGCACCCGCCCGCTGAACTCTTCCACAATGCCATCGCTGATGAGCAGTTCCAGCGGCGCCGCCCGCATCTCCCGGCCCGCCTCCGTGAGCCTGACCTTGCGGAATTTCAGGACCTGGCCGTCCTTCTCAAACTCCGCAGCCTCAATATCGATCAGTCCCGCCTGCAGCAGAGCGCCCAGCAGCCCATCGTACTCATCCCGGCTTATTCGCCCCACCAGATCGAGGCTTTTCTGCAGTGTCCCCGCTGCCTTGTAATCCACGCCGCGAAGATCTTCCATCACTCGCCGGGCTATTTCCAACTCCGCGCCCGCGGCCCGTCGAAACTGCCGCAGCACGGCCCCGCCTGGATCGCAAACATCGCACACGCCGCACGGCTGCTTCGCGTCCTCGACGTCGCCGAAATGCCGAACCAGCGCGCTCATCCGGCACTCACTGAGTTCGGTGTAGCGCAGCACCTTGGCAAACTGCTCCGCGCGATATTGCGCTTGCGCGGAGTAAGTCTTCTTCCATCCCGGTCCGCCCGCAGTGAAACTGCCTCCAAAATCCCGCCGCGCTCCGCCGTGAATCTCCAGCTTCTCCAGCGCCTTGTCAAATTCTTCCTCGCCCAGCCGCGCCCCCGCGCGCAACTCCTCCACCGCGCGCGGCTCTTCGCCAAGCAATCGATACACCGCTGTCAAATGCTCCACCGGCGGATAATCGCGATTCAAGAAGAAGTCATGCGTCCGCTGATCTGCATAACTATGCATCAGAAAGGTGCGGCTCATGGCGCCATCGCGCCCCGCACGCCCGATCTCCTGGTAGTAGCCTTCGAGCGTAGCCGGCAACCCGGCATGAATCACCGTGCGAATATCGGCCTTGTCAATCCCCATGCCGAACGCGATGGTGGCCACGACCAGCTCAAGCTTCCCCGCCTGGAACGCCGTCTGCACCCGCTCCCGTGTCTCCGCATCGAGCCCTGCATGGTAAGCCCCTGCCGCAATCCTGCGTCCCCAAGTCGACAGTTCCTCCGCCAGCCGCTCGGCCTGCTTTCTTGAAGTCGCGTACACAATCGCGGGCCGACGCTCGGGCGCAGCCAGCAGGCGCGCAATCACCACTGCCCGCTCCGGCACGGGAAGCTCGACCACCTCAATCGCCAGATTATTCCGCCTGAACCCATGGATGAAGAGCGACGGCCGCACCATTCCCAGTTGCGCTGTAATGTCCGCCTGTACTGTCGGTGTCGCCGTAGCGGTCATGGCCAGCACTGGCGCGCCCTCGCCGCGCAGCGCCGGCAGATACTGCCCCAGCATCCTGTAGTCAGGCCTGAAGTCGTGTCCCCACTGGGAAATGCAATGCGCCTCATCAATCGCGATCAGCGCCAGCCTTCGCTTGGCCAGCATCTCCGGAAATCCCTGCACCCGCAATCGTTCCGGCGCAATGAACAGGAATTGCAAGCCGCCCTGCAAATAATCCATGCACGCCTGCCGCGCCACGCTTCGATCCAGGCCCGAGTGAATTCGCGCCACGCGCAGCCCCAGCGCCGTCAGCTTCGCCGCCTGGTCATCCATCAGCGCAATCAGCGGGCTGATCACCAGTGCCGTACCGCCGCGCGCCAGCGCCGGCAACTGGTAGCACAGGCTCTTTCCCGCGCCGGTCGGCATGACCAGCAGCAGATCGCGCCCCGCCAGCGCCGCTTCGCACACCTCAAGCTGGTTCGCTCTGAAGCGCGGAAACCCAAACACGGACCGCAGCAATCCTGCCAGATCGTTCGAATTAGAAAGAGTCGTCACAACAGAGAAGGGGCCGTGTGCTCTCGAAAATCCGACCGGATCTCCAAGCGCCTTCCTCAACTCTACAAGAGCATTCTTGCCGGCCGTCTTGAATCCGCCTTAAAGCCCGTATTCGCGCATCTTCGCGTACAACGAACTGCGGTGAATGCCTAGCCGTTTCGAAGCACGAATCACGTTGCCGACCTCTGCTGCCAGCGCCTCCCCGATGAAGTGCTTCTCAATTTCTTTCAGCGTCATGTTATTGAGCGCCGAACTCTCCGCCGGATCCTTTTGTGCGGGCGCCTCGAACTCCAGTCCGGTGTTGTGGATGACGCCGTCGTCCGATAGCAGCACTGCCCTCTCCAGCACATTGCGCAACTCACGAATGTTGCCCGGCCAAGGGTAACTCTGCAACGCGGCGCGCGCGTTTTCCGATATATGCATCGGCCCGCGCTTCATGTCGCTGCTCAGTTGCTCCACCAACTTGTCGGTAATGATCGGAATATCCTCCGGCCGTTCGCGCAGCGGCGGAATGCGGAGGCGCAGCGTGTTGATGCGGAAATAAAGGTCGCTGCGAAATCTCCCTTCATCTGCCATCGTCTTCAAATCGCGATGGCTTGCCACAATAATCTGCATGTCAGTCTTGCGTTCGACCACATCGCCGAGGCGGTAGAAGTGCTTCTCCTCCACAACCTTCAGAACCTTCCCCTGAATCTGCATGTCCATGTCGCCAATCTCATCCAGAAACAACGTTCCATGATTGGCCGCTTCCAGAAACCCGATCTTGTTGGCGACTGCGCCCGTAAAGGCCCCTTTCTGGTGACCGAACAGCTCCGATTCTAACAATTCCCGCGACAGCCCCGCGCAATTCAAATCAACAAACACTTCATTGGCGCGCGAACCCATGTTGTGCAACGTCCGCGCCAGCACGCCTTTTCCGGTGCCCGTTTCTCCCTGGATCAGCACCGTGCTTTTCGCCTCTGCAACTCGCTGCGCGGCTTTCTTCAGCGCCACGATGGCTTTGCTTTCACCCATGAACGGATCGCGTTCATAGCGCGCCCGTTCCAGCCGGTTGGCCACGCTCTTCTGCAAGTTGCTCGAGTGCTCCAGCGTGCGCCGCAAGATGGTCGTAAGCAAACCAATATCGACGGGCTTGGGAATAAAATGCTCGGCCCCGGCCTTCACTGCCTCCACCGCCAGGTCGATGCGCGCGTGCCCAGTAAGCACAATCACCGGCACGCGGAGATCCCGTGCCTTCAGCCAGCTCAGCAAATCGAAGGCAGTGCCATCCCGCAATTGGTAATCCGCCAGAATGATGGTCGGCGGCGCCTTCTGTATCGCAAGAATCGCTCTGGAAACTCCATCCGCCGCTGCGACATCGAACCCGTAAGCCTCCAACCCAATCGAGAGCACTTCCAGCAGCGACGCATCGTCTTCCACCACCAGGACTCGTTCCTGCATCGCCCACCTCTTCCTGTCGCGCACCCGGGAAACGTTGAGCCCCAGGACCTCAGTTCCGAATGGAGGCTCAGACTGATCCAATACCGGCGGCAGCTTCCCGCAGCCAAGCCCCATGGGACGACCGGAACCGTTGCCACTGGGAGACTAGAATACAACCCCCCTCCTTCGATATTTGTCGAAAATCTAGACATCCGCTGTCTCGAACCTCGACGAACATCCCGAAATTCCGAAATCCCCGAAAACTGCGCGTAGCTAACAATCTCATTCTAAATAGTTTATGTTTGGCTCTCCGTTTAGCCATCTTGGCAGCGGAATTGCGACGCAGTATCTCGTGAACACCCGCACAACGATGCCGGACGCGACCCCAAAGCCGGTCAACACGCAACGAGGACGCGCCATACTGCCGGTCAAGGCTGCCGGGATTTCTTCATTGCTGATGGCCGTTTTCCTGACCGGTTGCAGTGCCGTTAATTTCACGGGAGCAACAGCAACCAGCACGCCCGATTCTCCCCAAACTCTCGTGGCGGCGCCCACTGTCACTTCCCAGCCGGCCAATGCCTCGGTGCCCCTCGGCCAGACGGCCACCTTCTCTGCAACCGCAACTGGCACAGGCACGCTCAACTACCAGTGGCGGAAGGATCTCGCAAATATCGCCGGAGCTACAACCCCGGTTTACACCGTGCAGGCAACTTCCCCGGCCGACAGCGGGTCAACCTTCGACGTCGTCGTATCGAATTCCGCGGGCAGCACCACCAGTAACTCCGCCACGCTCTTGGTGACGACTCCCGCGCAGGCAAGTTACTATGTTGCACTTAATGGAAGCGACACAGCGGATGGCT
>Ga0302319_10001485_pt1 | contig 52434 bp, 38 predicted proteins | sample Bog_T0_2_FD_203319 | JGI IMG/M metagenome (GOLD analysis project Ga0302319, IMG submission 203319) | Peat permafrost microbial communities from Stordalen Mire near Abisko, Sweden - Bog_T0_2 | ecosystem: Environmental > Terrestrial > Soil > Wetlands > Peat | place: Sweden: Abisko, Stordalen Mire... | reverse complement strand
CGCGATGGGTTTCAAGTGGGCGTGGCGACCGGGATGATGGGCATGGCCCTCGCCGGCTTGACCCACGGGAAATTTTCGCTCGGACGGGAACCCGTCCAGCCCTGGAAACGCATTCCCAGCCTGGAAAAATATTATGCCGGTCGCGTCACGCCTGCGGACCTGGCCCGATTACGCGAGGAGTGCAAAGCCAAAAATGTTTCCCTGCATGGGGCGTTGATGGACAAAGTGGGCTGGCCCGCGATCCCCTTCGACGGCCAGTTGCTGGTGTCGCATCAGGACGCGCTGCTCATGGGCGGCAAGGTGCAGGCCCCGCACGGCTACGCCGATCATGTGGTTTTCCCGAAGCCGGAACTCTGTCAACAGTGCGGCGCGCGCATCTGCATTGAGGCCTGCAGCGGCCAGGCCATCTTCCCGGGCGAAAACGGCGTGCCCAATTTCGACCGCGAGAAATGCGTCCACTGTGGCGCGTGCCTGTGGAATTGCTCCCGGGCGAACCCTGATAATGCGGAGCAGATGAATGTGGCTTTCCGCGCCGGCACGGGCGGGCTGCACTCGGTGGAGAATTGATTCGGTTGAAAAGCGCGGCGGTTTCTGATTAAATCTCCCGACTACGATTTAATATATTATTTATGGGACGCCAATGGCTACATGCCAAACGATTGGTCGCCGGCCTGAAAAAGGGCCGGACGACGAGCAAACTGGTCCGTGAAATCTCGGTCGCTGCCAAGATGGGCGGGCCGGACCCGGAGATGAATCCGCGCCTGTTCGCCGCCGTGGAGAAAGCGAAAAAGGAAAGCGTCACCAAGGACGCCATCCAGCGCGCCATCAGCAAGGGCGCGGGCACCGGCGACGAAAAGATGATCCTCGAAAACGTGGTGTACGAGGGGCGCGCGCCCCACAACGTGCCGGTGATCGTGGAAGTCTATACCGACAACGTGAACCGCACCGCGCCGGAAATCCGCGTGTTATTCAAGAAAGGCCAGCTCGCCACCACGGGAGCCAACAAATTCTTGTTCGACCATGTGGGCCTGGTTGAGGCGCATCATCCGGATGCCAACATTGACCGCGAAACGGCGGCGATTGAAGCCGGGGCCAACGAGGTGGAAGTGCTCACCCAGGAGCAAAACGATGACATTCCCGAAGGCGCAGCGGGCGCGAAGTTCATTTGCGAGCGCACCGCCGTGGCCGGTGTGGCCAAATGGCTGGCGGCCAATGGTTGGACCGTGGTGACGAGCGAAATTGGCTACCTGCCCAAACAACTGGCCGAGTTGACCGAGGCGCAGCAGAATGACGTGGCCGAATTCCTGCACGAATTGGACGAGCACGATGACGTGCATCGCGTCTGGGCGGCGGTGAAATAAGCGGCTAGTCCGACCAGGGATTGGCGGTGACTTCCACGAAAATCTCGATTTTGCCCGCCTTGAACGCCAGCCGTTCCAAGCCGCCGCCGGGTTCGATGGGCGTGGAATAATCCTCGGTCATGCCCACTTTGGGCGGCTGCAACTTGCAATCCAGCCCGGCGTCGCACAGGTTGGATTTAAAATTGCCGGTCATGATGTTCAGCAACTCGCCGGAGGCATCGCGGATTTCATCGACATCCTTCAACTCCGTCTCGCTCAGGCCCAGGATGCCGGCGGCAATGGCCTTGGCGGTCGCAAAACTCATGCGCAGAAAAACATGGCCGACCACCTTGCCGGAGAAACCGATGGATCCGCGCATGTGCGGGCCGGACAGGCTGTCCAACTGATGCAGGTCCACCGAATCCAGCTTCAACGAAAGCATGGTCTGGAAGGTCTTGACGAGCGCCAGCGAAAGGGGGGTGCCCATGGCCAGCAACAGGGCGCAGCCGATGCCGTTGCGCATGAGGGCCTCATCGACCGTGCCCACGGTATATTCTGATTCATCGGCGGCGCGCGGATTGGCCACGCGCAGGAGGCGCGCACTCAGGGCCGGATCCTTCTCGATGACCCGCACGATTTCATCCACACAGGAATCCTGCCGGGCGACCAGCTGGGTCAGGCGGGAAACACTTTCAGGAGTGGCGGCAATGCCGTAACGGCGGGCCAGTTCCTTGTATTGATTGATGTCGGGTGGCATTACGCGGGGGTGGCAACAGGCCGCTTTTCCAGGGTGACGCAACGGCCCGCCTTTTCGATGAGCTGGTCCTCTTTGAAGGGCTTGACCAGATAGTCGCGAACGCCGAGCCGGGCGATCTGCAAAACATTCTCGCGGCCGGATTCCGCCGTGAGCATGATCACGGGAATGCCCTTCAAGGCGGGATCCTCCTTCAGCTTGGTCAGCATGGTGACGCCATCCATGACGGGCATGGTGACATCGAGAATGATTAAATCCGGCTTTTCACGCGCGGCAACCGCCAAGCCCTCCTCACCGTTGGCGGCTTCCAAGAGAGTGACCTCATAAGGCCGGAAAGCCTTGCCCACGATGAGCCGGATGGTCCGGCTGTCGTCAACGCTCAATATTTTGATGGCCATATATAAACAGTCTCCAATTTTAAAAGGCTACCCGACTTTCACATGAATTTCAACCACAATGCGGTTTTGGTTGCAATCAAAAATCAGCCATTCCCGCTCCACTTCGGGCACGGGTTCAATGACAAACGAGGTGCCGCGGATGATGGCCGGGGTGCTGACGGCGCATTCCGCGCCGGAATCGCAGAGCCAGGACTTGAGGCCGCCGGTGAGCATGTTGGTGGCTTCGCCCACGACATCGTTCACCTCAGCCTCGCCGAGGTCCTCGACCCCGAGGCCCAGCATGGCGGCAGCCACCTGGTTGGCAAAGGGCGTGCCCAGGTGCAAATAGACCGCGCCGTTGATATGGTCGCCCGCAAAGGCCACGCAGCCCGTCACGCGCTCCTCAAACGGCGGCACGCTGGCGCGGGGGTCAAGCACGGCTTTCATGGTAAGCATGGTGTCAAAGACATCCACCAAATGGCGGCTCATGAACTCGCAGATACTGGGGATTTGTATGGTCTGACTCATAATTAATTTTTGGATTGCAGGGAGACCGGCGGACGGGGGGCCTGTTCGCACAAGGCATGAATGATGGCGTGGGGAATATGATCCAACGGCAGGACCCGGTCCACCACCCCGAGTTCCACGGCCGCGCGCGGCATGCCATACACCACGCAGGTGGCCTCGTTTTGCGCCAGGGTGACGGCCCCGGCGGATTTTAATTGCTGCATGCCCTGGGCACCATCCCGCCCCATGCCGGTGAGCAGCACCGCGACCACCTGACGCGCCCCGCACTGGGCGGCGGAGTTGAACAGCATGTCCACGGCTGGCCGCGTGAAATGAATGGGGGGATCCTGCCGGAGCTTGACGCGATAGCCGGAGGCGGTCCATTCCAAGGTCATGTGAAAATCGCCCGGCGCAATCAAGGCCGTGCCCGGCCGCACCTCATCCCCCTGCACCGCTTCCCGCACTTCCAGCGCACAACATTCATTCAACCGCTCGGCGAAGGTCCGGGAAAACACCGGCGGGATGTGTTGGACAATGCAAATGCCGGGCAGTTCGGCCGGCAGCCGCGTCAGCACGCTCTTGACCGCCTCGGTGCCGCCCGTGGAAGCGCCAATCACCACCAGTTGCCGGGGCGAAAATTGAATGCCGCCGGAGCTCTCGGTCACCCCGCTGGCAGGCGGGGTCGAACCGAGCAGCGAAAGCCGGGCCCGCGCGGCCCCCTTGACCCGGTAGGCGAGTTGTTCCCGCAGGCTGCCAATATTCCAGGCCGAACTCTGCTTGGCCACCACATCCACCGCCCCCAGTTCCAGTGCCCGCAAGGCCAGTTTGGAGCCGGCGGGCGTGAGGGAGCTGACAATGATGACCGGCATGGGCCGGTGCTCCTGCAGAATCTTCAGGAAGGTCAGCCCGTCCATGCGCGGCATCTCAATATCCAGCGTCAGCACGTCCGGCTCCAATTGTAAAATCAGGTCGCGCGCCACATAGGGGTCGCACGCGGTGCCCACGACCGTGATTTCCGGGTCTTGTTCCAGCGCCTCGGAGATCATGCGGCGCACCACCGCCGAATCATCCACCACCAGCACGCGAATTTTGTTATGCAGGCTCATGTTAAATCACATGTTCATGAATTGGTCCACCCGCTCAAACGCATCCCGCACCTCGATGACCATGACTTCGAGCCGGTCTTGATCCAGCTCAAGGACCTTGATCGCCTCGGGTTCCACGCGCACCGCGAAGGCATCCCAGCCGGGGGCGGAACCCGCCAGATGCGCCAGACAGTTGGCCACGTGGCTGATGACGGACAATCGGGGATGGGGCTGGCACACGGGATGATGATGATTGGCCACCGCTTCCACGATGTCATCCGGCAGGTTCCAGCTTTTCAGCAGGCAGGCCCCAATCTCGCTGTGATCAGCCCCCAGGATTTTCTTTTCCGCCTCGGTGCGGGCGCAGCCTTGCACCTCGATCAGTTGCCGGATTTCGTGCTGGACTTCCGGCGTGATCGCCTGGCCCATGGCCAGCTTGCCGATATCATGCAGTAATCCGACGGTGAACGCCACGGGGGTGTCCACGTTCAAGTCCAGGGCGGCGGTCGCCACGATTTCCGAGGCGGTGGCGGTGAGGAGCGAATGCCGCCACAGCTCATTGGCTTCCACGGCGTAACCGGGCAGGGGGACGACCATGGCGCTGCCAAACGCGAGGGTCAGGACAATGTGCAAAATTTGCTGATGCCCCAGCATGAGCACGGCCTGATCCACGGAGGCCACAGGCTCATCCAAGCCAAAATAGGGGGAATTGCAGGCGCGCAGCAACTTCGCGGTCAACACGTTGTCGCATTTGATGACCTGCACAATTTCATCGTTGGAGATGGCGGCCTGCTCCAGCAGATTCACCAGTTTCAGCGCCGCCTGCGAAATGGGCGGGAGATTTTTTACTTTATTGATGATTTCGGAGGCAGTCATAACGGGTAGGGGGGGGCACCGGGGGTTTTGATGGTGACCAAGCCGGTGGTTAGATCCAGCCGGACCGTGCGCGAAGACAATCCACCGACTTCGGAGGCATGGGCTTTGAGCCCGTTTTGGGCGAGTAATTTTTCCAGGGCCTCGGCGTTGCGGAAGCCAATGTTGAAAATTCCCTGCTGGTCGAGCAGTTGGGCACCCCCGGCCACCTTGACCACCAGCCGGCTGCGGTCGGCTCCGAGGTTGTAGGCGGCGTGAAACAGCCGGGGCACGCCCGTATCCACAAACATATACGGAGCACTAACGGCCTTGGCCGCGTCAATTTTCGAGTCAGGCAGCATAAGGTGGAGCAGGCCGCCAATCTTTTTCACCGGATCGTAGATGGTCAGTCCCAGACAGGACCCGAGCGAATAGGTCACGATCTCGGCGCTGCTGTCGTTGCTGACCACCATGTCGGCCACCCCCACGACAAATGTTTTGCGGGGCGGGGCGATTACCCATTTGCTGGTCGGTAGCATAAATCATCAAGCCTTGCGGGACCCCGCAACGCGGTTGCAAGGAGCTGTGAAGGTTGCCATTCACGGAATTCCTGTAAAAAATTCATGTTTCGAATCCATCACCGACGCATCGGCGGGCTCGGCCTATCCGAATCTAACCCGAATTGTTATCGGTGATGACCGCCGGGACTTGAGGAAACTTTTGCCACGCCGGAAACTTTTGCCACCTGCGGCTCAAGTTTCCGGCCGGTTGGCCGAAATAGAACCGGATGCAACCAGTCAAATTTGCCGCCTGGCTCGCCCTTTCATGAACACCACCGCAAGCACAGGCGTGGCGCTGCCGGTCCCGCCCGGCGGCGGTGCCGCCCTGCCGCCCGTGCCCATGGGCATTGCCCGGGTGCGCGGCGGGGTCATCGTTGGCGTCAACGAGCACCTCGGCGACCTGCTGGGCTACCCGGCACAGGCACTCGTCGGCCAGCCCGTTTCGCTCCTGTATGCCAGCCATCCGGCTGGGCCGCCGAATGGGGCGGTCCCGGCCGGAGTGCTCCCGGCCTGCGGTGCCGTCGGCGGCGAAACCCAATTCCGCCGCCAGGATGGCGCGGTCATTGAAGTGTCCCTCACCACCACCGATTGCCTGCCCGGCCAGAGCGAAAGCATTTTTGTGATCATGGATGCCACCCAGTCCCGCCGGGCGGAACGGGAGCTGTTGTGGCAGAACCGGGAACTCACCGCGTTCCATCGCATTTCGGAGGTGATGCTTTCCGACCAGTCCACGCAGGACATTTTTGACACGATCGCCCGCGAGACCAGCATCATGACGGATTTCCCGATGGTGGCCATTGAACTCTGTGATTTCGAGCGCGCGGTGATGATTTATCGCGGCGCCCACGGCATTCCCCTGCATGAGATGCCATCGCCATTTGAGGTTCCGATGGATGTGTCCATTTCCGGCCAGGTGGCCCATACCGGTGAACCGCTGGTGGAACATAACATTTCCGACCGGCGCGAATATGCCGCCCCCATTCTCCGGCTGCTGGGGGTGCAAACCTTTGTCTGTGTGCCCATCAAGACGGACGGCCAGGTGGTGGGTACCCTCAGCCTCTCCCACCGCGAACCGATTGCGGTGGAACCCCGCGTGGTCAAGGCCCTGGGCAGCCTGGCCAATTATCTCGCCACCCTGTTTGACCGGCTGAAGGCGCGCGAAGCCGTCAGCCGCAGCGAGGCGGAGCTGTCCACCGTTTATGACCGGGTGCCGAGTGTCCTGTGCCTGTTTGATGAGCAATTGAACATCGTGCGCGCCAACCTGGCGGCGGCCGAATTTGCCAGTTACGGCCCCTCCAGCCCCAAGCCCGCGCATCTCGGTGAGTTTTTCCACTGCCAGACCGTGGTGAAGAATGCCGGCCATTGCGGCAAGGAACCGGGCTGCGTCGGCTGCGAACTCCGCCGCATTCTCCTGAACACGCTGACCACCGGCAAGAGCCACCGGCAGGTCAAGCTGACCAAGACCATCGTCCGGCGCGGCAATCCGGAATCCTTGGTGCTGCTGGTGTCCACCGAGCGCATCCAGTTGGGCAACACCATCCGCGTCCTCATGTGCCTGGAGGACATCACCAAGAATGTCCGCGCCGATGAGCAGATCCGCTCCCAGGCCGCGCTGCTGGACATCACCGGCGACGCCATCTTTGTCCGCGATTTCACCGACCGGATCATCTATTGGAACGAGGGGGCCCACCGGCTCTACGGCTGGACGCCGGCCGAAGCCATCGGCCGCACCACCACCGAGTTGATGCCCGACAACTCGTTTGAATCCGCCCGCGCGCTGCAAGGCGTGCAGCATCGCGATGAGTGGGCCGGGGAAATCAAACAGCGCGCGCGCGACGGCCGCGAGCTGACCATTCACAGCCGCTGGACCCTGGTGCGGGAACCGGACGGACGGCCCAAGGCCATCCTGATTGTCAACAGCGACATCACGGACAAAAAGCAGCTCGAGTCCCAATTGCTGCGCAGCCAGCGCCTGGAAAGCATTGGCACGCTGGCCAGCGGGCTGGCGCATGATTTGAACAACGTGCTGGCCCCGATCATGATGGCCGTCCATTACATCAAAGACAACACCGAGGACGAAGGCATGAAGGCCTGTTTCCAGACCCTGGAAACCTGCTCCCGGCGCGGGGCCGACATCATCCGCCAGGTGCTGATGTTCGCCCGCGGGGTGGAAGGCGAGCGCATTCTGCTCAATCCCAAGCACCTCATTCAAGAAATGCAGCGGATCGCGACCGAGACCTTCCCGCGCTCCATTGAAATCAACACGCGCATTCCCCGGCAGCCCTGCATCCTGCTGGGCGACGCCACGCAAATCCAGCAGGTGATCATGAATCTATGCGTCAACGCGCGCGATGCCATGGCCAGCGGCGGCGTGCTGACCATCGGCCTGGAGAAAAAAGAGCTGGATGCCGCCAATGTCCACCTGCATCCCAAAGCCAAGGTGGGCACCTATGTGGTCATCTCCGTCAAGGACACCGGCACGGGCGTGCGGCCGGAGCTGGTGGACAAAATTTTCGACCCGTTTTTCACCACCAAGCCGTTGGGCCAGGGCACCGGACTGGGCTTGCCCACGGTCCTGGGCATCGCCGAAAACCATGGCGGGTTTGTGCATCTGGAAACCCGGATGGGGGCCGGCACCACGTTTGAGGTGTACCTCCCGGCGGCCCCCGACGATGCCTTGGGGGGCGAAGACAGCAATGAGCGCGTGGATCCGCCCAAGGGCAAAGGCGAGTTGATTCTCGTGGTGGACGACGAGCCTTCGGTGCGCAAGCTGGCCAGCGCCATTTTGGGCCGCCATGGCTACCGCACCGTGACGGCGGCCGAAGGCCGGGAAGGCCTCAAACTGTTTGAGCAGCACCGGCAAAACATCCGGCTGGTGGTCAGCGATCTCATGATGCCGCAATTGGACGGGCCGGGCATGCTGCGCGGCCTGCGCAAAATCGAACCCAATCTCAAAAGCATCATCATCACCGGGCTGGGGGAGGAAAACCGCATCATCGAAGCGCGGGCCGCCGGTGCTGACGTGATTTTGAACAAGCCGTTCACGGCGGATCAACTGTTGGCCAGCGTGAAACAACTGCTCGCCTGACGTATGCCGCCTGACCTCAAACGCCTGCAGCCCGGGTTGGCGGAATCGCCGCTGTCGGCGGAGGATTATCAGTACTTGTGCCAGTTGATCTACGAGCGCAGCCGGATTCATCTGGGGCCGGAAAAACGGGTGCTGGTCACCTCGCGCCTGGCCAAGCGGCTGCGGCATCACGGCCTGGAAAGCTACCATGAGTACTGCAACCTGCTCCGCTCGCCCCGGGGCGGGGAGGAACTGCAGTTTCTGATTGACCGCATCTCCACCAACCACACGCATTTTTTCCGCGAACAGAAGCATTTTGATTTCTTGCGCGAGGTGGTTTTTCCCCAATGGCAGGGCGAGACCCGCCGCGCGGAGCCCGTGCGCATCTGGAGCGCGGCCAGTTCCACCGGGGAGGAGGCGTATTCGATTGCCATCTGGCTGGCGGAGCATTTTGCGCGCGCGGAAACCAACCGCTGGCAGATCGAAGGCACGGACATCTCCACGCGCGTGCTGGAGATCGCCCAGCGCGGCGTGTACGAAGCGGACCGGCTGACGTGCATGACAGCGGACGTGTTGCACCGGTATTTTCAGCGGGGCGTCAATGAGTGGGCCGGCCATTTGCGCGTGAAGGAGGAGCTGCGCCGGCAGGTGCATTTCCAGCATTTGAATCTGCTGGAGGGGGGCTATCCGTTCAATCATCCGTTTGAGCTGATCTTTTGCCGTAACGTGATGATTTATTTTGACCGGCCCACGCAGGAAACCCTGATTCAGCTGCTGGTGGATAAACTGGTGCCCGGCGGCCATCTGCTGGTGGGCCACTCGGAAAGTTTAAGCGGCGTCAAACATGCCCTGAAACTGGTCCGCCCCGCGATTTATCTCAAGCCGCGGTAACCGGGAGTCAAAAACTTCATTGTTTGGGTGTGGAGCCCCAGCCATCAAAATCACCGTCGTGCTCCCGCTACCCGCTGATTTTCGCCAGCACGCTGGCGGTGATTTCCCGCGCGCGCGCGTCGGTTTTGGCCTCGGCGTAGCAGCGGAATTCCGGCGCATTGCCCGAGGGCCGCAGATGGATGATTTCCTCGTTGGTGAAGATGATGCGCAAGCCGTCCGTGCGGTTCACCCGGGCCACGGAACCGCAAATGCCGCCAAACATTTTCTCGATGGCCGCAACGTCGGCGGCGGGGGTGCCGGAATTAAAACCCGCCAGCATGGCCTGGCTCTTTTCCGTGGCAAAATTCTTGAGCCGGTCGCTCGCCGTGTAACGGGCCGGCAGCGTGGCCGCGAGTTGCGCCACGGTCTGGCGCTGCTGCCGCGCCAGCAGCAGGATGCCCAGGATGACAATCACCGCGTCGCGCGTGGGCAGGGCGCGCAGCTTGTGCCCCCCGGCGCCCAGGTCCGAATTGAGCAGGAAGCCGCCGTTGGCCTCGTACCCCACCACCCGTTTGGCCCCATGGGCGGAGGCTTCCATCATTGCCGCCACGACATAGGGCGAGCCAATGCGCGTGCGGTGGATTTCGGGGAACCAGCCGCATTTATCCACGGCGGTGTTGCAGCTCACGGGCGTGCTGACCGAATCCGCCCCGAGAAACCGCGCGCATAAAATCCCGGCGATGTCGCCCCGCAGCCAGTGGCCCTTTTCATCGCTGATCAGCGGACGGTCGCTGTCGCCATCGGCGGAGACAATCGCATCGAACTGGCCGGTTTTCGCCCAGTCCGCCGCCAGTTGGACGTCCTCCGGGCGGATGGCTTCCGTGTCCACGGGAATGAATTTATCCGAGCGGCCCAGCGGCGTCACTTCGGCGCCCAGATGCGCGAGGATTTTCACCAGCACGTCGCGGCCCACGGCGGAATGTTGATAGACCCCCACGCGCACGCCCCGCAAGGCGTCCGGGGCGAAATAATTCAGGTAGCGCATGGCGTAATTCTCCCCGGCCACGGGCGACACCGGAAAAGCCGGACCGGCCTGCGCAAAATTGCCGTCGCCAGCAAACAACGCGTCCGGCCACTCCACGACCTGGCTGCTCATGCCCTTTTCATCCGCCTTCAACACCTCGCCGGCGCACTTGTTGAATTTGATGCCGTTGCGGTCATCGGGAATATGGCTGCCGGTGACCATGATCGAGGGGATTTTGTTTTCGAAGCCGAACAGCGCCACGGCGGGCGAGGGCACTTTGCCGCAATTCACGGGTTCGTAGCCCCGCTCCGCTGCCGCGCGGCAGACCGCCGCCATCACCCGGTCCGTGCTCGGGCGGAAATCACCGCCCACCGCCACGCGTTCGCCGGCGCGTTTGATTTCGCCGCTGGTCTCGAGATATTGGAGAAAGCCCCGGGTGTAGGCGTAACAGACCTGATCGGTCATGGCCGTGGCCAGCCCGCGCGCGCCGCTGGTGCCAAAGGCCACGCCGCTGTGCTGCATTAATTCTTGAATGGAGATCTTCATGAGTTTAAAAAAAGCATTAAATGTTAAATGCATCGTTCTGGCTTTAATTCGAGCTCTCGGCCTTGGTGGCGTAATACGCTTTCAACACCTCGAAGGCCGGTTTTTTCTGGCCGTTGTGCCCGATGAGCCCCTTGAGGTTCCAGCCGTCCTGCACCCCGGGCAACAGCCGGCGCGGCGAACGAAAATCGCACAAAATCCACGGGGTGCAACCGGAAAAACCAGCGATTTTTTCCAGCATCGGCAGCGTGCGCCGATAAACATCCGCCTGATACTCCTCGCTGAACCGCGTCGTGGCGTCGGCATGAAACCCCTGCTGCGCATCCGCGCCAAATTCGCTGATGATCACCGGCTTATGGTATTGGATGCGCCATTGGATACGGTCAATCTTCTCCGGCAGGCCGTCGTACCAGCCCGTGTATTCATTAAAGCTGCACAGATCGGTGTATTCTCCAAACGGATCATCCACGATCTTGGTCAGCGGGGCATTGGTTTCGAAACGCACCTCCATGGCGGCGGAAATCAGCCGCGAGCCGTCCAGGGACCGGGCCTCGTCCACCAGCGACTTCAAAAATGCCGTGCGCGCGTCGCTCACCGGCGTTTCGTTGGCCACGGACCAGACCACCACGCTGGCGCGATTCTGGTCCCGCGCGATCAAATCGGCCAGTTGCTTCCGGGCATTGGCGCGCGTGGCGGCATTGGTCCATTGAATGGTCCAATACACGGGGATTTCCTCCCAGCAGAGCAGCCCCATTTCATCCGCCAGCCGCGCCATGTGCTCGTTGTGCGGATAATGGGCCAGGCGCACAAAGTTGCAGCCCAGGTCCCGTGCCCGGCCGAGCAACCAGCGGGCATCGTCCTCCGACCAGGCGCGTCCGCCCCGCAGCGGATTCTCCTCATGAATGCAAATCCCCCGCAGGAAAACCTTGCGGCCGTTGAGCCGAATATCGGGGCCGCTCGTGGCAATGGTGCGGAAACCCACGCGATCCTTCAGGACCTCGGAAGGCGTGGCGATTTCCACCGCGTTCAACACCGGATGTTCCGGGGTCCACAACGCCAGGTTGGTGACGGCCAGCTCGCCGCTGGCCACACCGTTGCTCGCCACCATTTCGGCGGCGAGATTCAGCGACGGAAAACGCACCGAGACCGCCGGCGTCTGCTCCGGGCCATCGAGTTGCACCTGAGCCTCAATTATGTTCGTGTCCCCGGGTTTCAAGCGCACCCGGAAATTGGCGATGAACGTCGCCGGGGTTTCCACCAGCAAGACATCGCGCGTGATGCCGCCGTAATTCCACCAGTCGGTGTTCACGGTGGGCACGGCCTCGGCGTGACGATTATTATTCACGCGCACCACCAGCGAATTGCCCTGCGGCTGCACCAGGCGGGTGATTTCATAGGCGAAGGGGGTGAAGCCGCCAAGGTGTTTGCCCAGCTTCTGGCCGTTGAGATACACATCGCTCTCATAATTGGCCGCGCCAAAATAAACAAACAGCCGGCGCCCCGGGGCCAGGGCCGGGGCATTGGAGGCCGTCAGGTTGGCCTCCGGAGCCAGATCGAATTTGGTGCGATACCAGACGGAGCCTTCGTAATAGAAGAGCGAGCGATCCTGGGAATTCCAGTCCCCGGGCACGTTCAGCGTGGGGCTGGTGTCGAAATCATATTCCACCAGTTCGGTTTTATCCTTGGGATGCTGATCCAGCGCGAATCCCCCGGAAATCTTGGCCGACGCATCATAAGGCTGGCGGCGATAGTCAAAATAGCCCGTGTCGTAAGGGTCCACGATCACATGCCACTGGCCGTTCAAGCTGGTGATCTGGCGGGCGAAGACATCGGCCAGCACCACCTCGGCGCGCGCCGGGGAAAGCAGGCCGGCCGCGCCCGCCAACAGCAGCAGCAATGGCAACCGGGAAATTTTCTTCATGGCTTCAAGAGTTGACCAAGGGAGTATAGCGCGGGCGGCGTTTGAAGAAATATTTTAAATCAGGGAGGCTGCGCCTGGCCGGGACGCTGGGTGGAACGGGCCACTGGCCCGTCCTGCCGGGCTACCAGCCCGGCTGAGCGGAGAGAGGCGAACTGGGGGAAACGATCTCCGCTGGCAAATAGAGCGTCGCACCCGTACCGTCCGGCGAGTCGCCGGACGGTACGGGCCAGTGGCCCGTGCCACCCTGGTTTGTAAACACGCGATAATGCCGGACTTAGAGCGCCACTGTGGTCCGAAAAAATCGCGTGAAATGGGCTTGCTCTCCCGCCGGAATCGGGCAGAATTCTGGTCCTGCGACGTGGGTCGCAATACTGGTTCGGGGCGTAGCGTAGCCTGGCTAGCGCGCTTGTTTCGGGTACAAGAGGTCGGGAGTTCGAATCTCCCCGCCCCGACCATTTAATATTTAGGAATTACGCAGTGTCGGGTCTAACATGTTGACTGCTTGTGAAAGCGGAGGTTTCCTTCTGGCTGGAGTGATTATATGAATTTCGCTCGAACATCACTGGCTTTGGCATTGCTTCTGTTGCTTGCAAACCAGTTGGTTCAAGCTCAAAGCGCCCCGCCGCCTCACTCAAGGGCAGAATTCGCCGCCGCGATGGCCAAAATCAAAGAAGGAATGACCGGGAAGGAGATTCTCGACATGCTCGGCAAACCGGATGACGTGCGCACACAATTTGATCCTGGCGGGATTCACCGCGTGCAAACCGGAGAAATTTGGTGTTATGGCGCGAATGGGCATCTGGGTTTTCCCACGCTCGGGTGCATTTACGTTGACGAAAACGGACGCAGCCAGGAGGTTTTCGGAGGAAGGGGACAACCGCCTCAAAAGGATATTTTCAAAGAGAATGAATTGCGCGAGCTCCTGCGACTGCTCGATACTGCTCCTGGGCTCAGAGGCTACTCCTACAACCCGCTTTCCTTAATCCAAATCATAAATACGCTTCAACCGCTTGGAAAAGAAAAGGCCTTGGCGGCGATTGGGGAATACATCCGAATCTCGGATCAGTGGTCAGACTCAATGGCTCGGTCTGGAATGTTCCTTGTGCTCAGGGTGCTGTTCGATGTGCCTGAAAACGTTAATCCAAATCGTGCAGGGACATTCGGAATGCCTTCCCCAGCCGGGCCAAAGGACCCCCACCGGATACCCCGCTTTCCGGTTGCGTTAGTAGATGATATTCCCTTGATGTTGGCGGGGGGGTATTCTATTGGAGGAATGGGGTCATCCATGGAAGAAGTATTGGCATTCTTCAAAGAGAACGGACAACTCCACCCGACGCCATTGGCCCCAACCGATGATCCACTTTCGGCTGTAGCGCATTTAATGAATTCCAAGCAATGGATTTATGCTGACACAAACCTGCAAGAATCCGGCGGTTGGTCATTTGGAAGCACCGAGGACATTGAACGTGAAAAAGCTATGCTCATGGAACAATTGCTCCGATTAATCGACTCAGTATATCGCATGCCGACCGACGAATATGGGAATCGCTTGCCATGCTGTGAACCGCCAGATCCCGCCTGGCAAAAGATCGTGGCCAAGGTTTCAGCCCTGAAAATCAAGTGGGACCCCCGACAAGATATGTTTGTGTTGCCGGACGGCTCACATCTTGCCAAGGTGGATAATAAAATCTACCGGCGGCAAATTTGGAAACTCACCGGATTGGGCTTTGAAGACGCCGAAATCGTGCTCGAACGAAAAGATGACAATTGGGTGAACGTGATGGTGTGGGGGACTGCGAAAGCTGGAGCCCCGCTCCGGTTTGGTACTTTGTTTCTTTTTGATAACAAGAACATGAGGGTACCTTTGGCGACGTTTTCGGCTACGGGAGGCACTGAGAGCCGCACACTTGGATTGATTGAGGGTTCCGAACTGACCGCAGAACTCGCGATACCTGGCTATTCTACCAACTCAAGCCCTGTATTAAAACCATAGTTGGGAAGTCCGATCCATCGCCTGTCAGCCAGAAATCATAATAGGCCTTGCACGGAGTCCGCTTGCTGTATTCCGACGCACCGCCCCGACCATTTTTCCCAAGCCTCAGCAGCACCTTCGCACTCCGTTGAATTTCTCCTCCGTCACCTGCACAAATACTTGTTGTTCCGAATGTGGCCCGCATTGGCAGGCGCAGGCTTGTTGCCGGGCGCGTTCGAAATGCGTTTCCCCGGAGAGTTCCTTGGCCAACCCCAGGGCCAGGGCGGCGGCACCTGCGGCGGTGCGCAAATTCGGCCCCGATTCTTTGAGCGCATAATCCGGCAGCCAGACGGGATCGGTCTCCCACAATTTTGCGGCCTTGCGTCCCGTCAGCAGCAGCACCCATTCGTACCCGCTCAAGCCAACGATGATCGAGACCAGAACGAGAAAGGCTCCGGCCACCAAGGCGTCGAGCCGGTTGTTAAACTGGAGGGTCTGGTTCGCGGCCACCGCGTGGTCGGCGTCAGCGCAGGCTTGCTTCAGGGGATTGGGTTTGGCGTCTGGGATCTGGGGGGTGGCTGAGGGCGCCGCGGCGAAATTGGCCAGGGCTTGGCGGGCTTGGGTGGAAATGCGCTGCAGCTCCGGCAACTTCGCCAGGAGCACTTTGGCCTGGGCGAGAAAACCGATGCGCGGGTCGCTGGCGAAGATTTTCTCTGCGCCTGCCGTGAAGGTCACGGCCAGCAGCCAGAGCAGCGGGATCAAGGTGACCAGCGCGAGCCAGGGGGAACGCACGTGGGTTGGGGCAGACGGCGTTGGGCTATTTGACGGCTCGCGCGGGGGCGGGGCAGGCGAGACGCCTGCCCTGCTATGGAGCGCCATTTTCAGGATGATGGTGGTGCCCAGGCAGAGCGCTATGGCGGCGAGCATCTGGTTGGCGATGCCAAACAGCGGCCAGAGGGAATTGATGCCGCCGAGCGGATCGTACACGCCTTGGATCAGAAAATAACCCCAGCCGCCCACCATCAACGCCGCCGCGAGGGGCGTGGCCAGATGATGTTTCGGGTCGCCCAGCGGTTTCCAGGCCCGGCCCAGCACGCCTTGCAACAGGTAGCGGCCCACCCGCGTGCCGGCATCGAGCGTGGTGAGGATGAAGAGCGCCTCGAACATCACCGCGAAGTGGTACCAGAGATCGAGCCAGCGGCCATGCACGGCCTTGGAAAAAATATGGGCCATGCCCACGGCCAGGGTGGCCGCGCCGCCCGTGCGGCCAAAGAGGGTTTTCTCGCCCAGGCCGGCGGCGAGGGTGTTCATTTCCTCCACGGTGACGGGATAATTCAGCGCGTTGATTTTGGCGACGGTGGCGGCGGGGTCGCCTTTGAGGTTCATGCTCAGGTATTCGCCGGGGGCGAGCGTGCAGGCGGCGATGAGGGCCATGATGGCCACGAAGGATTCAAAGCACATGGCCCCGTAGCCGATGGGCCGCGCGTAATTTTCGCGCGTCATCATTTTGGGGGTGGTGCCGCTGGCGATCAGGGAGTGAAAGCCGGAGATGGAGCCGCAGGCGATGGTGATGAAGCAGAACGGAAACAGCTTGCCCGCCACCACCAGTCCCGAGCCGTCAATGAACTGGGTCAGCGCGGGCATTTGCAGCTGGGGCAGCGTGCAGAGAATGCCCAGCGCCAGCAGCAAAATCGTGCCCAGTTTCATGAAGGTGCTCAGGTAATCGCGCGGCGCGAGCATGAGCCACACCGGCAGGCTGCTGGAGATCACGCCGTAGAGGATGATCAGCCAGGCGAGCGAAATATCGCGCAGGCCAAACACCTGCGACCAATGCGGGTCCTGGTACACCAGCTTGCCGCCCCACACGGCCAGCAGCAGCAGGGTGACGCCGAGGGCGGTGGCTTCCAGGACCTTGCCCACGCGCAGGAACCGCATGTAGCCGCCCATGAACAGCGCGATGGGAATCGTCGCGCCCACGGTGAACACGCCCCACGGGCTTTCGGCCAGCGCGCGCACCACGACCAGCGCCAGCACCGCCAGCAGGATGACCAGAATGGCGAGAATGGCCAGCACCGCGATGGCCCCGGCCCCGGAATTCAATTCTTCGCGCACCATTTCGCCCAGCGATTTGCCCCGGCGGCGCAGGGAGCAAAAGAGAATCACAAAATCCTGCACCGCGCCGCCCAGCACGACGCCGATCAAGATCCACAACGCCCCCGGCAGATAGCCGAATTGCGCCGCCAACACCGGCCCCACCAGCGGCCCCGGTCCGGCGATGGCCGCGAAATGGTGGCCGAACAGGACGAATTTGTTCGTGCGCACGAAATCCTTGCCGTCCTCGTGGACTTCGCAGGGCGTGGCCCGGCGGTTGTCCAATCCGAGCACGCGGACCGCGATCCATTTGGAGTAAAACCGGTAGCCAATGGCATAGGTGCAGACGGCGGCGACGATGAGGCAGGCCGAATTGACCGTTTCGCCGCGCCGGAACGCCAGGGCCGCGTAAGCCCACGCGCCCGCCAGCGACAGCAGGGTCCAAAGGAGGATGTGCAGGAGTTTCTTCATGTGGAATGGCGTAGTTCGAATCAGCAGCCCGATGGGCAGCCCGGCCCAACGATGCTTTTTTGCACCACAAGCAAGTCCGACCGGACGGCCCAGCCATTATGTTTCCAAAACGCTTCGCCTTCCGTGTGATCGGCAAAGAGAAAAAGGTTGCACTTGACGATATCCTGGCGCGCCAGATCCGCCAGGCAGGCTTCGACGAGCGCGCGGCCCAAACCCTGTTTGCGGTGGGTTTTGGCCACGGCGAGATGATGCAAATAGCCGCGCCGGCCATCGTGTCCGCACAGGATCGCGCCGACGATTTGGTGGCTGCCGACCGCGACCCGGCTCAAACCGGGATTCCGGTTCAGGAAGGCGGCGATGCGTTCGCGGGTGTCGGATTCATTGAGGCCCACGCCTTCGGTGGCCTGCCAGAGTTGCAGCACGGCGTCGTAATCGGCCGGGGTCATGGGGCGCAGTTCGGTGTTCATAAATTGCAGGCGGTTACGAAGCCGATCCTGGCAGTCTTTGACTGCGGATCAACTTGAACGACAGATGGCGGCATAATTTATTGCGGATGCACACCACGGTTGCAAGACCCGGTGAGCCAGAATCTGAATGTAATTGGTATCATCTGACCCAGCCCATGCACATGAATACATTTAAAATATCGGCACCAAATCAGCAATCTCAATTTGCGAAGCCGGCAGGGCCGCCAAGGCCGCTCTAAGCCGTTTACGTGGAGTTCCACATAAACGGCTAAGAGCCGGTCAAAATGATACATACCCGCATGGATGCAGCAGAGACGGAACCGGTTGTATTTTGATTCCGGCGCCCCTCCGGCTGGTTGCTATCGTCGTTGCTGTCTGGCGGCTGCGCTCCGCTTGCCACCGGCTAATAATATCCGTCGTCCCTCCGGGAGTGACAACGGACACACGCCATAAAAGTGCTTTCGAGCAGCCCTGGCCAGACGGTCACAATCAATAATTAATCTTTAATTGCATGGTTCGGGCTTGCTACGCTGGCGGGGTTGAGCTTGAGCGAATACATTCTGCTCGCGGGGAGTTCGTTGTTTGTGATCGTGGATCCGCTGGCCACGGCGCCAGCCTTTCTAGCCATGACACCCAACGACACGCCCGAGCAGCGGTTGCGCACGGCCAAGGTGGCCTGCGGCACCACGGCGGCGGTGTTGCTCGTGTTTTCGGTGGCGGGCTCGACGGTGTTCAAAATCCTCGGAATCACCATGCAGGCGTTTCAAATCGCGGCGAGCATCGTGCTGCTGCTCATCGCGCTGGACATGTTGCGGGTGCAGCGTTCCCGTGTGCAGGAAACGCGGGAGGAAAAACAGGCCGGCACGGAGAAGGCGGAAATTGCCGTGACACCGCTGGCGATTCCGATGCTCGCGGGGCCGGGGGCCATTTCCACCACCATCCTGTTGCAAAACGAGGCGCATACGATTGCGCAGCATGTGGCCCTCTACTGCTGCATCCTGGCGGTGGCGGCGGCCAGCTATCTGGTGTTCCGCCTGGCGGTGCGGGGCGCGCGCTGGTTGACGCCCATTGCGATGAGCATTGCCATTCGCGTGATGGGCTTGCTGCTGGCGGCCATCGCCGTGCAGTTCATGCTGACAGCCATCAAGCAATTCCGGGCGGAGTGGTAAACGGGGGCCGGGGCCAATGGGCAGCAGGCTGGCAAAATCTCATTGGCAAAGATTGCGAAGATTGCAACTCAATAATGATTTTTCAAATGACAACCTGCGAAATCTTGATTATCCTTCAACCATCAATCGTCGGTGAGTCAGCATCACTGCACACAGTATTAGAAAAAGTTGTGGATCGCGGCATGTAATGACTGGGGAGGCAAAGGCTTGCTGGGCTTGGACCAACCCTGTCGATTGGACATCTCACATGATTTGTCTCTTGATGGAGGGTCTTGCTACTTTATGAATAAAAGCACTCTTTTTCTGGCGCTTGTCTGTTTTTGCCATCCATTGATTTCGCTTGGGCAAAGCACGGCGTTCACCTATCAGGGCCGGTTGAATGATGGCACCAACGGGGCCAACGGCAGCTACGATTTCCAGTTCGGCATCTATGATAGTGTCACCAACGGCAACCAGCAGGGTTCCCTGCAAACCAATACTGCCACCCTGGTGACCCAGGGCCACTTTGTCGTGATTCTGGATTTTGGGAATCAGTTTCCGGGAGCCAACCGCTGGCTGCAAATCTCCGTGCAAACCAATGGCGGCAATGGTTTCATGACCTTGAGTCCCCGGCAACAGATCGCGGCCACGCCTTATGCCATCACGGCGGGCAACCTGCTACCAGGCGGGCTGCCGCCCGGCATGTACACGAATGCGGTGATCTTCAGTAATGCGAATAATGTGTTTGCTGGTAACGGCGGCGGTCTGCAAAATTTAAATGCCACGCAGCTGACCAGCGGAACCCTGCCGGTTGGCACGCTTCCCGGTGTGGTGATTACCAATGGCGGATTCTACCGGCCACCGGTTTCGGGCTTGATTGAGTGGAACGACCCGGCAACCATTTCCGCTGCGAACGGCCAGCCGCTGACCAAGGTTTCCGATATCAGCGGCAACGGCAACGATCTTTTCAACGCCACCACCAATTTCGTGCTGTTCAGTTCCGATGGCCTCAATGGGAGCGCGGGCATCAATCTGCCGGCCAACTGGGATTTGGTTTATGGCTTGCCTCCGACCCAAGGCTATGGACTATCCAATTCCGTGTGGCAGCCAGCCATGAACCTGAATTCCACGGTCACCCTGGTGTTCCGGGACATGCTGGAAAAGGGTGGCGATGCTGACAATCCGCCGCTGTTGTATTACGGCCAGAAACTCTCGCTGGCGGACTTTGGCACCAACCTTTCTTACTGGGTCCAGCCGTGGGATGTGGATGTCAACGCCATGTTCGGTTCGGTGGGAATCAGTGCGCCATTGGCATCGAATGTGCCGCTCCACGGACATCATGAACCCTTTGTGCTCACGTTGCGGTTTTCGTCGGGCCAGCCGGATTGCTGGCTGGATGGCATTCAGGTGGTGGACAAATCGTTGCGCGGATATGCCCCGGCCGATGTCATCGGCAGTTCTTTTATGCTGGGAAATGGCAACGTCGCCGGCGTGGTCTCTTCCAGCCAATTTGCTGTTAATGGCATTTTGGGGGATGTGATTGTCAGCACCAATGCGGAACCGGATGCCGAGCTAAAAGCCTTGCATACTTACCTGATGAACAAATACAGCATCGGGGGCGGCGTACAAATCGCCCTGGAGGGCGATTCCATCATGCTGGGTCAATACGCCGGGGTTTTCAGCAATTTCACCGCGCTGGTTCAATCCGCTTTTCCGGCCAGTGATGTTGTTTGCGAGGCGCTCACCGGGCGCACGTCAGGGCAATTGGTTGTTTCCGAAACCGACTGGGTGCCGATGCAGATGCCAAAGACATCCCAACGCATCGCCGTGGTGATGTATGGGGCGAACGATCTGAGTGCCGATGTGAGCCTGGCAACCTACGCCGCGAACTGGAACAGTTCACTCACCCTGTTTCATCAAGCTGGTTACCGGGTGATCGGCTGCACCCTGCCATCACTCATCCGGGAAACCGGCTATGCCACCACGCGCGTACAAATGAACAATTTTATTCGCACCAACGCGGCGTTCGACGCGATCGCGGATTTTGCGGCAGACCCGCTGATGGGCTACCTGGGCGCCTATACGAACACGATTTACTTTCGCGCCGATCAAATCCACCTGACCGGGGCAGGCTATATCGAGTTGATGAACCATTACCTGTATCCAGTTCTGGCTTCGTTGATGAATCCGTCGGTGTTGCTGACCAATTCAACCGGGGTCACTCTTTCCGGTGCCTTTGCTGGCAACGGCGCGGGCCTGACAAACCTCAACACCACGAATTTGGTCGGGGCCATCCAGGTGGCGCAGTTGCCTGGGGCGGTCATAACCAACGGGCAGGGTGGCGTGAATGTTTCCGGCAGTTTCTCCGGCAACGGCAGCGGATTGACTAATTTGTCCAGCGCGGCCTTGGCAGCGGGCGGGGGAGTGACCAACAACGCCGTCGCCAGCATTTATAACCGGCCAGCGTTGACCGGAGTGGCTTTGTGGGCGGATCCGTTCACGATCACCGGGCCGAATAACCAGCCGCTGCCGGTCGTTCCGGACACCTCCGGCAATGGAAACACCCTCTATAACGGCACTTCCAACAAAGTGTTATATTATGCGACGGGCCTCAACGGGTTTCCTGGCTTTGGCTTCCCCTCGACCTATGCCAATGGCTCAGCCGTGATTTCGTATTGCCTGACCAATCAAATTTGGACCCCCGCCATGAATAGCAACAGTTGCATCACCATGGTGTTCAAGGATTATATGGAGGATGCGATCCCCGATCCCTATCTGTTTGCCGCGGGCACGAATCTTTCGTATGTGGCCAATGCTTATGATACGGAGCACTCCGGTGGATCCATATTTGTGCAAGCTCCTTTGTCCAACCGGCAGAATCTGCAAGGCAGCCATCTGCCGTATGTGTTTTCCGTCCGGCTCAACCAGGGACTGATTGACTTTTGGTTTGATGGTGCTCCCACGATGCCCACCTTGCTGCGGGGCCAGGTCCTGGCCAATGGACTGGGCAACACCCTCGCCTTTGGAAATGCGGTCTTTGGTTCACAAGTCATCTCGGAATCCTATGGTTTTGGCTCCGTGAGCGGGGTGATGGGCGATATCATTGTCCATACCAATCCGCCCTCCGATCAGGAGTTGTCGAAGCTGCATGGCTATCTGCTCAAGAAGTATGGCATTGGCGGCGGCGTGGAGGTCATTCTTGAGGGGGTGAATCAAATGCAGGGGGCCTATTCGACCAACCAAAACAACCTCCAGCAACTGGTGCAGCGGGCCTTGCCGGGGGTGTTCATGCAAAGCGTGTCCGATTCCGGCCAGAGCACGGCACTCCAGTTAAGCAGCCAGTCGAATTGGTGCCAGTATGCGGTGCCGGGGACCGCCGCCAAAAAGATCGTGGTGGAATGGTGGGGGGAGATCGATATGCAATACAGCTGGCCGTTCTCGGCTTTCACCAATGATTGCATCGCTTCGGTCAATCTGCTGCACTCGGCCGGCATGATGGTGGTGGGCTGCACGCTGGTGTCGGACACCAACGAATTGAGCCGGGTCATGACCCGGGCGGAAGCGAATAATTTCATCAAAAACAGCGGGATTTATGATTATGTCTGTGACTTCGCGGCGGATCCGGATATGGGTTATAATGGGGCCTATACCAACACCACTTTTTTCTTCTACAATACGGTTTACGCATTTCTTACCAGCCAGGGTTATGATCGGCTGGCCAATCGCTGGCTGATTCCCTTGCTGTCCCGGATCATTAATGGCGGCAGCACGGCGGTGGCAGTCAATGGAACGTTCGCCGGGAACTGGACCAACCGGTTTAGTGTTCCGGTTGCCGTCGTCATGACGAACAACGCGGCGACGGCGGTGTTTAACGCGTCCGGCGTCAATGTGATTCCGGCCAGCGCGAACCCCGCCAGTTTTACGGTTGGAATTGGCGGCTGGCTGACGAATTCCAGCGGGGGCGGATATTACTACTCGGTGCAATAACCGGAGGCGTCAGGCGAGCAAGCGCGGTGCCCCGCCATGCTCGCGGGCGGGATTTTCATAGCCTTCGTCGGCAGGCAGATGGGCCCGGTTGCGGGCGGCCTGGGAGAGTTGATCGCACCGCTCGTTTTCCCGGTTGCCGGCGTGGCCTTTGACCCAGCTGAATTTGACCTGGTGCTTCTCGCACAGCGGCAACAGGCGCTGCCAGAGGTCAATGTTCTTGGCGCGTTCCTCGCGGTTGAGCCACCAGTTATTCCGGCACCATTTCACCGCCCAACCCTTGGTGACGGCATTCACCAGATATTGGGAATCGCTGTAGAGCGTGACGTGGCAGGGGACGCGCAAGCGTTCCAGCCCCCGGATGGCGGCGATAATTTCCATGCGGTTGTTGGTGGTGGCCCGGAAACCGCCGGTGACTTCAGCCCGCTGCCGGGCGTATAACAGCACCACGCCAAAACCGCCTGGGCCGGGATTCGGCCGGCAGCCACCGTCTGTGTAAATCACCACTTGTGGCGATGGGGGAAGCAGGCTGGGGCCAGGTGACATGTTTATGGCTGATCGAGGTGGAAAATGCCGAATGTCGAATGCCGAATATCGAATGAATGACAAATGCCCAATGACGAATGGCGTCTCGGTAGTCCGCACCGAGACGGATGCCCCGGCGAAAAGCCTGCGCTTGATCTTTGATTCACGACATTTGGACGCTTTCTTTGGCTCGCATCCGTCATTTGGCATCAGCTGCCATGACTGGCGCACAGAACCGCATTCCTTTATTGCGCGGTTTCATCCAGAGCTGGCAACTTGCCTTGCTGGTAGGCCTCCAGGCATTTTTTCAGGGCCGATTTGCTTTCCGTGGATTCGGCATCCACGGCTTTTTGTTCGGTGAGGATGGCTTCATTGGTTTTTCCGTTGAGAAACTGGGTGCGGGCCAGGGTGTCCAATATACCGGAAACCTTCCCCTGCGTGGCCAGGTTCGCGCGCTGCGCCGCGAGTTCGGCCAGCAACCGGCAGGGTCGGTCCACGCCGTTGGCGGTGGCGAGGGTCCACGCCAGTTGGTTTTGGAGGTAGGCGTCATTGGGAAATTTGTCGCTCAGGGCTTCGGCCAGTTGGTGGGCGCTGGTGAGGTCCTGCCGGCCGATCAGGATTTGCAGCCGGATGGGTGCCACCTGGAAGCGGGCGCTGGGCGGGAGGGAATCCTCGATTTCCTTGGTGACAGCCTCGGCGGCATCCCAGTTTTTGGTCTTGAAGGCCTGGGCCAGTTTTTGGTTCAGGGCATGTTCCTGCTGCTGCCGTTGTTCTTGTTTGGCCACTTCCTGGGCATGGGCGGCGACGTCAAAGCGATCGGTCAGGATTTGTTCGAGCGTGGATTGATCCAAGGCGAGCGGATGCCCGATCCAGGCGACCTTTCCCTGGCGGTTGATGACAAAAATCGTGGGCACTTCGTATTGGCCGGCGGCCAGCATCCAACTGGTGGCCATGGCTCCGTTGGTATCCCGGCGCTGGTCGTCCAGGGCCACGCGAAAGGTCATTTTATCCCCCATCTTTTTCACAAACGCCGGGACGATACCCGCATCTTTCTCAAAGACATTCTGGCCAATGGCCACCAAGCCTTCGCTCTGGTATTGCTGGGCGAGGCCATTGAGCCGGGCCAGGGCTCCCTGGCAGGGGGGATACCACGTTGCCCAAAACTCCAGGATATAAACATGGTGGCGGTCGAAGGCTGCCAGGGGATCGCCCTGGACCCATTCGCCCACCTGCAACGGCGGGGCGTCGTCGCCCAGCTTGAGGGTGGCTGCCCGGGCGGAGGCCGCCGCCAATAACACGCCCGCCAATACCAACAGTTTGAACTTGTTAATCATGTGCCGGAGCCACAATAGCAAAGGCACCCTGAATCCGGCCAGAGGATTTGGCGGTGAACCTAGCGGAACGAACCGCTGGCCGGGGTGCGGCTGAGTTGATCCAAGTGGCGGCGGATCTGGGGCTCCAGGTCTTCCAGCAGCCGGTAACGGCGACGGTACATGGCCCGCTTGTTCGGTTTGAGGTCCGCCAGTTCCCGGGGAACGAAGGTGGCGGGCAGGGTGAAGTTGCCGTCCGTTTTCAACTCTCCGCCAGAGTCGAGCCAGAATTCATCGTAGTCGGCCTTGATGCCATCGGATTTGCGGCGGCGGAGGTTGCGGGTTTCATTGCTGACCGCCCGCACGCTGGGGATGTTCCAGAAGGCGGTGAATTGTTGCAGGCTGAACAGCAAGAGGGCTTTGGGCCGCAGGCCAAACATGCCCCGGGTGATCGCCACGATATCCTCCCGGGAATTGGCCGCCTTGCAGCCTTGGAGCCCGCCAATGAAAATCTCCCGCCGGCCAGCGTGCCAGTTGGAGACGCAAAATGACAGGGCAAACAGCGGCGTGCGCTTCCGTTCGTCGTAAAACACAAGCGACAGCTCGCCTTCTTTTTCAAATAGATCCTGGTACCCCAGGCACACGCTGAAGGCGCCCGCCTCGATCTCCGGGAGCAGCGCCAGCCGGACCCCGGGCGGGGTGAAAATCTGGCGTAGCGCCGCGGGGGAAAAGCATTCCCGCGCAAAGGAATAATGTTGTCGTAAAACCTCCCAGCGCTGCCGCGCATCCAATCCGTGCCGCAAATACGGGCGCTGCAATTTGAGCAGCACGCGCGGCCGCATGGCCGCCAAGGGGGCCAGCTCGGGTGATCGCCACAACCCAAACCAGTTTTGGGTCAGGGTAGGCGTGGACAGACCCCGGGCCAGGAACTTGAATTGATGCTTGGTTCCGGCCAGGCTGAAATCCGGGTGGACTTTGCGGGCATGGCTCAACAAAGTGGCGGGCAATTGAACCCATGTTAACGGGCTTGAATGGCCATGATCCTTGGCGGCGCGGCCGGGAATTTTTAGAATTCCTGACCTTGCTGCAGAGTCCAAGTAATTTCCCTTCGCGGGGACGCTAGCTGCTAATAATTTTGTATCCACGAGTCACTTCCACGATAAAACGCCTATTAGTTTTTCGTAAAAAACTCAGGCTGACAAGGTAAAAAGGCGAAAGTTGGAATGACTTTTGATCCCGGCGGTAAAGCAGGGGACGCTGATGGAAAAACCGGCTAACTTTTAACGATGCCAGTTTCGAATGCGCACCACAACTGCCCCTTGGGGAAGGTCAATGGGAATCCTGGCATCTCGAAAAAAGGTTCCGACACGCGGGCTAAGCCGGAACCATGCAGTTAAGGAATAATGTAACCACGGATGGGCACGGATAAACACGGATGAAGAACTGTCGGAACGACGTTCCCACCCGGTTTTCCGCCGGTCTCTAAACGGTGCGCTGGATGAGCCGCTTGAAAGTCCGGTTTTTTATCTGTGGTCATCTGTGTCCATCTGTGGTTGGAATCCTTTTTTGCGGAATCGTTCCGGCTAACGCATGGTCGCCTTCGAAAACAAGTTCAGGACCATAATGCCCGCAATGATCAAGCCCATGCCAAGCATCGCCGGCCCGTCGAGTTTTTGTCCGTAAACCCGCCAGCTAATCAGCGCCACCAACACGATCCCCGCCCCCGACCACACGGCATACGTCACCCCCACCGGAATGGTGCGCAACGTCAGCGACAAACAATAGAACGCGGAAGCATAACCAATCGCCACGACCAGCGATGGCACCCAGCGCGTAAATCCCAGCGTGGCCTTCAGGGTCGAGGTGGCGATCACTTCCGAAACAATGGCGATACTCAGAAAAAACCAGTTCATTTGCCGCCTAACGTGACCCCGCCCCCACCGACCGTCAACTCCAAAGATGAGGGCAATCCACCACCAATCCACCCCCAATCCATTCATCCAAGCATTTGTGGCGCGGTGGCGCGGGGGTGTGAGACAAAATTCTGAAAGACCCGAAAAAGCCGACCAAACGAGGCCTGCGTGGCTACGATTGCATCGATTCGCCGGGGTTGAACTTTTTTGCATAAAAAAACACCTTGGACAGCCTATGTCCAAGGTCCCCTGATAGGCTAAAGCCAAAAAGATCAATTCATGAGCGCCCACAACGTCAAAATGTCACGCCGTGGACCGCCGCCGCATACGGGGGTGGCGACGGCTCGTCGCCCGGTGTTAAATTTAAATTCGGGGAGTGTACCGTCGCCAGCTCGCTGCCTGAATCAAGGTAAATCAAGCCTAATCAAGGTAAATCAAGGTAAATCAAGGTGGAAAAAATGGGCAGGACCCGCTTCCCGTGGCTGCTCAAAGTCGGCGTTCTGAACCATGAACCTAAACGCTCCCTTTCATGGAATGGCGAACGTTGCGGCGGCTGGCTTTCACCAAAGCCGCGCTCCGACCTAACCATCCCACCCGCCCGCTGGCCATCGGTAGCTCGTTTCCTGGCGACACAAACTGCGGTTTTATGCGCTTTTTAAGCTGCTTGCAGATTTTTGTCTCACACCCGTGGCGCGGCGGCTACCCCTTTGCGTTTTGACGGCGTTGCGCTACATTCCCAGCGTATGCAACCGGAAAAATACACCCAGAAATCACAGGAAGCTTTGCAGGCCGCGCAGCAAATCGCGCGGGAGCATTCGCATCAGGAAATGGATTGCGAACATCTGGCGCTGGCCCTCATCGGCCAGACCGACAGCCTGATTCCCGACCTGCTGGAACGTATTGGCGTCTCCCCGGCGCGTCTCCAGCCGGATTTGACAACGGAACTGGCGCGCCGTCACCAAGTTCAGGGCGGGGGCGATCCCTACGCCGGCAGTGATCTGCGCAAAGCCCTCGAATCCGCCCAGACCGAGGCCACCAAGCTCAAGGACGAGTACGTCAGCACCGAGCATCTCTTGCTGGGCCTCGTGGACAGCAGCAGTTCCTCGCTGAAAAAGATCTTCACCAAACACGGCCTCAAACGGGATGCCATCCTGAAGACCCTGATGGAACTGCGCGGCAACCAGCGCGTGACGGATGAACACCCCGAGGCCAAGTTCCAGGCGCTGGAAAAATACGGGCGCGACCTGACCGCGCTGGCCCGGCAGGGGAAGATTGACCCCGTCATCGGGCGGGACGAGGAAATCCGCCGCGTCATGCAGGTGCTCACGCGCCGGACGAAAAACAATCCCGTGCTGATCGGCGAACCCGGCGTGGGCAAGACCGCCATTGCTGAAGGACTCGCCCGGCGCATCGTGAGCGGGGACGTGCCGGAATCGTTGAAAAACAAGCAGCTCGTGGCCATGGATTTGAGCGCGATGATCGCCGGGGCGAAGTATCGGGGCGAATTTGAGGACCGCCTCAAGGCGTTTCTCAAGGAGATCGTGGCCAGCGAGGGCAAAGTCATCCTGTTCATTGACGAACTGCACACGATCGTCGGCGCGGGCGCGGCCGAGGGGGCCACGGACGCGGCGAACATCATGAAGCCCCAGCTCGCGCGCGGCGAATTGCGGTGCGTGGGTGCCACCACCCTGGATGAATACCGCAAGCACATTGAAAAAGATCCCGCGCTGGAGCGGCGGTTTCAACCGGTGCTCGTCGCTGAGCCCACGGTGGAGGCCACCATCGCCATTCTGCGCGGCCTCAAGGAGCGTTACGAGGTCCATCATGGTGTGCGCATCCAGGACTCCGCGCTGGTGGCGGCAGCCACGTTGTCGCATCGGTATATCACGGACCGTTTCCTGCCGGACAAGGCCATTGACCTGGTGGATGAGGCCGCCTCGCGCATCAAGATGGAACTGGATTCCAAGCCCACGGAGCTGGATCAACTGGACCGCCAGATCCTTCAATTGGAAATTGAGCGCACGTCCCTGGCCAAGGAAAAAGACGTTGCGAGCCGCGAACGGTTGCAGCGGCTCGAGCTGGAACTGGCCAATCTCAAGGAGAAATCCAAGGCCCTCACCGTGCAATGGCAGAATGAAAAAGCCGCCGCCAACGCGGTCGGCGTGGTGCAATCGCAGCTCGAACAGGCCCGGATCGAATTGGAAAAGGCGCAGCGCCAGGGCGACCTCAACCTCGCCGCCCAGATCCAATACGGCAAGCTGCCCGACTTGGAGAAGAAGCTCGCGGCCATTGAAAAGCAATCGGCCCAGACGACGCGTACTTCGTTATTGCGCCAGGAAGTCACGGACGAGGACATCGCGCGAGTCGTGGCCTCCTGGACCCACATTCCCGTGTCGCGCATGTTGGAGGGGGAACGGCAAAAGCTGGTGAAAATGGAGTCCCGCCTGGCGCAGCGCGTCGTTGGCCAGAAAGCCGCCATCAAAGCTGTGTCCGATGCCGTCCGCCGCGCGCGGAGCGGCTTGCAGGACCCGGACCGGCCCATTGGCTCGTTTATTTTCCTGGGCCCGACCGGTGTGGGCAAGACCGAGACCGCCCGCGCCCTGGCGGAGTTTTTGTTTGATGACGAGACGGCCATGATCCGCATCGACATGAGCGAATACATGGAGAAGCACACCGTGGCCCGGCTCATCGGCGCGCCGCCGGGCTACGTTGGCTATGAGGAAGGCGGCCAGCTCAGCGAGGCCGTGCGCCGCCGGCCCTACTCCGTCGTGCTGTTTGATGAAATCGAGAAGGCGCACCACGACGTGTTCAACGTCCTGTTGCAGGTGCTGGATGACGGCCGCCTGACGGATGGCCAGGGCCGCACGGTGGATTTCAAGAACACCATCGTGATCATGACCAGCAACCTCGGTTCGCCCATCATCCAGGAATATTTTCTGGATGGCCGCACCGACAAGTCTTCGCATCAGGCCATGGAGAACAAGGTGCTGGCCGAGCTGAAACGGCATTTCCGCCCGGAATTTTTGAACCGCGTGGACGACACGATCATTTTCCAGAGCCTCGACGAGGACGAGCTGGCCCGCATCGTGGAAATCCAGATCGGAAAACTGACGCAACGTCTCACGCAGCAGAATCTGACGCTGGAGGTGGACGCCGCCGCCAAAACATTGCTGGCCAAGGAGGGCTACGACCCGCAGTTCGGCGCGCGGCCGCTCAAGCGCGCGGTCCAGGAGCACTTGCTCAACCCGCTGTCCCTGCGCCTGCTCGAAGGGGAGTTCAAGCCGGGCGACAGAATCAAGGTTGGCGTTGGCGAGGGTGGGCTTGTGTTTAACAGGAAGTGAGTCCAGGGACTCATTTTGACGCGGCCGTGATCGGCGCGGGACCCGCCGGTGGCGCCGCCGCGCTGGCACTGGCCCGGGCTGGATATGCCGTGGTCGTGTTGGAGAAGGCCAAGTTGCCGCGCTACAAAACCTGTGGCGGCGGCATTTTGGCGCGCGGCTTCAAACTCCTGCCGCCCAGTGTCGAAAGCGTCGTCGAACGGGCTTTCACTTCCGTGCAGATGAACTTCCTCGGCACCGGCATGAGCTTTGCCGCCACCCGTCCGCAGCCGCTGGTGCACCTGGCCATGCGGGCGGATTTGGACGCCCTGCTGGCGCGCGAAGCCCGCCAGGCCGGTGCGCAGGTGGTGGAATCCTGCACCGTCAAACGCGTGGAACCCGGCCCGGAGAGCATGGCCGTGATCACCGATGGCGACACCTACCACGCGAAATTTGTCATCGGCGCGGACGGCATCCATAGCCCGGCTGCCAAAAGCCTTGGCTGGCCGGAACTCCCCCGGCTCGCTCCGGCGCTGGAACACGAAATCCACCTGCCAGCGGAGGATTTTGTTCGCTTCGGCCAGTCTTTGCGCTTTGACTTCAACACTATTGACGCGGGTTACGCCTGGATCTTTCCCAAACGCGCCCACCTTTCCGTGGGCATTTTAAGCACCCATCGGAAGTGCCCGGATTTGCCAGGACGGCTGGCAGAGTATTTGCAACAGCTGGGCATCGTTCGCGGGTGGGCGACCGAACGGCACGGCTGGCTCATTCCGTTGGCCCCGCGCCCCGGTCCGCTGGCGCGCGGACGAGTGCTGCTGGCGGGCGATGCCGCCGGGCTGGTGGATCCCATCACGGCGGAAGGTATTTCCCATGCACTGCTCAGCGGACAACTCGCCGCTGCCGCGCTCACCGAAAGCCGGCTGGATCCCGCCAAAGCCGCCCCGCTCTACCAAAGCCTGCTGGAACGGGAGATTCTCAGCGAACTGCGCGCCGCCCGCTTGCTGGCGCGCCTGCTCTATCACCACCCACGCATTCGCGACGCGGTTTTCCGGCGGAACGGCCAGCGCCTCTGCGATTTTGTGGCCAGCGTGATCATGGGAGAAACCTCCTATCGCCAGGCCCTGAAACGCCCGGCCAGCTATCTGAAGCTGCTGGGCTGGAGGTAACCTTCCCCTTATTTTACTTCGCCCCGACTGGGAATCCCGGTTTTGGCGATCACTTTCAAGAACAGCCGGCGGCTGACATCCTAGCCGCGCTCATTGGGATCTTCCAGATTGGTAAAACACCAGTAATGCGATGCCAGCTGTGTTCCTCGACTTCTCGACTTCGGAGTTCGGGCTCAAGCGTTGGCCACCTGCCCCAAAGGGCAGTTGCCAGCGGCGGCATCAGGGACCTATAAGTGAGTAACTTCATAATGCCATGATCAACCAATCCATGATGCCGCAAAGTGGCCGCGATCCGGTGTCCGCTGTGGTGTATCCCGGCGAGTCCCCCTTCCTCCAGGAATTCTACATGGTCGAAAGCGATGGCTTTCGCTGCATGGCTTACCGTGACCCGGAAGGCAAATGGCACTGCGCGTTTCCGGCCGCAGAGTTGCCGGGAAATGTCATCGTACTCGAGTAAGGGGAGTGGGGACGGATAAATGGTTCTTCGCTGTCGGGAGCAATTGGCCTGCCCTGGTCGCAGGCGCGGGGCACTCGGAGTGACGCCCCCTACCCCCCATATTCATGGCCAAGCGATGGAAGGTAGGGCGCGTCAAAACTTTTCGATTTCTATGCCGGCTTCGGCTTTCGGGTTCAGATGAATTCGTTAATGAGGTTTTCAAGGAATTCCTGGCGGCCGCTGACATTTCCCGTGACGTCGCCCTGCTTGAGCAGGTAGGCTTCCAGTTCCTTGAACCCGACCTTGCCCGCCTCGATCTTGGCCCCGATGCCGGTGTCCCAGGAGGCGTAGCGCTGCCGGACGAACTCCGCGAGCCGGCCGTCCTGGCGGATCGCGGCGGCAATCTTCAAGCCGCGCGCGAAGGCGTCCATGCCGCCAATGTGGGCATAGAACAGGTCGATGGGTTCGAAGCTCTCGCGCCGCACCTTCGCGTCGAAATTGACGCCGCCGGTGGCAAAGCCGCCATACTTCAGCACGCTGAGCATGGTGTAGGTGGTCAGATAGATGTTGGTCGGGAACTGGTCGGTGTCCCAGCCGAGGAGTTCATCGCCCGTGTTGGCGTCGATCGAGCCCAGCGCGCCGGCGGCGCCGGCGGTTTCCAGTTCGTGCTGCATGGAGTGGCCGGCCAGCGTGGCGTGGTTGGTCTCGATGTTCAGCTTGAAATCGGCCAGCAAATCAAATTGGCGGAGGAAGTTCAGGCAGGCGGCGGCGTCGGAATCATACTGGTGCTTGGTGGGTTCCATCGGCTTGGGTTCGATGTAGAACTGGCCTTTGAAACCGATCTCCTTTTTGTAGTCCACGGCGAGGTGCAGCAACTTGGCCAGATGTTCCTGCTCGCGCTTCATATCGGTGTTGAGCAAGGTCATGTAGCCTTCGCGGCCGCCCCAAAAGGTATAGCCTTCGCCGCCCAACTCATGGGTGACTTCCATGGCTTTCTTCACCTGCGCCGCCGCGAACGCAAAGACGTCGGCGTTGCAACTGGTGGAGGCGCCATGCACAAAGCGCGGATGGGAGAACAGATTGGCGGTGCCCCACAGCAGCTTGACGCCGCTGCGTTCCTGCTCCGCCTTCAAAACTTTGGCGACGGCGTCGAAATTCTTGTTGGTTTCGGCCAGGGATGTGCCTTCGGGGGCCACATCGCGGTCGTGCCAGCAATAATAGGGGGCGCCGAGTTTCTCGATGAATTCAAAGGCGACGCGCGCCCGCTTCTGGGCGTTGCTCACGGAATTGCTGCCGTCATCCCAGGGGCGCTGCATGGTGCCCATGCCAAACGGGTCGCTGCCGGTGCCACGGAATGTGTGCCAGTACACCACCGCAAAGCGCAGGTGGTCTTTCATGGTTTTGCCGGCCACGATCTCGCTGGCATTATAGTGTTTGAACGCCAGGGGATTCTTCGACTGGGGGCCCTCGAAGGGGATGGATTTGATTTGTTTGAATGCGTTGCTCATAGGTTTATCAGCTTATAATGAATCGCGTTTATAGTAGAAGGAAAAACCGTTGTTTAACGTTTAATTGGCTGTCATCAAATTTATCGAGCGGCGTCCAGCACGGCCTGGAAGGCCGGCTTGGGCTGGCCGGACCGGTCAAACAGCAGGGGGTAATTCACGCGGTGGGGGGCGTTCAGCCAGGAATCGCCATCGGTCACCCCCCAGAAGGTCACGCGCGAAAGGTCGGCCCGATGTTTCTGATAAACCCGGAACAGCTCGCCGTAACGCCGGGCCAGTTCCAACTGTTTGGCGGCGGGCAGGCCATGGGCGAATTCATCCGCCTGGCCGGCGGCCTGGGCGTTTAGCGCGACATCGGCCGTGCGGTTGTGCTGGGATTGGGGAAGCACATCCACATCCAGCTCCGTGATCATGACTTTGACGCCCAGCCGGGCAAACGCGGTAATGGTCCGGTCCAACTGCCGGCGGCCCGGCCAGTCGAGCTTGACATGATCCTGCAGGCCGACGGCATCAATGGGAATCCCCTCCCGCTGGAGCCGCTGGATCAGGGCCAGCGCGCCGCGCCGCTTCGCCGGGTTCTCGAGCGAGAAATCGTTGTAATGAAGCCTGGCCTGCGGATCGGCGGCGTGCGCGAACTTAAACGCCTGCTCCAGATAATCATCCCCAATGATCTTGCGCCAGGGCGAATCACGCAGGGTGCCGTCTTCATTCAGCGCCTCGTTCACCACATCCCAGCCCTGGATGCGGCCCCGGTAGCGGCCGACGACGGTGAAAATGTGATCGCGCATGCGCTCCAGCAACACCGCCCGGCTGGCCGGCTTGCCCTGTTCGCCGGCAAACACCCAATCCGGGGTCTGGTAATGCCAGATCAACGTGTGGCCGATAATGTACATTTTGTTCGACTCGCCAAATTGCACGTAGCGGTCGGCGTCGGTGAAGTCATATTCTCCGGGCCGGGGATGCACGGACTCCCATTTCAGCGCATTTTCGGGGGTGATCGAATTAAACTGGGCCTGGATGATGGGAATCCCCCGGGCATCCTGTCCCTCGAACTGGGAACGGTTGATCGCCACCCCGATGAGAAAGTCATTTTTATAGGCATCTTTAAGGTTGGTGGCGGGCGGGCGGGCATGGGGTGGCGGGGCGGACACGGTGGCACAGCCCGCCACGAACATCAACCCCAAGCCCGCCACGAGATTGCCGATTCCCGATTGCCGATTCCCGATTGGCCAGCGGGGGTGACGCGGTTCCGCTGGATGCGCCGACCGAGGGTGGAAGTTAGAAGTCAGTAGATGGGATAGTCGCACGCGAACGCCTTGGGTAAAGTGTTGCATGGTGGCGGGCTTGCAGCGATTGATGGCATTCATGGCATAAGATCCGGGTCAGGCGTTGCCTTTCCTCCGGCGTTCGGCCAGTTCGTCGGCCATTTGAATGGTCAGACGTTTGGTCAAGGGATAGGCCAGCAGCAACAGGGTGCAAACGATGAACAGCAGGCCCACGCCCAGGCCGCAGCAGGCGCGATAACCGGCGATGGCGGCAGGTGCATCCGGCATCTTGGTGTTGTAATGGTAAACCCCCGCCATGATCCACAGAAACGACGCGGAACCCAGCGCCAGCCCCGATTTCAAACCAAAGCCGATGCTCGCAAAAACCATCCCGGTGAAGCGGCGGCCGGTTTTCCACTCGGAATAATCCGCCACATCCGCGTAAATCGCCCAGATCAACGGAATCGTGGGCGCATAGACAATGGACCCCAGCACCGTCAGCAACACCATGCCCGTCGTGTTCGTGGGGGACAGTAGATAAAATGCCAGGGCACACACGGCGGACAGCGAAAAGCCGGCCACGGCCACGGTCTTCTTGCCGAATTTTTTCGCCAGCGGCGGCGAGAGCAAGATCACCACAATGGTGATGCCCGTGCCCAGCATGTTGATGATGCTGTTGAACACATCCGCCACGTTGGAATTGGCCGGATCCGCACGCCCGCCGTGGACGAGATAACCGAGTGTCTCCAATAGACCGCCGTGCTTGGGCGCATCCGCCGGCACCACCAGGCCCAGTTTCTGCACGAAGTCGAACAGGGCACCCCGGTCGGCGAAGTGGTGGTAATAATTATAGAGTGCGCCGCCGCGGAACGACAGGATGGCAAAGTGTACCACCGTCATCAGGAACATGATTTTCCATGGATTATTCTTGATCAAACCGGAAAAATCCATTTGGACGGACACCGGCAAAGATTTCCAAAGGGGATAAAGAAATGCCATGCCGGACAAAATGCAGCACAGCCACAAGAGCGACATTATTATATACGGGCTTTCCGTGAAACGATGGAGAAAAGCAGGACCATGACGAATACTTGCCCAGCAAACAAATCCAGCCACAAATATCATGCCTAAAGCGCCCAACCGCCAGCCAAATTTTCCTGACGGTTGGCTGGGATCAGCCGCTTGAGGGATGGGTGGCGATGGCAAAGGCTGGATGCGCTCCTTGGTGGTCACGAAGGTGATTAAGAACAGAACCAGACACAACCCCGCCCAGAGGGTCATGGTCATCTGCCAGCCATGTTGCCGGTCGGAGCCGACGGCGAACTTGGCCACCAGCGGCAGGGTCAGGCCGCCCACGATGAACTGGGCCGCATTGACGGCCATGAAGCGGAAGGAATTCAATTTGGCACGCTCATGGATGTCGCCCGTCATCACGCCGCCGAGCGCGGCGTAGGGCATGTTGTTCATGGAGTAGATGGACATGAGCAACGTGTTGGTGATGGCGGCGTAGGCGATCAGCGCACCCATGCTCCACCCCTTGGGGGTGGTGTAAGCGAGCACCATGAGTACCGCCCACGGCACGGCGGTGAACAAAATCCACGGACGGAACTTGCCCCACCGCGTATGGGTGCGGTCCGCGAGAATACCGACAATCGGATCCACCATCGCATCCCACAGGCGGGGCCAGAGGAGAATGGCCGCCGCCGCACCGGCGGTCAGGCCAAAGACATCCGTGTAGAAATTCGTTTGAAAAAGGATCATCGTCATGAAGACGAAGTTGGCCGCAGAATCGGCGGCGCTATATCCGGCTTTCTCAACAAATGTGAGTTTTTGCACGATGTCTCAGGGTTGCTTTCAATCACGTTCCGCAAATCGGCCGCTGAATGCAATCGCAAATGCAGGCCTTTTCGATTTCGTTGCCCATTTCGGAGTTTGGGTTCAAGGAGGCAAAAGCCCCGCCCTTCGTGCGAAAGGCGGGGCGGAAATTTCTCCGGGCCGGGGGAGTTTGCTCAAACCCGGAGGCCGTAGGTAGGACGGAAAATTGGCTGAACGGTCAAGCGTTCACCAATTCATCAACCCAATATCCTTTGCGATTGTCAGATCGGCGACCACGTGGGGATGGGAAACGGTTCTTCGCCGTTTCCAGTGGAATCCGGCAATTCGATGCCGGGGTCGGTCACGAGGAGCGCACGCGCCCTCGCGTGCGGCGTTTGACGCCTCGTCAGCCGCGCCCATGCGCGCCTCCGCGCGTGGAAAATCGTCGTGGCAGGTTTCCAAACCTGCGTGCCGTGGCCTTTCATAAGCAGAAATGCCGGAACGGCGATGCCGCCCGGTTTTCCGCCGGTCACTAAACGGGGCGCTTTCTGGCCGGCATGAAAACCACGTTTTTATCCGTGTTCATCCGTGTCCATCTGTGGTTGAAATTCCTTGTTCTGAACCGTTACGGATCAGGCATGGCTTTCCCGGCCCAGCCGCAATCCCAAGGCAGCCAGTTTCGCGCGCGTGGATGGGTAATCGGTGTGCAGGATGCTGGGAATCCCCAGCCCCTCGGCGACCTGAACAAACAAGGGCGTGTTTTCGATATAGACAATTTGCCGGGCGGGCACCAGGGCGATATCCAGCGCCAGCCGGAAAATATCCACATCGGGCTTGCGGAGGTGGACGAAGCACGAGGAAATAAACGCGTCCACAAACCCGGCGAGCTTGAATTGCCGGATGCGATACGCATTCACTTCGCGCGCTTCGTTGCTGACGACGATGATTTTTAACCGGTATTCCGCCTTCAGGTCACGCACCATGGCAATCATCTCGGCGCAGGGTTGCGATTGCGCGAACATGAACCGCCGAAAATCCCCCCGCGTGAAGGGGCGTTTTTGCCAGAAAACCACCCGGTCCAAGTATTCTTGGAAAGTGATTTTATCCTGCTCGTGAGTTTCAAAGTTCAACTCATGCCGCTGCTGCATCTCCGCCCAGTCCAGCTGGAAGTGTTTCGCGGCGCGGCGTCGGGCATGATGATCCCAGCCGTTGGTGAGTAAAACGCCGCCGACATCCAGAAACAAGGTGGTGATGGGAATGTTTTTTTTCATGGGGATGGGATGGACCGTCTTTGTGAATCGAGTTCCCCCCAATTGACTCCTCATTGCTTCCCGGAGGAAGCGCGGGCCTTGGCCTGGATATTTCATAGGGTTTGGAACCATACGAGCGTAACCCGCGGAACCGATGGGGGCAAACCCGTTCATCCGTTCTAGCCGCCCGGCCAGGGTGCAAAAAAACCGGCGGTCAATGGACCGCCGGTTTTGAACTCAAATCCAGGCTCAAGCCTTGGCCAGCGTGGCCGCCGGTTTGGCCTTGAGGGCGCTCTTGGCAATATTGATCACTTCGCCGAAAGCGACCGCATCGGTGGCGGCCAAGTCCGACAGGATCTTGCGATCCAGCGCCACTTTGGCGGCCTTGAGGCCTTCCATGAAACGGCTGTAGGTCAGCCCCGCTTCGCGCACGGCGGCATTGATGCGGATCTGCCACAGATAGCGGAACTCGCGCTTTTTGCGGCGGCGATCGCGGTAAGCATAAACGCGGCCATGATCAACGGCATCCGACGCGTAGCGGTAAAGTTTGGAGCGCTTCAGGCGGAAGCCCTTGGCAGCGGTCAGCATTCTTCCACGGCGTTTGCGGGAAGCGGGTGAATTGGTAACACGCATGATTCTTTAAAAGTAAAGTGGTTTAGAGGCCAAACGGCAGATTCTGAGTGATGCGGTAAACATCAGTCGGATCAACCTGGGCGGATTTGCCAAGGCGGCGGAGGCGCTTGGCGTTCTTGGTGGATGCAAGGTGACGGCGGCCCGCGTGGGGGCGCATGACCTTGCCGGTACCGGTGATTTTAAACCGCTTGGTCACCGATTTCTTGGTTTTGATGCCTTTAGGACGTCGCATAAATTAAATTCAATAGCAAAGGGGGCGGAATATAAGTGGTTTATTTCTGCGTGGCAAGCACGAAATTTTCACAAAGTGCGGCGTGCCGCCGCCAATCAGGGTTGGTTGGTGCTCACCGTCAGGGGCGCGCCCGCCGGCTTGGACACATCAATCGGCGCGCCGGCGTTCAATTGCGCCAGCACGGCATCGGTAATGTCATTGTCCGGACTCACATAAACAAAGGCCTCGGTGAGGCTCGTGTTTACCACCATGGAATAGCCGCTCAGCCTGGCTTTGTCCGCCACGGCTTTGTGAATATCCGTCACCAGATTGCTGGTCATGCGCTGGCTTTCATCCCCCAACTGGGCCTCGGCCTGGCGCTGAAACTGTTCCAGCGAGCTTTTGCTGGCGGCGATTTCCCTCGCCTTGGCGGTGGCCGCCGTTTTGCGCTTTTCGCGCTCATCGGGAGCCATGGCCTGGTCGCTGGCCTGATCCAGCAACTCCTTGTAATCGGCCTGCGCCTTCTCCAAATCGTCCGCGATCTTCTTCAGCTCCTTGTGCAACTCCGCCTTGCGGTTATCCAGCGACGCCGTGGCCAGCTTGGTCTTGTAATAGGCATTGAAGATCTTCTTGATGTCCACAGAAGCCACCTTGCTCTGGGCCGACGCGGAAAACGCCATGGCCACCAGCAGGGCCAGGGTCAGCGATGTCAGACGTAAAATTTTCATGGGCGCATAGAAAAACACACTTTCCGCCGGATGCCAATCCAAAAACAAAGGCGGCACGAGGCCGCACAAGAGTGCCGGGCGATCTAAAGTCCGACAGATCGCGCGTTTGCAAAAAGGGATAGGGGCGTTTTGCCCGCCGCGACAGACTTCGTCTTTTACTGGCAGACTCGTCCCACCCCGCCGACCGAATCGAGTTCACGGTGGCAGCCCAGCAGGGCCGCCGTGGTTACGGACTGGTCGTTCTCTCCCCGTTGCTCTCCACCCGCATTGCTGCGACGCAGTTACGGTTCGATACCGCACGGCTCTTCACCGCACAGAAACGGACTTTCACCGTTCTATCCACTCGCCATTTCAGGCGCACTGGCACGGGCCACTGGCCCGTCCTGCCGGGCTACCAGCCCGGCTGAGCGGAGCGGGGCGCACGTGGGAAACGGTCTCCGCATGCAAAAAGAGCGCCTCATCCGTTCCGTCCGGCGGGTCGCCGGACGGTACGGGCCAGTGGCCCGTGCCGCCCTTGTTTGCAACCGCTCGCTAATGCTTTAGAGCGCCCCTGAATGACCTGGTTCGGACTTTCAAGCCGGCATCCGGCATTGGATCATTGATCATTCTTTCGGCATTTGGCATTAGACATTTTGCATTAGACATGTTTCACCCCAGCGCCTGAAAAGTTGAGCGTGTCTGCATGTCCGTTGTTGAATTGGATGACGAAAGCTGGTTTCATCTTGCCCATGACACACAAGTTTTATGCAATTTGCCTGGCCGTGCTGTCCATGGGCGGGGGCGTGCTGGCGGCGGAACCGGACCATTCTGATTTGTCGCTGTGGTACCGGCAGCCCGCCGCGAATGGCAAACCCATGGATGAAGCCCTGCCGATCGGCAACGGACACATGGGGGCTCTGTTGTTCGGTGCGCCCGAACGCGAACGCCTCAGCGTCAACGAAGACAGCCTGTGGACCGGCGGCGAGAATCCGTCCGGCGAGGATGGCTCCATGGGCTCCTATCAGGTGCTCGGCAATGTGTATGTGAACCTCCCCGGCCATACGAATGTGACGAATTACCGCCGTGATCTCAACCTGGCGGACGCGGTGGCCCACGTCAAATATACTTCGGCGGGGGTGGACTTCGACCGGGAGTTCTTTTGCAGCCATCCGTCCGGCGTGCTCGTGGCGCGGTTTTCCGCCAGCCAAAAGGGGGCGTACACCGGCAGCCTGGAACTGAGCGACGCGCATAACGCGAAAATCGTGGTTCGCGACCAAATGATCACCGCCACCGGCCAGCTGGACAACGGCCGGAAGTTTGAATGGCAAATCCGGGTCCTGGGACAGGGCGGGACGATCCTGCCGCCGGAGACCAATGCGACCCGGATCGAGTTCAAGGATTGCGATGGTTTGACGCTGGTGATCGGGGCGGGAACGGATTACACCATGGACTCGGCGAAAAATTATCATGGCGAAGATCCCCACGTGCGGGTGACGGCCCAGGTGGCGACGGCGGCGGGCATGAGTGTGGCCCGGCTGGAGGCGCGGCACGTCCAGGATTATCAGGCGCTTTTCGGGCGCGTCCAACTGGATTTGGGCAAGTCAAGCGCGGCGCAAGTGGCGCTGCCCACCGACCAGCGCAAGGTGGCGGCGGTCAACCAGGTGGACCCGGGATTGCAGGCGCTGCAGTTTCAATATGGACGTTATCTGTTGATTGGCTGTTCGCGCCCCGGCGGCCTGCCTGCGAACCTGCAGGGGCTGTGGAACGACAATAACCATCCCGCCTGGCATTCCGATTATCACGCGAACATCAATGTCCAAATGAACTACTGGCCGGCGGAAGTCACCGGTTTGTCCGAGTGTCACCTGCCCTTTTTTGACTTGATCGCCAGCCAGTTGCCCGCGTGGCGCAAGGCCACGGCGGCGGCCCGGGAGTTTCAACTGGCGGATGGCAGCCCGGCGCGGCGTGGTTTTGCCATCCGGACATCGCACAACATCACGGGCGGCATGGGCTGGAATTGGGACAAGACGGCGAATGCCTGGTATTGCCAGCATTTGTGGGATCATTATGCCTTTGGCCAGGACACCAATTATTTGCGCACGGTGGCCTATCCGATCATGAAAGAGACCTGCGAGTTCTGGGAGGATCATCTCAAGGCCCTGCCGGATGGCAAGCTGGTGGTGCCTGCGGGCTGGTCGCCCGAGCACGGACCGGTGGAGGACGGCGTGAGTTACAACCAGGAAATAGTCTGGGATTTGTTCAACCATTATGTGATGGCGGCGGCGGCGCTGGGCGTGGACCCGGAGTATCGCGGGAAAATCGCCGGCATGCGTGACCGGTTGGTGACGCCGGGCATCGGCAGTTGGGGCCAGTTGCTGGAATGGATGCATGAGGAGCACAATCCGAAGTATCCCGAGCTGGACACCCGCAATGACCATCACCGGCACACGTCCCCGTTGTTTGCGGTGTATCCAGGCTCCCAGATCAGCGCCAGCCAGACCCCCGAGCTGGCGGCGGCCGCGAAGGTGTTGCTGGATGCGCGCGGGATTGATTCCGGCAGCGACGTGCGGGAATGGTCGTTTGCCTGGCGCACGGCGCTGTACGCCCGGCTGCGGGATCCGGAGAACGCCTACAACATGCTGCGGCATTTCTTTGCCGCGCGGAATTCCTCGCCCAATCTTTTCGGCCTGCACCCGCCGGTGCAATTGGATGGCGATTTCGGCATCACCGCCGGGATGGCAGAGATGCTGGTGCAATCGCAGGCGGGCGAGATCGAATTATTGCCCGCCTTGCCGAAGGAATGGCCGGCGGGCAGTGTGTCCGGTCTGCGCGCGCGGGGCGGCTACGAGGTCAGCCTGGCATGGAAGGACGGCCAGTTGACTGCCGCCACGGTGAAAAATGTCTCAGGCGACGGGCGGTGCAAGCTCCGCTACGGCAAAAAAGTGGAGGATTTGACCGTGAAGCGCGGCGGTTCAAAACAGCTAAATGGGGAACTGGAATAGTATCACACCATCGCACTCATGAAAATTCTGGTCATCGGCTCGGGCGGTCGCGAACACGCCCTGGTTTGGAAGCTGGCCCAATCCCCGCAGGCCACGCAGATATGGTGCGCGCCCGGCAATGCGGGCATCGCCCAAGAGCGGCTCGCCGGTACCGGCGCGGCCGTGGAATGCGTGAATATTGGCGCGGAAGATCTGCCGCAGTTGCTGGCGTTTGCGCAAGCGAATGCGGTGGAGCTGACGGTGGTCGGACCGGATAACCCGCTCGCGCTGGGCATCGTGGATTTATTCCAGCAGCACGGCCTGAAGATCTGGGGCGTCAACCAGAAGGCGGCGCAGTTCGAGTCGTCCAAGGTTTTCTCACAGCAATTCATGGAGAAATACGGCATCCCGACGGCGGCGGCGGGGACCTTTGATGAGGCGGCGGCGGCGAAGCGGTTTTGCGCCACGCTGGGGGGGCGTTGCGTGGTGAAGGCGGACGGTCTGGCGCTCGGCAAGGGCGTCTTGATGTGTGCCACGCAGGCCGAGGCGGAGCGGGCGGTGGATGAAATCATGGTCAGCAAGGCGTTTGGCGCGGCGGGCGCGCGCGTGGTAATCCAGGAATACCTCGAAGGCGTGGAGGTTTCCCTGCACGCGCTGTGTGATGGCCGGACGGCGAAAATCTTTCCCACGTCGCAAGATCACAAGCGCGCGCTGGATGGCGACCAAGGGTTGAACACGGGCGGCATGGGGACGTATTCGCCCACGCCGTTCCTCACCGACACGCAACTGGCGGCGGCCGCCAAAACCATTTTGGACCCCTTCATGCGCGGGTGCGTGGCGGAAGGGATTGATTACCGGGGCCTGTTGTATCCGGGCGTCATGCTGACCCAGGCGGGTCCAAAGGTGCTGGAATTCAACGCGCGGTTTGGGGATCCGGAAACGCAGGTTTATCTGACGCGCCTCGAAAACGACCTGGTGGAATTGCTCGCGGCCAGCGCCGGCGGCTCGCTGGAGCGGTGCGAATTGAAGTGGAGTTCCGCTGCCAGTGTGTGTGTGGTCATGGCCAGCGGCGGCTATCCTGGCAGTTATCCCAAGGGCAAAGTCATCACGGGTCTCAATGCGGCGAATGCGCGGCCGGGCACAAAGGTGTTCCATGCCGGCACCGCCTCGAAAGACGGACAGATCGTGACGAACGGCGGCCGGGTGCTGGGCGTGACGGCGTTGGGCACGGATTTGCGAGCCGCTCAAGCCGCTGCCTATGCGGCCGTGGAGTTGATCCATTTCGACGGCGCGCATTTCCGCCGGGACATTGCCGCGAAGGGGCTCGGGAAGGGCTGACGGAAGAATTGCGTCCGCGCTGGAGGTAACCGGCTGCCGGAAGTCGGCGGCCAAGCGGCACTGCAATGAGGGAGGCATGTCGGATTTGGCATGCCTCTGGCCTTTTTTATTGCCTCCACCACCCGTTGTCCCAGGATTTGCATGTCACGTCATGGTAAAAAAGAGCGGTATAAAAGAGTTCGTGGATGCGGGCGCAATGCTTGGCCAGCTTTGGATGGAAGGGCATTTCGAAGTTGGAGATCCGTTGATTAATTCCGGCGCGGAGAAACGCCCAATTGGGGGAGGAAACCTGCGCCAAACTGACTCATGCACATTGAAATATTCCTTGAAGAACCATCAGGTGTCGTTTACCGGCATTATGCCACCTTCAAAATAATCTAAAAAAGTTTGTCGGTTTTGCGCGGGGGCGTCAGTGTAATGGGTAAATGAACGAAGACGACATGGCGCTCGTGCGGCAGTTCGCCGCCACCCATTCCGAGGCGGCCTTTGCCGCGCTCGTGCAGCGGCATATCGGGTTGGTCCATTCCGCCGCGCTCCGGCAAACGGGCCATGCGCATCTGGCCGAGGAAATCACCCAGTCCGTGTTCATCGTTCTCGCCCGCAAGGCCGCATCCCTGGGCCAGGCCACCATCCTTCCGGCGTGGCTTTACCGGGCCACCCGCTATGCGGCGGCGGATGTCTTGAAGCAGCAGCGCCGGCGTCAGGCGCGCGAACAGGAGGCCTATATGCAATCCACCACGCCAACCGGGGAAACCCACGCCGCCTGGCAGCAACTGGCACCGGTGCTGGATGACGCCATGGCGGATCTGGGCGAACGCGACCGGGCGGCGGTGGTGCTGCGCTATTTTGAAAACCGCCCCTGGCAGGAAGTGGCCTCCCTGCTCCAGGTGACCGAGGACGCCGCGCAAAAGCGGGTGACGCGAGCCCTGGAAAAACTCCGCCGCCGCTTCGCCAAACGCGGCGTGGCCCTCACCGCCGCGCTGATTGCGGGCGCGGTGGCGTCCAATGCCGTCCTCGCGGCCCCGGCGGACCTGGCGGTGAAAGTCTCCCTGATGGCCGGCCATGACCTGGCAATTTCGACCACGTTGCACGCAATTGTAAAATCAACCATGAAAACCATGACCTGGCTCAAATACAAATTGGCCATCGGAGTCGGCACCATTGTCCTGCTGGCCATCGGAGTGGCCGCCGTGGCGGTTTCGCAAGCCGGCGGCGACAACGCCATGACCACCGCTGAAATTTTCAAAAAATCCCGGGACACCTATGCGGCTCTGACCAGTTACAGCGATGAAGGAAAATCAGGTGACACAATGTTCAAAATCAAACTGGCCCGCCCGGATTGGTATCGGATCGAATTCCACGACTCTGGGCCGCCGTTGACGAATTACGGCCTGGTGTGGTCGGAGGGCTCCAGCAATTTCGTGGTGCTGGGCAATCCCTCCGCCCAAAAAGAGAGCGTGGCAAGCAGCAAAGAATCCGCCCTGTTCGGCTCCGGCGCAGGTGGAATTTCCGGCGGCGCGGCGCTCACCATTCCGGCCACTTTTTTCAAGATGAACATAAACAGTCCACTGGATGGCAATCTTTCACTTCAAAAACGGCTGGCTGACGAAAGGGTTGGCGGCGTGAAATGTTATGTGTTCTCCAGCGAAATGAAAGAAACGTACGGAGTAACCAAGATGGTGTGGATTGGTCAGGAGGATTTTTTGATTCACCAAGTGCGGACCCTCATGAGCGCCGAAGCGGTGAAAGCCGCGTGGGACCAGGCAGAAAAAGTCAGCGGCATTCGCATCAAGGCCATCCCCCAAAGCAGCATTGCCACGGAGACGCACGAAAAGATTGTCGTAAACCGGCATTTTTCAGCAGCTGATTTCGCCCGGTGACAGCCTGGGCACCCGGCAGCAATTCGCGGCCGGGATTGGTCTCGGGGAGCGCACGCGCCCTCGCGTGCGGCCGTTGACGCCTCGTCCACCGCGCCCATGCGCGCCTTCGCGCGGGGATCCCGCATGGCGGCGGCGGCAATGGTCGCAGCGCGACCATTGCCACCCCAAACCCAGGCTCTGCCTACCAATCCTACCAATTCCTATGCTCGCCGTGGTCAGGGGCATCGCCGCGGTTGCGGCGACTGTCGTCCGGGCGATCGGAGTGGAAGTCGCGCATGTCCCGCCCGCCGTGTTCATCATGCAGTTCGTGAACCACACGCACATCGTGATGCGTTAGCAGGCCCAGATGTTCGTGCCCCAGGCCTTCGACGACGAAACGGCCATGATCCACGCGATAGCCGTTCAAGACATGGCTGTTGCGGAAAATAAATTCCATCCGTTCATGCGGCAGCAGGAACGGGTGATAATCCACATCCCAGAAATGGTCATAAGCCACGAAGGTGAAGGCATCAATACCCAGGCCAAAATCCACGTCCAAGGCCAGCCCGTCATGGAAATACAGCCCCACGCCCGCCCGGTAAACCGCCGCCGGCGGCAACGGTGCCCAGCCGCAATAGCCCTCCGCCTCACGCCAGCAAACCCACGCCGGCGCCCAATCGTAGCCCGGCACCCAAACCCAGCGCTCCTGGAAGCGGGTCCATCGGCCATAATGGAAAACAATGCTGCCCCAGGTGTAATCTGACTGCCAGGACCAGCCGGCATCGGTGTACGCCCAGTGGCCGTGGTCGAAATACGGCCGCCAGTATGGATCGGTCAGCGCAATGGTCGGCTGCCAGCATTGGCCCACCCCTGGAACCTCAATCCAGGTTCCGGACGACGAAAGTTGCGCTTGAAAACCATCGAAGGTGACCGTCGGCGCGGCCGGAGTGCTGTCCGCCACCACCGGCGCGGGACTGGCCCCGGTCACCGGCGGGGCCACCGGCGGGGCCACCGGCGGGGCTGCCGGCGCCGCCGGACCGCCAATCAAGGCCTTGATCACGGCCGACGAAAGACCCTGGTTTTTCAAGGCGATGATTTGATCCGCCGTCAGATTGTAGGTGGCCTGGTTGTTCCGGATCTGGGTCAGGATCACGTCGTCCGAAATGCCGGCTTGCGACAGCTTGACCACGTCCTGCACGCCGGGCGGCAGGCTTTGGGCGTGCCCCACGGTGGCGGTCGCGCAGAGCAGACCCACGGCCAGGGCGGCCAGTTGGTTGACTGATTTTAGATTAATGAGAGGTATCTTTTTCATAAAAACAATTGGGTTGAATGAGTTATTCGGCAGCTTGATTTTCGGCGTGGGGGTGGAAGCCGAATTGCACCAGTTTCGCCTTCATGGTGATGCGCGAAACCCCCAGCCAGCGCGCGGCCCTGGCTTGGTTGCCCTCGGCCAGGGCGATGGCGCGGCGGAATAATTCGCGCTCGGCGTTTTCCAGGATTTTCGCGTGCACTTCGGTCGTTTCGCCGCGTTGCGCGGCGGCGAGCTCGGCGTCCAGCCATTCGCCCAGCGTCCGGGTGGCGGGGGCCGGCGCGCCGGCGGTCTGCGTGATCGCGGCGCGCACGTGATCGGCATTGATCGTGTACCCCTGCGCCAGCAGCAGGGCCTTGCGCAGCGCGTTTTCCAGTTCGCGCACGTTGCCCGGCCAGGAATGGGATTGCAGAAATTCCAGGGCGCCGGCGTGGATGGACGGGCTGGGGTGGCCGAGTTCCGGCCCGTATTTGCCCAGGAAATAACGGACCAGGGCGGGAATGTCCTCCTTGCGCTGGCGCAGCGCGGGCAAATGGATGGAGACCACGTTGAGGCGGTAATACAAATCCTCCCGAAACGTTTTGTCCCGGATGGCGGTTTCCAGGTCGTGATGCGTGGCGGCCAGCACGCGCGCGTCCACGGCAATGGTTTCGCGGCCGCCGACCCGCCGCAAACAATGTTCCTGCAGCACGCGGAGCAGCTTCACCTGCGTGCCGGGCGTCAGGTCGCCGATTTCATCCAGGAAAATGGTGCCGTGATGGGCCTGCTCAAACCGGCCGATGCGCTGGCTCACCGCGCCGGTGAACGCCCCGCGCTCATGCCCGAACAATTCGCTTTCCAGGAGCGTTTCGGGAATGGCGGCGCAATTGATGGCCACAAACGGCGCGTTGGCCCGGTCGCTGTTCTGATAAATGGCGCGGGCGATCAATTCCTTGCCCGTGCCGGTTTCGCCCCGGATCAGCACATTGACGGGCTTGGCCGCGATGCGCCCGATTTCCTTGTAGATGGATTGCATGGCCGCGCTTTGGCCGACGATGGCGTCGCGGGCCTCGCCGGGTTCGCCCAGCGTGACCGGCTCGGACATGAGGCGGTTGCTGTTCACCGCGCGGTGGATGAGGTCCAGCAACTGGGGGATTTCAAACGGCTTGAGCAGGTAATCGTAAGCGCCAAACTTCATGGCTTCGATCGCCGTTTGCGTGGTGCCAAACGCAGTGATCAGAATGATCGGCAGCCGGGGCCGGGCGACATGCAGTTGCCGCACCAGTTCCAGACCGCTCAGGCCGGGCAGCTTCAGGTCGGTGATGACCGCATTGAAACTGTCGCGGGCCGCGCGGGCCAGCCCGTCGTCCCCCCGTCGCTCAATGGCGACTTCATATCCTTCGTCGGCGAGCACGCGGGACAGGGTGTCCACGATTCCCGGGTCATCGTCCACGAACAAAATTTTGGCGGGCACACTCATTTAATATTTACGATTTACGATAGGCGATTGACGCGCGTTTTGACATCACAATGCGGCGTCCATGCAGCAAGCCAATATTAGCCCGGACAGTTGGAAGTGATCTGGAAAGCGACGCGAACAGCCCACTGAAAAGATGGGCGCAAAGAGGTTCGAATCCTTTATTGAAAAGACACGGCGCGCAGGTTTGGAAACCTGCGATACGGCAGGCTGGGAAGCCTGCGCTACCCGGGTTGGCAAGGTGTTGGCCGATTTCATTATGAAGCATCCGGGCTAGGGGGTTGCCGGGGGCAGCAGGATGCTGAAGGTGGTGCCGCGATTCACCTGGGTTTGATACTGCAGGCTGCCTCCGTGCTTTTGCAGGATGCGCGCCGCAATGGACAAGCCCAGCCCGGTGCCGGTTTCCTTGGTGGTGAAAAAGGGATCGAACAACCGTTTCTGCGCCTCCAACGGAATCCCCCGGCCCGTGTCGGCCACCTCCAGCATCACCGCGCTTTTTTCGCCGTTGCGGAGGGGCTTGCGCGCCGGCCGCGCATTCAGCGTAATGGTGCCGTCCTGGCCGATGCTTTCCGCGGCATTTTGCACGAGGTTGATCAACACCTGCTTGATTTGCGCCGGATCCACCCGCACATACATGGGTTCGGCGGGTTCCTGCAGAATCCGGATCCGCTGTTTTTCCAACTGGGGCTCGAAAAACTGCCTGGTTTCCAGCAGCAACAAATCGGCCGCCATCACCACCAGCTGCGGCTCGGCCGGCCGGGCAAACTGGAGGAAATCATTCACGATCCGCTCCAGCCGGATGATTTCGCGCTCCACGACCTTGACATCCGCATACTCCGGGGAACCGGCGGCGAAGCGCTTTTGCTGCGTGAACAGGGCGGCCTTGATGGCGGTCAGGGGATTGCGGATTTCGTGCGCCACCCCGGCCGCGAGCAGGCCGAGCGACGCCATTTTTTCGCGTTGCCCGGCGGCCGCCTGGGTTTCGACCAGCTTGGTGCGCAACGGCTTGATCATGTCGTGGTACACAAACACCGCCAGCGCGATGCCCGCCAGAAAGAGCAGCGTCAGCGCGCCCAGGACGGTTAGGCGCAGATGCCGCACCATTTGCTGCGCCTCGGCCATGAGCTGCTTCTTCAATTCCAGATGCGCCTGGGATAGTTCCTGGCCTTGATCAAACAATTGCCGGCGCGCCTGGTTCAACCGGTCGCTGAGCTCCGCCGGGATGCTGCCATCCCCGGCCAGCACCCGCGCCTGCTCCTCGTTGGCCGCCTGGATGTATTCCGCGTAGCTGCAATTCAACTGGGCCAGCAACTCCCGCTCCCGCTGCGTGACCGGGCCGACGATCTGGGCCTGAATCCAGCCGTTCAACTCCCGGCTGGATTTTAGAAAATCACTCCAGACCGCCGGATCACGGGTGGTCCGGAAGCGCGACAGTTTGTCGCTCACGTCCCGGAGCATGTCTTTGAAATGCTCCGCCATGCCGATGCTCTGGACATCCACCTCACTGAGTTTGTCCCGCAGGTCCGCGCTTTGGCGCTGGGAATCGAACGTGACACTGGCAATCAGCGCGCCCATGACCGCGATGGCCAGCCCGAGGACGGCCAGACGGAGTTTGACAGCTGAGGTCATGTTGGGGATTGCCGATTAAAGCTGAGCTCCGAAGTTGGGATGGAATACTCGCGAAAGGCCCTGCCCAGGCGGTGCCGGGGAAATTCCGCACCCGTTGGTTGCAGGCGCGGCGCGCACGGAGTGACGCGCCCTACCGTGATGGGCTCGCGGAAGGTCTGTTCGATTTCATCGCCTAACTCGGAGTCCGGGTTATGCACCTGGTTTAGTCTTAATGCCTTTCGGAAATTCAAATTGGCCGGAAATCGATGGGAAGATGCAACCCCGTTGGGGTAGGTCATGGTTGGGGCGTTTACCCAGGGTAGCTCCTCCGTCGCGACCCTGGGCTGAACGATGGAATCCCTTTGGGATTCAAGCTCGGAATTTCCGAAAGGCATTAGGTTTAGTCTGGATATTTCATAGTGATTTGGAAACAGACGCGAGCATCCCATGAATATCCACGCGCAAAGACGTTTGAACGCGGGTTGGAAAGGCCACGGCCCGCAGGTTTGGAAACCTGCGATACGTCGTTGGGATGCTGGAATTGTTGCGCGCTTACAGCGCTTGATGGCAATTATGGCATCAAACCCAGGGCGTTGCCCTGGGCTGTCATGTGGCGGCCTTTCAGGCCTTGTATTCGCACCGCCATTCTGGAAAAAGGAGGCCATGGATTTATCATTGACGGAACGGCTCAGGTGTTGCGATACGGCAGGCTTGGAAGCCTGCGCTAACTGCGGTTGCGTGATTTTGGCGACTTCACTATGAAATATCCGGGTGAGCGACCGGCCCAACGATGGACTGGAGCATCGTTCCAACATGTTTTTATCCGTGTGCATCTGTGTCCATCCGTGGTTAAATCTAATCTTTAACTGGGCGGCTTAACGCCAATGACCCCGTTCATGATGCCAGCCATAGCCATCATGCCAGGCCCGGCCCCCAATCCAAATCGCGTGCGGATGGGGCGGCAGCATCCAGTGTCCGCCCACCCAAACCCAGTGCGAGCCTTCCCAGGACCATTCGCCGCCAACCCAGATGTAGTCCGGTCCGGGGGCCACCACCACCGTCTCCACGGGTGCGGGCGGCGGGGCCACTTCGGTCACCACCGGTGCCGGTGCCGGGACGGTGTTGGCGGTGTTGATCATGTAATTCACCACCCGGTCGGTCACGCCTGCATCGCGCAGGTCAATGATATCGGCGGCACTCAAATGAAAGACCGTGTGGCTGTTGCTGATCTGGTTGATGATCACGTCTTCGCCAATGCCGGCTTTGGCCAGCGATTTGACCTCGGCCACGGACAGGGGCGGTGGCGGATTCACGACCACAGCGGGTTGCGGGGCTTCCGCCCGCAGCCGGGCGTCTTGTTCCCGGTCGGCGGCATTGCCAATCAAACCGCCGGCCAGCGCGCCCGCCGCCGCGCCGATCAAGGCATCCGGCCCACCGTGGTTGCGGCCGCCGATCGCCGCTCCGGCGAGGGCTCCCGTCGCCCCGCCGATCAGCATGCCGGTGCCGGTGTTGTTCACCGTGCCATCAGGATTCTGGCAGCCGGTCAGTAACGCCGCCGCACTGCCAATCGCGAAAATTTGATTCAGTTTCATACGTATTATTTTTAAAGATTAAACACTAAACCCGGTTTTTGTGATCAAAAATAATTCCCCAACACGCGTTGGATCATTTGCATATCACATGCCAATCAACCAGGAAACCGAAGCTGGCGGGGCGGGGGTTATCCGGGCGTAAAAGGGGTTTTAGACCGGCTATAGGGAGGCTTGGATGCAAAGCAGGTTTGCACCACAGCAAAGTTACTTTGCTTCTGGCAGTGGCCCGGGCGTCTCGCCTGGCGGGGTGTTGGTTTCAAGTTGATAAAAGTGTTATTTCGGGGGTTTTCTTAAATAAGTGTTCAGTGTTCAGTGATCAAGTGTTCAGCAAAGCAGTTGGAAAGTGACGGTGCGGGCAAAATGATGCTGGTTGCCGGATGCTGGATGCGGAACGGCGGAAGCCAGTGGCGACGCGGCCAGCTGGATTGGAGACGTTGGCAGCGGTATAACATATTGTAAAAACAGGTACTTGCATATTGAGTTTCTTAAAAGCGATCACGCGTTCAGTTTAGGGAAGCATTGGGAAAGCTGGGTTGTTTGGATGGCCATAGCGTCATGCGCAAGCCCCCCGGCGAAGCCACGCCACAAAGTGCCTGCTCCGCAGGCAAACGAAGTCGCAGCGCGACTTCGCCCACCACCGGAGGCTCGCGCGGGAGGGGGCTCTGGATATGACCACACCCCTCACCCTCAATCCCTCTCCCCGTTGAGGGGCCGTTGAGGGGAGAGGGAGGCTAGTGGCGACGCGGCCAGCTGGATTGGAGACGTTGGCAGCGGTGTAACATATTGTAAAAACAGGTACTTGCATATTGAGTTTCTTAAGGGAGAAGCATTGGGATGGCGGCGGTTGGGGAAACCTTGTCCGCTGGGATGTCAATAGCGGCGCGCACGGAGTGGCGCGCCCTACCGCCCAAGGGTTGGCGTGTGGCCGGGAGGTTTCGGGGGTTGTGGATTCGAGTTTCAAAGCGTAAAAAGTGATATTTCGGGGTTTTTTGATGGGTTTCAGTTTGGGAATGACGAATGTTGAATGACGAAAGAATGACGAAGCACCAATGACGAATGGTGTCCGCTGGCAAAAAGAGCGCCTCACCCGTTCCGTCCGGCGGGTCGCCGGACGGTACGGGCCAGTGGCCCGTGCCACCCTTGTTTGCAAACGCTCGTTCATGGTGATAAAAGTGTTAATTCGGGGATTTTGTGGGAAGTGT
>Ga0302319_10001484_pt1 | contig 52452 bp, 42 predicted proteins | sample Bog_T0_2_FD_203319 | JGI IMG/M metagenome (GOLD analysis project Ga0302319, IMG submission 203319) | Peat permafrost microbial communities from Stordalen Mire near Abisko, Sweden - Bog_T0_2 | ecosystem: Environmental > Terrestrial > Soil > Wetlands > Peat | place: Sweden: Abisko, Stordalen Mire... | reverse complement strand
GCCGAAATGGTCAGCCTTTATTGTTGCTTGCGGAATAAACTGATGTGGCTCTTTGTCAAACAGAACCATACCTGCAATTGTTGGTCTCAGATCCTTTTTTGTTTGCCCTTCTGCAATGAATCCGCTTTTCTTGAAATCCTCCCACAATTGGGGAGAGGGGACTTTGAATCGCTTTGAGGTCTTGTTTAGGTAGAGATTAATTGCTTCTTCCGAGAAGTCATGAAGGGTGGCTTGATGTAGTGGAAGATTTTCATGTCGATCAGGGCTCTTAATTGGGTTACTCAGTCGCGCCGCGCGTCTGTCTTGTTCCTCAATGAACTCTTTATTGTGAACGCGAATCTGATCGGCGAGATCTTGGTCAAAATTGTCGACCGTAATTCCAGCATCAAGGAGCTTCCTACTTCCCTTGCCGTAGATGTCGGGGTTAGGGTCAGCAATGCCTATAACAACATGTTTGATGCCTGAATCAACTATTCTGTCCGCACATGGAGTCTTGCCAGCTCCCCTTTTCGAGCAAGGTTCCAATGTCACATATATGACTGCGTCTTGAGGAATCTTAAGGCCTGATTTCTCCAAAAGCGTGAATTCCCCGTGGTCTCCGGGTCCATACTTTCCTCGATGAGCGCGTCCAATTATCTTCCCATTTTTGCGAACTAAGACTGCCCCCACCAAAGGGTCTGTCTTTCCAATTCCCTCGGATCGGGACTCAAGCATGACACTGATAGCTTCCGTCATGAAAGCGCGGTCTGGGTGTTTGATCCTGATTCGAGATTTCGTTTTCTCGACGGTCTTCACCCTCTTGCCTAACGCTGGCTTGAGTTTTCCCATGAGATTCAGTTTAACTCCTTGGCACCAAGCCGCACGTTTGCAACTGATTGCAAATTCCGTCGATTTCAGCCCTGAGCAATGTGCCGGTTGCCCCTAGATACAAAACCAATTCCGCCATGATTCACCAAACGCTGCTTAGTGCTGTTCCCGGCCGTTCATGGACTCGCCGGCGTCGTCGTGGCCGTCCACGATGTAAACCCAGCCGGAGAGCGGGGCGCGGCCTTGGGTCGCTAGAAACGAGTAATTGAAGCGCAGGTCGGTGAATTCGACCGTAGTCCAAGTGCGGCCCGGCGGCAAATTGGGCGGGTCCAGTCCCGGCACTGGGCCGGGCGCCGGTTCGGAGCCCACGTCGCGCACCACGGCCCAGGTTCCCCAATCGAGATAAACCTTTCCCAGCCCAGTCTGCTTCGCGGCTTCTACGGCGGCCGTGCCGGCCGGTTTGTAGAGCACATCGCGCAATGGATCGCTCTCGATCGAGCCGGTGCGTGTGTCGATCTCGGCGGTCTGATAGAGATTCGAGGTCTCGACGATCGCGTGCCAGCGAAATGGATTCACCGGGTAGGGCTCGGCGGCCATGCGCAGGGCGGGCTCAGCGGAGATCGGTGCATTGCTGACCATGACCAACGCCTGGGCGTGCTCGGCCCAGCGCCAGCAGCCCAGCACCAGCATTCCGGTGAGCGCAAAAATTGCCCAACCGCGGCCGCGAAATCTCTGTTTCCGCACGCCGATCTCGCGATCGGCAAGCCCCAGCACCCACGGCATGAATAGCGCCAGGAAGAGCAGCGCCCAGACGGCCGGTTCGTATATGTAGACGAAGCTGCCCGCATACCAGCGCGGATTGAAAGGAAAGAATGGCCGCAAGCCGTAGTTGTTGGTCCAGTCAAGCAGCAAGTGGCTAAGCGCCGCAATGCAAGCGGTGAGGTAGAGCCATCCCCAGTGCATCGGCTGTTGTGCGATCCCACCCATTTCATCCGCAACAGCGGACGAAATGGATGGGGCACGGGCAGCATTTCGGCGTCGCGTTTTGAGCCAGCGATCGAATAGCCACACCGCACCCACAGCCACGCCTGCTACTACGGGAACCGCCCAGAAGGTGTGCGTAATGCCGCGATGGTGCTTGAGTCCTTCCACGGGCCCATTGAATCCCCAGAGGACATCCAGGTCGGCGGCTTCGGCGGCAAGCACCGCGGCCAGCGTGGCGTAGGCCGTCTTGCGATTGAATCCCGCGCGGCCGATGCAGGCGCCGGTAAGAAAATGCGTGATCGGTTCCATGCGTTTTACGATCCGATCTAGACGGTGGTCGCCCACTCGCCCTGGCGCATGAGCGGCTCGGTGACGCCGGGCGCGGTGACGCCGTCGATGTCCAATTCGCCGGAACCGATCATCCAGTCTACGTGGATCAAACTGTCATTGGCGCCCTTGGCGGCGAGCTGCTCGGGAGTGAGCTTGTCGCCGTCGCGCACGCATGACGAATACGCCTGGCCAAGCGCGATGTGCGAGGCCGCGTTCTCGTCAAAGAGAGTGTTGAAGAAAACAAGACCACTTTGCGCAATGGGCGACGAGTGCGGAACCAAGGCCACCTCGCCCAGCCGCCGCGCGCCTTCGTCGGTGCCGATGAGCTTTTTTAGCACTTCTTCGCCGCGCGTGGCGCGGGCCTCCACAATCCGCCCCTTTTCAAAACGCACCTGGATGCCTTCAATCATCGTTCCCTGGTGCGAGAGCGGCTTGGTCGCGGTCACGACGCCATCGGCGCGATCCTTATGCGGGGCGCTGAAGATCTCTTCCGTAGGCATGTTGGCGATGCAATAGATTCCGTTGCCCGCTGTTGTGCCGCCGCCGAGCCATTCATGATCGTCGGCAAGGCCGAGACGGAAGTCGGTGCCGGGGCCGCGATAGTGCAGCGCGTAGTAACGTTTGGCATTCATAAAGGCGGCGCGCTTCTGCAATTCAGCGTCGTGCGCCCTCCACGCACTCACGGGATCGGCCCTGTCGATGCGTGTCGTGGCAAAGATGGCGACCCACAGTTTGCGTAAGGCCTCGTCAGGACTGTCGTTGGGAAAAACCGCCGCGGCCCACGCTGGTGTGGCGCTTGGGACGATGGTCCAATTAATCTCGTGCCGCGTAATGAGCTCGAGAGCGGGACGGTAGGCTTGCGAAACGGCGCGATTGGCACGGCCCACTTTATCCGGGTCCTCGTTGGATAGGAGCGCGGGATTAGCTCCAGAAATTGCCAAACGCGCTGCGCCGCTCTTGAAAGCCGCCGCCATGCCGTCATAGAGCCATTTGGCCGCGTGATCGAAGCTCGCGCCGGACGCGTGCCGGTAACGCAGCAGGGCAGAGTCCTCATCGTTGAAAAGCGTAGTTACCAGCGACGCGCCAGCACGATAAGCGTGTTCGGTAATGCGGCGAGTCAGAGCCAAGGCGTCGAGCGACGCGGTCATCAAGAGTTCCTGCCCCGGCCTGAGGCCCAACCCCACATGTACGGCCACGTCGGCGAGCAGATCCAGACTGTCGGCTTGCGTGCGAGCTTCAAGAGCAATTGCGGGTTGCGTCATCACTTCTCGATTCCTTCTGAATTCGTCTATCAATTGGCCGCCAGTTTTGGGTCCGCTGGCCGGATGTTGCTATTGTAGGGGGTCTTGCATAACGTACGTCACGGCACAAGGTTGTCGTACGGCTCGCGATGCAGAGTGAGAATCGGGTTCCACCCATGCCGCGGATTCGCCTACAATCAACGATGGATGAAAAGGCCTTTCGAGGGGCCATATTGCCATGATGAAGCTTCATATCATTTGGATGAAGAGGAGCATTTTGACTACTGGAATTTCGCTTGCCCTGGGGGCTGCGTCCGCTTCCGCGCAAGCGCAGACGGCGGTCGCCGTTTATGGGCCGAACAACCCTTTTTACGCGCCCAGCACCCTGCCGTTTCAGGCGCCGCCCTTTGACAAGATCAAGGACAGCGACTACCAGCCGGCCATCGATGCGGGCATGGCGACGCAGATCAACGAGGTTGAGGCCATCGCCAACAATGCCGCGCCGCCCACTTTTGAAAACACCATCGTCGCGCTGGATCGCTCCGGCCAGTTGCTCATACGAGTGATGCTGGTGTTCAACTGCGTTACCGGCGCAAACACCAACGATAAGTTACAGGAGGTGCAAGCGTACGAAGCCCCGCGCCTGGCCGCACAACAGGATGCAATCTACCTGAACTCGAAGCTCTTTGCGCGTGTGAGGGCGGTCTACGACCGGCGCGTATCGCTCCATCTCGATCCGGAACAGCTGCGACTAGTGGAGTACGACTATCAGCAATTCGTGAAGGCCGGCGCCAACCTTTCCGACGCCGACAAAACCAAGCTGAAAAAGCTCAATGAAGAAGAATCGACGCTCGAAAACACATTCCAGAATCAGTTGCTCGCGGCGGCAAAGGCGGGCGGGTTTTCCACCACGGACCCCATGGCTCTTGCCGGGTTGACTGAGGCGCAAATCGCGGCAGCCGCCCAGGCCGCACAGGCACGCAAGCAGCAGGGCTGGCTGCTGCCGCTGCAAAACACCACGCAGCAGCCGAATCTGGCGTTTCTAGCCGACCGCGAAACGCGCAAAGCAATATTCGACAACTCATGGAACCGCGCCGAGCGCGGCGATGCCAACGACACGCGAGCCGCGATCGCGAGGCTCGCCCAGCTGCGCGCCGAAAAGGCTGCGTTGCTTGGATTTCCCAATTACGCGGCTTGGAATTTGACCGATCAGATGGCCAAGACCCCGGAGGCGGCGAAGAAGTTTCTCGATGCGCTGGTGCCGGCATCCACGGCCAGAGCTACGGGAGAAGCCAAGGATATTCAAGCATTGATTGACGCACAACACGGCGGGTTCAAAGTTGAGCCGTGGGATTGGGAATTCTATTCTGAGCAGGTGCGCAAGGCGAAATACGATCTCGATCAGTCGCAGATCAAGCCCTATTTTGAACTGAATCGTGTGCTTGAGGACGGCGTCTTCTACGCAGCGCACCAGCTTTACGGTCTCACCTTCAAAGAGCGCAAGGATATTCCTGTTTACCAGCAGGACGTGCGCGTCTTCGAAGTCTTCGATGTCGACTCCAAGCCGCTGGCCCTGTGGTACTGCGATTACTTCAAGCGCGACAACAAAAACGGCGGCGCCTGGATGGACGTTCTCGTCGGCCAGTCGAAACTGCTAGGCCAGTTGCCGGTCGTCTTTAACGTGGCTAACTTCGAGAAGCCCGCGCCGGGCCAGCCCGCATTGCTCAGCTTCGACGACGTGACCACAATGTTCCATGAATTCGGCCACGGGTTACATGGCATGTTTGCCAACACGGTATATCCCAGCCTGTCGGGCACGCAGGTGGCGCGCGACTTTGTCGAGTTCCCCTCCCAGTTCAACGAGCACTGGGCCAGTTATCCCGCGGTCTTTCAAAATTACGCGCGCCACTACAAAACCGGCGCGCCCATGCCGGAAGAGCTCAAGGCAAAGATCGTAAAGTCGCAGAACTTCAATCAAGGCTACTTGTTCACGGAGATTCTCGCCGCATCCGAGCTCGATCTCGAGTGGCACATGCTCCCGACCAGCGCGCCTCTTCAAAATCCAGATGTCTTCGAAACCGAGGCGCTCAAGCGCACGCATCTCGACCTCAGCACCGTGCCGCCGCGCTATCGCTCCAGCTACTTCCTGCACATCTGGGCGAATGGCTACGCGGCGGGCTATTACGCGTATTCGTGGAGTGAGATGCTCGACGATGATGCCTTCCAGTGGTTCCTGGATCACGGCGGCATGACGCGCGCCAACGGCGACCGATTCCGGCAGATGGTCCTCTCGCGCGGCAACACCGAGGACCTGGAAAAAATGTATGCGGCGTGGCGAGGCGGCTCGCCCAGCATCGAGCCCATGCTGAAGGACCGCGGGTTGAAGGGGGACGCGCAATAAGCGGAGGGCGCAAGGCGAGCGGCGGCAGGGGGACCACTCAGTGGCTATCGATCCGAAAGGCGCCGCTCTTCGCCTCCGATCTTCGTGCGCGTCACTATAATCCATAGCTATGAGCGAGTCGGCTGTCGTGCGAAAAGTCGAAAAGCTGCGCCAGGAACTGCGCCGTCATGAGCATCTTTACTACGTACTCGATGCCCCCGAGATCAGCGATGCCGAATACGACGCGCTGATGAACGAATTGAAGAGACTGGAGGCGGCGCATCCTGGGCTGATCACGGCGGATTCCCCGACACAACGCGTGGGGGGCAAGCCCGCAGCTGGCTTCAAGAAGGCGCAGCACTCGCGGCCCATGCTCTCGCTCGACAACGCCTACAACGCCGAGGAACTGGCCGACTGGGACCGCCGCGTGCACGAACTTGCCGGTGCGCTACCAGTCGAGTACACGGCTGAGCTCAAGCTTGACGGGCTGAGCGTTGCGCTCAACTATCAGCCCGGCTCTGACGGCGACGCGCTGCTCTCCATGGGACTCACGCGCGGCGACGGCCAGACCGGCGAAGACGTCACATCAAACATCCGCACCATCCGCAGTATTCCGCTTTCGATTTCGGCGGCAAAACTCAAGAAAGCCCGCCTCCCGGAGTCGATCGAAGTGCGCGGAGAGGTCGTGATGCCCGAAGCGGCCTTTCAGCGCCTCAACGAGGATCGCGAGCGCGAAGGCCTTCCAGCATTCGTCAATCCGCGCAACTCTGCCGCGGGCACGCTGCGCACGCTCGAGCCTTCGATCGTCGCCAATCGCCGCATGGTTTTCTTCGCGTATTTTCTGCTCGTCGACGGCGAATATTTTGCCGCCGGTCAGACAGCTACGCTCGATGCGCTCATCACACTAGGCTTCCGCGTAAACCCACATCGCGGGAAGGTGAGCACTGTCGAAGAAATGATGAAGTTCATCGACAACGCCGAGAGTCAACGCGCCTCGCTCGGCTACGAGATCGATGGCGTGGTGCTTAAAGTCGATGCGCATGCCACGCAGCAACGTCTGGGCTACACGGGCCGCGCACCGCGCTGGGCCATTGCGTACAAATTCACGGCCAAGGCGGGTGTTACGCAGGTGAAGAGCATTACCGTGCAGGTTGGCCGCACCGGCAAGCTGACTCCAGTGGCGGAATTGACGCCAGTTTTCATCGGCGGCACCACGGTGAGCCGCGCCACGTTGCACAATGCAGATTTCATTCTTGGTCTTGGACTGAGAATTGGGGACTACGCAAGAGTCGAGCGCGGCGGCGACGTGATTCCTAAAGTCGTTGAAGTAATCGAAGACGCCGATCACCCGCGCGGCCTGCAGTACTTCGAGTTTCCTCCCGTCTGCCCCGAATGCGGCAGCCAGGTCGTTCGCGCCGAAGGCGAGGTCGACTATCGCTGCGTTAATGCAAACTGCCCTGCCAAAATCCGCGAAAGCCTTCTGCATTTCGGCCGTCGCGAAGTAATGAACATCGAAGGACTGGGCGAGGCGGTCGTGCAGCAGTTGCTCGATCGCGGATGGGTGCACAGCGTTGCCGATCTATATTCTCTGACCGCGGAGCAGCTCGTCAGCCTCGACCGATTCGCCGAAAAATCGGCGTGCACATTGCTCGCCGAGATTGCAGGCTCAAAACGGGCGGGACTTGCGCGCGTGCTCATGGGCCTCGGCATCCGCTTTGTTGGCGAACGCACCGCCGAGTTATTGGCGCAGCAATTCGGCTCCATGGACGCGTTGATGGCTGCAACAGCCGTGGAACTAGAACGCGTGGAAGAGGTCGGCCCACGTATCGCGCAGGCAATTCTGGAGTTCTTTGCGCAGCCCGCCAATCGCGCACTTGTAGAGAATCTGAAGCGCGCAGATGTCAACATGACCGCCGAGAGGAAGCAGCGCACTGCGCAACTCGCGGAACTGACCTTCGTGCTGACAGGCATACTGCCTACTATGACGCGTGATGAGGCCAAGCAGAAGATTGAAAGTGCCGGAGGCAAGACTGCGGGCTCGGTGAGCAAGAAGACCAGTTACGTCGTGGCCGGCGAAGAGGCGGGCTCCAAGCTCGACAAAGCGCGCGCACTCGGGGTTCCCGTGCTCGACGAGGCGGGACTGCTGGCGCTGCTCGCAGGGCAGCCGCTGTCGAATTAGTTCATCCCTTCGATCCTCAGTGCATGGCCGGCGGCAGGTTCTGCACGCGAGTCGGCCGCGTAAGCAACAGAGGAATCAGGGCGGCGATTATCAAAATCAGGTCAAACCACATAAATTCTTCTTTCGACTGCTCTTGCTAGGCACTGGTGCGGCGGCGCGCATCTGTGTCTGGCTGGTTTGCCGCGGCCCGCATCTCGCGCTCGCGTTCTCGCTCCCATGCTTCGGCGTGCCAGCGGCGCGATGCGTAGCGCAATGTGTCGGCGGGCAACGGCGGAATCTCCTTGGGATACGTCCGCGACGGCATGGTCACAATCTCCGGCAGCGGGCGATGAACCGGCTTGGAGGGCTCCTGTGCGAGCGGCGGCAACAGGCGCGCCGACGATTCGATTTCTGCAGCAACTGCCAGGCTGGTATCGGCCATCACGGGCATCTCCACTTCGACTTCGGTGGTCTCTTCGTTGCTCTTCGCGCGCTTGGCAATAGATTTCGCCATGAATTCGTCGACCAGCTTATGCAGGCAGGTTTGCCCACAGAGATGCTTTGAGTCCGGCCGCAACCGGTGGCGCGAGGTCCAGCCGCTCACGCGAAGTTCACCGCCTTGCTCGTAGGCAACGAACCAATGGTTGGTCTGCCGCTTTTCCGCGGCGCAAATATCGCACGAAATCGCCTGGCGGATCATCGCAACTCCTTCTCTCCGCAAAGACCTCGCATAATTGTGAACATTCCGACCGTAGTCTTCGCCCTCCCACGCGAGCGCAGATGCAAATTTCCCCGAGCGCTCCAGAAGGCGCCTCGGCCGTCCGAAGTAACTCCACATTCATTTCATCGTGCGGAAAGGCAAATGAATGAGATTGTCCGAATACGATCTGACATTTGATTCAGAACAGAACAAAGCAGCAGGAATTCGTCCTGATATGGGACAATTCGCGCGCTTGGAAATGGATGAGACGGGAAAACAGAAAGAGCGCGGCGATAACCGCGCTCTGCTGGAGAATTCCGATCCCAATGGATACAGTTCCTGCCGGCCCGGTTCTTACCGGCCGGTTGCGAAGTATCCCTTTTTGGCGCGCACCTGGTAGCGCCGGTCGTAACAATACAGATAGATTGAACGATAGGAGCCATCCGTCTTAAAGTCCGCCGGCGTGTAGACAAGTGCGTATTGGCTGCGCAGCTCCTCTTCGATGCTTTGGAAACTCACTGCCATATCTTGCACCGATGGAGGCCAGAAAGCCTCACCGCCGGTCTCTTCGGCCAGTTGCTGCAGCACCTTGTCGCCCTCGCCGCGGCTCGGCGTCCAGTTAGTGCTGATGGCGTAGATGATGGTCTCGGCGCGCTCGCATTCCTTGATGGCTTCAGGCAGCAATACACGGCTCTGGTTGTCTTCTCCGTCAGTGACGAGGATGATGGCCTTGCGAAACGGTTCGGGGCCGCGCTCGGTCAGCAGCTTGTCGCGGCAGGCGACATAGACGTCATCGAAGAGAGCGGTGCCGCCTTCGGGGCTCAGTTTGTTGACGCCCGTTTCCAGAGCATCCTGGTCGTTGGTCCAATTCGCGGTCACCGTGGGCGTTACATCGAATCCCATGACAAAAGCGCGGTCGGCCTTCGCCCTCAGCACTTGCAGCAGGAACTCGGTGGCCGATTGCTGCTCAAACTGGAAACGCGAACGGATGGAACTGCTGGTGTCGATGAGAATGCCGACGCGCAACGGCAGATTGATTTGCTGGTGAAACGAATTCACCCTCAACGGCGCCTTCTGGTCGTCGAGCAGCGCAAAGTCATTCTGCTTCAGGTCGGGAATGTAATGGCCGTGCCGGTCATTGACGGTAAAGATCAAGCTGACTTCGTTCACAGCCGCGTGAATGGTCGGTGTGCCCACATCGGTCGGCGCGCCTTGATCAACCTGTGCAGGCTCCGGCTGGGCGTTTTGTGGAGCTTGCGCCGGCTTTGCGGTTGCCGCAGGCGTGGGTTGTCCGCCGGTGCTTTGTGCGGAAAGGCTGGCAATGGTTGCCGCGGCAAGAACCATAGCCGCAAGCGCGATCAGGAGAATGCTTGAGCCCCTTGGGCGAAGGTTTACCGTTGGGGTGAAATGTTGCTGGGTCATGACATTCCTATTCTAGCAATCCCGCTGTTATCTGTGGGAGTCGCGGGCTTCCAGAGAGTCAAGGAAGGCGTTCAACTCCGGAGGCAATGGCGCTTCGAGCTGGAGCGGTTTGCCGGTGAGCGGATGCGTGAGTTCGAGTTTGGCCGCGTGCAGAAAGTTGCGGCCGAGGCGAAGGGTTTCGGGTTCCGATTTGCGCCGTGCCGCGCGGGTAGGCGTCGCCTGCATCGCGACTTGGTCGCGCAACTGCGCTGCGCCTCCGTAGAGCGTGTCACCCACAACAGGATGCCCAATTGACGCCATGTGCACGCGGATCTGGTGCGTCCTTCCAGTCTCAATGCGCACGCTGACCAGCGTGAACTTGCCGAATCGCGTGTCCAAACGGCGCAGCACCTGGTAATGCGAGATCGCCGTGCGGCCGATTTCGCTGGGTCGCGTCGTCATGCGCGTGCGACGCACCGGATCGCGGCTCACTGCGGCGCTGATGGTGCCTTTCTCGCGCGCCACTGCGCCTTGCACCAGAGCGATGTAGGTCTTGTTCACGCGCCGCTCGGCAAACATCGCGCCCAACGCGGCGTGAGCGCGATCGTTCTTGGCCACAACGATCAGTCCGCTGGTTTCCTTGTCCAGGCGATGCACGATTCCCGGACGCAAATCACCGCCTGTCGTGGAGAGCGCCTGGAAGCGATGCAGCAGCGCATTCACGAGCGTTCCGCGGCTGCGCGCGTCGTCGCTCGCGCCCGAACCTGCATGCACCATCATTCCTGCGGGCTTATTGATTATTGCCAAGTCAGAGTCTTCGTAGACCACATCGAGCGGAATGGCTTCCGCGATGGCCTTCAGCGGCGCTGGATGCGGCTCGCCGGTGATGGTGATTTGCTCGCCACCGCGCAGCTTGTACGAAGCCTTCTGCGGCTCGTCGTCCACAAGCAGATCGCCTTGGTCGATGAGCAGTTGCACGCGCGAGCGGCTTACACCATCCAGTTGTGTCGCGGCAAAGTGATCGAGCCGCTGACCGCGCGCTTCGGCTGGCACTTCGATGGTGCGTATTGCGCTCATGCCTTACCTCGATCGACGTTCGCTGGCTGCGGTTCATCTGCGGATGCTTGCGCGGACTTGCGTTCGCGCAGCACCAACGCTCCGGCAATCACGAGCAGAATCGCGGCAATCTGCGGTCCATCGAGCGCTCCGTGCAGCAGCGAACCGCGGCCTTCGGGATCGCGCCAGAGTTCGGTGATGTAGATGGCGAATCCAGAGCCCATGAGACCCAAACCTGCAACGTCGCCCTTGTGGCGCTCGAGCGGAAGCCAAACCAGAAGCAGCGAGGCGAGCGCGAGGAACGCGAGCGCAGCGTAGATCTGAGCGGGATGAAGCGGAACTCCGAGCGGAGCGCCGCTCCAGAGTGAAGCCATCGGATTGGTGTATGTAACTGCCCAGCGGAAACCTTGTCCTGCTTCGACGCCGTAACCTGAACCGGCGGCGAAAGCGCCCAATTGCTCAAAGGCTAGACCGAGTGCGAGTGGAGAGGCGAGCGCATCGGCGGTTGCGCGCAACGGCAGTTTGCTGCGTTGCGCGCAGCAGAACGCGCACGCTGAGCCTGCGATTGCGCCTGTGCCTGCGAGCAACGGATGATGCACCATCGCGAGTCCCAGCAACCACGCGGGATGCAGACGCAACGCGCTCCAGTTGGCGATGATGAGCAGCAGTCGCGCCGCAGCGAGCGCCGCGAACAGGCTCAGGACGCAGAGATTCCACATCTTGCCAGAATCCACTTCTGCGATACGCGAAGTGCGCAGCACGAGAAAGAGCGCGAGCAGAACGCCTAACGCTGCGATCGCTCCGTAAGACGGAATGACGAGAGAGCCGATGTGAAAGAGAACTGGATGCACTGAGGACAGGATAAGGCAGCGGAGTGAGAAGACGCAGCAAGTCAGCGAGACAGCAAGTTAGCGAGTCAGCAGGTCAGCTGAGAGTTGCGGCTCTTAGAAAAAATCCAAGCGGAAAATAGAAAGCCGACCCACTGGGCCGTGAGCGATGCGCTGGTGAACCCTTCCTAAGAAGGTGGGACTCTCCGCGGTTCATTAGGCATTCCGGACTGGCGGACACTGCACACAGAACCGATTGTCGAGTCGAGCCCCTGTTCATTGAATGTTGGTTCAACCAGCGTTGACCACCCACCTGCTTTGCAGGCCGGTTTCTATTGCGGATAGTAGGTGTCCTCGCTGGGAAATGCAAGTCTTGTGCGAGAGCGGAGCGTTGTGATAGCTTTCTGCGCCCTGCATTTTGGGAAACAGGGGACAAGGGAGCGAGGGAGCGAGGGAGCAAGAAGACAGGGAGCGAGGGAGCAAGGAAGCAATCCACTGCGGTGGGCACAAACTTTCGCTGTGCTCGGCGGAAGAGAGCGAGAAGACACGGGGCGAGGAGCAGGTGGCAGGAAATGGCGGACGGTGGGTAGTACGTTTTGGCCCGGCTTCGGTTTTGAGCTCGTGTTGCGTCATTGATAACTCCCCCCTCTACCCATACCGTTTTTGGGCTAAAGTATTCATTTCAAACCATTCAGGTTCCTGGTATGTTCGCATAAACGACTGAAAACAAAGTAGTTAGATCTAAAGTTTTCAAATATAAAGACTTAACTTTCTCCTTCGTTGAAAACAAATGGGTTCGGCCGGCAAATTGTCAAGAAAACAAGAGGCAAGCGGAGTTGACGAAGTGACCGGAACTCGAAGCATTAGAGCGGTTTCGATTCACATGTTGACATTTGAAGAGCGTGCATGGTGGCATTTTCTTGAGGAAAATGCCACTCGGCATCGAGGTTCCTGTAAAGAGCAGAATCGAAACCGCTGTAACCGCTATTCTCCGATCTCTGGTTCAATTGTGCGCCGGAAGAGGGAAATTATCTGCAAAGACGCAGGGGCAGGGAGCAGTGGGCAAGGATCAGAAAAAGAAGGAGTTAGGGTGAGGTGGAGGGTTTGATTTTGGTGACAAGGGGTTGACGTGTGATTTCACAGGCTGCGGAAAAAGGCAGCTTTGCGAGAGCGGAATCGCGCAGGGCTGAAGCCCGCAATCAATTCAATGCGTTTACGGCGCGCGACCCACGGACTGCGTGGGTTCCCCGCTCGCGCCCTGATACAAAGCACTGCGCCCCAGGAGTTTTTTCGCAACGTGTTCAACCCCAGTCCCCAAGGCGCGCTTGCGGTGATTCGCGCAGAGGGACCGCGGGACCCTTGCGCCGGCGGGGGAGTTGAGGCCTCAACTCCCCCGCTACGACATATTCAGCGATGCGAGACGCCGCTTATTTGGAGGTACAAAGGACAGGGGCGCCCTTACCTGATGGCGCCGAGATCGGCCAGCAGTTGGGCCTGATCGAAGCCGCCGGGCGAGCCTTTGGCAGCCAGCCAGTCCTGGCTGAGCAGGACGTGGGCTTCGTCGCAGTACTTGTTCCAGAAGGCGACGGTCATGGTCTTTGGCTGCCCCCACGTGATGCAGGTAAAGCCATTCTGGTCGTACTTGGGAACGTAGACGCAGTGGCCGCCCCAACTGCCGGGATCGGCGTCGGAGCCGGCATTCGGGACCACATCCCAGACGTCCTGATTTTGCGCCGTGACGGGCAGCGAGAGGCCGATGTAAACGCCGCCGAAGAGGGCAATCGACTGGCGCACCTCAGTGAGATTAGCCGGCCTGGGGTCGGCGAAGGCGGTGAGCGCGTGGCTGGCGAAGCCCTGCTTCTTCCAGTCGTTGAGCACGTCCAGTTCCACGCCGCCGTTGTCGGTACTGGGATTGCCGGGCTTGTAGCCGTCCCACTTTTCGTAGAACTTTTCGACGGTTGCGTCGGGGAGGGTGACGATGCTGCCGGCGTTTGCGGTCCAGACTTGTATGGCGTGCGCGCAGCCGGCGATGGTGCAGTTGTGAGTTACTATACCGTTTGAAACATACCAACCGGATTTGGTAGAGAGATTGTACACATGCCCGGAAAAAGGGTGTTCTTCAACATCGACGATGCGATCAAGCTGTACAAGGCTGGAAAACCGGCCGAAGAAGTCTCTGAAATCCCTGGAGGAAGCCGGGAGACCGTTGCCAGGCGACTGAAAAGGTCCGGGCTCAAACTCAGGACCGGTTCCGAGTCTGTCCGCCTTCATTACATTTCTCAGGTTGACCTTTGCGAAGCTCTCCGGCGATATGCGGATGGGGAGGATATGAAATCCCTCTGCGAGGAGTTTCGAATCGGAAGAAGACGCATGGAAAGCGCTCTTCGTCTCGCGGGCACTGCCGTAAGAACTTTGCGTCAATCCGCAGGGCTGCGCTATACCCGGATGAGCGAGTCCGAACGCCAACCGCTGGTAGCCCGTGCTCATATTGCCAAAAAGGGGAGACCCGCCGATTTGCGGTCGCAGGAACGACGCGCGAAGACTCTTGAAGTAACCCTTCAGCTTGCCAGCCGAGCCGACCTTATTCTCGGTGTATGGTTGGCTCAACGTGGTCTTCGATTCACTCCCCAGAAAGCGCCTGGGCCCTACAACCTCGATATTGCCGTTGATGAATTGGCCATCGCCGTGGAAGTGAACGGGGACTGGCATTATTTCCCTGACCGTTCCGCCACCGAGTCGAAGCGAAGAGACTATCTCCTCGATAGGGGATGGCGTTTGATCGACGTCTGTATTACTTCCAGTAGTGCAAGTCGGTGGAAGTATCTGAGACCCGCGTGTGCTGACAAGATTATCGAATTGCTTGAGAGTGTGCGCAGGGACGAATCCATTGGGCGTAAGCATTGGGTGATTGGGGGTGACGGTGAGACGTTTCCCGGAAGCTGTGACGAAAGTCAGGACCGGTCCGGAATAAGGAGACTTGTATCCCAAAATGGCGTCAGGTGCATGAGTTACAGAACCTTCGACTAAGCAACATCCCAGGGTGTCGTTCAACATCATGCCCCAGGAGGTGATGCCCCTGGTCCAGTCGGCGGTAGGTGGTGGTGGAGGCAGGCAGGGCGTCAGGTAGTCGGCCAGCATCAAGGTACGGCTGTCGGTTTTGACGGCCTTGCGGCCGAGTTTGAATTTCGATTGATCTGCCATGGGAGAGGTCCTTTCGTGCGCACGGAATTACCAGACAAACGGGCGATGGAAAGTGCTCGAGACGCGATACACTCCATCAGTCCATGAATTTTTCTGGATACGCTGGTTTTATTGTTGCGTAAAACCTCGAAATGATCTGCAAAAGTAAGAGAAGATAAATTTGGAGCACGGAGGGAGCAAAAAAACCATGGGTCGCATCGTTTTTGGGATGATTTTGGGGCTGATGCTGGTGCCAGTGGCAGTTTTGGTGTGGTTCCATTGGGGGACGTTGCCGGTGGCGGTGGCCGATCCGCCATTCCCTATGGAGAAGCAGATTACGCATGTGGCACTGAATGCGCGCGTTGCCCGGGAGATGCCGGGGAACCCGCCGATCCAGGCTGACCAGGACAATTTGACGGCTGGCGCTGAAGTTTATCGCGACCAGTGCGCGGCCTGTCATGGGTTTTATGGCAAGCCCTCAAGTTTTGGCTCGCACATGTATCCCAGCGCTCCGGCGCTGTGGCAGAAGCACAATAACAGCGACGTGGTGGGCGTGAGCGACGATAAGCCGGGCGAGACCTATTGGAAGGTCGCGAACGGCATCCGGCTCACCGGAATGCCGTCTTTCAAGAACACGCTTACGGATACGCAGGTCTGGCAGGTGACCTTGCTGCTGGCCAATGCCAATAGGCCGCTGCCTCCGGCGGCCCTGGCGATGGTGCGCGGCGAGGAGCCAACGGCGTCGAGCGCCGATGCTCCGCCTGCGGCAAAGGCTGCGCCGATTCCTGTGCCAGGGCACTGACGCCCGGGTCGGTAGTGGTGCAGGTTGAAAAAAGTCGCGCACCAGGGGCTAAAGCCCCCACATATTTGCCGGCGTTTGCGGCACGACTGAAGTCGTGCCCTTTCGCGACGAAGCCAAACTGCACCACTACCCCCGGGTCAATTGGAGCCGCGATGGCGCGGAAGGACGAAAGGGAAGCTGGAATTATGAGTTTGCTGGATGCGCTGAAGAAGGGGCTTGGGTTTGTGTTGCTCAGTATGGGAGTATCGCGGCCGGCGCCCAAGCCCAAAGCCGAGACGCCACCGGCGCCCAAAGGATGATGGGGCGAATAGGCGCGCCCGGATGCCAACTCGCGGCGGTCCCACAGACATTGGGACAACAAGCGGCCCTGGCACCGATTAAGGGCAGGGGCAACTTGTGATTGACACGACTGGGCAGGAGGGCTAGGCTCTCGACCCAGGGAAAGCTCAAGAAGGAATATTCCCGCTTAACGCCGCCATGGCTGATGTCTTCATCTCCTACTCTCGAAAGGACGAGGCCTTTGTACGAAGGCTTCACGAGGGCTTGGCTGAAATTAACCGCGACGTCTGGGTCGATTGGCAGAGCATACCGCCTACCGCAGAGTGGATGAAGGAGATTTTCACCAGTATCGAGGCCGCTGACAATTTCCTGTTCGTCGTAAGCCCGGATGCATGCGCCTCGCATATGTGCCAGGAGGAAGTCGCCTACGCCGAGGCCAATCACAAAAGACTGATTCCGATCGTGTGCCGGCCCGTCAAGCACGGCGACTTGCCTCCCGCTCTTGCCCGAATCCAGTGGATCCCCTTTACCGACAGCACCTTCGGAACTGCGTTCAGCTCATTGATTCAAGCCCTCGACACGGACTTGGATTGGGTCCGCTCGCATACGCGGTTGCTGGTGCGCGCTCGCGAATGGGAGATCAAAGGGCGCGACAGTGCTTTCCTGCTGCGTGGAATGGACTTGCAGAACGCCATTCAGTGGTTGGCACAGAACCCCATAAAAGAACCCAAGGCGGCGACTCTTCAGGAAGAGTACATCAGTGCCAGCCGGACATGGGAAGCGGGAGAGATTCAACGGCTCAGCGATTTGAACGAACAGATCAGGCGGCGGGCCAAACGGCTCCGGCAATTGTCGGCACTCCTGAGCGTGGCGCTGCTCGCGGTTGTCGGCGTGGCTCTTTTTGCCTTCTGGAGGCAAGCTCAGGCCGAGTCGCGCCAATTTGCGGCCGAGTCTCAGCAGGCTGTTGCGGTCGGGGATATTCGTCTGGCGCTGCAAACAGGCTTGGAAGCCGGGGAGCGGTGGCCCACGGACGAAGCTGAATACGCACTTAGATCGGCGCTTGAGGGGCCTCTCGAGCACTTAATCCTGAATCACGTCGACGGGGCGGCGTATTCCGGGGCGGCGTATTCCAGTGACGGTAAGCGGATCATCACCCCCAGCGCTGGTAACACGGCACGCGTGTGGGACGCCGATACCGGCAATTTGCTGGCGACCATGGCTGGGCATACTGACACCGTGTTAACCGCCGGATATTCGCCGGATGGCAAGCGTGTCGTTACCACAAGCAAGGACAATACGGCGCGCGTGTGGGATGCGGAAACAGGCCATTTGCTCTCAACTTTGGCGCATACCGCCGCGGTCTACGATGCGGAGTTTTCCCCTGACGGAAAGCGGATGGTCACCGCCAGTTCCGATCACATGGCGCGCGAGTGGGACGCCGCTACAGGCCATTTGCTACTAACGCTGATCGGGCATACCGATATCGTCGGTGTTGCGGCCTTCTCGCCAGATGGAACGCGGATCATCACGGCCGGTGGCGACAGCACAGCTCGAGTGTGGGATGCCGAGACAGGCCGTTTGCAGATGATCCTGACCGTGCACGGGGGCGCCGTAACGGATGCGGAGTTCTCGCGCGATGGGACGCACATCGTTACCTCAAGCATGGATTGCGCGGCGCGAGTTTGGGACGCCCACTCGGGCCATTTGCTGGCAACGACAGCGGAGGGCGGTGCGGTCTCACATGCCCAGTTTTCGCCGGATGGTGCTCGCATCCTCACCGCTCACGGTGACGGGATGGTGCGAGTATGGAACGCGAAATCGGGCGCACTTTTGCAAACGATAACCGCGTTTACCCCCGAGGGCGAAGGCGCGGGCCTCCAGTTTCCAACAGGAGTGTTCTCGCCCGATGGGAGCCTCATCGTTACCAGCGGCGGGGATCATAACGCGCGCGTTTGGAACTCCGAAACCGGCCACTTGGTGGCTACTCTTTCCGGACATACCGATGTCACCAACTCCGCGGTTTTCTCGCCCGACGGGCAGCGCATTGCCACCGCGAGTGTTGACGGCACAGCGCGGGAATGGGATTTCGAGCCGGGGCATCCGTTTGCGATCCTGGCCGGGCATGCCGGCAAGGTTAGCGACGCGCAGTTCTCTGTCGATGGAAGGCGTATTGTCACGGCCAACGAGGACGGAACGGCGAGGGTGTGGGACGCCGGATCGGGCCATTTGCTTTCAATTCTGAACGGCAAAGTGGAGCTCATCGATGCCCGGTATTCATTGGATGGAAGGCGCATTCTGACACATGGCTACGAATACGCCGTGCGCGTGTGGGATACGGAAACGGGCCGCTTGCTGTCAACTGTGACGCACACCGCATTCATCAACGATGCAGAGTTCTCGCCTGATGGAAAACGCACGATCACCGCCAGTGCGGATAATACGGTGCGAGTGTGGGACGCGGATACAGGCCGCTTGCTGGTAAGCCTGAACGGTCCCACCGCTGAAGTGAACCTTGCAACGTTCTCCCCCGATGGAAAACGCGCCCTCACCGCCGGCGGGGACGACTATGGCAACGGAACAGCGCGCATATGGGATGCCGGGGCGGGGAACTTGCTGGCGACGATCACCCTGGATGGAGTCGGTGACGGCGGAGTCCGGGCAGCAGCGTTCTCGCCCGACGGAAAACTTATCCTTACGGCCGGTGGAGGCAATACCGTGCAGGTGTGGGATGCCAATAGTACCCGTTTGTTGAAAACTCTAACCGGCCTGGGCGATGGGATACGCGCCGCGTCGTTCTCGCCTGACGGAAAGCATATCGTCACCTCAGGTGATAGCAATAACACGCAGGTGTGGGATGTTGGCACGGGCAATTTACGCACCACTTTGGTCGGGCCAGCCGGTGTTGGGATGTTCGCCGCGGCAGTGTTTTCGTCCGATGGCAAGCGCATTATCACCGGAAACGATGACGGGACGGCCCAGGTGTGGGATGCGGAAACGGGCAATCCATTGGGAACTTTGACTGGGCACACGGACGCCGTGAACAGCGTGGCGATTTCGCCTGACGGCAAACGGATTGTTACCGCCAGCCAGGACGGGACGGCGCGAATCTATATTGCCGATCTGAAGGAACTTCTGCAATGGGCCCAGAAGCAGCTCCCGATCGAGTCCGGCAAATGACTCCGCGATGCATGAAATTCATTCCTCACCCACCGGCATCAAGCGGTGGTCATTTGCGCCCTGGCTTGATGCCCGCATGAACGACATCAATGCAAACCGGCAAGTAAGGCAAGGAAATGCCGAGCTTGCATGTGCCTGATCTGCTGAGCAATGGCTTCGGTTACGTCCTGTTGAGCATGGGCGTTTCGTTGCCCGCTCCCAAGCCCGGAGGCGGCCAATAGGCGCGTCCTGCTGGCAACCGGCGGCGGTACTCCATCGTCCGTCGCACTCCTCGTACAATGAGAGAGGGAGTTCAACCACGCGGCGATGGCGGAAACAGAAGACAAACAAACTGAATCCGGTACCAAGCCTGCGGTAAAACCGGGCTCGGGCGAAGTTCGTCGCAAGCCCGAAGAAGATCCGGTGGGCAAGGTGTATGACGCGCACCTGATGCGGCGGCTGGGCCATTACGTGCGGCCCTACTGGCTGCAGGCCGGTATCGCCTCGCTGGCGGTTTCGCTCAAGTCGCTGTGCGACGTGGCCGGGCCTATCCTGGTGATGGTTGCCGTTGACCGCTATCTCGCGCCTGACCTGGCGGAGAAGGATCCCTCAAACGCCGTGGCAGACTGGGTGGCGAATGCCAGCCCCCTCGCGCATGTGCTTCCCACCGACGCCGTGCATGGCGTGACGCGCCTCGCCGCTATCTACCTGACGATGCTGGTTACGGCGTATCTTTTCCAGTTCGTGCAGGTCTACCTGATGCAGTGGACCGGCCAGAAGATCATGTTCGATCTGCGCCGCGACATTTTTCGGCACATGCAGCGCATGCATGTGGGCTTCTTCGACATGAATCCCGTGGGCAGGCTGGTTACGCGCATCACGTCGGATGTGGACGCGGTCAACGAGATGTTCACCGACGGCGTGCTGGCCATTGTGAACGACTTCTTCATGCTCACGATCATGGCCGCTGTGATGCTTGCCATCAGCTGGTGGCTGGCGCTGCTGGCCTTCGCCGTGCTGCCGCTGATCCTGATTGTCACGCGCGTCTTCAGAGATCATGTTCGCGAGAGTTACCGCCGCGTGAGGACCGCCATCGCGCGCATCAATAGTTTCACGCAGGAACACATCTCGGGCATGAGCGTGGTGCAGCTCTTCAACCGCGAAGAGCGCGCTTACAGGGATTTCTCGAAGGTGAACGAGCAGCACATGATCGCCTTCAAGGACACGATCCTGGCCTACGCGCTTTACTATCCGGCCGTGGATTTTCTTTCGTCGGTGGCCATCGCCCTCGTGGTGTGGCGGGGCGGCTTCGGCGTGCTGCACCTGCCGCCCACGGTCACGATCGGCGTGCTGATCATGTTCACGCAGTTCTCGCTGCGTTTCTGGCGGCCCATCCAGGACCTGAGCGACAAGTACAACATTCTGCAAGCCGCCATGGCCGCGTGCGAGCGCATCTTCAAGCTGATGGATTCGCAGCCGGAGATTGTGAGCCCGGCGCATCCTGTGGCTGGGGACGGGTCGAATCGGATTGAGTTCGACCACGTCTGGTTTACCTATCAAAAACTCACGGAGGCTGAGAAGGCCGCGGTGGCGGCTGCAACCAGCGATTCAGCCAATGCGAATGCTCAAGCCCTTGCTGGACTGGACGGCATCGAGTGGATCCTCAAGGATGTTTCATTCAGCATCGAGCCGGGGCAGACGGTGGCGATCGTGGGTCACACAGGGGCGGGCAAGACCACGCTCACCAGCCTGATGATGCGCTTCTATGAAGTGACGGCGGGCCGGATCCTTATCGACGGGGTGGATCTTCGCGAGCACGAACTGACGGAACTCCGCAAGCACTTCGCGGTGGTGTTGCAGGATCCGTTCCTCTTCTCTGGCACGATCGGCGAAAACATTCGCCTCGGCAACGAAGCAATCACCGACGCGACCATGCGCCGCGCGGCGAGAGACGTGAACGTGCTCGACTTCATCGAAACGTTGCCGCATGGTTTTGACGAGCCGGTGCGCGAACGCGGCAGCTCACTCTCGACTGGACAAAAGCAGCTCATCAACTTCGCGCGCGCGCTGGCCTACAATCCGCGCATTCTCATTCTCGACGAGGCCACATCGAGCGTGGACACGGACACCGAGCTGCGCATTCGCGGGGCGCTGGAGCGCATGGTGGAAGGGCGCACGAGCGTGCTGATTGCACACAGGCTGTCAACGGTGCAGCGCGCAGAGACGATTCTGGTAATGCACAAAGGCCAGTTGCGCGAGATGGGCTCGCACCAGGAGTTGCTGGCCGAGCGCGGCCTCTACTGGAAGCTCTATCAATTGCAATATAAAGATCAGGAGGCCGGCGTTCTCGCGCCGCCTTCTGCGGAGCGTTCGGTCGCGCCCGCGGTGTGAGAAGAGCAGGGACCAAGGGAACGAGGGAACAAGAATACAGAGAACCTGGGCGGAGTTTTTGCCAGTCTATTGATTTCGCTGGTTCGCCGTCGCCGCGCGCCTGCCGCGGACGTTGTAGTGTCCGGAATCTTCAGTCACGATATGATGGTAAGGTGAGGGTTTTCGCGCTCAATGGCAGAAAAGCCCGACGGAACGCGAGCGATTGCAGGACTAGATGACGCCAAGTCCCATCAGAAGAGTCGAGCTTTTCGACACCAGTCTCCGCGACGGATTGCAGCAGCCGAATCTGGAGATCTCGGTTCCCAACGCCGTGCTTCTGCTGGAGCGCATGGCGGCGTTCGGCGTGCACTACGCGGAGATCGGATTCGCCGGCGCCAATCAGTTTGTCGGCGATTTGACCAGCGCTCTCGCTTCAGTCGACACCGGGGCGATGAAATTGGCGCTCTTCGGGCGCACGCGCGGCCGCGACGCCAGAGTTGAAGACTGGCCCGATGTCGAGTTCATTTTGCTGCACAAGCGGCGAGTTCCCGTCGCGGTGATCGTGGTGAAGTCGCGGCTGCTCGATGTGGAGCGTTCGCTCGGCGTGAGCCCTGAAGAAAATTTGCGCATGACATGGGAGACGATCGATTGCCTGCAATCGCACGGCCTCGAAGTGATTGTCGATCTGGAGCACGCCATGGACGCCAAATGCGGGCGCTGTGAGAGCGGCAGCCCATGCGGCGACGATTTCAGCAAGCGTACCTTAGAGCACTTTCATCAGCTCACCGAGCAGTGCGCGCGGCAGAAGGTAAGCCGCATTGTGGTGTGCGACACCAACGGCGGTTCGAATCCCGAAGAGGTGGAGCAGGTGATCGGCGGGCTGGTTCGCGAATTTCCAGGCGCGGCCTTGGGATTTCACGGGCACACCGATCGCGGTCTGGGCGTGGCGAACTCTCGCGCGGCCATCCTGGCAGGCGCTGTGCAGGTGCAGGGAACTCTGATCGGTACCGGGGAGCGCTGCGGCAATGTGAATCTGACGACTGTCGTGGGAGCCATGCAACTCCGCGAGGAAGCGGAGTTTGTGACGCCGCATGCGCTCACGGGATTGACCAGCCTGGCGCACTCGGCCTACGCGGCCTTTGCACTGGACACGCCGCACGGCGCGCCAATTGTTGGTCCCGGCGCGTTCGGCACCTGGGCCGGCATGCATGGGTCGAGCGAGCGCAAGAATCCGGGTGCGTACTTGTGGTGCGATCCGGCGCGCGTGGGCGCCAGTCCGAGCATCGGCGTGAACGCGCAATCGGGCAAGGCGAACATCATGCTGCTGGCGGAATCGATGGGCGTGCCGCTCAACTCCGCGCAGGCGCAGGCGCTGATGGAAGCCAATGCGGCCATGATCGAGGGCGGCGGCTTTACGGCGAGCGAAGTTTCTTTCCGCCTGGCGTGCATGCGAACTTTGGGAACTCTGCGCAACTGGTTCGCCGTCAAAGGCTGGCGCGTGCTCGACGAGTCCGACGAGATTGGCGGCCGCTATGTGCAGGCTTTCATGACGCTGAGCGTAGGCGACAGTATGATTGCCAGCGCGCGCGCCGAGGGCGAAGGCCCGGTGGACGCGCTCACCAAGGCCATGCGCCACGAGCTCGACAAGACGTATCCCGCGCTGAGACAGATGCGCCTGGGAACATTCACCGTGGCCGCGCTGGACGTTTCGGCGCATGACTCGGCCGCGCATGTGCGCGTGACGGTGAGCTTTAATGCCGACGGGCACGAGCCGTGGACCACCGCGGGCGTGAGCAGCGATCTGAACCAGGCCGCATTGATGGCGATTGTGGATGGCTTCCACTACTGGCTCCTGATGCAGACCGGCGAATCGAGCGAGAAGGTTCGAGTGAAGGCTGCGCCGATCTCTACGGAAGTGGCCTGAGCCCGCTCCAAACGCCGCAGCGCACCAGACCTTCTCCACGCCTGGCGCTCGAATTGAGCGGTTTGCCGCGAAGGCACTTCCTTCCGCAAAGCCGCTAAGTCTCCCAATTCCAACAAAAAGACCCTGTCTGGGTTCGTCCTTCACATGAAGTGATTTAGCGCACAGCCAACTCCGGGATGTGCCCTGAAACTTAGGGCCATTCCAGCCGAAGATTGGGGCAACGGGCCGGTGCTCTCGAGGCTGAAGCTTTCCGGCTGATGGCTCGAGATCGACCACGCGGAAAATCCGCGGAGGGAGGACTGCCGTGTCTACCGAATTGCTTCACGCTCCGCTGCATCCATCACTGATGGGCCCTGCTTCGCGCTACGTCAAAGAATCGCGCGAGGCGATGCTGGCTTACGAAACCGAAGAGCTTGCGGCTCTGCGTTTTTCGATTATTCTTACGGCGCGATGGGAAGCCTCAGAGGACGAGGATCTCCAACAACGCGCCGAATTGCGCGCCGACCTCTCGCTTTTGCGCCGCCACTACGGCGGCAAGATCGATGAACTCGCGATGACCTTCGGCGTGGAAGAGGCGATGAAGGCGAAAGACTATGTGGAGCGGACGGTTGTGGTGCCGCGCGACATGAAGCCGTTGAGTGTTCAACGCAACGAGGAAGTGAGCCACGAAGAGGGCGGCGAAACCGGCTACGGTGTCTGAGACCGGGCAGCGAGCAGAGGGCGGAAAATTTTTGGGAAAGAAAAAATGCGCCACGCGCAATCGCTGCGGTGGCGCATTGATCGTTCGGACTGGTTGAGCGGCTAGCGGGCAGCGACCGAGGGGCGCGTGTCGAGCTTGCCGGTCTTGTAGCCTTCGGCCATCACGGTGATCGGAATCGGCGTGTAGTCGCCGGCGTGACCGGCCTGGCCAAATTGGGTCATGCGCTCGGAGACAACCTTCGCCATGGCCTCGCGCGCCGGCTTCATGTAGTCGCGCGGATCGAACTTCTCCGGCTGCGTCCACAGTACTTTGCGGATGGCGCCCGTCATGGCGAGGCGGTTGTCGGTGTCTACATTGATTTTGCGCACGCCGTTGCGGATACCGAGCTGGATTTCCTCGACGGGCACGCCCCAGGTGGGATTCAGCTTGCCGCCGTACTGGTTGATGACGTCCTGCAACTCTTTGGGCACCGAGGAGCTGCCGTGCATCACCAGATGCGTGTGCGGCAAGCGATTGTGAATCGCGATAAGCACGTCCATCTTGAGCACGGAGCCGTCGGGCTTCTTGTTGAACTTGTATGCGCCGTGGCTGGTGCCGATGGCAATGGCCAAGGCATCGACGCCGGTGCGCTCGGCGAATTCGACAGCCTGGTCGGGATCGGTGATGTGCTCGAGGCCCGTGCCGCCCGCGCCATGGCCGTCTTCTACGCCGCCGAGGACGCCAATCTCGCCTTCGACGGTGACGCCGCGCTCGTGTGCGTAGTCGACCACGCGGCGCGTCACTTCGACGTTTTCATCGAAGGTCGAGGGCGTCTTGCCGTCTTCCTTGAGCGAGCCGTCCATCATCACCGAGGTGTAACCCAGAGCGATGGCGCTTTTGCAGGTTTCAAAACTGTTGCCGTGATCCTGGTGCATGGCGATCGGGATGTCAGGATTGAGCTCCGCGGCGGCTTGAATCAGCTTGAAAAGGTAGAGGTCTTCGGCGAATGCGCGCGCGCCGCGGCTGGCCTGGACAATCACAGGCGACTTGGTTTGCTTGGCGGCCATCATGATGGCTTGAATTTGTTCCATGTCGTTCACGTTAAACGCGCCGACACCGTATCCGCCCTTGGCAGCCTCATCGAGGAGCTGCCGCATGGAAACTAGAGGCATAAAAAGTTCTCCTTGGGTGGCTCTCACTGCCTTTGCTTAACTCTCAACTTCAAGAGAAATTAGCACGGCGCCGGGAGCCGCAATCATGTTTATGGTAGCAGAGATGCGCAAGAAAAAACGTGGCGTGTGAACCAGCGATGCTTCGGGTTGTCCCGATTCAGCGCTCCGCGAGCTCTGCCATTTCCAGAAAGGTCTAACTTTCTGAAGGAGATGGCGGCCCAATCGGGAATGCGCATGGAGCGGGCTCCCGCTTACGTATAGGTCACCTGCCCCAGAATCGCGGGACGCCTGGCGCCGGTTGCCGACGGCACATTTCCCGGCAGGCGATGCCACGTTTGCCACGCGAGCAGCGCAAACGCCGCTGCCTCCTTGGCTTCGGCGGGCAACCCGAAGGCGTCGCTCGAGCACACGGTGCATCCCAAGGGCTCGAGTCGCGCGGCCAGCATCGACATCAGGGTTTGGTTTCGTGCGCCGCCGCCGGAGACGATGAAATCTACGGCGCGGCTCTTGATGCGCGGCGCGGCATGGCGGGCGTAGCTCGCTGCAATCGTCTGCGCGGTCAGGGCTGTAGCGGTGGCGAGCGCGTCGTGAGCATCGAGAGACTGTTTCCAGCACTGGTTCAGGAACTCCGCCGCGTAAGCGCTGCCGAATTGTTCGCGTCCCGCGGTCTTGGGCGGGCGCAATTTGAAGTACGGATGGCGCAGCGCCTGTATGAGCACTGGCTCGATCACAGTTCCGCGCGCGGCCAACGCGCCGTTGCGGTCGAAGGGTTTGTCGAAGAGCTTTTGCGCCAGCCAGTCGATCACCATGTTGCCCGGTCCGGTATCGAACGCAAGCACTGCGTGCAGCGGACTTTTGGAGGGGAGCACAGTCATGTTTGCAATGCCGCCGATGTTCTGCAAAATGCGCCCGCGCTTTCGATCGGCGAAGAGGACGTAATCGAGCAGGGGCACGAGCGGGGCGCCCTGGCCGCCGGCCAGCATGTCGGCGGGGCGGAAGTTGGAGACGACGGGGACGCCCAATTCCGCGGCAATGGCTTGGGCTTCGCCGGCTTGCCATGTGCAGGCAAACTTGCGGCCCGCGTATTTCTGGGCACTCGCCTGGTGATAGAGCGTTTGTCCGTGACAGCCGACCAGGTTGAGCTGCAACTTGTGCCTGCTCGCGGTTTTCTTCACTGCTTCGGTGTACGCGAGCCCTAACCGCCAGTTGAGCCGCGCCAGTTCGGCTGTCGAAGTGGATTGCGCATTCATGGCTGCGAGCACGGCTCGCCGGAGGGCAGAGGGATAAGCAAAGTGCTCATGCGCCAGTAATGTGAGCATGGGCCGGGCCGGGGTTGAGGCAGCGATACGCACCACGGCTACATCGATCCCATCGGCAGAAGTGCCGCTCATCACGCCGGCTACCGTGAGTGTCTTCATGCGGCTTCCTCGGCAGCGGCCTTCGCTATCGTTTCGCCAAAGCGCAATATCCGCGCGCGCAGCGCCTCAAATGTCTGTGCGCTGAGCGAAGCAGGCATCTTTGCCGGGAATGTCCTGACGCGTTTCTGGGTCGACTCGCTTGCGCGGGCAAGCAGAATCTTATGGAACGCCGCCGAGCGCTCGCCTTCGTGGATAAGAGCCTCGAAGGTCTGCAGAATCGGCTCGGGGTGGTGGCAGATCAACGCCAGGTCGGCTCCCATGCGCACGGTGACAACGGCGGCTTCGGCGATGGGCATGAATTTGGTGACACCGCCCATCTCGAGATCGTCGGAGACAACGATGCCGCGATAGCCGACGCGCTGGCGCAGCACGGTTTGCATCCAGAATTTCGACACGGTAGCCGGGCGTTTGGGGTCCGCGGTCAGGGGATATGCCGCGTGGTTCACCATCACCATCGGCAACTGGTTGCGCAGCGCGCGGTAGGGTTCCAGATCTTCCTGCCACAACTGCCGCCACGTGCGCTCGATCTTCGGAGTCTCGAGGTGGGAATCGAGCGTGCCTCCTCCGAGACCGGGAAAATGCTTGCCGCAACCGGCCACGCGTTGCGACGCCAGCCCGGCTAGAAACTCGCGCGCATAGGCCACAACGCCCGCGCCAGTTGCGGCGGCGCAACGCGTCTCCATGACCTTGCGCGACTCCGGCAGGGCCAGATCAAGCACCGGCGCGAACGAGGAGTTGAACCCGAATGCCTTTGCGGCGCGCGCCACCAGCTCTCCGTGCTCGCGCTGGAGCTTGGCACGGCCCGTGGCACGAGCTGCTTGCGCCACGGCCTGCGCGGAGGGAATCGGCGCCAGCACGTCACGCAACCGATCGACAGTTCCGCCTTCGACATCGACGAAGGCTCCGCTGTGCGGCGTGCAGAAGCTGGTTGCTTCGGCAAGCAGCGCGCGCGTTTGCTCGCGGTCGGCAATATTGCGCTTGAAGAGAATGATTCCCGCAGGGCGAATCAGCTTGAGCCACGCACGCTCCATCGCGGTGAGCGCCTGGTCTCCCAGACCAACTACCAGCAGGCTGCCCGCGGCCTGACGAAGAGTTTGTTTCATCCCCAATCCTCAGGGGCTAAAGCCCTCGGTTTTGAAATCGTCTTTCGGCACGACTGAAGTCGTGCCCTTTCGCGGTGGACCTGGCGTAGAATTTCTTTCATCCCTTCTCCTTCAATTCCTGTTGCAGTTCTTCGAGCAGATTCAGCGCCTGCAGCGGCGTGAGCGCGTTCACATCTGTCGCTTCAATGCGATCCACAATCTTCTGGGAGAGCGGAGTAAAGATGGTCATCTGCATGGGGTCGAGCGCTGTCTCTACCTGGACGCTCTGCCGTTCCTGTTTCTCATGCAGGCGCAGCACGTGCTTGGCGCGTTCGATCACCGCCGGTGGCAGCCCCGCCAGACGCGCCACTTCGATGCCATAGCTTTTGCTGGCCGCGCCGGGCTCAATGTTGTGCAGAAACACGATGCCGTTGGCAGTCTCCTTTACGCCGACGCGCAAATTGCACACGCGCGGCAGCTTTTCCGCCAGCATGGTCAGCTCGTGATAGTGCGTGGCAAAGAGAGTGCGCGCGCCCACTTCGGCGTGCAGAAATTCCACCGTGGCCCATGCCAGCGAGAGGCCGTCGAAGGTCGCGGTGCCGCGGCCCATTTCGTCGAGCAGAATCAGCGAGCGCCGCGTCGCCGTGTTCAGGATGGTCGCGGTCTCCGTCATTTCGACCATGAAGGTCGAACGGCCGCGGGCCACATTGTCGCTGGCGCCGATGCGCGTGTAAATGCGGTCGACGAGACCGAAACGCATCGAGTCGGCGGGAACGAAGCTGCCCATCTGCGCCATCAGCACCAGCATCGCGGCCTGCCGCAGATAGGTGCTCTTGCCGCCCATATTGGGTCCAGTCACGAGCAGAAGGCTCGGCGGAGGCGGTGCTCCCGCACGCTCTTCTTTTGGAGCAGGTTCGTGGTGAGCGCACAAATAGAGATCGTTGGCAATAAATCGCCCCTCGCGCGTCTCTTCCATCCATTGCTCGATAACGGGATGCCGCGCCGCCACGGCTTCAAGCACTGGCTCTTCGACCAACTGGGGCCGCACGTAGCGGCGGGCCGCGGCCAAGTGCGCAAAGCACGCAAGCAAATCCGCCTCAGCCACCGCCGCGGAGCTGCGGCGAATGCGGCCAGCGCTTTCGAGCACAAACTTTCTCAGCTCGGTGAAGATGCGTTTCTCAATCTCGATGCAGCGGTCGTGCGCGGTGAGGATTTTGCGCTCGTAGTCTTTTAGCTCGGGCGTGGTGAAGCGCTCGGCATTCACCAGCGTTTGTTTGCGCTCGTAATCCGCCGGCGCGTGAGCCAGGTTCGCCTTCGTGATCTCAATGTAGTAGCCGAAGACCGAGTTGTAACGCACCTTCAGCGATCCAATGCCGGTGCGCTGGCGCTCGCGGTCCTCGATGGCCGCAATCGCCTGGCGGCCTGAGGAGGAGATGGAGCGCAGCTCGTCGAGCTCCGCGTCAATGTTTGGAGCGATGGCTCCGCCATCGGCGAGAGTCAACGGCGGTTCGGCCACCAGCGTGCGGACAATGTGAGTCGTCAGGTCGTCGAGCGTGTCGAGATGCGCGGAAACGGCGCGCCATTGTGGCGCTGCCATGGCATCGAGCGCGGTTCTCAACCCCGGCAGGCGCGCCAGGCTTGCGGCCAGCGCGCGCACGTCGCGCGGGCCTGCGGAGTCGAGTGAAATGCGCGCCAGGAGCCGTTCGAGATCGAGAATGCCGCCAAATGCCCGCCGGACTTCCTCGCGTTTCAGCAGGTCGCGGTGGGCTTCGGCAACGGCTTGGTAGCGCGCGTTGATCTCCGGCGCCGAGTTCAAAGGGCGCAGAATGGTTGCGCGCAGGAAGCGCTTGCCCATGGGCGTCAGGCACGCGTCGAGAGAGTGAAACAGCGTTGCGCGCGAGTCCTGGCCGGAGAACAGCGGTTCAATCAACTCGAGATTCCGCACCGTCACCTGGTCCAGCTCGAGCGCCGTCGAGTGCTCTTCAAACTTCAATGAATCGATGTGCAGCGCGTCGTTCTTTTGCGTCGAGCGCACGTAATGCAATACGGCTCCGGCCGCGATGGCCGCCGGTTCGTGGCCGTTCAGGCCGAACCCCTCGAGCGAGCGCACATTCAGTTGCCGCTCCACTAGCGGCACGGCGAAATCGCGCGTCCACACCCAGTCCTCGACGCGCGTGCGCGCCGGGATTCTTTCGAGTTGAGCCGGGAGCTCCGCACTAGCGGCCACCAGCACTTCGCTGGGGCGCGCGAGCAAAATCTCATCCAGCGCCTGTGCCCGTGCGTCCGCACCGCGAAACTCCGCGGTGCGAAACTCGCCTGTCGAGACGTCGAGAAGCGCCAGCGCGCAAACCGTTTCACTCGGGCGCGCTGCTTTGGGCGTTGCCTCGTACAACGCCGCCAGAAAATTGTTCTGCTCCTGTCCGAGCCCCGCATCGAGCGCCGTTCCCGGCGACAAGACGCGCGTCACCTCGCGCCGGACGATTTTCTTTGTGAGCCTGGGATCTTCCATCTGGTCGCAGAGAGCGATGCGATAGCCTTTGCGCAGCAGGCGTGTCAGGTACTGCTCCACGGCGTGGTAGGGAACGCCGCACATGGGGATGCTGCGCTCGCGGTCGCGCGCCGTCAGCGTGAGTTGCAACTCGCGGCTGGCCACTGCCGCATCGTCGTAAAACAGCTCGTAAAAATCTCCCATGCGGAAGAACAGCAGGGCATCGGGATTCTCGCGCTTGGCCGCCGTCCATTGCCGCATAAAGGGCGTGAGTTCCGTGGAGTTCTTCTCCGGTGATCGCTCTGGCATGGGCAGGGAAGTGAGCACGAGCTCGTCAGGGGCGGATCCCCCGACAGGCGCAGGCGCGCCATCACATTCTTCCAAGAGCGAAGGCTGCGGAGCACCGCTGGGTTTGCTGTCGTCGCGAATCACACTGCCTTCCAGATTAACGCGCAGAACCGCCGCCGCGTCTTTCGTATTGACGCAAGCGAAGCAGTAGATCGTTCGATGTGAGGAAAAGAGGAATCCAAGCCGGAGATGGGCGCAGGAGGGACCGTCAATCTATCGCGATTCGATAGCGAAAGCAGGTTCGAGCAGACGATTCCGCGGCACGCGTGGGATATGAAGCAGGGAGCAAGAGCGGCTCGCGCTCGCCACACACAGCTTTCCTTTTGACGCGCACGCAACGCGCTTATGGCCACGCCGTCCAGGCGGTGCGGCCACCGGGAAACTCACGCCAGAGCAAGGGCTCCGGCATCAGCTAAGACGACCGAGAGCTTCTTAGCCTCTCAGCTTGCGGCGCAACACTCCGACGAGGCCGGCAAGGCCAGTGCCGAGCAGCAGTAAAGATGTTGGCTCGGGCGTGGTCTCGATGTTGTAGGTTCCGCCGTATGTGCCTGGCTCGTAAACGGTCACGTTGGGAAAGTTGTTCTCCACAAAAAAATATGTATCATACGCCGATCCATACAGGCCTTGGTCAACGCCCTCGACAGTTGCGGCCGATGGGAAATCCGAAGCGCCGGCCCAATACACGGTAAGGGCGTCACTTGCGGATCCGGCATCTTGATCGCCGGGCCATGCGAGGACGGCGGCCCACAGGCTTTGATTCCACAACCCGCTGCTGTCATCGCTCAGTGTGTTGGGGTCACCGTTGATTACAACGATGTCGCCTGCCCCGACGATATTGTCGTAGAATCCGGCGCTATCGTAGGTCATATTCGGCGTGAGATCGATGGTGTAGGAACTCGCAGCCGAGTACAGGTCGCAGATGTAATTCGTGTAAAGGGTCCCGTTTACGTTGCTATTTGGCAGGTTGGTGCAAGTGGAAATCGTGCCTGCAAAGCTGGTTTGCGCAACCGTGAGTGCAAGCAGCACTGCTGATAGAACTGAAACTTTTACAATCGCGATCATGCCTTCTCCTGATTCGCCCTGGCGGGCGGCGGTTCCGGGTTTATGCTGGGCCGTGGGTGCCAAGCGTGAAGACTGGGTTTTGAACTGCCCGGTCGACGGGAGGCACTCAGCTTGTTAGCTTGCGGCGCAACACTCCAGCGAGACCGGCGAGGCCAGAGCCGAGCAGCAAAAGGGAGCCGGGTTCGGGCGTTACGTACGACATATCGCCAATAACGCCATACTCCGTGCTCGAGTCGTCGGGGCCGTTAAAGGTGACCGTGGCCGAGGTGATTGGGGTGGGAGAGACGAACCCGAAGAAGTCAAGGGGGTTGCCACTCGATACATAGTCCGGTGCGGTGAAGTAATAGATGAAGCCGTCGGAAAGGGTGATGGTGCCTGTCTCTCCGGCAGGATTGCTTCCGCCGCCGAGGTTGATGCTGAAGGCAGAACTGGCGGGAAAGGTAATGGTCGCGGTGTCTGCGGTCTGGCCGAAGACGACAATATAGTTGGTAGGGCTGGCCGCGCCGCCGTTGTAAGCGTAGTAGAGCGCGTTGTTGGTGTGAATGGTGCTTGCGGCAGAGGTGACTGTGATGCCGTCGACGTTGTAGGTGGAGGGGTCGCTAGTCCAGTAAGGGCTGGCGGGGCCGGGAAAAGTGACTAGCTGAGTGTTGCCCCCGGCTGTGGCCGCAGCAAAGGAGGCGGAATCCGTGTAAATCGTGTCTGCCTTTGCATTCGAAGACACAGTGAGGACAGCGGCTATCGTGAGCAATGCCGGGAAAATATTCTTCGTTACCAAGCCGGACGACTTGGCTCTCCTGAAGGCGAAGAATGCCAGGCCGAGCAGGCCGGTGCCGAGTAGGAGCAGTGAGCCGGGCTCGGGGGTAGCCCCGAATGAGCCGGCATCATAGAGTGCGGGGTCGTTGGCATCGCCGTTACCGCCCCTGTCGAGCACGCCTGCGTTTTGATTCGCAGCGGCAGGCGGGTAGTTATAGGAATCCGTGGTAAGAGCGAGGTTGGTGTTGAGGCTGTAGGTGGAGTCACCGGCAAGGTACGTTACCGCGCCGCCGAACGTATTGAGAATTGGCGCTTCTGAGCCGGAGTTCATATTGCCGTTGGGATCGGAGGCACTGAATCCGACCGCATCGACCTCATAAGTATCTCCAACAGTGAACGCGACGGGCGCGACGATCTGATAAACGTAGTACCCCTGTACCGGATAGGATCCGGGGGTGAAAGTCGCGGTCGAAAGCGTTCCACCCGTGGTGACGTCGAAGATTCCCACCTGGATGGTTCCGGTTATGGTTCCGGATCCCGATGCGTTGAACACGCCAAGCTCATTGATCGTCAAAGCCGAGTTTACGGTAAAGAAGTTTGCCAGATTGCCGTTGAAGTTCTGGGCGCCTTGGCCGGCAACAGTGCTGAAGGCAACCGTGTCGGCCAAGGCTGCCGGGACAATCGCAAGGGCCGTTGCCATTGCGAACAGTGCAAATAGATACTTCTTCATCATTTCTCCTTGGTTGCGCCCGGGCGGGCGCGGGTTCCAGGGTTGCTGCTCGGCGGGGAGGGATGCCAAGCGTCATGACTTAGGCCATGAATGGCTCAGTCGACGAAGGCTTTCTAGCCTCTCAGCTTGCGGCGCAACATTCCGGCGAGGCCAGCGAGGCCGGTGCCCAGCAGCAACAGGGATGTGGGTTCGGGGGTGACGACTGCGGAATCAACGGTCAGACTTTCAGGATCACTGGGGCCGCCTGCCAGACCCATTCCAAGGCGAATCTCCTGCACCGCATCGTTACTCAGGGCTGGGTCCTGTGCGATCCATCCATCCAGAGAGTTTGCGTTCTGCTGCCCCGCTGCTCCCGGGATCCCGCCCGGCGCTTCAAGATAGATACCAGACGTGTTGTCATACAGGTTGAACAACGTCGAGTTGGGATCGAGCGCCATGGTGTCGTTTCCTGGACCGGAGAGGGCCGATGTTTGAAACTCGATCAGCAGGATTTGATCGCCGGTTGTGGTGTTAAGGAAGGTATCGCCAGGATCTGTAAATGCGAGTTCGTAAAATGGCTGGTCTCCGTTAGAGGGACTGAGTGACACGGATGCGACGACGCCGGGAAGATTTCCGATGGTGAGATCGGCAGGTAACCCATGTGTCGAGTCCCAGGTCAGCTTGGCGTAGTCAGTGTCGCTGGGAATGGACATGATGATGGCGCTGTTGGCGCCGCAGGTTCCGTCCAGAGAGCCAGCCGTCGGGGTGTAGGTTTGGCCCCCAAAGCCGCCCTGCAGGGCTTGATTGGGGCACAGAGTGCCCGCTAACGCAGATGGAGTTATCGCAAGGGCCGCTGCCATTGTGAACAGTGCAAAAGCAAACTTTTTCATGAATTATCCTTGTGCGCCCGGGTGGACGCAGTCCTGCAATCCCGCTCGGCTGGGGGAGGAGAGGGCCAAGGGTCAGGACTTGAGGTTTGAGTGGACTACTCGACGTAGCTCGTACAAATTGCGAGTGTTGGGAGCAAGCACGCGCACCGAGTCCAACCGCATGACCTCGAGGAACACACTGGTTCGCCGAAAACAGGGAAATATACGTCTGCTGTTGGTAGACAAATCCCGTTGGGCCCGGTCGGCTAAAACGAATGCGATACCATCCCTATATGCACATGATTGGCCAAATGAAAGCACTTTAAAATCATGTAGTTATGCACGTGTTAGTTTTGCTATATGCAAAGATTTGCGATATTTATGTGCAAAGGTCTTCTCTCGATAAAGTATCCAATGAATTTCCCAAAGACGTTAGGAAACAGGCTTGAGCGTTTACTGTGGCGCTCACAACCAGATAGGCGCATGCATTCCGTGGCCGCTCAGCGTCTGTAATTCGCTCCCATGCAAGCCCGTTGATCCGCGCGAGAATCGAGTTCCCCTCAGGCACTCCTCGCGCTCTCATTTCGCTTGACTCCCGTTCAGCCTGATCCCTAAATTGAACCCACCAGCCTTCGTCACCCTCTCCACCGGAAAGGAGCACTATGAACCCATTGCGCATTCTCTTCGCGGCCCTCGGTGCGTTCGTTGCCTATATGGCTCTTGGCTTCGCGGTCTTTGGACTTTTCCCTTCGCTCAAGACTGAATTCCTCAAGTATCCGGCCATCTACCGCGACGAGAAGGGCCAGATGAGCCGCATGCCCGTTGCCATGGTCGAGATTCTCGTCTCGATCCTTGTGCTGGCGGTGCTGTACGCGCTTGCCTACCAGGGAGGCTCTGGCCTCGTTGAGGGCGCCCGCTTTGGAGCGCTCATTGGCATTTTCGCGATTTGCGCCTTTGTCCTGCACAACTATGTCAACCTCAACATCGGAATCAAGCTGACCTTGCAGCAATCGGCAGCCTACTTTGTGCAGTGGCTGGTCGTCGGCATCGTCATCGGCCTTATCTACCGGCGAGCTTTGCCGCACTGAATCGTGCCGAAAGCTCCAGGCGCGGCGCCGCCAATCCAGATATGGTCATGCGGGGGAATTCGATGCCTGAGATGAATAATCCTAATCGTCCAGCGAGCTCAAGAGGGAGCAACTCTAATCCTCGCGGGAGATGAATTTTCTTCGTGATTGTTGTTTTTGTGTACCTGTGGCAGGGATTCGTTACGGGGAAATGGACAAATGGAATGTCAGGAATGCATCGTGAGATGTTCTATATATCCGGTTCGATATTAGCTGCCTATTTCATATGGAAAGGCGTTCGTTTCCTGTTCCGTCCACCGGCATCAAAACCCGACTGATCGACATACCCTGGTTCTGAGGGGATTATTGCCCTCTAGATTGAACAGCTTCTCGCCGAACGGAGAGCACTGTCAGTTGCCGATCGGCAATCTCCCACCCAGCTTTTGAGTGATTTGCATCACAGTATACTAATCGGTAACGACTTTAAGGTAAGAACTGCCATGTACCTGCTTTGGCTACGAGTTGCGGCCATTTTGTACGTCGGCGGATGTGTTTCAATCTTCCCCGCCGTACTCTCGAAATCCCTGCCCTGGCGCAAGACCTGCGTCCACGTGGGCGGTATGGCATTCTTCTTTCATTTTGTCTCTGTGGTGGAAATGCTGGTGCAGGCGCACCGCTGGATGCCTGTTGGCGTGCGCGAGATCGAGTCGCTGCTTGGGTTTGCGGTGGCCGGTCTGTTCTTTCTGGTTTGGTGGCTCTACGATGCCATCTCTCTTGGGATATTTGCATTGCCGGCGACATTCTTTTTGGTTTTCATCCCCTCTCTGGGACCCGATCGTTACCGCTTTCCCACGCAGCGCGTATGGATGAGCTGGTTGGTGGCGCACATCATCGCCCTGCTGCTGGCGTATGCGGCACTTAGCTTCAGCCTGCTCGCTTCCTTGATGTACCTGGTGCAGGAGCGCCGCATCAAGTCCAAGCCGAAGCCGGGTAAAAGCGGCCGGTCCCCGCTGGACTGGCTGCCGCCGCTCGACACGTTGGAGAGGCTGGCACTGGCGACGCTCGAATTCGGATTTCCCTGCATGACTGTGGGCTTGTTGATCGGCTCGGTCCTGGTGCAGGAAACTTCGCTGGGCGCGGCGTATTTTCTCGATCCGAATATTCTGGCTTCGTTCGTCATGTGGTTTGTTTACGCCACGCTGCTCCTGCTCCGCCGCGGCATGGGAATGCGCGGGCGCAGGGCGGCTTACGTCTCCGGCGGGGCGCTGGTGGTGATGATGGTGGTATGGGCGGTTAACTTCTTCAGCCAGGTGCACAGGTTCGGTCCGCAATGACACTCGCACTGATTGGCGTGAACCACAAAACGGCGCCCATCGCGCTCAGGGAGAAGATCGCGATCGGGCGCGACGATTTGGCGGAGACGACGCGCGCCCTGGCCGCGACGCCGGGAGTCACCGAGTGCATGATCGTCTCCACCTGCAACCGCGTGGAACTGATTGCCGCCATCGAGGGACCAGAGGCGCCGGTTGCGGGTTTCCTGGCGAGCTACTTCGGCATCGACGGTCAAGTGCTTGCGCCGCATCTCTACGAGTACCACGACAAAGAAGCCGTGAGCCATTTGTTCCGCATGGCGGCGAGCCTGGATTCGATGGTTGTGGGGGAGCCGCAGATTCTGGGGCAGGTGAAAGAGGCGTTTGCGGTGGCGCGCGCCGCGGGGACTGTATCGAGCCAGTTGGAGCACCTTTTGCAGAGTGCGTTTTCCGCGGCGAAGAAGGCGCGCAGCGAGACGGGGATCGGCTCGAATTCGGTTTCGATCGCTTCGGTGGCTGTGGATATGGCGCGCAAGATCTTTGGATCGCTCGAAGGGCGCACGGTTTTTCTGGTGGGCGCGGGAAAGATGAGCGAGATTGCGGCGCGGCACCTGGTGCAGCAGGGCGCGGGCGCCATCCTGGTGAGCAATCGCACCGCCGAGCGCGCGCGGCGCATGGCGGAAGAGTTTTCCGGGACAGTTGTGCCGCAGGTGATTGAGTTCGAGCAGCTTTACGAGGCCGCAGCCCGGGCTGACATTGTGATCAGCTCGACGGGCGCGCCGCATCCGATCTTCCGGCGCGAACACGGACAAGCGTTTCTGCACAAGCGGCGCAACCGGCCGATGTTCTTCATCGATATCGCGGTGCCGCGCGACGTCGATCCAGAGATGAACAAGCTGGATGGCATCTTCGTTTACGACATCGACGACTTGCAGCAGGTGGCCGCGTCGCACATGGAAGAGCGCAGCCTGCAGGCCGTCGACGCCGAGGCATTGATTGCCGCGGAGGTGGAACGCTTCCACCAGCGCCAGCGCACGGTGAATGCCGCGCCGGCGATTGTGGCGCTGCAAAAAAAGGCGGAAGAGATTCGCATGGCGGAGTTGGAGCGGATGCAGAATCGGCTGGGCGCGCTTTCGGCCGAGCAGTTGGCGGCCGTGGAAGCGCTGACGCGCGGTCTGGTGAACAAGTTTTTGCATGCGCCGATGCAGGCGCTGAAGCAGGCGGCGCGCGATGGCGATGAAGCGCGCATGGAAGCGGTTTGCGAAGAGTGGTCGGTGCCGGCGGCGGGCGCGGTTCAGGCGCAGCCTGCGCGCGAGGCGTCTGCAAAGGCAGATCCGGAGAATCCGAATTCTGAGAGCGGTGAGAGCAAGCGCGTTGTCAACATCAGAGCCTTTCAAGGTGATATGGGGGCACGTCGATGAAGCTGCGCATCGGGAGCCGCGGATCGCAGCTCGCACTCTGGCAGGCCCATCACATTGCCGGATTGTTGCGCGTTGAGGACCACGACGTCGAAATCGAAATCATCAAGACCACCGGGGATCGTTTGCAAGAAATCACCTTCGCGCAGGTGGGATCCAAGGGCATGTTCACGAAAGAGATTGAGGAGGCTCTGGCAGAAGGTCGCGTCGACCTCGCGGTGCACTCGCTCAAAGACCTTCCCACGGAACTGCCAGAGCCGTTCGCACTCGCGGCCACGCCCGTGCGCGTCGATCCGCGCGACGTATTTGTTTCAGTCAAACACGCGAACCTTGCGGGTCTGCCGCTGGGCGCGCGCGTGGGCACCAGCAGCCAGCGACGCCGCGCGCAGTTGAAGTGGCTGCGACCGGATATCGACGCTGTAGAGTTTCGTGGCAATGTTGACACGCGGCTGCGCAAATTGGGCGAAGGGCAGGTGGAAGCGATTCTGCTGGCCGCTGCCGGGCTCGATCGTCTGGGCCGTACCGACTGGGTGCGTGAGCGGCTGTCGCCCGAGCAGTTTTGCCCGGCCGCCGGTCAAGGCGCGCTCGGCATCGAAACGCGCAAGAATGATGCGGCGACCATGGAAGCGGTGAATTTTCTCGATCACGGCGACACGCGGTTCGCGGTTGTAGTGGAGCGCGCGGCTTTGGCTGCGCTCGGTGGAGGTTGCCAGGTTCCCATCGGGATTCATTGCCGTCCAAGGCCGTTTGAAGCATGGGAAAGCACTGGCGAAATCAAACCACGCGATGAGGTGTTTGCGGTCGTTGCTGATCCCGCGAGTGGCGCGACTGTGCGCGTCTATCATTCTTGCCCGCGCGAGGGGAACGATCCCGGCGCACTTGGCCGTCAGATAGCCGCAATGCTACTCGAAGCGGGCGCGGGTCCGCTGCTTGCAGCCGCCGGCGAGGCGCCAGGCGGAGCCGCCTGATGACGGCGCTGCCGCTGGCTGGCCGCCGTGTGCTGGTGACGCGTGCCGCGCACCAGGCAAGCAAACTCAGCGATGCTCTTCGCGCGCTGGGCGCTGAGCCCGTCGAAGTTCCCGTCCTCGAAATTCAGCCGCCGGAAAGTTTCGCGCCGCTTGATGCTGCGCTCGGCAATCTCGACACATACGATTGGTTGATTTTCACGAGCGCGAACTCTGTGGGTTCAGTTGCCGGCCGCGCAACCATGCTTGGAATCTCGTTGCTTCCGCCCAAGGCAAGCCGCGTTGCCGCAGTGGGCCGGGCCACGGCTACTGCTGTTGAGCAGATTGGCCTCAAAGTCGACCTGGTCCCTGAGTCGTACGTCGCCGAAAGTCTCGCGGCTGCACTTGCGCCGCAGATCGCCGGCAAGCACGTTCTGCTGGCTCGCGCTGCCCTGGCGCGCGATGTGATTCCCGATGCGTTACGGGCTGCTGGGGCGACGGTGGATGTGGTCGATGCCTACAAAAACGTGATACCCGCAGGCGCGCCGGAGCTGTTGCGTCAGGCGTTGGAGAAGGGAATCGATGCGGCGACTTTTACCAGTTCATCGAGCGTCACGCATCTGGCCGATGCAGCGCGCGCGGCGGGAATCGATTTTCCTTTTGCGGGCGTGCGCGCGATTTCGATTGGGCCGATCACCAGCCAGACTCTGCGCGATCACGGCTGGGAACCTGCGGCGGAGGCGAGCGTGTCGGACGTTGCCGGGCTGGCCGCCACGGTCGAGCAGGAGCTTGATTCGTAATTACTGGCTCCGCTAACGGCGCCGGCCCCGCTAACTCCGCTCGTTCAGCTCTCCCACGTCTTATCCTTCGCCCGGCAGAGCGTCTCCATGTTGCATGTATTGCACTTCGGATTGCGCGCCACGCACACCTGCCGGCCATGATGGATGATCTGGTGCGAGTAGCTGATCCAGCGGTCACGCGGAATTACCTGCATCAATTCCTGCTCAACTTTTTCCGGCGTGTCGCTTTTGGCGAGGCCGAGGCGCTGGGCGATGCGGAGGACGTGGGTGTCGACGACTACGCCTTCGGCTTTGCTGAAGCAGACGCCGAGGACCACGTTGGCCGTTTTGCGGGCAGCGCCGGGGATGGTGATCAACTCGGCCAGCGTCTGCGGCACCTCGCCGCCAAACTCTTCGACAATTTTCTTCGCTGCTCCCTTGATCGATTTGGCCTTGTTGCGGAAGAATCCAGTCGTCTTGATGATTTCCTCAAGCTCGAGCAAGCTCGCCTTGGCCATCGCATCGGGAGTAGGGAAGCGCCGGAACAGCTCCGGCGTCACCAAGTTCACGCGCACATCGGTGCACTGCGCGGAAAGAATTGTCGCCACGAGCAGTTCCCACGGCGACCGATGATTCAGCGCGCACCTCACGTTCGGATACGCCTCGTCGAGGCTTTTGAGGATGGCGGCTACGCGGTCGGGGGCCAGGGGGCCCTTAGCGGACTTGGATGGAGTGCTTCGGCTGGGCGATTTCTTCGGCATTGGATCAGGATAGAAGCCGGGCGCGCTTGCCTTGGGACTTGAGGAGCTTTACGGCCTGTTTGTCGAAGCTCACGAACTCGTGGGCGCCGAGCCAGGCGCCTTCATACGCGATTGCGCCGTCGGCAAAGTCGCCGCCTTGATCGAGAAGTTCCAATCCCGCCTCGACCGCCTGAAGGTGCGTCACCACATTGGGGCTGGCGATGAGCGAACGAATCGAATTTGCGACATCGGAGGCCGGCCTTTTGTACATGCTCCGCATCACCCAGGCGAATTCACAAAAGGCCGTGACAGGGACAGCAACCAGTTCGGCAGTGCGAAGCACGTGGGCGGCAGAAACCGCCTGTTGCGGATTGTCCCGGACGGCGGCGCGCAGAAGTAGATTCGTGTCCGCTGCAATCCTCATCGCTTACCCGCCCAGGCCTCTTCGGTGAACTTCTTGATCTGGGCGATGGTGAAGCTGGGGCCACCCTTCTGTTCCAGGCTGCCGATAAAGTTGTCGATGGAGCCGGTTTTCGGAGCAGCTCCGAAGACGAGCCGGCCGTCGGGAAGCTTTTCCACCGCGACCTTCTGGCCAGGGCTGACTTTAAGATGCCGCAGGAATTCCTGCTTCAACGTGATCTGTCCTTTTGCGGTAACGGTGAGCGTAGCCATGGAAAACTCCCTTAGATTGATGGTAAGGAAAAACTGCCTTACTGTCAAACGATCAGCCCGGCTGATGCAGCCGCCTTGACCTGGCCTTTGAAGTAAACACGGCGTGGGCCGCATACACCGTAAGAAATAAGTTGGCTCCGCTGCCGGCGGCAAGTCCTGCAATTCCAATCAGGGGCCCGTCCGGTATTTCCGCTCCCGGCCCAAGTAACCCGTGACGCGAGGCCCAAAGTGCACAAGGCAAGCAGCAGATGAGCAGAATCCCAAGCACTTTGAGCCCAAGTGTACCCCGCGGCTCCTCCATTGCTGCAAAGCGATCATATGCACTGTTAGGCCATCCCGAGTTGGCTGGTGTGAGGTATGCCTTACGCGCTTTGTAAAGGATTGCGATCTCGATACATGGAATTGAGAAAACGAACAATACTAAAGATGAAATCGAACCAAGGTCCTTTCAAAAAATGACCAAGCACACTCTCGACAAACAGAACTCGAATCGCCAAGATACCGACCCACAACAGCAATATGGGTTTCTGAAGAGCTTGCTTGAACATGAGATTCTTAATCCGCTGTGCCCTGAGTTTGACCAGTAGTTTACAGTTTCCCCACAAGCCACTCGCCCAGCTTCTCTAACGGTAGCCTGATCCCGAGATAGAACTGCCCGAACAGCGCATACACCGCGCTGACTTCGTCGAAGCGCATCTCGTAGATGAGCTTTTTGAAGACGACGGGATCGTCGGCGAAGAGGTCAACGCCCCACTCCCAATCGTCCATTCCGATCGAGCCGGAGATGATTTGCTTGACCTGGTCGGCGTAGCGGCGGCCGATCATGCCATGCTCGTGCATCATGCGCTGGCGCTCGGCGAACGGGACGGTGTACCAGTTCACTTGCTCGCCGCGCTTGCGGTCCATGGGATAAAAGCACATATATTTCGCGTCGGGGACGGCAGGGAAGATCCGCGGCTTCATGGCTTCGGCTGCACGCGAGAGCGAATTCGCGATCTCGGCGTTCCACTCCGGTGTGTGCGCTTCAAATCCCTTTGCGGACGCTGCCTCATAGGTTTTGCGACTCGACTCGTAAAGGCCTAGCTCAACCACCGACACGTAGGAGTGCGTGGGCGTGAGGAAGTCAAAGAGCGCGGTTTGCGCCAGATCGAGTTCGATTTGATTGAGAGCTTCAAACGAATCGCGGAAGTGCACGAAGATCAGGTCGCCCTTGTGGCCGAGTTGCGAAAAGAGAGCCGAGCGCACGGGTGCGTCGGGCGCCGCACGTTCCATCGCGCGCAGTGCGGCGACTGCCTGATCGAGAATCTTCTTGCGTTCGGCGTCCGTGCAGGACCGCCAGGATTTCCAGTCGAAACGGAAGAACTGGTGGAGTGCGCTGGAACCTTCAATCGTGAGGGGAACCGGGGGAATGTCGGACAAGGCAGCCTCGATGTCTTATGTCAATCAGCAATTATCCTAACAAAGCTACGCTGCTCAGTTGCGCAGGTCGCTCTCCAGGCTGGCCGAGCCCATGGCGGTGGCGACGTACTGCTCGCCCCAGGCCTTCATGGCGATCAGAATAGGGTTGAGCGCGCGCCCCTTGCGCGTAAGCATGTACTCCGGGCGCGGCGGATGATCGGCATAAAGGCGGCTGGTGAGGATGCCGTGCGCAGTGAGCTCCTTAATACGCGCCGAGAGCACGGCAGGCGTCAGGCCCGGAAGGCTGGCCACAAAGTGCTGGAAGCGCCGCGTCTGGTGAAGAAAGAGGTCGCGCAGAATCAGAATGGTCCAGCGGTCGCCAATCACGTCGAGGGTGGATGCGATCGGGCACCGCATCGAGTACTTCCTGGCCATACAAATCTCCGATAGTGGTGCAGGTTGAAAAAGTCGCGCACCAGGGGCTAAAGCCCCCACATAATTTGTCGGCGTTTGCGGCACGACTGAAGTCGTGCCCTTTCGCGACGAAGCCAAACTGCACCACTACCAAATCTCCGATACGCTATTAATATCATAGTCACTATGTTGTATTCAGTCAAAAAAAAGATCGAATTTCGCTCAATTTCAAGCAATTCGCGGGATCCGTCCCCAACAATGTCCGCAACGCGCCGATTTGCCGCAGGGGCCCGAAAACTCGCGGGCTATACTCGGTAAGGAATGATCCAAAAACTAATCGCACTCCTGGGAGTTTTGATCACTCGCATCATCGATGCCGGCGGCTACATGGGCATCGTGGCGCTTCTGGCCCTCAATTCCTCCGGCATTCCCATTCCGTCGGAGGTGATTCTGCCATTCTCCGGCTACCTTGTTTTTCAAGGTCGCTTCAATCTTTTTCTTGTGGCCATTATGGGCACGATCGGCTGCAATATTGGGTCGGCGATTGCCTATTGGATCGGCGCCAGAGGCGGGCGGCCGCTGGTAGCGCGTTACGGCAAATGGGTGTTGATGAGCGCGCACGATTTGGACCGGATGACGGGATTTTTTGAGAAGTACGGAGCGATTGCGATTCTGGTGGGCCGCATGTTGCCGCTGGTGCAGACTTACGTGGCCTTTCCCGCGGGGATCGGGAAGATGCCGCGACTGCGTTTTCATATCTACACGACGGTGGGTTCATTTATTTGGTATTTCTTTCTGGCCTGGGTGGGTATGAAGTTAGGTCAAAGCTGGAATACCGATCCCCGGTTGCAGGAGGCGTTCCATCGTTTTCATCTGGCGGTGGAACTGGCGATCGTGGCGTTCGCTGTTTGGTTTTTGTGGGTGCACATTAGACGTTGGAGAGCAGGGAGTGAGGGACCAGGGATTAGGGACTAGGGACGAAGCGCTCTTTGGATTACGAGGATTCGAAATCATTTTCAAAACACAAGAATAGGAGAAGCAATGGCAACGAAGGGAAAAGGCGGCAAGAAGGCCGTGGTGCGCGCGGGCGCAACGTCCGTGGCGCGGAAGACCGCCGCAGCAAAAGTAGAGCCCGCCAAGGGCAAATTAGGTGTGATGGTGGTGGGCCTGGGCGCAGTCGCCACCACGATGATTGCCGGCGTGGAAGCCGTGCGCCGCGGATTGGCCAAGCCGGTGGGGTCGCTTACGCAGATGGGCACTATCCGGCTGGGCAAGCGCACCGACAACACGTCGCCGCTGATCAAGGATTTTGTTCCGCTGGCCGATTTGAACGACATCGTCTTTACCGGCTGGGATATTTTCAAAGACAACGTCTACGAAGCAGCTGTGCACGCAGCGGTGCTGAAGCCCGAGATGCTGAAGCAGCTGAAGCCGTATCTCGAGAAGATCAAGCCGATGCCCGCCGTATTCGACCAGTATTACGTCAAGCGGCTCGATGGTACGCATGTGAAGAAGGGCAAGAACAAGCGCGATCTCGCAGAGCAGTTGCGCGCGGACATTCGCGCCTTCAAGAAAAAAGTAGACCGCGTGGTGATGATCTGGGCGGCTTCGACGGAGATCTTCCTGACGCCGAAGCCCGTGCATCGCACGATCGAGTCGTTCGAGGCCGGACTGGAGAACAACGATCGCGCCATTGCGCCTTCGCAGATTTACGCCTACGCGGCGCTGAAGGAAGGCGTGCCCTTCGCCAATGGCGCGCCGAATCTTACGGTCGATCTTCCCGTCATGATCGAGCTCTCGAAGAAGAACGCGGCGCCCATTTGCGGCAAGGACTTCAAGACGGGCCAGACCTTTATGAAGACGGTGTTGGCGCCGGCGTTCAAGGCCCGCATGATCGGCGTCAGCGGATGGTTCTCCACCAACATCCTCGGCAACCGCGATGGCGAAGTGCTGGACGAGCCGCAATCTTTCAAGACCAAGGAAGAGTCGAAGCTCGGCTCGCTCGAATACATCTTCCAGCCCGACCTGTATCCCGATCTCTACAGCGACATCTACCACAAGATTCGCATCAACTACTATCCGCCGCGCGGCGACGAAAAAGAGGCGTGGGACAATATCGATATCTTCGGCTGGCTGGGCTATCCCATGCAGTTGAAGGTGAACTTCCTGTGCCGCGACTCGATACTGGCCGCGCCGATCGCGCTCGACCTTGTGCTCTTCCTCGATTTGGCGAAACGCGCGCCGGAGCTGCGCTCCATCGGCATTCAGGAGTGGCTCAGCTTCTATCTGAAGTCGCCGCAGAGCGCGCCGGGGCTTTATCCCGAGCACGACCTGTTTATTCAATCGATGAAGCTGAAGAACACGCTCCGGCATATCATGGGCGCGGATCTGGTTACGCACCTGGGACTGGATTATTACGATTAGCAAATCAGTCTTCCACCCCGGCCCCCAAAGGCGAGGGCCGGCGGCACCCAGGGAAGACAGGGAATAGAAAAGCAGGGACCAAGGGCCGCGGACTTCGCGGCGACCGGAGTGCGGGCACACGAGGGATGCGTGGTCTTGCTCTGGAGTGGTATGCTTGCTTCGCTTTTGGGTAAAGCGATTCACTTGAGAGGAAACGGGCAGGCATTGGCGATGAGAGAGACATGGAAACTGGCGGCGATTCTCGGCCTGGTGTTGACGGCGAGCGGCGTATTGGCCCAGCGGGGCGCAACGAAGGCAGATGTGTGGGTGTCGAGCTGGGGCGCTTCGCAGCAGATTCCGGAGCCGCAGAACGCGCTGCCTCTGGATGATTTGCGCGATGCGACCGTGCGAGAGATTGTGCATCTTTCGCTGGGCGGCGAGGCGTTGCGCGTGCATCTTTCAAATGCGTTTGGGACGGCGGCGCTGCACTTTACGTCGGTGCACGTGGCGCATCCGCAGTCGCCGGCGGGGGCGGCCATCGATCCGGCGAGCGATCGCGCGTTGACCTTTGCGGGGAAGCCGGATGTGACGATTCCGCCGGGGGCGGAGTACGTTTCCGATCCGATCGTTCTGCCGGTTGTGCCGCTTTCGGATGTGGCCGTGACGTTTCATCTGGACGCGCCGCCCGCGCAGGAGACGGGGCATCCGGGGTCGAGGTCAACCACGTACTACGTGCATGGCGACTTGGTGGGCGCGGCGGACCTTCCGGATGCGAAGAAGGTGGACCACTGGTACAACTTGACGGAGATCGACGTGCGGGCGGAGGGGAAGGCGGCGGTCGTGGTGGCGCTGGGCGATTCGATTACCGATGGGCATGGCGCAACCACTAACGGCAATGATCGCTGGACGGATGTGCTGGCCGCGCGGCTGCAGGCGCAACGGAAGACGCGTGACATCGGCGTGTCGAACCAGGGGATCGGCGGCAATCATCTGCTCACGGACGGGTTGGGACCGAATGTGCTGGCGCGGTTCGATCGCGATGTGCTGGCGCCGGCGGGCGCGCGCTGGGTGATTGTGTTTGAGGGTGTGAACGATTTGGGCGGCCTGGCGCGGGGCGCGGACGTTCCCGCTGCGTATCATGCGGCGCTGGTGGCGCGCATGATCGCGGCCTACCAGCAGATTGTGGAGCGCGCGCATGAGAGCGGGCTGCGGGTTTACGGGGCCACGATCACGCCGGATGGCGGATCGTTCTACAACCGCCCTGGATCGCCGAGCGAGGCCGACCGGGTCGCGGTGAACGCGTGGATTCGCGCGGAGGGTCACTTCGATGCGGTGATCGATTTCGACGCCGTGGTGCGCGATCCCGCGCATCCGGATCGGCTGCTGCCGGCGTTCGATTGCGGGGATCATCTGCATCCCGGTCCGGCGGGGTACAAGGCGATGGGGGAAGCGGTGCCGCTGAGCTTGTTTGCCAAGTGAAGGTGGGTTGAGGTCCGTGCTTTCCCGGTCCCTCCGCCTCGGCGGACGAGGGACCGGGGGCACCCGCCCGGTGACGTGACGGGAGCGCACGGAGCGCGGTTAGTCGCGCTTGTACTTGCAGTCCATATAACCACCGTCGATAAGGATGGTGTCGGGGGTGAGGAACTTATAGCCCACGGTCTGTATTTGTCCGATTTCGAAGACCTCGCCGGGCTGGACGTTGTAGCTCGTAACAAGCGACGAGCTGTCCTGACCTTTCCAGGTGTGCGTCTCCATCTGTGGGGTGAAGGTCAAGTGGGTGAAGCAGCCGCCGGCGCCGGTTGCGTTGGGATCGGTGATCGAAGTCCAGCCACCGAGGAGTGGGTTTGAGGGCGTGCTCTTGCAGCCAGTCAGGACGGCGAGCAAGGTCAGGGAAATGAGCAATCCGTACAGCTTCATTGGGACCTCCGTGAATTGGCCTAAGACCGGAATCTCAGCTTTGAAGATAGGCTTGCGGATATTTTACCCACGTTAGAGCAAACGGCAAGAGCGTTTGAAGGGGAAGGCCGGGTGATTCGGCGGGTGGTCGGGATCCTGGGGAAGCAGACTTGCCACGGCAACGGGGCTCGGTGCACACGTGCCGTGTGAGTTTGCGCATGCGGGGTCGGGAGACCCCCACCACAGCCGGTCTGGAGACCGGCGGTACAAATGCCGGTCTACGACTTGCCGGAACTCTGCGGCGACTCGGGTAACTTTGGCGCGGTATCGTCCGCCGTTGCTGTTGGTGCGACTTTCTGCATGAGGAGCGCGCCGAGGCCTTCGAGAACTCCGTTGAGCGAGCCGCCGCCTCCGGCGACGAGCGTGTTGGGCATGAAGGGGACGTTGCTTTTGGCTAGGGCTTCGACGGCGTTGACGAGAGCTGTGGGTCCCGCGCCTAATGCTTCGACTTGCTTGCGGTAGGCTTCGGCGCGGGCCAGGCCGACGGCGCGGACTTGCGCGCCCTGCGCCGTGCCGGTGCGCTCGATGTAGGTGGACTCGCCGTCGGCTTCGGCCTTGCGGGCTTCAGCATTGTTTTTCTTGATGTCGACGCCGACCGCGGCTTGCGCCAGTTGCGCCTGCATGTCGGCGGTGCCGCGCGCTTTCTCGGTCTCGATGCGCTGGTCCTGTGCCTGGCGCTGCATCTTGAAGGTTTCTACTTCCTGATGCGCGACTTCGCGCTCGGTGAGCACGGAGACCAGCGCGGCCGGGTAGACCACGTCCTGGATGTAGACGCCGCGGGTTTCGATTTCGTACTCGGCGAGCTTGGTTTGGATGTAGGCCATCGCCTCTTCTTGCACGGTTTGGCGCGTCTGGATGAACTTGATGGCTTCCATGCCGCCGATCTTGTCGCGAAAGAGATTGCCGACGGCAGCCTGCAAAACTTCGTTCACGAGATTTTCCATGGAGCCGACCATGGAGATGACACGCGGGGCCTTGGTGTCGGGAACGTGGATGAGGACCTGGAGGTCGATGGAAAAGACGAAGCCCTCATTACTTTTCGCAATGATGGGCTCGAGGCGCGCGTCGAGGCCGTGGGCGCCGGTGACGTCCTTGGCCCAATCGAGTTTGAGGATGGACGTGAGGACGACTTTGGCGTCGTAGATGCGCGGGTTGATGGGGTACTTGCCGGTGCGCAGCGCCTCCTGCCAGATGCCTTGATGGCCGGGCCGCACGAGGCTTCCGAATTTGAAGTCGATGCCGGATGTGTCCTGTGTGGGCAGGCCGACGTAGGCCTTGATGACGGCGACCTGGCCCTGTTCGACGACCAGCATGGGAACCTGCTCGACGCGGACGAGGAACGGATTGAGGTTGTACGCGCCGTAGAGAAGCGGATCGTGCTGGAGGCCGATTTTGCCGCCGGCATCGAGGAATTGCTGGAAGTCCTGATAGTTGTTGTGCAGGGTGTTTTTGCTGCCGAGGATGGCGGCGATGAGCTGGAAGTCGGTGGTGCCGGGATTTTTTTCGAGCTCCGCGACGTCGTCGAAGGTTCCCAGGCGACTGGCGATGGCTCCGGCTTGCAGCGGCTGGCCTTCAAGCGAGGTGACGATGCCGATCATGTCCACGACCTTGCCGCCATCGGCAGGGCGGGGCGCGATGCGCGTGACTTCAAGCTGGCGCTCGTCGAGGCCGAATGCGGCGAAGGTGAGGCGGCCGGACTGGTCGGCCAATTGGCGGTAGGTGTCGGTGATGGGCAGGCCGAAGACTTGCGGCTTGGTGATGATGAGGAAGGCGACGGGATGGATGGGGGCCAACATGCCGGGCGAAAGCACCGGGCGCTGCACGCCTTTTTGGCCGCCGTTGGCGACGAAGCTGGATACGTCGGCGAAGTTGCCGAACTCAGCTTTGTACACGCCCGATTTTGCGCCGATGGGTGTGGGGCCGCCCACTTGCGCGATGACTACGCCGATTTGACCGGCGGGCACTTGAACCCACGGATGCTTGGCGACGGCATAAATGAGGCAGAACTTGAAGCGCAGGCCGGGCATGAGGAGCTCTGCCTGGTAGCCGGCTTCGCCTTTGAAGGCGACGGGGTTGTCGCCGGGTAACTTTGCGCCAAAGCGCTTGCGAACGAGACCGACTTGCGTGGGGCCGATGCTGTAGATGGACTTGGCGATGAGAACGATAAGAATGAAGAGGCTGAGAAGAGCCACTCCTTCAAGAAAAGTTGCGGGTGATGAGAATGCGTCGAGCATACTTCCTCCCGTGGCGGGGACTGGAGCCCCGCTCGGCTCACGATTTCGGGGACTTCTCAGCATACTCCCGGCGGGAGAGACGCGTATTAACGCGCATGCGGGTGTCGGAAGTGCCTGCCGGGGCAACCGGTGTCACTCGGCCTCGCGGCGGTAGTGCGTCGTGACGCTCACGGTGCGGGCGTGAAATCGTTGTGCGATCCGTTGCGTGTCGCGGACGGAGTCGAGGTAGGAAAAGCGCGCGATGCGGCAGCCGGCTTCCCAGCCGATGTCCAGCGCCTCAGAGAACAACACAACATGGACCCAGCCACCGCGAAATGCGGGTGCAATGACGCGCGAATGAACCGTCGCGGTGCGGCCTTCCACTTCCAGCCAGATGAAGCCCGCGACTTGATCACCCACCATGACGACGGGCGAGAAAGCCGCGCCCTGCGCTTGTGCCAATACCGCGCGCCAGGGATTCAGCTCGCTATGGGCGATCTGTTCGGCATGCAGGCGCGCGACTGCCTCCCGGGGGGCGTGGGAAAGCCGAATGAGGCGGGCCCCGGCCGGCATTTGGACACGAGCGCGGAGGCGTTGAAGGTAGCTCCTCATCGGTGCGCCCTCGGTTTCGACGATAAAGAGTTGATCGACCTGCCGGAATCCGTTGCGCTCGCAAAAACTCGCAACGCCGTGCTCATTGAGCGTGTCGGCGACGCCATCAAGCATACGCAGGCCGCTCTCGACGAGCCATGTGACCAGGTGCGACGCAACACCGCGGCGCCGAAAGCCGGGCACCACGTGGATGCGCAGGTTTTTTACCTCGGCGCCCTGCCGGCGAAAGCTGACCGCGGCAACCAGCCGGGGCTCATCTTCGCGAAGGCAGAGCAGGTATTCGCGCGAAGCTGCGTCGGCAAAGGTCTCTGGCAGCAACATGCGGCAGTGCGGCCATTCGTCGAGGTAGGGAGCGCGAACGTGCAGTTTCATGCGGTCACGGCGCAGCGGGTGAGCCGCTCGGCCACGGCGAAGGCGCGGTTGGCATCATCTTTGCGATCGAGGGCAAGCAGGGCGCGAGCGAGCGCGAGATGCGCGGAGGGCAGGTCGTAGCGGATACGGACGGCGTTCATCGCGGCTTCAGCAGATTCTTCGAGAAGGCCGCAGAGCAGCAGCGCTCGGGCTAATGCTTCGTGCGCTGTTGCAAGCGCCGGGTCACTGCGGATGGCGGACTGCAAAGCTGCGATGGCTTTTTCTGCGCGGCCGAGCTTGAGATAAAGCTCGCCGACGGCGACATGGAGAGCGGCATCGAGGTCTTCGCGGCCGCGACTCGCATCCAACTGCGCCAGGGCTTCGCCGGGCCGGCCTTCGGCGATGGCCAGCATTGCCATTGCCGCAGGTTCCAGGGGATGGTGCGGGAACTGCTTGAGCAACTGCTCAGAGATGCGGCGGCACTCGGCAATGCGGCCGCTGCGGTAGCAGGCGTGGGCGAGAAGGAGCCGGATCTCGTTGCGATTCGGGTCTTCGGAGGCTAATTGTTCGAAGAGCGGGAGCGCCTCAGGATCGCGACCCTGCGCCGTGAGGACGCGAGCCAGATTCAGCGATTGGCGCTTGCGTTGTTCTTCGGATTGCGGGCGGGCGGCTTGGGCGATGGCGTCTTTATAGCCCAGCGGCTGGAGTGCGGCGATTTCGCGGTTTACGTGCAGGGCATCGGGGGCGGGTTCGCGGGCGGGAGCGGGGCTTTCGATGAGCGTGCGTGACGGTGAGGCTGGACAGATTTCGGGAATGCGCCGGCCGGCCATGCCGGGCGCAGGTTCGAAATCGTGGAGGGCGAGGATGGTGGGTGCGATATCGAGGAGGCTGACGCCGAAGGCGAGCTCGTCCGCCTGGATGCCTGGACCTGCCGCGGCGAGAATGCCGCGCGGAGAGGCGGCGCGGTTTGGCGTGGTTGCTCCCACGGCAGAGCGATCCGACACCAGGAGCATGCACGCTTCAGGCCCTGCCAGTTGCACAAGGCGGCCGAGCATCTGATCGAGGAAGCGATAGACGCCGGCGATGACTTGTCGATAGACCGGGTGACAATCGGTTAGAAAAGCCTGGCAGGCCGCACCGATTGCGCCGAACCATATGGCGGTGAAGCCGCCGGGCGAGCTTTCGAGCAGCGAAGTAGCCGCTGCTTGAACGGTGACTGCCTCAGAAAGCAGAACGGCAAGACGCGCCAGACCGCGGTCCTTGTCCTGATCGATCTTTGCAAGCTCGGGAACGAAGGCTTTTAATTCGGCCGTCGTCCACTCCTGCGGATGGAAGCGCAGCTCTGCGAGTTTTTCTTCGAGGTCTTTGGGAAAGGTGCAGTTTGCCAAGCCGGCGGCGAATGCGCCGGAGACGCAGGTTGCCGGGCCGGCGGCGGGATGGGTGACCGGCCAAGCGATGCTGCGCGCGGAGACTCCGGCCTGGGCAAGGATCTCCCACACATGTGGCGCGCGGAGGGAGGCGCGGGTAACGGGACGGACGCCGGCGGTGCGTTCGTCGGGCTCGTGGGAGTCGAGCACGCCGTGGGTGTCTGGGAAGCGGCCCGTGGAGAGGCTCGCCCAAAGCAAGGGAGAGGCGACCGGCGCGAATGTGGCCAGGCTGCCCATGATGCCTTGCTCAACGAGCCGTGAGAGGTGGGGCATGGCTCCGGAGTCGAGCAATGGATGAATCTGACTCCACGAGGCGGCGTCCCAACCGACGAGTAAAACGTTACGCATTCTTGCGGCGGCGGCGTACTTCGAGCAGGCCGGCGCAGCCCAGAGCGAGCAGAGTAAGCGTGCCTGGCTCGGGTACCGGGTTCACGTCAGGCGTGCCCTCTCCGGCGGTGATGGCATCGCCGGGTGTGTTGTCGTAGGCATAGCTGTTGATGGTAAAGAGCGCGTCGATGCCTACTGCACTGCCGCTTGCGGGAGGAGGTGAAACGATGGTGGTGGAGATGTCGA
>Ga0302319_10001481_pt1 | contig 52472 bp, 42 predicted proteins | sample Bog_T0_2_FD_203319 | JGI IMG/M metagenome (GOLD analysis project Ga0302319, IMG submission 203319) | Peat permafrost microbial communities from Stordalen Mire near Abisko, Sweden - Bog_T0_2 | ecosystem: Environmental > Terrestrial > Soil > Wetlands > Peat | place: Sweden: Abisko, Stordalen Mire... | reverse complement strand
ACGCTGGCCAATCCGGCGGACAAAGAGGAGATCGTGCAGCGGCTGGTTGCAATTGGCCCCGCGAGCCAACGCCGCTGGGGCAGGATGACGGCTGCCGACGCCTGCGGCAGTTTGGGGCGTGAACGCGCGCCGGGTGATCGTTCTTCATGAAAATCGTCACTTCCGCATCGAGAATTGGAGAGAGTGCGATGCGGAATCGCGTTCAACACGCGGAATAGCCACAAGGCATTCAGAATGCTAGAATCGCTCGCATTGGCGGGACATGACGGACGTTGACCTCTTTGGCGGGATTCCTGCGGGTTTGACCGCCGAGATGATCCTTGCTCAGCTTGAACTGCTGACACGGGATGAGATCTTCCGTTCCAGCCGAAGATCGATCGCTTTCCTCAAGTATGTGGTCGAAGAGACGCTGAAGGGCGCTGGGGAACAGATCAAGGAACGGACGATCGGCATCGAGGTATTTGGAAGGTCTTCGTCGTACGACACCAACCTGGATCACATTGTCCGCACCGCAGCGACACAGCTTCGCAAACGGTTGGCGATCTATTACGGGGACGAGAGGCACCGCTCCGAGCTGCGGATCAGTCTGGTTCCCGGTTCGTACATACCCAAATTCGCCTCGGCCCCCCGCACCGGACAGGCGCATTCCAACGGAGCGGCGTCCGGCGTCCACCCTGCGGCATCGGATCGGACTGATCATGCAGCGGTTTTGCCGGTCACCGAATCAAACCACGAGACCGGCGTGGTCGAGCATCGGATCGTGCACCGGGGCAATGGATGGCGGCTGGCATTTTTGCTTTTCGCGGCAGCCCTGGCGGTGAGTTCCGTTGCGTGGTATTGGCTCAACAGGCAGAGCCCCGAGTATCTTTTCTGGAAGCCTGTTCTCGATACGCCGGGGCCGGTGTTGCTGGCGGTGGGCGATGTGCCCAACGGGCCACCGACGCCAGTAGCGACCGATGAGAGCCAGAACTCTCCACCGGCAATACGGCCAGAACGCGGGAGGTGTGGTCAATATCATCACCAAGAGCGGAACCAGCAAATATCACGGAGACCTGTTCGAATTCGTCCGCAACCGCGCTTTGGATGCAGCCCCTTACTTCAGCTATAGCGCCGCCACCAACCACAAGACCGTGGACCCGCTCAAGCGCAACCAGTTTGGCGGCACGGTGGGCGGCCCGCTCAGCGTGCCTCACCTTTACAAGACCGACAAGTCGTTTTTCTTTTTCGGATACCAAAGGTCGATTATTCACGCGGCGGCCGCCACTGCCTCGGACATTCTTCCCACCATTCTGCAGGCAGGCGCAAGCTCTTCAGGCACCGCGTCAGGCACAAACAACCTGGAGTTTACCGATTGCGTGAAGGATCCGTTGATGCCCGCGGCTATTCTTCCCTCTACGATAGTTTGTCCCGCGAACGCTTCGAATGTCTGGAGTCCAGCCGCTCTCAGCCCGGTCACGGTCAACCTGCTCAAGGAGGTTCAGCCCTTGACCTCAGCGGGATCGGTTCTGTTCCAGGAGCCGAACAACTACGTCGAGGCGGAGATAACGGCCCGCGTGGATCAGGAGCTGACGCCCAAGGACAAGCTGACGCTGCGGTACTTCTCCGACGGATACACTCTGCAAGGCGTGCTTGACCCCGCGAATCTGCTCACGTATCAGGACTACGCGCAGAACAACTACTACAACTCGCTCATCTCTGAGACGCACACTTTCAGCGATCGCATCGTCAACAATTTCATCCTCAGCTACCAGTTGGATCGCGACTCGCGCGGCCCGATTTCGAACAGCGTAGACGTGGCCGATCTGGGCGTCAAGATCTCGCAGCCTCCGTTCAAGCAGATCAATCAAGTGCAGGTCTCGGGCTTCTTTAATATCGGCGGCAATCCGCAGGCGTTTTTCGACCGCGCCAACTACACGCTGACCGACGATATGCATTGGCTGATGGGCCGGCACAATGTCGATTTCGGCTATCACGGCGAGGTGTCGAAGGTGGACGTGAATAATCTCTTCGAACAGCCGGGCCAGTTTACCTTCAACGGCAACAACACCGGCGGCGACGCGATTGCCAACTTCCTGTTCGGGTATCTGGGAAGCTTTGCACAGGCGTCCGGCCAGTTTTTCAATCCTCGCGGCAAGTTTCAGGGTGCTTATGTTCAGGACAGTTGGAAGCTCAATCGCAATCTGACGGTGGATTACGGCGTGCGCTATGAGCCTTTCGTTCCCTGGCGTGAGCTACAGGGAAGAATGGGAAGCTTCTTTCCAGCGCTGCAGGCCGCGGGCACGCACTCCGCCAAGTACCCAAATGCGCCGGCCGGAATGCTGTTTGCGGGGGATGCGGGGTTCAATCCGAACGGCGTCGCATCCTCCTACCTTCACTTCATGCCCCGGCTAGGTTTCGCCTGGGATGTATTCGGAAACGGCAAGACCAGCGTGCGCGGCGGCGCGGGAATGTTCTACGACAGCCGCATCAACAGCACATTGTTCAACATCTATTCGAACCTGGCGCCATTCATCACCAGCGTCTCTTTCAATAACAGCGCGGCGGGAACGAACATTACCTTCGCCGACCCGTACGGCAGCTATGGGATTCCCAATCCTTTCCCGTTTCCGACATTCCCGTCGGCGACGCTGCCTCCGACGTCATCGGCCCCCATCTCCAACTCCCAGGCTTGGCTGACGTACGACACAACGCACGGCTTTCAGGACCCGGTCACGTACGATTGGAACCTGGCCGTTGAGCAGCGGTTGACCAGCAGTCTCTCAGGGCGCGCTGCTTATGTGGCCGAGCACAGCAGCCACGAGTGGACGGACCTCGAACTGAATCCCATCGTGAACGGAACGCGCGTCTACAATCAGCCGGGCTGCGCGGCGACCGGCAGTTGCTATCCAAATACGATCACGGCGGCAAACACCGGCGGAAACACGAACTACAACTCATTTCAGCTTTCGGCCGAGCAACGGGTGCGGTATGGCCTGACCGTGCTGTTCAACTACACGTGGTCGAAGGCGCTCAACAACTTGCCGTGGAATCAAGCGGCCACGTCAATTGGCGCTGGCAACTCGTTTGTCCACCCGACTACGGTCGCGAACTTCAGGGCCCTGGATTACGGACCGGCGGATTTCGACCATCGCAACGTCAGCGCTTTGTCGTATGTCTACACGGTTCCGAGGTTCTTGAAAGACGCTCCGAGCGTGCTGCGGTACATTGTGAATGACTGGGCAACCAGCGGTCTGTTCCAATTCCGCAGCGGCGATCCACTGACCGTGATGTCGAGCAACAGCAACATCGACGGCTCGGGCGAGCTTCGCGACCGGGCCGTGCAGACTGGGTCAGCTTACGGCGGCACCGCGTGCACTACCGCCGTCAACTGCAAGTCGTTTCTCAATCCGGCGAGCTTTTCGAACCCTCCGACGGGGGCTGGCATCGCCTCATTCGGAAGCGTCGTAAAGGGCTCCTTTGTTGGTCCGCGTTATGTGGATTGGGACGCGAGCCTCGCGCGCAGGTTCCCGATCAAAGAGGGGACGTATCTGCAGTTCCGCGCCGAATACTTCAACTTGATGAACCACACCAACCTGGGCGATCCGGGAACCACGCTGGGCGGCTCATTCGGCAAAATCACAGGTACGACTCCGCAGAACACGGCGGCGGCCGGAAACCTGCCGCGCATCGCCCAGCTTTCGCTCAAGCTCTATTTCTAAGGAAGCTCTGAATAAGCCGTCGACCTTCGCTCAGGGGCTAAAGCCCGCGATCATTTTTCGGCACTTGCGGCACAACTAAAGTCGTGCCCTTTCAAGACCTCGACTTATTCAGAGGTTTCTTAAAGGCCGACGGTGTATAGGCTTCGGCCCGTTGCCCCAACAGATTAGCGAGGAGACTTTTCCATCGCGTCAGACCGGTGGCGGTGAAGCCCAGATTGCCGGCCACAGAAGCGAAGTCCGGCACAATGACTGAACGCGCCGGGGACGCCTGTGTGGGAGCCATAGTGTTAGCCATAGTGAGGCGAATTATAAAGAGTGGCCGGGTGGAGGTCAACGCATTAAGAATGAGAAGAAGAAGAAGATCTGTAGCCCTGGACACCATCTCAACCTGTCTGAATCTGTAACGTGAATTTGCCAGGTCTTAACAAGATTTCCACAAACAACGTAATCTGCCTTGGGACCAAAGGATTCAACTTTATTGAGACCTTTTGTTCTGTTCTGTCAGCGAGTGAGTGAACCTGCCGAAGACTTCTTTGAGACCCTCGATGTTCTTGCAAATCAATGCGACTCCCAGAGCGTCAGGGTTGTCGATGAGCGATGTTGGTGGATTGGCCGTATGTAGCCAGGTGGGCTTCGCTCGATCCAGAAAAGGGTACTTCGGCAAAACGCCAAAATAAGACGCGAGGATTAATTACAGCGAACCGCTGGGCTTTACCGGTGTTTCCTACGAAAATTGAGCACTGAGGACCTGTAGCGATTGTTGAGTGCCGCTACCGGGGTTTTGCGAACAGACGACCAAAACTTGGGAGTAACCACGCGCGGGAATTCTCACCCCGACGTGGTCGTTATATATGGGCGGGTTGCTGGGCGTAGTATTCACTCGCACAGTAGCCGTGATGGCGTTAGTGGGATGAGTGTTCTCAACCGCCAATTGAAAACCTTGGGTATACGGCCCAGGGTTCGGACAGTTCCCAACACGGGCAATCACCAGAAAGGATGCCGCCTCAGCCATAAGATTCTCCTTCAAAAGCCCAACACTGCGACCTAGGCTAAAGGTGCCACGACCGTTATTCTAACCCGGGCCGGAGGGCTTTCGATAGAAAAGCCCTAGGTAGAAACATTCCGGTTTTCCTAGACCTTGTCCGTCGCCGCTGATCGACGGCCTTTACCCTCTGCAGAAGCTACTTAGATAAGAATCTCATTCGTTCCGAATATGGTCTCAGCGGTAGAGAACAAAGACATGCCGTTTTTTCCATTCCAGAAATGGCGTTGAAATGCGGGAATGCTACTCTACACGTGAGCGATACCGTCCACGATTTACCTCTTGTATCATTGTCGATTCAGCGGTTGTTGAAGGACCGCATCTTCGACCGGGCTTGAATTTAGAGAATCTCCGGCACGCCGGAATTCTACGGAACGGGATTGATGGGACACAAAATGGCGAGGAGATATCGAGTGAAGAACTGCGCATGGTTGGCCGTTTTGCTGCTGGCTTCGGCAGCAGGATTTGCAAGCGCCCAGGTCTCACAGACCAAGCCGCCAGAAAATGCGCCAGCAGCGACCCCTTTGCCGGTGGAACGAACAGCCGTGGGAGACTCGCCGGATGACCCCGGTCCGCTGGCCACAGACCTTTCCCCCGCATTGACCCATGCAGCCATTCGCAAGGCGGCGCGCAAGGTGGCCGACTGGCAACTTGCCACGGCAGAAGAAAAATTCAATCAGCAGTGGACGTTTGCCGCCTTGTACGATGGCATGCTGGCGGCATCGAAAGCTACCGGCGATCCGCGCTATTACGATGCGATGGTGAGGATGGGCCAGCGCTTCGAATGGAAGCTGCTCAACTCTCGATTTCCGCACGCGGACGATATGGCGCTCGGGCAAAGTTACATGGATATGTACTTGCAGTCGCGCGACCCGGTCAGGATGGCGGATACCAAGGCGGTACTGGATCAGTTGGTGGTGAGCAGCGACGACCCTGCAAAGCTGCTTTGGTGGTGGTGCGATGCGTTGTTCATGGCGCCGCCGGTGCTTGCACGCATGTCCGCGGCAACCGGCGACCGGCGCTATCTGGACTATATGGACCACGAATGGTGGCAGACTTCGGCAAGCCTCTACGACCCGGCAGAGCACCTTTACTTTCGCGATAGCCGCTACTTCACGCAGAAGCAGGAAAACGGGCAGAAAGTGTTTTGGTCGCGAGGCAACGGCTGGGTGATGGGCGCGCTGGCTAAAGTGCTCGAGGTTATGCCGGCGGATTATCCCAGCCGCGTGAAGTACATTGCTCAATACAGGCAGATGGCGGAGCGCATCGCTTCCATCCAGGGCAAAGACGGGCTATGGCGGAGCGGGCTGCTCGATCCCGCGGCGTACGATCTGCCCGAGATTTCAGGGTCGGCGTTCTTCACGTATTCGCTGGCATGGGGAATCAACCACGGCGTGCTTGACCGGAAGAGATTTGAGCCGGTGGTTGCGCATGCCTGGGCCGGGATTCTTGAGCATATTTATGCGGATGGGCGGCTGGGTTCGATTCAGCCGATCGACGGGCAGCCGGGGAAATTCAAGCCTTCGGCGAGTTACGTCTATGGCGTCGGCGGCTTTCTGCTTGCGGCTTCCGAAGTGGATGCGATGGCGAGACGATAAGTCATCGAAGGCCGCCCGCGGTTTCCCACCTGCCGCGATAAGACTGCTGAGGTCGTTTGGGCTTAACCTGCACCTCAGGGGTGGGGGGTGGGGGTTAATTATCTGGTACACATTTTGGCCTTCCGGGAGGCCTGGTCTGCTGCGGCTGATGGCTGAGGGTTCCGAGGGCGACTTGCGCGGCATAGAGGAGTTGGGTGCCGTGTTGAAACTCAATCGCGCCGATGAGCATGCCATGCGCGGCGCAGGCAATGAAGTCGCGGATGCTTTCACGATCGACGAGAGCGGGCATGGCTTCGCGGTACGCCGCCTCGGCGTAATAGCCGGCGAGGACTTCGTCCTCTTTTTTCTCTTTCCCGGCCTTAAAGCGGCGCAGCCAGGCTTCACGGCATCGCATGATCGCGGCGTTTTCGGGCACCGGGCCGGTCGAGGAGCCGGGTTCGAGAAGGACAAAGGTTGGCAGGGCCATGGTGAGGTTTCCTTTCCTTGACGGCGGGGCAGGCTGCGTTGGTGAGCGCCCAGGCCGCCTGAGTCTCCTTTCATCTTGCGCCGGGAGGTGGAAATCATATGCAAAAGGGATTTTGTCGATGCGGGGGTTGGTGGGCGGCCTCCGCTGCCGGTTTCTCAGCCTTGCAATCCGCTGCGGGGGATCATTGATGGGAATACACGCCCTCCTCGCGGGTTGAAGATGACTTCCTGCGGAATCCATGGTAGTTTATAAACTACATGTACCGGGATGATCGATCTCAAGCAAACAGAGACCTTTCGGAAATGGTGAACACGGCTCAAGCATGGCTCAGAAATTGACGAATTATGACCCTGCCGAGGATCTCGGGTCCGACGAGGCAATTGCGGTTTTTATGGCAGAGGCGTTTCAGACTAACGACGTCGGCTACATTTCGCATGCGCTCGGAGTTGTTGCGCGCGCAAAGGGGATGGCGCAGATTGCCAGCCAGACCGGACTTTCTCGTGAACAGCTCTATCGGACTTTCAGCGCAAAAGGAAATCCGACTTTGAAGACAACGCTGGCGGTAATGAAGGCGTTGGGGGTTCAATTGACTACGAAGACTTCGGAGGCGGCTTGATGAGAACCAAACCATTTCGGTTCGCGGTCTCCATCCTTGCCGCGAACGGGCTGCGGCAAGGATTGGGCGCCTGGCTAAATGCCCTTAAGAATTGCTTCCTTGGGGACGTTCTTGTGGGCGGCGACGGAAGCGAGGATCGCGTTCAGAGTCCCGACCCTGAGAGGCGTATGCGCGGGAACGGCGATGCGGTGGGAAGCCGGAGTCTGGGTTTGAAGGATGATGTGGCTGCCGACCTGGTGGATTCTCTGGTAGTCCCAAAGCTTGCAGAGGTGCTTGACCAAGGCCTCGCCGCTCAGATCGCGTGGGAGTTTCATGCGATAGCAAGCACTTCATCGCGCACTAGGTGCAGACGGATGGAGGCAGGCGCGGCAGAATCGAAATAGAAGGCTTGAACCGCTTCCTTGACGTTGGCTTTCAGCTCTTCCCAGGTATCGGCCTGGGTGAAGATGCTCTCGCCGAGCGCTTCGGCGGTGAATCCGCCGTCCGCCTCTTGCGCGATTTCAAAGACGAGTTCGTTCATGGTGAGCTTGCCCCTAATTGGCCTTCGTTTCCGACATCTCATGATACCGCGACTGGCTGCAAAACGGACGAAAAGCAGACCTCGGGGTTAAAACCCCGCTGCAGAAAGGCCGCCGTATTGCTGGGGGAGCCAGAGGCTTGTGGCTGATCTAAGGGCGGCCCACCCACCGCCCCGCGTGAGGTTTCGCTTGAATTTGGTGTCGAAAAGGCGCAGAATAATGGCAGTTGTACGCAGGCGTGAGCCTGCTAAACCCCAGCCTGGGGCATAATAGGGCTAGAGCGGGCCGCCTTGTGCGGCCCCCTCGCTTTTTAGGGCCAAAGCTTGGCGGCGATTTCACGATCTGCGAATCGTTCTCTTGGGAAGATGGTCACTGCCCAGCGCTTCTTTCCCGCGTGTTCGCAAATCAGAACTCTGTAAATGGGCTGAGCTTCTGTGCCGAAATTCTTGATATAGGCATCACCAGGAATGGCGCGTCCCACGGCTTGCTAGTTGGGGACGATCATAGTGGGAGCTTCGATGATCGGGCGCGCCCAACTGAGTTCCTGTGCTCTGCGGATCTGGATGCGGCTGGGGTTGAGCGTGACCCTTCCGGACTGAATCTGTTCGATGGTCATGCGGTGGTTCTTCGGTTCCTTGCCGTATTTGTCCGTCAGCTTGATAAGGTGGACGAAGTCCGTATCGAGAGATGTGACTCGATAGCCGCGCGGGTCTGCGATCTCCTTTCCGCAGAGGTTGATTCGATACCAGTTGAAGAGGTCCAACAGGGTCGTGATCGGGAGAATGGCAGGCGTGTCCTCTTCCCATTTGGGTGGAGTGGGAGGCTCGGGTGGGATATTGTCTATCAACGCGCCGCTTCTATTCTGGAAGGATTGTTCCATCATAGATGGTTTGTGGTCCCCCACCCAGCCGCGATGAGGCTGCGTCAAGGATGGGGCACCCTCGCGTTTGCGACTGGCTTAAGGGTGGGCCGCTCGCCGTTTCATGCTACCATTCCGTCTCAAAGAATTCATCAAGGAGCAAGCACGATGAGCTTCCGCACCAATTTTTTCACTGACGAACTTCTCTCTGATGGCCCACCCCGCATTACATATGGAGAGAATGTCCTCATCAACACCGTGGACAGAAGCCAAACCGCGCTGTACAAGCAAAATGAATTGCTGAATCAACGGATCGAATCCTGCTTTGCAGAAGGAATAGAGCGCTACCAAGAGTCACAGGAACAGTCGGCTGAGTTGGTTGCTGAGGAGATCCGGTGGCAGGCAGAGCAGACCCGACGGGAAATAGCCGTCCTGGGGGTGGATGTTACAAGAGCGATTCATGCCCTAGGCAAGTTTCTTGGCGGGGAGGTGTCCGAGGTTCGGTGGGCGGTTGAGAGAAATACAGAGGCAACAAAGCAGATACTCGACGTTCTACTCAATTCCCACGGGAATGAGTCCCGCCAGTTCTACGAAGAGGGGGTTCATTGGTACGACTGTGCCGAGCGGACTCTTGCCGAGGAGTGTTTTGAAAAGGCCGTCAAAGCGTACTCAAAAAACGCGTTCGCGTACGAATATCTTGGATTCCTGGCAGTCCACAAGGAAGACGGGGACCAAGCGAAGCGATACTTTGACCTGGCGCTGAAATCTGCCCCGGATGACCATCACCGAGCCTTCGCACAGTATCATCTTTCGCGCGCATGGCAAGCTTCAGGGGATTTTGAGCAGTCCTTAGGCCATGCTCACCTTGCGGTTGATTTGGAATCTACCAATACAATTTTCAGGTACGAGCTTGTCCACGCATTGATGCGAACTGGAAATGTCGATCAAGCGATAGTCGAACTCCGTCGATTGATCCTGATCGATTGGAAGTACTGGTCTGTCGCCGCTATGCACCGGCTCCTTGATCCCATCCGCGCTGAAGTCAATGGGCTACTCGAAAGGATGAGGAGAGAGCAACGCGACCTAGCCAATGACTTACTGAGTGACCTGCTGAAAACGATCCTGTTGCTAGATGGCCTCAATGATGGGAATTTGACTGGAATGATTGCATCCGCGCGGCGGACACATTCCGAGATGCAAGAAACCTTTGACAAGGGAACTCCCTATGCCTACTTGGAAGTTGTAAAGATTTTGCGGGACAAGCCTCAACAACTCATACTCGCCGCAACAGAGATTTATCAGAATTGCATCGAAGATGATGATATCCAGCTCGGCTCCCTGATCTCCAATCATACGAAAGAGGTCAGAGACCTGGAGGGCCAGATAGCCGGGTTGCGCCAAAAAGAGGAAGACGCGCGTAGGGTAGCAAGGGCTCGGGAAGCGGAGTTGAGAGAGGCCAATTCAAAGGAGTACGGGGATGCTGGGGTGACTATGGGTTGCCTTGGATGCTTTTCCTTGGTCTGCCTAAGCTTTGGCCTGTTTATGGGCGTAATGGGTGTAGATGTGTTCCTTCAAGATCACGACCCCAACATACAAGGGCCAATCGGCGGGGCCATCATTATGCTAGTAATCGCCTTCTTTGGGCTCCCGAGATGGCTTTTGGTCAGAAGGTCCAATTCGGCTAAAATGAAGAGCGCGATTTCGGAAATCCTCGGCCAAGAGCGCAGAGACGCACAGGTGGCAATCAAGGAGGCCGAATCAATCGAGGAGCTTTTGCGTAGAAGCGAAAAAATGGGTCAGGAGAGAATTCGGAATTTACGCGAAGAAGTCGAATCGAGACGCCAAGATTTGACGAAGAGAATCAATGCGATGCACGGGCGCACGGGCAAGACCCTTAGCTGAATCTGGCTGTGAAACTGTTGGACTCATCGAGTGGTTATGCATCGAAAACCAATCCTCAATCACTAGTTGTGTTTGCCTTTCCACTCGGCGTAGGGGCCTTGGAAGTCTTCTATGCCGTCAGACTTGAAATTCCATAGGCGGGTGGCTACTTCGTCGATTAAGTCGTGGTCGTGAGTTACCAACAACACTGTGCCTTCGTAGCGCTGAAGGGCTATGTTCAGGGCGTTGATGGCTTCCAGGTCTAAGTGGTTGGTTGGTTCGTCGAAGATCAGGAAATTAGGCTTGGTCAGGATTAACTTGCAGAAGGCTAAACGGGCTTGCTCGCCGCCGCTTAGGGCTTTGGTTTGCTTGTCGCCTTCTTCGCCGCTGAATAACATCTGGCCCAGGATGCCGCGGATTTCTTCTACGTGGGAGTCGGGCTTCCAGCGATGGAGCCACTCGGCTACGGTTAGGCCATGCTCGATGGTTGCGCCTACGTCCTGGGGGAAGTAACCGATCTGGGCTTCGTGGCCCCAGAAGACGGAGCCGGAGTCTAAGACAAAATCCTTGTCGGCGAGGCCGGGATAGTTATTGAGAATGCTCTTGATGAGCGTGGTTTTGCCGGCGCCGTTGCGGCCCATGAGGCAGATTTTTTCGCCGCGCAGAACGTTGGCGGTGAAGCCGTCGAGGACTTTGTGGTCGTCGTAGAGCTTGGTGACGTGCTTGAACTCCAGGACGTGCTTGCCGCTGGGGCGGACTTGATCGAATTTGATGTAGGGGCGCTGAATGTTGGAGCGGGCGAGCTCGTTGGTTTGCAGGCGCTCGACCTCTTTGCGGCGGCTGGTGACCTGCGAGGAGCGCGTGCCGGCGGCGAAGCGGGCGATGAAGTCGTTGAGCTGGGCGATCTTCTTTTCGCGCTGCGAGATTTGCGATTCGAGCGTGGAGCGAATCTGGGTTTTGGCCATGACCATGTCGTCGTAGCCGCCGGTGTAAATGATGATGGTCTGGTAATCGATGTCGGCGGTGTGGGTGGTGACGGAGTTGAGGAAATGGCGGTCGTGGGAGATGGCAATCAGGGTGCCGTCGTAGTCGTGGAGGAAGTCCTGCAGCCAGTGGATGGAGTCGAGATCGAGATAGTTGGTGGGCTCGTCGAGGAGCAGAGCTTCGGGCTTGCCGAAGAGGGCCTGGGCGAGCAGGACGCGGACTTTCTGTCCGCCTTGGAGCTCGGACATCTTGCGGTCGTGGAGTTCTTCGGGGATGTCGAGGCCGTCGAGGAGAATGGCGGCGTCAGCCTCGGCGGTGTAGCCGTCTTCGTCGCCGATGACGCCTTCGAGCTCGCCGAGCCTCATGCCGTCGGCGTCGGAAAGGTCGGGCTTCTCATAGATGCGGTCGCGCTCTTCCATGGCGGCCCAGAGCGGCTTGTTGCCCATGATGACGGTGTCGATGACGCGATAGGCGTCAAAGGCAAACTGGTCCTGGCGCAGGACGCCGAACTTTCTAGGGCGGACGACGTTGCCCTTCTGCGCGTCAAGCTCGCCGGTGAGGACTTTCATAAACGTGGATTTGCCTGACCCGTTGGGGCCGGTGAGGCCGTAACGGCGGCCCTGGACGAAGCTGACGCTGACGTCTTCGAAGAGGATCTTCGAGCCGTAGCGCATGGATACGTTGGAGACACTGAGCATTCTTTTTCTATTTCCTAAGATTGGTTGGCCGCAGCGAGGTATCGGCTTGGACGGCCGGATGAAGCTGGGGTTCAGTAGAGGTTGTGCCCAGGTGTGCGCTTAGGGCATCGGCTCTTCTAGTTTCTCATATTTTCGGATGGTCACACGTTCGCCGGCTGCTCATCGTGAGGTCGATGGGGCTTTATGCGCGTGACGCCGTGGTTTTGTGCGCCGGCGAGCGGTCGGAGCCGGGCGCACTTTGGGGGGAAGCGGGGGAACGTTGGCAAGGGCGGCAAGGAGATTGTTGGCTTCGTGGAAGAGGTCGATCTGGGCGTCGCCTTTGCCCCAGGTTGTGGCGAGGAAAATGCCGGTCTGGCGGGTCGGACTAAGGGCGATGTATGTGGTGAAGCCGGCGCCGCCGCCGGTTTTCTCCATCAGCGCCGATGGGGTAGCGGGGTCGCCGAGTTGAACCCATCCCAGGCCGATGCCGGTTGGATCGCCGGCGTGGCTGAGGCCCTCGACCGATTTAAGCTGTGCCGGTTTCAGGTACACCGAAAGAGCCGCGGCGGGTTGGGCGGCGGAGCCGGGAGCATGCAGCAGATACTTGAGCAGCTTGGCCATGTCCGCGGCGGTGGAGTAGACACCGCTGCTGGCGCCTGAGGCCAGCGTTTCCGTGCAAGGGCCTTCATCCTTGACCGGCTGCAGCAGGCGGGCGCATTGGTCCTTGCTCGGCACGAGGGTTGTATCCCACATGTCGAGCGGTTGAAGGAGAGTCTCGTGCAGGAGCTGCGCGTAGCTCTTGCCGGAAGCCGAAGCGAGGGCGTCGCCGAGGAGATCGAAGCCGACGTTGGAGTAGAGCGCGGCTGTTCCTGGATCCGCGGCGAGTTTCTGCTTTGGCAGCCAGGCCCACCGGGTGGCGTAGCTGGGGAAGGTAAAGTGCGGCGCCTTGGCTGGATAAGGTAGAACCTCGCGCGGCAATCCCGATATGTGCAAGGCCAGATCTTCGAGCGTGATCGGGCTTCCACCGGGACCTTGAGGCACGTTTACCTGCGGCGGAGCATAGCGCTGCAATGGGTCGGAAAGAGAAACCGTTCCCGCAGCCGAAAGCCGGGTGAGCAGGTCGCCGGCAAAGATTTTGGAGATGGAGCAGAGACGGAATTCGGAGTGGGAGTCGGGGGTGCGACGATTGCCGGGCGCTTTTTCACCGTAGCCCTCGATCATGGCTTCGTTGTTGCGAACAACCACGAGAACCATGCCGGTGATGGCCGATTGCTGAAAGATTGCCTGCGCGCGAAGGGCTGCGTCGGGAAATGAAATCGGTTGCTGGGCCGCGGTTTCACCCTTGAAGGCAAGCAGAATGGCGGCGAGCACGAAAAGCCTCTTCGCCGAGCGTTCTGCATGGGAAGTAGAAACTGCTGAAGCTAGTGTCACCATTTTTCGTGTAGACAGGGCTTACTATAGCGCAGCTGAGTGAGCCCGTCCCATCAGCCTTTATTGACTTCCGCATACTATTAAAGTCATTCTGCCTATGAACAAGCCTGCTTCCACAAGGCGGCGATCAAACGGGGGCAGCGCATGCGACGCAGACTGCGGTGCGGCCTGGCTCAGCTGCCAGTAGTTATGCGAGGTTCGATAGAACTAAAAGGCTCCCACAGCGAAGAACATAGCCGATTTATTTTCTTTCCGGTATCGTAAAGTGTAATGGCTATCGACCAATGGAACAATTTCTTCCTTATGGTAGGGGGCGGAGCGGCAGCTCTCGCGGGCTTAGTGTTTATAGCCATGTCGATCAATCTTTCGATCATCACTCGGGATGCAACCCATAAGAATCGTGCCATCGCAACCATGACGGGCTTCACCGCCGTGTTCATGATCTGTGCTTTCGCCCTCATTGGAAATCAAAACTATCGATGGATCGGCGTTGAATGGTTGGTCGTTTCGCTCGTTCCGACGATAACTTACATACGAGTTTACGTGCGGGCAAAAAAAACGGGCAGAAGCTCCGTGGGGCTCAGCGTCGGCCGCTTCATCGCGGGTACATCTTGTTACGCAGCTCAGATCATAGGTTCTGTCTTACTTATATCGGGATATGTTGCCGGACTTTACGTGGCCTCCGTAGCGATGGTGCTCTCCTTCGCTTTTTTCATTTCAGGCGCGTGGCTCCTCATTACCGGCATTCACGACAATCAGGATTAAGGAAGCTCAGAATAAGCCACCGGCATTCCCTCAGGGGCTAAAGCCACGGTCATTTTGCGGCACTTACGGCACGACTGAAGTCGTGCCCTTTCAAAACAACGACTTAATCAGAGGTTCCTTAAACAACTGTCAATGGCCCCAAAACTATTAATGGGCCGGCACGGCAGCGTATTTGCCGGACTTTGCGTAGAGCCAGTCGGCGCCCTGGCCGGGATCGTTGGGGTCTTTCAGGACGTAGTAGAGCATGGTGACAGGGGCAAAGCACTGGCGGTAGATGAAGCCGGTGGCGGCGCCATGGCCGGGCTGAACAACATTCATTGCCACGTTGAAGTAGGCAGGTGGATTGTCGATGCGGAGCATATCGTTGTGAATCTGGCTGGTGATCTCATGAATGTGGCCGCCGGAAAATGTCGAGGCGCCATCGTTGCCTACGCCAAACTCGTAATGCGGGGGGTTGGGGTCGTCCTGGTTGTAAGTGGTGTCGATGGCGAACTGCCAGCGGCGGGTTACCGGCGCCATGGTTTTGGCGGCGACGACGCGGACGACGATGGAGCAGGAGTTCTTTGAGCCTGGACCGTAGATGGCGTTGACGAAGTTGTCGCCGCTGTCGCCGGTTTCCTCAGCCATGAGCTCGGCGGGCGTGGGAGCCGTGTTGACAGAGGCGCAGTAGGCGGGCAGAACGAAGAGGGAAGCCGCCGGCGGGGCGAGGGAGACGCTGCGGGTGTCGACCATCGTGGTCATAGGGCCGCCGGGAGTACCGGCCATAGCCTTGATGACCAGGTTGTATTTGGGATCGAGCCAGGCTTTGAGGCTTGCTCCCTGGGTTACGCCCGCGTAGACCTTGGTGGGGATTCCGTTGACGGTTTCTGCGCCGGCGGGTTTCAAGTCGCCCTTGGCGATGGGGTCCGTGAGCTCTTTGGTGGCCTCGAATGGATCGCCCCAGTCTCCGGAGAATGTACCGACGCTGCACGAGGGCGGCGCGATGGCGGGATCCCAGGTGTGGGAGACGCCGGCATTCAGGTCGTAAAGACTCAGGGTGCGATGGCCCGGAGTGCCGTCCGGAACGTTGGGGTGAATATATTCCATCGCGACCTGTGATCCGCTGCGGTAGATGGTCGCGGTTCCGCCATCGGAGCCGACGATGGGCTGCGTGATGGTGTAGGCGGTTGGTGGCGTTTGAGAGTGAGAGATCGGGGTGAGGGCAAGAATGCCAAAGCAGGCGAGGATTCGCGGAGCCGACATCGTGGGGAACTCCTTCATGGGCGTCGATGAGCCTGAGTGCGATGAGAAGAGTAAGGCAAACAGCTAATACATGTGAAGGTAGCGATGGTAACTTTCGCTTGTTGGGTCGTCAACCTGGGGGATTTGGTGCGGCGCGGAGACTAGGGCCCTGTCTGAGAAGTTCGTTGAGTAAGTTCCGAAGTGCGACCGCAGATCCTTCGACTCACCACCCCCAAACTGAAAAGCGTTTGGGGCCCCTTTCGCTCAGGATGACAGCTCATTCGCGCCAAATTACGCGCTGAATGAAAGGTCATTTTTTGATAGGAGCGTTAAACAGCACACTACCCGAAGATAGCCATGACTACGTGGTTGACCACGAAGGCCGCGCCCCAGGCGAGGGCGAGCATGTAGAGGAACTGCACGGCGGGCCATTTCCAGCTGTTGGTTTCGCGGCGGACTACGGCCATGGTGGATGTGCATTGCATGGCGAAGGCGAAGAAGATCATCAGGGCCAATGCGCCGCCGAGAGTCATGTCGTGGTGCAGGGCGGTTTGCAGGTGCATGGCCTGGGTGGCGGGGTCGGCACCGTAAAGCGTGCCCATGGTGCTGACCATGACCTCGCGGGCCAGCACGCTCGAGAGCAGGCCGATGCCGATCTTCCAATTGAAGCCGAGCGGGGCGATGGCCGGCTCGATGAAATGGCCGAGACGGCCGATGATGCTGTCGGCGAGTTCGGGTGCGGAGTATGTGCCGCCCGCTACGTGGACGATGGGGAGATGCGCCAGGACCCAGAGGGCTAGCGTCACAGAAAGGATGATGGTGCCGGCCTGGCGAAGAAAGACGCTGGCGCGGTCCACGAGACGCAGGCCGAGGGAGCGCAGGGTGGGCATGCGGTACTGCGGCAACTCGAGGATGAACGGCGTCTCACTGGATTTGAGGATGGAACTCTTCAGCAGCCAGGCGGTGGTCATGGCGCCGATGAATCCGGCAAGGTAAAGGCTGAGCATGACGATGGTTTGCAGGCCGATGAATCCGTGCAGGAAAACAATGTGGGGGATGAAAGCCGCGATGAGCAAAAGATAGACAGGCAGGCGCGCCGAGCAGGTCATGAACGGCGTGACGAGGATGGTGGCGAGGCGGTCGCGGCGGTTCTCGATGGTGCGCGTGGCCATGATTGCGGGGATGGCGCAGGCGTAGGCGGAAAGCAGCGGGATGAAGGCTTTGCCATTGAGGCCGATGGTGCGCATGACGCGGTCGGCGATGAGCGCGGCGCGGGCGAGGTAGCCGGTGTCTTCGAGGATTCCGATAAAGAGAAAGAGAAGCAGGATCTGGGGCAGGAAGACGAGGACGGAGCAGACGCCTTTCCATGCGCCGTCGAGCAGGAGGGACTGGATCCAACCGGCGGGGAGCAGCGGGCGGACTAATTCGCCGATCTGACCAAGAACATAGCCAAACCCGTCAGAGAGCGGCTGGCCGATGGAGAAGACGACTTCAAAGACGCCGATGACGACGGCGAGAAACAGCAGAGGGCCCCAGATGCGATGGAGCAGGATGTTATCGATCTTGCGGGTGTTTTCAATCGAAAGCGGAGCCTGGTAGCCGGTGCGGCGGCTGACCTGCGCGGCCCAGGTGTGGGCGCTGGCGGCGTTGCCGAGCACGGGGAGGCTGAGCGGCTTGGCGGGTTCGCGCCCGCTTTGGTGCTCGGTTTGCCGGTGCAGGAAAAGCGGCACGGCGTCCAGGCCGGTTCCATGAACGGCGCTGATCTGGGCGACGGGCGCGCCAAGTTCGCGCGCAAGTTTGAGGGGATCGACCAGGCCGCCGCGCGATTCCATGATGTCGCTCATGTTGAGCAGCACCAGGGTGGGCAGGCCGACGGCAAGCACCGGGGCGGCGAGCATGAGCTGACGGGTGAGGTGCAGGGAATCGAGAACCAGCAGGACGGCGTCGGGCTTGGGCGTGCCGGGCATTTTGCCGCGCAGCACGTCGATGGCGACGCGGGCGTCTTCAGAGTACGGCGTAAGGGAGTAGATGCCGGGCAGGTCGATCAGCGTGAGGTCGTCGCGGCCTACGCCGGCCATGAGGCCCATACGCTGCTCGACGGTGACGCCGGGATAGTTGGCGACCTTCTGGCGCAACCCTGTAAGCCGATTGAAAAGAGTGGACTTGCCGGAGTTGGGCGGGCCTATGAGGACAACGGTCTTGAGCGCGCTCGAGGGCGGAGCCTTGGGCGGTTCAAAGGCCGGCGTCTCGCAGCAGGCGTTCATCGAGCGGCCTCGACGAGTTCGACGGCTTCAATGGCTTCCTGTTCGGCTCCGGCTGGGCGGACCCCGCGGCTGATCCGGATGGATTCGGCGGTTTCGTGGCGGAGGGCAATCTCCATGCCGTCAATACCGTAGACGGTGGGGTCGCCGGCCGGGGCGCGGCGCAATGCTGTGACGAGCGAATCGGGCACGAAGCCCATGTGCATAAGGTGGTTCTGGACGGACTCGGGCAGGTCGAGGGCAACCAGGACGCCTGTTTCGCCGACCTTCAACTCGCTGAGCACACTCACCCGACGAACTCCCTGGACTCGCCGGAAGGGAAGAAGATTCTGGCGGAGGCCCGTATTCAATCTACGACCGGAATGGTCGCAATTCAGTATACGACCATTTTGGTCGGAATCGCAAACACGGGTTTCGAGATTCTTTTTCTCAAACCAAAGCATCGTTTGACCTCCGAGAAGGGGCGAACCGTCCAGGCTCACCATCGGCTCCAAAACCCCCTGGCGGACCCCTTGTTCAACTCTCCGGAACGATGATTTGTTTTTATCAGCGGAAACGGTGCGAAAAAGTGACATGGATCACATAAGTTGGGAAGAATTCGCTGGCGGAACTGAAAAAAGCGGTGTTACAAGAGGGTTATGACTGTGGAAGAGATGCGCGCGGAGCTAAGTTCGGAAGAGCCGCCAACGGGGATTACGGCTCCGATGGCGGCGTTGTGGTGGGACGCCAAGGGCGATTGGGCGCAGGCGCATGGGCTGGTGGATGAGCTGGAAACGCCTGATGGCATGGCGGTACATGCCAATCTGCACCGCAAAGAGGGACAGGCGTGGAACGGGGACTACTGGTACAAGAGGGCCGGGCGGAGGTTTTACCGGGAGACGCTGGACGAGGAGTGGGCGGCGCTGGTGGAAGGAGTCGGCGCCCCAACTTCTTGACTTACTCCTTTTCGATCAATTCGTCCCGGGGATTGAGCGCTCCTTGAATTTGTCCGGAAGTGCGGCGGTGAATTTGGAGAGGTTCAATGCATGAGCGTGCCGGCGTGGACCCCGATGTAGTAGGGCCACAAGACGAGTGCCAAAACGCTTCTCCAGAAGCTCAGGTGCAGGTACCCGATAGTAAACAACCAGGTGGCAAACCAGAGGCCTCCCGTGAAGGTGTGCTGCTCAATGCGTATCTTTTGCGGATTCCCAGTGCTGGTGTTGGTATCCAAGCGTCCCTCCAGTTGATCCCGTGCCAATTCCGGATTAGAACTTGCGACTCCTAACCGGCGGAACCGTTGACCCGGCAGAGCGGTTGGGTAAATTACCTTCTGATTCGTTGCAGAAATGGTACTCCAAATTATACGAACAGGATGAATGCGGACTGAACTCTGGCGTGCCGAGCGGGCGGAACTTAAACCCACCGCGCAACACCCCTTCTCACGATATGGGATTCGAGGGGGACCCTGTGTCTCGCATCACAGCGACCGACCGCCCCGCAGGTGAGACTCGACGCAGCGGCGAATTTCTTCTGGCCGCGCTGTGAGGCAAAGCGAATGAGTGAACAAAAGCCGGCTGGCAAAATGGTCATCCTGGACGGCAACGAGGCAGCGGCCTCGGTAGCCTATCGTCTTTCTGAAGTTGTCGCCATCTACCCCATTACCCCGTCGTCGCCGATGGCCGAGTGGGCCGATCAGTGGCGCTCGGAAGGGAAGAAGAACATCTGGGGCGCGCTGCCCATTGTGGAAGAACTGCAGAGCGAAGGCGGCGCCGCGGGAGCGCTGCATGGAGCGTTGCAGGCCGGCGCTTTCGCGACGACATTCACGGCGTCGCAGGGGCTGCTGCTGATGATTCCCAACATGTTCAAGATTGCCGGTGAATTGACCCCGGCGACGATGCATGTAACGGCGCGCACGCTGGCCACACATGCGTTGTCGATCTTCGGCGACCACTCGGATGTGATGGCGTGCCGGACGACGGGCTGGGCCATGCTGGCGTCGAATTCCGTTCAAGAGGTCGCGGACATGGCGCTGGTGGCGCAGATTGCCACGCTTGAATCGCGCATTCCTTTCATTCATTTCTTTGACGGATTCAGAACTTCGCACGAAGTGGGCAAGATTCTCCCCATCGGCGACGAGACCATTCGCGCCCTGTTGGACGACAAGTACATCATCGCGGCCAGGCAGCGGGCGCTCAGCCCTGACCGGCCGGTGATTCGCGGCACGGCGCAGAATCCGGATGTGTTCTTCCAGGCGCGCGAGGCCTGCAATCCGTTCCACGCGGCAGTTCCGGGAATTGTGCAGAAGGTGATGGATCGCTTTGCGGCGCTCACCGGCCGCGCGTATCACCTGTTCGATTACTACGGCGCGCCGGATGCGGAGCGCGTGATTGTGCTGATGGGTTCGGGCGCTGAGGCGGCGGAAGAAGCTGTTGACCTGTTGAACAAGCAGGGCGAAAAGCTGGGGATCCTGAAGGTGCGGCTGTATCGGCCCTTCGATGCGAGCGCGTTTCTCGCTGCTCTGCCGGGTACGGTGAAATCGATTGCGGTTCTGGATCGCACCAAGGAGCCGGGCGGATTGGGTGAGCCGCTGTATCAGGATATTCTGACGGTTCTGGCGGAAAACTCCGGCCTTCCTTTTGCGGTCAGGCCCACGGTTGTCGGCGGACGCTATGGACTATCTTCGAAGGAATTCACGCCTGCCATGGTGAAGGGAATCTTCGACGAGTTAGCCAAGCCGGAACCGAAGAATCATTTCACGATCGGCATTGAGGACGATGTTACTTTCACCAGCTTGAGTTATGACCCGAGCTTCTCGACAGAAGACCCGCAGACGGTGCGGGCTCTCTTCTACGGGCTTGGCTCGGACGGCACCGTAGGCGCGAACAAGAACTCCATCAAGATCATCGGTAGCGAGACCGCGAATTATGCGCAGGGCTACTTTGTTTATGACTCGAAGAAGTCTGGTTCCATGACTACGAGTCATTTGCGCTTTGGGCCGAATCCGATCCGATCGAGTTATCTGATAACTCGCGCGAGCTTTGTGGCATGCCATAACTTCAGCTTCCTGGAGAAGATGAATGTGGTGGAAGCGGCTATGCCCGGCGGGGTGTTCCTGTTGAATTCGCCTTACCCCGCGGCCGAGGTTTGGAATCACCTGCCGAAGACCACGCAGGAGGAGATTCTGCGCAAGAAGATTGAGTTTTATGTGATCGACGGCAACAAGGTTGCGCGCGATGCGGGAATGGGCACGCGCATCAACACCATCATGCAGGCCTGCTTCTTCGCCATCAGCGGCGTGTTGCCGCGCGACGAAGCGATTGCGCAGATCAAGAAGGCCATTTACAAGACCTACGGCAAACGGGGCGACGCGGTTGTACAGAAGAATTATGCGGCCGTGGATCACGCGCTGGCGCATTTGGAGAAAGTTGAGCTTCCCTCGGCTGCGAATTCCGAGTTCGATTTGATTCCGTCCATTTCCGGCAACGCGCCGGAGTTTGTGCGCAACGTGCTGGGACAGATTGCAGCGGGGCACGGCGACCTGCTGCCGGTAAGTGCGATTCCAGCAGGCGGCGCGTTCCCAACCGGAACAGCGCAGTGGGAAAAGCGCAATATTGCGCAGTTCATTCCGGTTTGGGACAAGGATCTCTGCATCCAGTGCGGCAAGTGCGTCATGGTGTGCCCTCATGCCGTGATTCGCGCCAAAGTATACGGCGAAGAATTCGCGGATAAGGCGCCGGCTACCTTCCAATACGCCAAGCCGAAGTGGAAGGGCATGGAGCTGGACCGCTACACGCTGCAAGTGGCGCCGGAGGATTGCACGGGCTGCGCGGTGTGCGTGGATGTTTGCCCGGTGAAGAGCAAGAGCGATGCCAGCCACAAGGCCATCAACATGGCGCCGCAGGCTCCGCTGCGCGAGGCAGAGCGCGACAACTGGGAGTTCTTTCTGAATCTTCCGGAAGTGGATCGGGCAAGGTTGTCTCATGGGCAGGTGAAGGACATTCAACTGCTGCAGCCGCTGTTTGAATTCTCAGGCGCTTGCGCGGGATGCGGCGAGACGGCATATATCAAGCTGCTGACGCAACTGTTCGGCGACCGGCTGTATATTGCAAACGCGACTGGGTGCTCGTCGATTTATGGCGGCAATCTGCCCACGACTCCGTACACGAGCAACGCGCAGGGACGCGGGCCGACGTGGGCCAATTCACTGTTCGAAGACAACGCGGAGTTCGGCTTCGGAATGAGAACGGCTCTCGATCAGCAGAAGATTTTTGCGGAAACTCTGGTGACGCGGCTTGCCGCAGAGATTGGCGTGGAACTGGTTGCGGAAGTGCTGCACGCTCCTCAGACGACGGAGACGGAAATCAACAAGCAGCGGGACCGCGTGGTTGCGCTGCGCGCGAAACTGGCCGGCAACACAACTTCGGATGCACTGAACCTGCTGGCGATTGCGGATGCCCTGGTGCGCAAGAGCGTGTGGATTCTGGGCGGCGACGGATGGGCATTCGACATTGGCTTCGGCGGACTGGACCATGTGCTTGGCTCAGGCAAAAACGTCAACGTGCTGGTGCTGGATACGGAAGTCTACTCGAATACGGGCGGGCAGATGTCGAAGGCAACCCCGCGCGGCGCAGTGGCCAAGTTTGCGGCAAGCGGAAAATCGAACAGTAGAAAAGACCTGGCCATGGAGGCCGTAAGTTACGGCTCAGTGTATGTGGCGCAGGTGGCGCTGGGCGGCAATGACACGCATGTGGTGAAAGCCTTCCAGGAGGCCGAAGCGCACGACGGGCCGTCGCTCATCATCGCTTACTCAAGCTGCATTGCGCACGGCTACGACCTGGTGCATGGACTCGAACAACAGAAACTCGCAGTGCAGTCGGGCTACTGGCCGCTGATGCGCTACAACCCGGCGCTGCGCGAGACGGGCAAAAATCCCTTCCAGCTTGATTCGAAGGCGCCTTCGATCCGGCTGAAGGAATACACCTATCGCGAAGCGCGTTACACCATGCTGGCGCGCAGCAATCCGGAGCTTGCGGCGACGCTCCTGAAGGAAGCGCAGGACGATGTGGAGCGGCAGTGGCGGGTTTACTCGGCGCGCGCCTCGATGCCGGGCCGCGGCGAGACGCCGAACATTGCGCCTGAAGAAAAGACGGAAGAAAAGCTGGAAGTGGTTCCAGCCGGAGGCACGGAATGATCGATTTTTCAACGCAGTATTTGGGATTGAAGTTGAAGGGGCCGATCGTGGTGTCGTCGACGCCGCTGTCGGAGTCGCTTGACAACATTCGCCGCATGGAAGACGCGGGCGCTTCGGCCGTGGTGCTGACTTCGCTGTTTGAAGAGCAGCTCGCGCTCGAGTCGCGTGCGCTCGATGAGGACCTTTCACGGGGAACGGAATCGTTTGCAGAATCGCTTGGGTATTTGCCCGATCTGGACGACTATCGCATGACGCAGGACGTTTATCTGGAGCACCTGCGGCGCGCGAAAGAGGCAGTGGCAATTCCCATCATGACCAGCTTGAATGGGGCCACGACGGGCGGCTGGATTCGCTTCGCGAAGGACATGGAGCAGGCCGGTGCGGATGCCATCGAGTTGAATACCTATGCGCTGGCGACGGAGCGCAGCCAGACGTCGGTTCAGCTGGAATTGCAACTGCTGGAACTGGTAGCTGCTGTGACGAGCGCAGTGAAGGTGCCGGTTGCGGTGAAGCTTTCGCAATCGTTCACCAGCATTCCGAACCTGGTGGCGCGGCTTGAGGATGTGGGCGCGCGCGGCGTGGTTCTGTTCAACCGCTTCTATCAGCCGGATTTCGATATCGAAACGCTGGAAGTGCGGCCTACATTGCATTTTTCAACGCCGTCGGAACTGCTGCCGCGGCTGCATTGGGCGGCGATTCTTTATGGGCATTTCGGCATGGACGTCGCCATCTCGGGCGGGGTTCACTCGGCCGAGGATGTGCTGAAGGGAATCATGGCCGGGGCCGGGGTGACGATGATGGCTTCAGCGCTGCATATTCATGGAATAGGCCATATTGGCAGAGTCATCGCTGACCTGGCCTATTGGCTGGAGAAGCGCGAGTACTCGTCACTCTGGGTGACGCGCGGGTGTTTGAGCCGGCGCTCGGTGCCGGACACATCGCCGTTCGACCGGGGGAACTATATCAAGACGCTGAGCTCGTATAGTCTGCGGCAGACGGTGGCGGCGTTCTAGTCTTTCCAGGGCGGATGGAGTGAAAGCAGCGGCGGTCGCGAGGATGCGGCCGCCGTTGTTGCGTGTGCGAAGCTTTTGGACCGGACGAGAGATGCGCGAAGACAACAGCAGGTCCTCCGACTCCGCTGAAGCACGCTTCGCTCAGGATGACAAGCTTATTGAGGCACCATCATCCCGGCTGTTTCGATGAGCGCACCTCGCATCGGGTCCGGCTAAGGTTGGCAGACTCGGCTGCTGCCGGTATCATGCGGGGTGGACAGATTGGCGCCTCAGCAAGCGCTCGAAATGAATTCGATTGCAGGATTGGAGCGAGGATGATTTTCAGGCATAGATTCGCAGGAGTTGTTTTGTGCGGCGTATTGGCGGCGGGCACGAACGGCGTTGCCCAGGCGCCGGCGAAGTATGAGCCCACCATTGAATCTTTGGATAAGCATCCGCTGCCGGATTGGTATGCGGGTGCGAAGCTGGGCATTTTTATTCACTGGGGGCTTTACTCAGTGCCGGGATGGGCGCCGCTCAATCATCCCGATCATGATTTCAATTCGAACGATTACATCAAATACGACCCCTACGCGGAGTGGTATTTGAACACGGTGCGGGTTCCGGGGTCGCCGACGGAGGCATACGATCGCGAGCACTATGGGCCGCATCACGACTACTACCAGTTTGCCGAGACGTTCAACAAAGAAAGCAGGAAGTGGAATCCGGATTCGTGGGCGACTACTTTTCGCGAGGCAGGCGCAAAGTATGTGGTGCTGACCAGCAAGCATCACGAGGGGTTTACGCTGTGGCCGAGCACGACGCCGAATCCGAGTCCGACGCTGCCGATGAACGAGCGGCACGCGGAGCGGGATATTGTGGGCGATCTGACGACTGCAATCACCAAGCAAGGGCTGCGCATGGGGCTCTATTATTCCGGCGGATACGACTGGACATTCAACACCGGGCCGATTGAAGTGAATTCGGATTACGGGACGGTGAAACCGGAGACCGAGGCGTACGGGAAGTATGCGAATGCGCAGATTCATGAGCTGATTGCGAAGTATCATCCCATGCTGCTGTGGAACGACATTGACTGGCCGAAGACGGGCAAGGCGCTGGAGGTGATGGCGGATTATTACAACGCGGTGCCGGATGGGGTAATCGACGACCGCTTTGGCGTGGCGCACGCTGACTTTACTTCGCCGGAGTACGCGAAGCTGGACAAGATCAGCGCGAAGAAGTGGGAAGAGTGCAGAGGGCTGGGACGATCGTTTGGGTATAACCGCGCGGAGGGCGAGGCGGAGACGATTGCGCCGGCAGAGTTGATTGCGCTGCTGGTGGACATTGTGAGCAAGAACGGGAACCTGCTGCTCGATGTCGGGCCGGAGGCGGATGGGACGATTCCGCCGGTGCAGATGGAGCGGCTGAAGGCGCTGGGGGCGTGGCTAAAGCAGAATGGCGAGGCGATCTACGATACGACGCCTTGGACGCAGGCGACGGGCAAGAGCGCGGAGGGGGACGATCTGCGGTTTACGCGCAAGGGCGACGATTTGTATGTGACGGTGCTTGGGAAGCCAAAGGCGCAGACCATCACAATGGCGGATGTTCCAGCGAAGCAGGGTGTGCCAATCACGCAGTTGGGAGTTGAGACGCTTGAACTCGGGGCGAAGGTGCCGCCAAACGGAATGCGGATTGTGTTGCGTGGGCCGCTGAAGGGTGATTACGCGTATTCGTTCAAGCTGGCGGGATATTTGCGCTGATGGCGATAGAAGTTGTTTCATAGATGATCTTGCATCGCGAAAACCGTCCCTCAGGGGCTAAAGCCCCACGATTTTGCGGCCTTTGCGGCACGGCTAAAGCCGTGCCCTTTCAAATCACGTTTATGTGACAGCTTCTAGTACAGCCATTCGAGAATTGTGGATTCGAGCAAGTTACGCGCGCGCGGAATTGAGTCGAGGACCGGCTCGCTGAATGTCTCGCCTAATTCTGCGGAGCCGGCGCCGATTGTGAGGAGCGACGCTCGGCGCGGCTGGAAGTTGTAGAGATCGCGGCTGAGGGCGAGGAGTTCCGGTGCACCCTGATGGTGCGTGGCCAAGCCTTGGGCTTGCGGCAAGGGATGGACCTCACGGAGCGAGACGGAGCCGGGTGGGGATTCTATGGAACAGTCGATGAAGAGGGCAAATTCGGCCTGGGCGATGTCTTCGGCGAGGTCGGGAGTCCATTGCTGGCGGGAGATTACGCGGACAGTTGGATATTCGTGGAACCTTTCTTCGGCCCACTGAGCGAGCCAGGGGCCGATGCCGTCGTCGCTGCGGAGGGTGTTGCCGCAGGCGAGGACGAGACAACGGTTGTGCGGTGGGGCCATCTGACGATCTTAGATTGCTGGATTCGTGGTTTCCCACCCATCGCAAAGAGCGCGATGGAGGGGCACGGTGCGTTTGTGGCGCTCTCGGCTGAAAGCAACCGCAGGATGACAGGTTCACTCGAATTCGAACGATTGAGTTGCGCTACGAACGAATGACCTGGTCGACGATTTGGCCGTCCTTCGACAGCAGAGAGAGCACCAGCGGCATCTGGCCGAAGGCGTGGGTGGAACAACTGAGGCATGGGTCGAAGGTACGAATTACGGCTTCTACGCGATTGAGCGCGCCTTCGGTGAATTTGCCGTCCTTCACATATTCTTTCGCGGCTTGCAGCACGCCCCGGTTCATGGCGTTGTTGTTCTGGCCGGTGGCGATGACCAGGTTGGCCCAGGTGATAAGCCCGTTTTCGTCCACTTTGTAGTGATGATTCAGCGTGCCGCGCGGGGCTTCGGCCTGGCCTGCGCCTTCAAGACGATTGACGCCCGCGGTGGCGCGGATGTGCTTGTCGAGGATGAGCGGATCGGTGAGGATCTGCTCGATTTTCTCGATGCCGTACAGAATGTCGATGAGACGCGCGTAGTGGTAGTGGAAGGAACTTTGCACGGGGCCGAGGGCGAGCTGCTTGAACTCGACGAGTTCCTTGTCGGCCTGGGGCGTGCCCATGGTTTTGGCGATGTTGAGGCGCGCGAGCGGGCCCACGCGGTAGCTGCCGTTGGGATAGCCGAGCGGCTTGTAATAGGCGAACTTGGTGTAGCTGTAAGGCTCGACGGCTTCGCCGATGATTTCAGTGAAGCGGTTGGCGGTGATGCCGTCCTCGATAACGTGGCCGCCAGGGCCGATGAGACGCAGGGCGCCGTCAGTGAATTCGACAGTCTCATCTTCGTTGATGAGGCCGAGGTAGTTGGTGGGGAAGTTTGCGAAGACTTCGATCTCGGCGCGGAAGCTGTCGGCGACCAGTTTGTAGCTGGCGAGCGCGAGGCCGATGTTTGCGTAGGCTTCCGGAATCATGGCCAGGATTTCGTCGCGCTTGGCGGGCGCGAGCGGTTCGGTGACGCCGCCGGGGATGACCCATCCGGGATGGATGCGCTTGTTGCCGAGCAGCTCGATGATGTGCTGGCCGAAGCGGCGCAGGGCGATGCCGGAGCGGCCCAGTTGCGGCTTGGCGGCGACCACGCCGAAGATGTTGCGCGCGACGGGGTCGGACTCCATGCCGAGCAGCAGATCGGGCGAGGCGAGATAGAAGAAGCTGAGCGCGTGCGATTGCACCATTTGCGCCAGGTTCAACATGCGGCGCAGTTGCGCGGCGGTGTGCGGAATACGCACCGACATGATGGCTTCGCAGGCCTTGGCCGAGGCGATCAAGTGCGAGACCGGGCAGATGCCGCAGATGCGCGCCATGAGGCTGGGCATCTCATAAAACGGGCGGCCTTCAGAGAATTTCTCAAAGCCGCGCACCTGGGTGACGTGGAAATGCGCATCGTGCACTTCGCCTTCTCCGTCGAGCTGGATGGTGATTTTGCCGTGGCCTTCGAGGCGGGTGACGGGATCGATGGTGATGGTTTGGGTCATAGTAAGCTCCGAGTTCCTTCAACAGGCGCGGGCGAGGACGCCCGCGCGACAGCCGGTCTGGAGACCGGCGCTACGTTATGCTCCGAATCTTGTGAGGGCTGGAACGTCCAGCGATGCGCCGGTAACAAGTGCGGTGAGCGCGGTGTAAAAGGTGTCGGCCGAGGGCGGGCAGCCGGGGAGGAATACGTCCACCTGGACGAACTCGTGGATGGGACGAACGACGCGCAGCAATTGTGGCACGACGACGCAGGGAATCTGTTGCTGGGTCGAGGCGTTCTCGATATAGGCTCGTTCGAGAATGGCTTCCGGGCCGATGGGGTTGCGCATCGAAGGGACGTTGCCGGCGACGGCGCAATCGCCCATGGCGACAAGGAGCTTGCTGTGGGCTCGAACCTTTTTGATTTTGTTTTCGTCGTCGACGGAGGCAACGGCGCCTTCAACGAGCGCGATGTCAACGTAGTCGGGGAACACTTTGGTGTCGACAATGGGGCTGTAGACGATGTCGACGAGTTCGGCGATGGTGAGGAGCCGTTCGTCCATGTCGAGGATGGACATGTGACAGCCGGAGCATCCGTCAAGCCAGACCGTTGCCAGTTTCATTTTGCTCATTGCGCTTCCCTCATCAGGTTCAGTTGGGGGAGAAAGTCAGGATACTTGGGATGATCGGAGCCGATCTTGCTCTTGTCGAACAGTGCGCCCGTGGGGCACACCTGGACGCATTTGCCGCAGCGTGTGCAGGCGGATTCTCCCCACGGCTGATTGAGGTCGGAGATGATCATGGAGTCAATGCCGCGGCCCATCACGTCCCAGATGTGCGCGCCTTCAATCTCCGCGCAGACACGGACGCAGCGGGTGCAGAGGATGCAGCGGTTGTGGTCGAGCGTGAATCGCTCGTGCGATGCATCGACCGGCAATGCGGGATTGCGGTAGGGTAACTCGACGTGAGTAACGCCCTGTTGCTGGCCCAGCGTTTGCAGTTCGCAGTGGCCGTTGGAGACGCAGACCGAGCAGATGTGGTTGCGCTCGGCGAAGAGCAGTTCGAGGATGGTCTTGCGATGCTTCTGCAAGCGCTCGGTGACTGTTGTGACTTCCATCCCTTCGAAGACGGTGGTCACGCAGGCGGGGAAGAGCTTGTTGTTTCCTTTGATCTCGACCACGCACAACCGGCAAGCGCCAACGTCGCTGAGGCCATCGAGATGGCAAAGGGTTGGAATGTCGATGTTGTGTTCGCGCGCCACTTCAAGGATGGTCTGACCGGCGCGGGCGCTGACTTCCTGGCCATCGATGGTGAGTGTTTTTACATCAACGCTGGTAGTCATGCCAACACCTCAAAGGTAGACGCCTGTTTTGCGCATGCGGGGTCGTACGAATCGGGCGCGGGCGGCTGTATGTTGCAGACGCCTGCCGGACAGCGCTTGTTCACGATGTGGTCGATGTACTCGTTCTTGAAGTATTTCAAGGTACTGAGCACCGGGTTGGGCGCCGTTTGACCAAGGCCGCAGAGGCTGGTCTCCTTGACCGTGGCGCAGAGATCGACAAGCAGATCCAGGTCGTGCATGGTTCCGGAGCCCGAACAGATGCGGGTGAGCAGCGTATGCATTTGCGCTGTGCCGGCGCGGCAGGGGATGCATTTGCCGCACGACTCGGTCATGCAGAACTCGATGAAGAAGCGAGCCACGTTGACCATGCAGGAGGTGTCGTCCATGACGATCATGCCGCCGGAGCCCATCATGGCGCCGACTTTGACGAGCGCGTCGTAGCTGACGCCGATGTCGAGCAACTCTGCGGGCAGACAGCCGCCGGAGGGTCCGCCTGTTTGGACTGCTTTGAAGGTGTGGCCGTCGGGAACGCCGCCGCCGATGCCTTCGATGATCTGGCGCAGGCTGATGCCCATGGGCACTTCGACGAGGCCGGTGTTGGTGATTTTGCCGGTGAGCGCGAAGACCTTGGTGCCTTTGCTGCGCTCCGAACCCATGGAGGCGAACCACTTTCCGCCCTTGCGAACGATGGGAGCAATGTTGGCGAAGGTCTCAACGTTGTTGATGAGCGTGGGCTTGCCCCACAGGCCGCTGACAGCGGGATACGGAGGCCGCGGCTTGGGCGTGCCGCGCTTGCCTTCGATAGAGGCGATCAGGGCGGTCTCTTCGCCGCAGACAAAGGCTCCGGCGCCGAGGCGAATCTCCACATCGAAGTTGAAGGGCGTGTTGCAGATGTTATTGCCGAGCAGACCGCGGCGGCGTGCGTCGCGCAGGCAATTGGTCAGTCGGGCAACGGCCAGCGGATACTCCGCGCGGACATAGACATATCCCTTGCTTGCGCCAACGGCATAGGCCGCAATGGCCATGCCTTCGACGACGCGCTGCGGATCGCTCTCAAGAACGCTGCGATCCATGAAGGCGCCGGGGTCACCCTCGTCGCCGTTGCAGATGACGTATTTCAGGTCGCCACCAGCCTTGGCAACGGTGCCCCACTTGAGGCCGGTGGGATAGCCGCCGCCGCCGCGACCGCGCAGGCCGCTCTCGGTGATTTGCTGGACCACTTCGTTGGGCGACATCTCGGTGAGCGCCTTGACCAGCGCGCGGTAGCCGTCGCGGGCAATGTAGTCGTCGATCTTTTCCGGATCGATGTGGCCGGAGTTTTCCAGAACGACGTGGACCTGCTGGTCGAAATGCTCGCGCAGGTTGCATTGCAACTCCGCCACCGGTGTTCCGCCCAGGTGGGCAACCACCTGTTTGGCATTCTCAGCCTTGACATGTTGATAAAGAGTTTCTTCCGGATCCACCAAAACCAGCGGGCCGGCGGCGCACAACCCCATGCAGCCGGTGCGGCGGACAAATACATTCTTGCCTTGCGCCGCAACCTCTTCCGCCAGAGTGTTCTTCAGCTTGTCAGAGTGCTGGCTCATGCAGCCGGTACCCATGCAGACATTGATCTCATGGTCGTACTTGGCGTATTCGGCGCGGGTAGATTCGGCTATTTGTTCAAGCTCTTCGATGGTCATTCAACGGCCCACCTTTCCAGTTGTTCGATCATCTGTTCGCCGGTCATCTGGCCGCACAGTTCGCCGTCGACGAGGACCACAGGAGCGCGGCCGCATGCGCCGACGCAGCGCGCGGTCATGAGGCTGATGTTGCCGTCCTTCGTAGTCTGCCCCTGCGGGATGTTGAGGCGCTTTTCTGCCGCGGCCACCAGTTTGTCGGTTCCCTTGATGTAGCAGGCCGTGCCGGTGCAGATGGTCATGGTGTGCTTGCCCGGCGGCTTGAGGCTGAAGTGATGATAGAAAGTGGCCACTCCATAGGCCTGGCTGAGAGGCACACGAAGGGAGCGGGCTACAAAACGGATGGCGTTGTCGTCGAGGAAGCCGAAAGAGGATTGCACGGTGTGGAGCGTTTCAATGAGCGCGTGGCGGGCAAAACCATTCTTGCGCATGGTGCCGTTCACGATCTTCCAACGTTTGTCGTCGCTGGGCAGCGGCGGAGGTGTGAAGGCTGGCACGGTTCCCTCCCAGGGTGTAAAGAGAAGAAGGACTAACGGCCGCTGTGCGCCGCGCCCCGCTTCCTGTCTATTCTTGTTGTAATTGGCGCGGCTGGCAAGCGGCCGTGACCGGAGTCACTCCGTTGGGATCATGTCTCGCATTGTGACAGCCGGTCCCGAAGTGGACTGCAAGTTCCCGTGCGTTATGTGGATTGATGTGAAGGACTTGAAGGAGATGGGGGCGGAGAAACGTCAGTGGGACGGACGGAACTGGATCTGGTATCCGCTGTAGTCGATTGTCACGGTGGTGGGGCCAAACAGAAAGCTGGTTGACGCGCCGCTGGCGTGCGTGGCTTGAGAAAAGCCGTCAACCATTGCATACTGGCGCATGACCTTGGTGGGTCCGGTGAAGACGGAAACGCTCTTCGAGGTGGTTCCTTGTAGCTGGACAATCGACTCATCCCTGGTGTCAACCCAGAGCGTTCCGACGATCATGTTGGGGGCCTTCGCCCGGGGGCTGATCGAAAGGACATAGCAGTCGCGCCCGTCGACAGGCTGCGGACCACCGGGCTTCAGTTTCATCTGATAATTTTCGGAGACGATGTACGAGTGATCCGTGACGCCGGGCGTGTTGATGCGTTTTTCGCTATCGAGGATTGCATCGAGCACGAGTTTTCTGATCAGTTCGGAGCCGCTGTCTGAAAGGATGGTGTAGCTCTTGCCCTTTCCACGCTGGTAGGACGTCTTGACGGTTCTTTCCGCCACGGGATGGGTCTCGTCGCTGCCTCGGAAGACGGCAAAGTGCTCTGTAACGGTGTAGCCCACGATGGCGTCGAGCCGTGCTTTGACGGCGACGTCAATGGCGCGAATCACGGCGGCCTCGTCGGGCTGGGAGGCCTGGGCGCGCGCGGCTGGAACAGACAGGAGCGCAAGGCCAAAAACGGCGAGTTGAAGACGAAGAATCGGGGAAGCTTTCACGATCCTCATTAGATTCAATTTAAACCGTCAGGCGATGCACCTAGCCATGCGCTATGCTTGTTTGCGGCGCGAGGGTATGTTTTGTCTGATGGAATCCATTCGAAGGGAGAACCGCATGAGTTACCGCTGCTGCGGCGCGGAGTGGTCGTGCGCGGCGTTGTGCAGGGGGTTGGATTTCGCCCGTTCGTTTACCGGTTGGCGCAGGAGGGAGGCCTGTCCGGATCGATCGGCAACGACACGGATGGCGTGACGATCGAGATTGAGGGACCGGAAGCGCGCGTGGATACATTTCTGGGACGCCTGCGTTCCGAGATGCCTCCGCTGGCACGGATCGATGCGATTGCGGTGCGGGATCTGGAGGCGACAGGCGAGAGCGGCTTCCGCATTGTTGCCAGCGAGGTGTTGGGGCGCGTGAGCACGGGGATTCCTGCCGACGCGGCAACGTGTGCGGACTGCTTGCGGGAACTGCTCGATCGCAACGATCGCCGCTATCGTTATCCGTTTTTGAACTGCACCAATTGCGGACCGCGCTACACGATTACGCGGCGCATTCCTTATGACCGGCCGCAGACTTCGATGGCGCGATTCACAATGTGCGCGGCGTGCCAGGCGGAGTATGACGATCCGTCGAATCGAAGATTTCATGCGCAGCCGAATGCGTGCTGGGCCTGCGGGCCGATGTTGCGACTCATTGGTTGCGATGGAACAGCGATTGAAACAGAAGATCCTGTGGCTGCGTGTGTCGACCGTTTGGCCGCCGGCGAGATCATGGCCATCAAGGGGATCGGCGGATTTCACTTGAGCGTGGATGCGACGAATGAGGCTGCGGTGATGCGGCTGCGCGAGCGCAAGCACCGCTATGGAAAGCCGCTGGCAGTGATGGTGCGCGATGTGGCGGCAGCGCGGGAGATATGCATCCTGACTGCGGAAGAAGAGGCGCTCATGCAGACATGGGCGCGGCCAATCGTGCTGGTGCGGAAAAGAAAAGGGAATGGAATTGCGGAGTCAATAGCGCCGGGGATTCCGTGGCTGGGAATCTTTCTGCCTTACGCGCCGCTGCAGCATTTGCTGTTTGCTTCCGGCCAGGTGCGCGCGCTGGTAATGACTTCAGCCAACCTGAGCGAGGAGCCGATTGCGATCGATAATGACGAAACGCTGGCGCGGCTGGGTGGAATTGCGGATGCGTTTCTGACGCACGACAGGGAAATACTGCAGCGGTGCGACGATTCGGTTGCGGCGCTGGTGGATGGTGCGCCGCAACTGTTGCGGCGGGCGCGCGGATTTGTGCCGCTTGGCGTTCCGCTGCCGATTGACTCTCCACCTCTGCTTGCGGTGGGCGGGCATTTGAAGAATGTGTTGGCGCTGGCGCGGGGGCGGTTTGTTTACCAAAGCCAGCACCTGGGCGATCTGGAAAATTTGACGGGTCTTGAGTTCTTCAAGGAGTCGCTCGATCACTTGATGCGTACCTTCGAGATCGAGCCGCGAGCGGTGGTGCACGATCTGCACCCCGGCTATCTGTCGACCGCGTGGGCAAAGGAATTCGCGCGAGAGAGGGGATTGCAACTGATCGGCGTGCAGCATCATCATGCGCATGTGGCGGCGTGCATGGCGGAGCATGGGCTGACAGGCGCGGCAATCGGGCTTGCCTTGGACGGGACTGGATACGGGACGGATGGACGAATCTGGGGCGGGGAAGTACTGATCAGCAGGCTGGATGGCTTTGAGCGGTTTGCGCATCTGGAATATGTACCCATGCCGGGCGGCGATGCGGCTGTGCGGGAGCCTTGGCGGATGGCGCTGGGAGCCGTGCGAACAGTGGGAATCGACGTTGGTTCGGGCGACATTCCGAAGCTACTGGGCGCCCGAGAAAATGAGGTTCGAATCCTTGAACGAATGATCGCGCGCGGTGTGAATTCGCCGCTCACTTCGAGTTGCGGAAGATTGTTCGACGCGGCTGCGGCATTGATCCTGCGTCGACGAAAAGTGGATTACGAGGCGCAGGCGGCGATTGAACTGGAAGGGCTGGCAGTGGACGAAGCGGACGATGCGTCGGGATATCCGATTGCATTCATTGAGGGTGATTGGGATGGTCGCGTGCCCGCAGTGCTGTCTTCGACGTCACTCTGGCGCGAGTTATTGAATGACTTGGCCGGCGGTGTGAGCAAGGCGCGGATTTCCGCTCGGTTTCATGCGGGTGTCGCAGAGGGATTTGCGCAGGCGGCGGTAATGGCGCGGTCCGCAACCGGACTTGCACAGGTAGTGATGAGCGGCGGTTGCATGCATAACCGCCGCCTAGCTCGGTTGCTGCGAACGAAGTTAGAGGCCGACGGATTCGAAGTCTTTCAGCATTGCCAGGTCAGCCCTGGGGATGGAGGGCTGAGTTATGGGCAGGCAGTTATTGCGGCGTCAATGCCGAACATGCGAGAGTTAGCCGGAGAGACGCACTAACTGCCGGGCTTCTTCGCGCGGGCCGAGGATGGACATGCGGGGTATGCGTCCGCGCACCATGGCCACTTCGTCGCAGCGATGCAGGCGCGGGCAAAGTTGGCAATCCTTGAAAATTTTGTCCGGCAGCTCGGACTTGTCTTCAACGGTGCGAAAGCCGTATTTGAAAAAGAAGTCGGGAATGCGCGTGAAGAGGCAGACGGATTGAATGCCGTGCAGTTCGGCCTCTTCAATGAGTGAGCCGAGAATGCGGCCGCCGGCGCCCTGGCCCTTGGCTTCAGGCTTGACCACGATGGAGCGGACCTCGCACAGGTGCGGGCCGTAGAAGTGCAGCGCGCCGCAGCCGAGGAAGACGCCGCCATCGGATTCGGCAACCGTAAAGTCGCGAATGTTCTCGCAGATCTCGGCGAAGGCGCGCTTGAGCAGCGTGCCGTCGGTGGAGAGCGAATTCACCAGGTCGTAGACGTTGGAGGCGTCCTGGAGCAGAGCCTTATGCACCAGCATGGACAGCCTCCGCCTTATTGATAGCGCCAATTGCGGCGATGCGTTTGGATGCTGCTTGGAGAGCCTGGTGCACGCGGTCGCGCGCGGTTCCGCCAATTACGTCGTGGCAATCGAGCGTGGCGTTGAGCGTGATGGCGGCGAAAAAGTCCTCGTCGAACTCGGGGCCGAAGGCGCGCAGTTCGTTGATGGTGAGATTGCGCAACTCGACGCCTTCCTGCAGAGCGAAGCGCACGGCATTGCCGATCTTCTCGTGCGCGGTGCGGAAGGGAACGCCCTTGTGCACGAGATAAGTGGCGGCGGCCATGGCGTTGAGGTAGCCGGTCTGCGCGGCCTCTGCCATGCGTTCGCGATTGAATTGGATGGCGGCGGTGAAGCGAGCCACAAGGCTCAACATAGGCGCGACGAACTCAACCGCGAAAGCCGGCTCCTGAGTTTCCTGCATGTCTTTATTGTAGGCCAGGGGCAGGCCTTTAAGCTGCAGCGTGACGGCTTGCGCGGCGCCGTGAATGCGGCCGACTTTGGCGCGGATCAGCTCGGTGAGATCGGGATTTTTCTTCTGTGGCATGGCGCTGGAGCCGGTGGAAAAGGCTTCAGGCAATAGGACGAATCCGAATTCAGCGGTGGCAAAAAGCGTTATCTCCTCGGCAAAGCGGCTTAGGTGGAGGCCGACAAAAGTCAGCGCGTGCAGATACTCGAGAATGAAGTCACGATCGCTGGTGGCGTCAATCGAGTTTGCAGTGGGAGCGGCGAAGCCAAGCTCCTTTGCGGCGATTGTGCGGTCGAGCGCGAGGGTTGCGCCGGCAACTGCTCCTGAACCGAGCGGATTCTCATCGAGACGCTCGGCACAAGAGCGCAAACGGTCCGCGTCGCGCAGAATCATCTCGACATAGGCGAGCAGCCAATGGGCAACGAGAACCGGCTCGGCGCGCTGCATGTGGGTGTAACTGGGCATGACAGAGTCGCCGGAGGTTTTGGCTTGCTCGACGAGCGCGCGCGCCCATGCTGCGAGAGCAGCAATGACCTGGTCAATTTGGCCGCGGACATAAAGCCGCAGATCGGTTGCGATTTGCTCGTTCCGGCTGCGGCCGGTGTGCAGCTTGAGGCCGAGCGAGCCAACGCGCTCGACGAGCTTTATTTCGACGAAGTGATGGATGTCTTCCGCGAACGGATGATTGCGGATGAGCGCCTGGCCGTCTTCGGACGCGTGGTCGGTTGCGATGGAGTCGAGGGCTGCGCGCAGTTCCGCACCTTCCGCCGCAGTGAGAATGTTGGCGTCGACGAGAGCTGATGCATGTGCCTTGCTGGCGGCTACTTCGTAGGGGAGAAGTCGCCAGTCAAAAACGATGGACCGCTGCCATTGTTCGAAGTCGCTGTCGAGGGGCTCGCGAAAGCGGCCGGACCACATCTTTGCGGGTTGATTTTCGTTAGGCATTTCCTGTTTCTGATTCCTCAAAGTTCAAGATGGTTGCCGTCTCCCAGGTTTGCATGCTCCTGTTCGCAATAATTGCAGAGGTCCGCGCTACTCCCTCTCCTTGGCGCTGTTCAATCTGGGCATTTCGCTGCCTTTGCTGAGGGTGAGCAGGCCGGCCGCGGCGTAGGTGAGAAGCTTGTCGCGGGTGTCGGCGATGTCGAGATTGCGCATGGTGAGCTGGCCGATGCGGTCGCGCGGAGAGAAGGTGGATTCGGTCTTCTCCATGCTGAGGCGCTCGGGATGGAAGGTGAGGTTGGGCGACTCGGTGTTGAGGATGGAATAGTCGTTGCCGCGACGCAACTCGAGGGTGACTTCGCCAGTGATGGGCTTGGCTACCCAGCGCTGTGCGGATTCGCGGAGCATGATGGCCTGCGAGTCGAACCAGCGGCCCTGGTAGAGGAGACGGCCGAGTTTGCGGCCATGGTCGCGATACTGCTCGATGGTGTCTTCGTTGTGAATGCCGGTGATGAGGCGTTCGTAAGCGATGAAGAGCAGGGCGAGGCCGGGGGCCTCGTAGATGCCGCGGGACTTGGCTTCAATAATGCGGTTTTCGATTTGGTCGGACATGCCGAGCCCGTGGCGGCCACCGATGCGATTGGCTTCGAGAAGCAGGGCGACGGGGTCGTCGGATCGGCGTCCGTTGAGTGCGATGGGAAAGCCCTCTTCAAAGCGGACGGAGACCTCTTCGCGTTGGACTTCGACATCGTCGCGCCAGGAGGCCACGCCCATGATGGGATCGACGATTTTAATGGATGTGGAAAGGTGCTCCAGGTCTTTTGCTTCGTGGGTTGCGCCGAGGATGTTGGAGTCAGTGGAGTAGGCCTTTTCGGCGGACATCTTATACGCAAAGCCACTGCGCTGCATGAAGGCAGACATCTCGGCGCGGCCGCCTAGCTCGTCGATGAAAGCGTCGTCGAGCCAGGGTTTGTAGACCTGTAGGTTGGGATTGACGAGCAGGCCGTAGCGGTAGAAGCGTTCGATGTCGTTGCCTTTGAACGTGGAGCCGTCGCCCCAGATGTGGACGTCGTCCTCATGCATGGCGGCGACCAGCATGGTGCCGGTGACGGCGCGGCCAATGGGCGTGGTGTTGAAGTAGGGCACGCCGGCAGTGGTGATGTGGAAAGCGCCGGCCTGGAGCGCGGCAATGCCTTCGCGAACCAGCGGGCCGCGGCAGTCAATGAGGCGGGCCTTTTCAGCTCCGTATTCGAGGGCCTTGCGGGGAATCTCGTCGTAGTCGGCTTCGTCGGGCTGGCCCAGGTTGGCCGTGTAGGCGTAGGGGATGGCGCCCTTCTGCTTCATCCAGTGCAGGGCGGCGGAGGTGTCAAGCCCGCCGGAGAAGGCAATGCCGACCTTTTGGCCGACGGGCAGGGATTCGAGAATTACGGACATGCTCTCCTTATCGGGGGCCAGGGATCAGGGGTCAGGGGTCAGACCCGCGAATCGACCGCTTTTACAATTGATGCCAAGTTCGGTTTGTACTGCCTTTCAAGACACGGAATCGGCCCTTCCCGTCGAATTCGACGATCATGTAATTGCCATACTTCCAGTGCACTATGGCGGCATCTATCACCTTGCGCCAGTTCTTGAGCGCAAGCGGATGATCGTCTGAAAGTGTGATCCCATCAAACTCCCATTTTGGTTTACCGAGATTGGAATCTCGTCTCCAAGCATTGATTTCAAAAACGCCAACACTCGTCCAACCCGCCGCGATTCCCACCGCGAGGGATTCAGGCAAATCCCGGAATTTCTGGGAAACGATCCAAGATCGCCTAGCCGCTTCATACACATCCTTCGTCCTTTCGAGCATGTAATGGATGGGCAGAACGAAAACCGCAGAATAAGCGGTATCTGGATTGACGGGCGAAGGAGAAATGTCTCCACCTCTCATTCTCCGAAAAGATTGCGCCATAGGGAACCTTTCACTATTGCAAAATCCGACTCCTGCCTCCGACCCGTTATTGAAAACTCGCTGTGTTTGCCAGCCCGCCCAGCAGGAGCAGGAGCAGAGCCTTCTGCGCGTGCATGCGGTTTTCGGCCTGGTCGAAGACGATGGATTGCGGGCCGTCGAGGACCGCGTCAGTGACTTCGGCGTTGCGGCGCGCGGGAAGGCAGTGCATGAAGACCGCATGGCTGTTGGCCCTTTGCATCAGCGTTTCATTCACTTGAAAAGGCCGGAAGATGGGCGCGCGCTTGCTCGATTCATGCTCCATGCCCATGCTGACGCAGACGTCAGTGTAGATGGCGTCGGCATTTTCAGCGGCGGCCTGCGGATCCTGCAGCAGGCGGACTTCGCAGCCGTTGGCAGCGGCGATGTCGCGGGCGAGGGTGACGATTTCGATGTCGGGCGAGTAGCCGCGCGGCGTGGCTACTGTGACGTTGGCGCCGAGTTGCGCGCCGGTGAGCATGAGCGAGTGGCACACATTGTTGCCATCGCCGACATAAGTGAAGTTGTGGCCGGCGGCGGTGCCAAAGTGCTCTTCGAGGGTCATGAAATCTGCCAGTGCCTGGCAGGGATGCTCGAAATCGGAGAGCGCGTTGATGACGGGGACGCGCGAGTTGGCGGCCATCTCGGTGATGGTGTCGTGCGCGTAGGTGCGCAGCACAATGACGTCGACCCAGCGCTCCACGTTGCGCGCCACATCGGCGATGGACTCGCGCTCGCCGAGGGGCGAACCGGTGTTGTCAACGAAGATGGCGTTGCCGCCCATGGTGTTGATGCCGGTTTCGAAAGCGAGGCGCGTGCGCAGGCTGACTTTCTCAAACATGAGCACCATTTGCTTGGCGTCGAGGGCATGGCGATACTCGCGTGGATTGCGCTTCACCTCGTGGCCGAGCTTTAAAATGGCGCGGACTTCGGCGCTGGAGAGGTCGGCGATGGAACACATGTCTTCGCCGGCGAGGCGCGCGGCGGCGGCAAGAATGTCAGGGTCCTTTTGCACGGGCACGGCGGTTGCCGGATTGGTATCGGGGCGTTCAATGGTAGCTTTGCTAGACATGGGTCCGACCTCCTGTGGCGTGAGCGGCGGTGCTGACGGCGCCCGCGTGTTCAGTAAATATTTCGTCGAGAGCAGAGATGGCGGTGTCCACGTGCGCGCGCTCCAAAATATACGGAGGCAGGAAACGCACCACCGTGTCGCTGGTGCAGTTGATGAGGATCTTGCGTTTGAGCATTTCGGCGACGGTGAGCTTGGCGAGATCGGCGGAATCGAGTTCGGCAGCGATCATCAGGCCTTTGCCGCGCACGTCAACGATCGCGCTGTGGCGCGCAGCAAGCGAGCGCAACTGCTGCTGGAAGTAGTCGCCAACTTCGGTTGCGTGGGCGAGAAGATTCTCCTTTTCGATGTAGTCGATGACGGCGATGGCGACGGCGCAGGCCAAGGGGCCTCCACCAAATGTGGTGCCGTGCATGCCTGCGTGGATGGCGCGCGCGGCTTCCTCGGTGCATAGCATCGCGCCGAGCGGAATGCCGCCGGCGATGGGTTTGGCAAGCGTGGTTACATCGGGTTGAATGCCGAAGTGCTGATAGGCGCACCACTTTCCGGTGCGGCCCATGCCGGCTTGAATTTCATCCACGATGAGCAGCGCGCCGGTCGATGTGGCGAGCGTGCGGGCTTCGGCGAAAAACTCCTGCGTGAGCGGGCGAATGCCGCCTTCGCCTTGAATGGCTTCAACGAGGATCGCGCAGACTTCGTTGGAAAACTTGGCGCGAAGATCGGCGACGTCGTTGAAGCGCACGAATTCGACGCCGGGAACGACGGGGCCGAAGGGCTCGCGGTACTTGGCTTTGTAAGTGGTAGAGACGGAACCGAAGGTGCGGCCGTGGAAGCTCTGTTCGAGGGCGAGAAACTTCGTTCCAATCTGCTTTCCCTCGGAGCGCAGCAAGCCTGCGTAGGCGCGCGCCAGCTTCATCGCGGCCTCCCAGGCTTCGGTGCCGGTGTTGGAGAAGAAGACGCGATCGAGGCCGGTGCGCTCGGTGAGGCGCAACGCGAGTTCCGCCTGGCCCTCGTGATAAAAGAGGTTCGACGTGTGGATGAGCGCGCGGCTCTGGCGCGCGATTGCTTCTTCGATAACCGGATGGTTATATCCAAGTGCGTTGACGCCGATGCCGCTGAGCAGGTCGAGGTACTTCGTACCGTTCTCGTCAATTATGTGTACACCTTCGCCACCCACGAAGAGGATGGGGTTGCGTTCATAGGTGGAGAGCAAGAGCTTTGCTTCCGCGGCGCGAATTTGATCGAGTTTGGTCACTTCATTTCTCCTGCGGCACGGCTGATCATTCGATGAGCTAGACAAAACAGAAGCAGGTCCTTCGACTCCGCTGAAGTACGCTTCGCTCAGGATGACAGCACCGTGCCAGAAATACTGAACAACAGAACATAGAGCAGTAAAAAGACATCAGGCCACCATGACTTCGGTGCCTTGGGCAACGCGGGAACTGCACAGGTCGGGAAGAGAACCGGCAGCTTCGGCGGGAAGAATTCGTACGCGCTTTACACCGTTGAGCAGAGCTTCACGGCAGGCGCTGAGCTTGGGCAACATGCCGCCGGAGATGACGGCGCTTTTGGCCATCTCGGCAACTTGATCGATAGACAGCCATCGGAGCACCTCGCCGTTTGCGCCCTTAACGCCGGGGACGTCGGTGAGGAAGACAAGCGCATCGGCGCGGCAGGCGATGGCGCAGGCCGCGGCCATTTCATCGGCATTGATATTGTAGTATTCGCCGTCGAAGCCGAGGGCCAGCGAGCAAAGGACGGGGACGCCATTCAAGTGCCAGATCGCATCAATCCAGCGCGGATCGCTGGCAACGATTTCGCCAACGAAGCCAAGGTCGGGAGCGGTGCGTTTTTTGCGCGCGCGGAACAGCAGGCCATCGCCACCGGAGAGACCGACTGCGGGCTGCCCGAGCGCGCCCAGAGCAGCGACGAGGCTTTTGTTCACTTTGCCGGCGAGGACCATGAGGGCGACGTCGCGGGTTTCGGCATCGGTGATGCGGAGGCCGTTGACGAACGCGCTTTCTTTTCCGAGCTCCTTGAGCGTGCGCGTCAACTGCATGCCGCCGCCGTGGACGACGGCGACCTGGTTGCCGTCGCGCACAAGCTCGACGATGGCGCGCATGGAGCCGGATAGGAGCGAGGGGGTTTCAAGGCCCGCACCACCGAGTTTGACGACGTACTTCATTCCAGACCCTCCGCGGCCATTTCTATTCCAGGCCTTCGGCTTCGTGCCAGCCCTGCATAACGTTCAGGTTTTGCACGGCCTGCGAGGACGCGCCTTTCAACAAGTTATCGAGACAACTGACGATCACGGCGCGGCGGCCATCGGGAGCGAGCTGGAAGCCGATGTCAGCGTAGCTGGTGTGGACGACGTGCTGGACTTGCGGGAGCGTCTTTTCGTGAAGACGCACCAATGGGCTGCCGGCGAAGAATTCACGGTAAATGGTTGAGATGCTTTCCGCCGTCTGCGTGCCGCAAAAATGCACATAAATCGTCGACAAAATTCCACGCGGAATTGGAAGCAAATGAGGAATAAAGACAATCTGGCTGTTGTCGAGCGCAACCTGCTCAAGCAATTCGCCGGTGTGGCGATGGGTGAATACGCCGTAAGCGCTGAGATTGTCGGCGGCGTACATAAAATGCGTCTTCGCGGTGGGCGCTTTGCCAGCGCCGCTGACTCCGCTTTTGGAGTCGGCAACGATGCCGTGGTCGAGGTCGATCAGTCCGGCGGCGACGAGGGGCTTGAGCGCGAGGATGATGGAGGTAGCGTAACAGCCGGGGTTGGCGATGAGGCGCGCGCCGGCGATCTGCGTGCGATGCAACTCAGGCATGCCGTAGACAGCTTGCGCCTGGATTGCTGCCGCGAGCTCGGTGCCTTCGTCTTCAAAGTTGTAAATGGCGCGATTGGCTGCGTCGGTAAGCCGCCACGCGCCGCTGAGATCGATGACACGCAGGCCGCGGTCGAGAGCTTCAGGAACCCACTCGCGCGACTGCGCGTGCGGCGTGGCGAGGAAGAGCACTTCAACGCCACGGCTCTTGAGCAGATCCCAGGAAAAGGGTTCGAGTTTGAGGCCGGCGGTGAGGCTGCCACCCAACTGCGGGTGGACTTCGGCAAGGGGAATGCCGCCGCGGGCTTCGTCTTTCGCATCGACGCGGCCGGCGAAGACGGGCGGCGCTCCCGCAAGGCGAGGGTGGTGCAGCAACAGGCGCGCCAGCTCTGCGCCGGCGTAGCCTGTTACTCCTACCACTGCGGTTTGTACGGAATTGCTCATGACTCGAGAATCGTCCTCAACCTGGCTTCCACATCGCCGGCCCTGCGCGGATCAAGGCAGATGACCAGTACAGTGTCGTCGCCGGCGATGGTTCCTACCACTTCAGGCCAGCTTGCGCGGTCGAGCGCGGCGGCCACCGGTTGCGCTCCGCCCATGGTGGTGCGGACGACCACCTGATTCATGGCCTGGCGCACTTCGAGGCCGAAGCCTTCAACCATTTCCGCAACGGATGGCGCGCTGTCGTCGGTAAGTGCCGCCGAGGCGCCGTTGCTGCTGCTGGGCAGCACGTAGCCGCCGGGGCCTTTGGAGAGCCGGAGTTCGTGGATATCGCGCGAGAGCGTGGCCTGCGTTACTTCAAAGCCGCGACGGCGCAGCTTGCGGCGCAACTCGTCCTGGTTGGAGACCAGGGAGTTTGCGATCAGTTCCCGAATTGCGCTGTGTCTTTGAAATTTCATGGCGGACTCGCGATCGATGGTCCGGATATGCCGGAGAAAATGGAAAGCGCGGCTCGCAGTGCTGCGGCCGCGCATGTATAAATATACATCGGAAATGAATAACTATGCAAGAAAGTTTGAAGATCTTTCAGGGTGAGTTTTCTCTGCCAATTTAGCAATTGTTCGGGGCTTAGGCGAGGCCGGACTTCTTGTGGCGTTTATCTTCGTACATGGATTGGTCGGCCTTGGCGAGGAGCGCGTCGAGGGATTCATGGTCTTTGAAGGTTGAGGTTGCTTGACCGATGCTGAAGCTCAGGGCAACCTTGTGGCCGGCGGAGGAGTTGCGCTCCGCGGAGGCGTCACGAAGGCGCAGCACGGCAACAGGGATTGCTCTGTCGCTGAATTGGCCGGCTACGGCGAACTCGTCGCCGCCAACTCGACCGATGACGTCGGTTTCACGGAATGTTTTCCGGAGCAGTTCCGCCGTCTCGCTGAGCGTGGCAGAGCCCACTCCGTGGCCGTGGATATCATTGATTTGTTTAAGGTTATCAAGATCCACGAATAAAACTGAAAATGGGATTTGCGAGCGCTGCGCCAGGCGAAGGGCCTGTTCGGCAAGGATCTTGAATCCTCTCAGGTTGTAAAGGCCCGTCAACTCGTCGCGAAGGGACAGGTCGTGAATCTTGGCCTCCATGCTTTTGATGTACCTGACAAGAAGCATCAAGAAGACAAACGACATTGCCGCGGCAACGGAGGCGAGGATCGCCGTGGCGTAATGCTCGGGAAAGATCTGGGAACGGAGCATGCGCTGCCGCGCGATTTCGCGAAGAAACGGCAAAATCAGGATAACGGGACCAAGGACCCTGGCGATTCCGCTGCCCAGGCCGCGGCCTAGAAAGATGGAAAAGACGCCTCGCTCGGCCCGGCGAAGAAAAGCCACAAGAGTGAGAAGCACGAAACAAAGCAAGGTTTGCGGTGACGTGCGGGTAACCCCGGAGAGGCCGAAGATTCGCAGTGCGCCGAAGACCTCTCCCGAGGCCAGCACCAGCACCAGAAGGCCGAGACAGATGGTGACAAGGTCGGCAATGCGCACGGCGATGCGCCCTCGCACCCGGATCATCGCAACGGAAATTCCCAGCAATACCAAGACGGATGCGGTCTGCGGCGAGGGTCTGCCCGGCCAGAACGAAGTGGAATGAGGGTCGAAGGGGAAGAGGCGCTCGAGACCGGCCGCGATGTGAAACACGTACTCGCCAAGAATCGCCATTCCAAACAAAGCTGCAAGGACGGCAAGCAGCTGGCTCCGCCGTTTGAGCGGGAGGGAATAGCGATGCTCGGAGAATTCGAGACTGAACGCGCCCAAGAGCACTCCCAGTGCGGTTTCTGCGGTCATCAGCCGCCAGCCGCTGGGCAGAAATTTGCCCAGTAGGGGGAGATACCAGGCGAGGAGAGTGAAAACGCCGATCCCGGCAACGGCCAGGAGGTAGTAGCGTTTGACGATGTCCAGCTTGCGGAGGAGCTCCGGGTCGGATTCGCCGATGGACAAACGTGGGTTGAGCTTAGGCATGTTTGGGGAAGAAAGACCAGCAAACCGCGAGTGGAAGAGCAGATTCGTACTGAAGTTGAAGTGTAAACCGTAACGCGCTCAAGGCGATACTCTACGAAAGGAGGTATTTGCCCTGTTGGGGAAAGAGCGACATCGGCAGAATCCGCGCGAGCGAGTCAACACGCATCCGCTCCGCGCTGGTACACTCTCGACTGGCCGCGATGTGACTTTCTTCGCGCACCCGGGCCCGATTTCATGACGACGATACCGCCGATTTCTACCATCAACGACCTGTTTCGCCGCATTGCGGCGAGCGCCAACCCGCGCGCCGTGCTCTGGCAGGATGAGTTTGGGCAATGGCAGCCGATATCTTCCGACCAGATGTACCAGCGGGTGAGGGCGCTGGCGGAGGCATTCTTGACCTGGGGGGCGAAAAAAGGCGACCGCATTGCTCTGATTAGCGAGAATCGCTGGGAGTGGGCGGTTGCGGACTTTGCTTCGCTGGCGATTGGGGCAGCGAATGTGCCGATCTATCCGACGCTTACCGGCGAGCAAGTGGCGGCGCTGGTGCGCGATGCGGGCTGCCGGATTGCGGTGGTGTCGAACCGGCTGCAGTTTGACAAGCTGAACGCGGTTCGATCGCAAACGGAGTTGGAACGGATTGCGATCATGGATCCGGCCGCACCGCCGGAGGGGGCGATTTCTCTCAGCGAGGTGCTGGCCGGTGCAGATGGGCGCGGCACGGAGCGGGATGCGGTGTTCGACGCGCTGACGATGTCAATTGAGCCACGGGATCTGGCGACGCTGATCTATACGTCTGGAACCACCGGCGAGCCCAAGGGCGTGGCGCTTACGCATGGCAATATTGCCCCGAACCAGAACTGTGCGGCCGCAGGTTTCAACTTCAATCCAACCGATTCCTGCATTTCGTTTCTGCCCCTCTCGCACATCACGGCGCGCGCTCTGGACTACATCATGTACTACTACGGCGCGCAAGTGGCGTATTGCTCGCAGTTCGACAAACTCCCCGTTGCGATGAAAGAGATCAGGCCCACGGTGCTGGTGGGCGTGCCGCGCGTGTACGAGAAGATTCGCCAGGCAGTGGAGGCGAAGTCGGCCGCGTCGCCGGTGAAGAGGCGGATTCTGGCCTGGGCGGTGCGGCTGGGCGCGAAGTATCGCGATACGGTTTACGACGGAAAGAAGCCCAACGCATTGTTGTGGAAGCTGGCGGATAAGCTGGTGTACTCGAAGGTGCTGGAGGCTTTCGGCGGGCGGGTGCGGGTGTTTGTTTCCGGCGGCGCGCCGCTGGGCATCGATACGGCGCGGTGGTTTGCGTCGGCGGGGATCGCGCTTTGGGAGGGTTACGGGCTCACCGAGACTTCGCCGGTGATTGCACTGAATAGTCCGGTGGCGCACCGCATGGGCTCGGTGGGAAAGGTGTTGCCGAACGTCGAGGTGAAGCTGGCCGAGGACGGGGAATTGCTGGTGCGAGGACCGTCGGTTTTTTCAGGCTACTGGCAGAAGCCGGCGGCGAATGCGGAGTGCTTCGATGCGGAAGGATGGTTTCGGACCGGCGATATCGGCCATCTGGACGCGGATGGATTCCTATACATTACGGATCGCAAGAAGGAATTGTTGAAGACCTCCGGCGGCAAGCTGGTGGCGCCGCAGCCGATTGAGAACAAGCTCAAGAACAATGTGCTGGTGGCGCAGGCGGCGCTGGTGGGCGACAAGCACAAGTTCATCTCCGCGTTGATCTCGCCGAATTTTGTGCCGCTGGAGGAATGGGCGCGCCTGCTCGGCGTCGGGTGCGAAAGCCGTGAAGAACTGGTGGCGGACAGGCGCGTGATTGCTCTCTATGCCGAGATCGTCAGCGAGGTGAACAGCGGGCTGGCCAATTTCGAGAGGCTGAAGCGGTTCCGCGTGGTGGCGGACGAGTGGACGCAGGAATCGGGTGAGTTGACGCCGTCAATGAAGCTGAAGCGGCGGGTGATTACGGCACGATACGCGGCGGTAATCGACGCACTCTACGCGGACGAAGCAAGCGCACGAGGCGAACCGGGTAGATAATACTGCGGCGAATCCCTTTGCCAACCAGGCTGCGGTCGTCCCACAGCCTGTGCAGTCCACGGAAGAAGGGCGCGCCCCAGGCTCCCATGGCCAGCAGGCTGCCGAAGAGGATGATGGCGTCGATGTTGAGCCTTCCTGCACGCGACCAGTAGGCATCGGGATCGAGGTTCAGCCAGAGAGCGAACTCGTCCAGGGTGAGCGCTGCGCCGGCGCCATAGCTGACCGACATGAGGCGGCTGAAGAAGATGGACATCGGGGTATGGTTGCGTCCCAGGTCCATGAGCCATCCGTAGCCCACCAGCAGCAGAATGAGGATTCCCCAAACAAGATGATGAATGTGGCGGCCGCCTACCGTCACCCAGTTGAACGGGCCGACATTGTGGAGGACGAGGCTCACAAGCACGCGGACGCCGATGAACGTGATGGCGAACGAGACAGAGGCGATGAACATGCGCCGGCGCGGCCGATCGGGGATGGTCGCGCGAATGAGAAGCCCGAGCCGCGTGAGTTCCAGGGATATAAGCAGGGAGATGACGACCAGCGCAGCGAACGCCAGCAGGATGAGAGCTCCGGTTCCGGGCATACCCTTATTGAAACATTGCCGCGCGGCATTTCGCAGTGGGAAATCGAGCCCTCAAAAAGATTCGCGACGTGAGCCCGGTCACGATTTCACTTTACAGTGCCGCGCTACACTGGTTAAGGTGTCGAACCCGGGGGGAATTCCGGGCGCGCGGCGATCAAGAATCAGGGACACGCTCCCGGCTCGGTCAGCACAATCCATGGGCTGCCGTTCAATTCAGATGAGGAGATTTTGCGATGCGAGTTGCTTTGTTGACCGGCGGCGGGGATTGCCCCGGATTGAATGCGGTGATCTATGCGGCTGTGAAAAAGGGAATCAACCACTATGGCGATGAGTTCATCGGCTTTTTGAACGGCTGGCGCGGCGTTCTGGACAACAACTTCATTCCCCTCACGCTGGAGAGCATCGATGGCATTCAGTTGAAGGGCGGGACGATTCTCCACTCCTCGCGCACCAACGTGAAGAAGATTCCCGGCGGCATCGAGAAGGTTCAGGAGGTTTTGAGGCTGAACAAGATTGACGCGCTGATCGCGCTCGGCGGCGACGACACGCAGTCGGTGACGCTCTACCTGAGCGAGAACGGCGTGCCCAGCGTGGGCGTGCCGAAGACCATCGACAACGACATCAATGGGACGGATACGACATTTGGATTCGATACGGCGGTGATGATTGCCACCGAGGCAATCGACCGCATTCACACCACTGCCGACTCGCATAATCGCGTGATCGTGGTGGAGGTGATGGGGCGCGACGCGGGCTGGATTGCGTATTCCTCGGGCGTGGCCGGCGGGGCGCACGTGATCCTGGTTCCAGAGCGCGACATCGACATTGACCACGTGTGTGCGCTGCTGAAATACAACTACGATCACGGCAAGCATTACGGTGTGGTGGTGGTGGCCGAGGGCTGCCACTTGCCGGAAGTCGGCCAGGTGATCGGCTCGGCTCAGGTTGATTCGTTCGGCCATGCGCGGCTGTCGGGCATTGGCGAGAAGCTTGCCGACCTGATCGAGAAAAAGACCGGCTTCGAGACGCGGTCGGTGAATCTGGGACACACGCAGCGCGGGGGCGTTCCCACTGCATACGACCGCACGCTTGGCCAGCGCTATGGGCTGCACGCCATCGACATGGTGCACGACGGCAAATGGGGACGAATTGCAGTGCTCAAGGGCCTGGACATTACCGACATCACCATCAAGGAAGCGATTGCGACCAATCGGCGGCTGGATCAGCGGTTTTTCGATGTGATTTCCGATCTGGAAGCGAAGGTTTAAAGACATCGGACAGTTTTGATTTGCACAAGAAGGCCATCCTCGTTGCGAGGGTGGCCTTTTTGCGGTGCGCCAGGGGTGCGGTAAGGTTGGGATGTGATTTACAGACTCTACAAGCCGGATGATTTTGGGGCGTTGTATGCGATCGAAGAGGTGTGCTTCCAGCCGCCGCATCGATTCAGCCGCGGCTATATGCGGCAAATCATTCGCCAGGCGGACGCGACGACCTGGATAGCAGAGGACGATGGACGAATGCGCGGCTTTGGAATTGTGGAGTGGGCGCGGGGAGATGAGGGTCTCGTAGCTTACGTCCAGACGCTGGAGGTTTTACCCGAGGCGCGTGTGCAGGGCGTGGGCGGGGAGCTGCTGCGGCGGATGGAGGGCTCAGCATGTGCCGCGGGGGCTGAGGCGATCTGGCTGCATGTGGATGCGGAAAATGCCGGAGCGATTCGGGCCTACGAGAGGCATGGATTCCGGCTTGGCGGACGCGAAGAGGGTTACTACGGGCGCGGGACGGCGGCGCTGATTTATGAAAAGAGTTGCTACCGGGGGGACGGTAGGTCAGGGCTTCAGCCCTGACACCAGTGCCGCAAAACACTTCGGCCTTTAGGCCCTGAGGCATCCTCTTGATTTGACAGTATGAATCCCGAGAGCCAAGGCCTTTCTCAATGCGGACCTCTTATGTCCGCGCTAAAACCTGAACAACCTCGGAAACGGATTCATGAACAGGTTCATAGAAGCGGTTCGTGAACTTTGAAGGGCGTCGAGCGGTGGTCAAGAAAAAATCCCTCAGGGGCTAAAGCCCCAATCCTATTGGCATTTTTACGGCACGGCTGAAGCCGTGCCCTTTCAAAACGATCCGGCCCTAACGGTATTTGGACAGGTTCTTAGAAGCTGATCTTGTTCTTGGGGAACCATGTTAGCTGGATGGTGGTGGTGGTCACGGTCTGCTGGCTGGCGGGATATGTCGGCGTCCCGGTGGGATAGATGGGCGCCAGCCAGCGCTCGAAGGCGAAGTTGCCGTTCACCTCGATTTCCTTGCCGATGCGCTTGACTACCTGGAAATCGATGTCGTTCAGCGTTGTCCCGCCGGGAATGAAGTCCTTGGCAGCTTTCTGGTTGCGGAAGCCGGCTTGAATCCATTCGTTGCCGCTCAAGTGATAGGTCAGCCAGGCCTGGCCGCCTTTGTCTTCGCGGCCCACCCAGTCTCCGAAGAGCTGCCCCTTGTTGGTGTAGCCCTGGCGCTGAATGCCCTCCCAATACTCGAAACGGCCGCCCTGGCTGTCAGAGGTGGAGGGGTCGGTGTTCGCCGCTTCAACGCGGAGATCGAGCTTGGGAACGCCGGGGAAATGGGAGAGGTAGAGACCGGGCCGATAGCTTGACCGCCGCGGAGAGTCAGCGGGAGAGACCTCGTCGTGCGCTTCTGAATCGGTATAGAAGGTTAGCCACTTGCGGACGAAGGGAAGCCGGTAAGTCACGTCGAAAGCGCCAAAGCGTGCGCCGGGATCGGCCGCGCTGAACTTGCCGGCCGGCCCGGGCGCGGTGACGCTGAAGAAGCTGCGCAGGAAGGTGTGGAGGTTAATGGGCTCGTGGTTCTTGCCGCCCCAGATGACCGTGCGCTCGAAGCCGAATTCCAGGTTCTCTGTCGGCTTGAAGCTGACTTTTTCGACGTGAACCCAGGGATCGTTGGGAAAGAGGTGACCCTTCAAAGATCCAACCAGGAATTCGTAGCGGAAGGGGCCGGTGATGTAGGAGAGCCCCGGAATGTGGAGCGGCTCAATGCGATTGATGCGGAAGGAGTAAATGTTCTCGGCGTTGTTGGAGTAGGCCATGCCCGCTCCCAGACCGGGTCCAAGCCAGTCGTCCTGCTTGCCGAAGGAAATCTCGTGATTCAGATAGCGGGCTGAGGCGTAGACCTCCATGATGCGGCCGTTGGTTGTTGTGGCAATCGGCCCCACGGGAATGGTGGAGAGCAGGTTTACTGGAAGAGGGACGCATTGAGGGCCCGCCCCGTTGAGCGCGCAGGTGTTGTTAAACACGTTGTTCGTGTCGTCAATTGTGTCCAGAGCCTGGGCAAGCCCGGCAGAATAGCCGGAGCCTGAGGGCGCGCCCTGGAACTCGCCTCGGACGTAGATCAGGAACCGGCCTGCGGATGCGTAGCCGCTGGCGCCGGAGTAGTCATTGAATCCGTTTTGATAGGGGCGCCCGTAATCATTGATGACCGTAGACCCGAGGTGAAAGCTATCGCGCAGCGGAGTGCCGCTGATGGCGCGCTCAACCGAGTAGATTGACTCGACGCGGGTGTTGCCTTTGTGGACGCCGCAGGGGCCCTGGACGTCGAAGTGCAATTCGTGCGACAGGGCCTCGTAAATGCCTTGCGCTTCGTCGGTTGCGGGTCCGGGGTCGGCGTCTTCGATGCGCGCGCCCACTTCCTCAAGCATGTGGTCCAGGCTGGAGCGCGTGTAAGGGCGCATGCCCAGGTACACGGTATCGAGAAAGCCGAGTCCGTAGAGCCGCCACACGGCAGGGTAGACCCAGCTATCGACCGGGACGTACGGGGAGTCGAGCAGGGAAGGTTCGCAAACAGACTCAGGCTGGGCGGGGTTGCTGCCCGGCTGAGCTTCGGCTGGAGCGGGATTGGCGGTGAACAGGAGAAGGCCTGCCAACAGGGCCGCAATTTGAATGACAGGATTCGGGGACAAACCTCTGCTCACGTCCATTCAATCACTTTATCATTTGCGGAACCATGGAGTTGCACGGACAGCGCTGCTCAAGAACCTTGGGGAAGTGCGTCGGAGGCGCAACTTGCCGGGTTGCTAATCCGGGAATAAGCCTTTGCGGCTGAGGTAATTCTGCATGTTTTCAAGGGGGTCGCCTGAATTCGACGCGGGGCAGTCGATCAGCGTAGGTCCGTGGCCTTTGCGGGCATGGGTAAGCGCCTCGGACGCGACGCGATAAACGGCCACCACGTCTTTGCCGTCCACGGTGATATGAGGGAATGCGTATCCGCGGCGCCTGGTTGAGATGGATGGGATGCTGAAGGGTTGGGAAGCGGCTGCCTTCGGGGCAAGCGAGACGAAGAGGATGGGCAGATTGTGGTCGGCAGCCAGGGTGAGCGCCTTGAGCCATGCGGGTTGAGTGCTTGGCTTGCCGGTTGAAAACAGCAGTGTGACCTTTCGGCTGTCGGAATGTTCGCGGGCCGCGCTTGCCGCGCGCGAAGCGCTGGAAGCGATGGAGACGAAGGGATTGATGCCCTGAAGGGCCGCGTCCGGCCAATGGGCGGCGGCTACCGTGTCCTGGGCCAGCAGGTCAAGGACAGCGCC